>Ga0209084_1003082_pt1 | contig 12417 bp, 12 predicted proteins | sample C_130820_MF_Meta_FD_187309 | JGI IMG/M metagenome (GOLD analysis project Ga0209084, IMG submission 187309) | Freshwater microbial communities from Lake Croche, Canada to study carbon cycling - C_130820_MF_MetaG (SPAdes) (version 2) | ecosystem: Environmental > Aquatic > Freshwater > Lake... | reverse complement strand
TTCATGCAGAAGAGGTGGATTGCAACTCGCAAAAGGAGGCTTCACCTCCTTGGTCAAAAGTTGGAAAGTGAAACGTAACAAGGTTCACGAGGAAGGGTCGGCACCATCTGCCCCAACTTTCCAACTTTTTACCTTTTAACTTTTCAACTTAAACCTTCAATCTTCCACACATGCCTTCCTTTGACATTGTATCAGAAATTGAGCGGATGGAGATCGAGAATGCCGTCAATCAGGCGGTGAAGGAGCTGGCCACCCGGTTCGACTTCAAGGGGAGCAACGTTAAGATCGAACTGACTAAGCCGGAACTCATTACTCTCTCCGCCGAAGATGGCAATAAGCTCAAAGGGGTCCGCGAAATCATGGTAGGAAAGCTCGCAAAACGCGGCGTCGATCTCCGTAATGTCGAACAGAAGGACCCAGATGTCTCCTCGATCGGCAACACCCGTCAGGAGTTCGTCATCACACAAGGACTCGAAGGCACCAAGGCCAAGGAGATCACTACGGCGATCAAGGCCGAAAAGTTCAAGGTGCAGGCCTCCCTGCAGGACCGGCAGGTTCGCGTGACCGGTACCAAGCGGGACGAACTTCAGGAGGTCATCGCCTTCCTAAAGGGCAAGGACTTCGGGGTTTCGCTTAGCTTCAAGAACTTCAGGGACTGAGAAGCAGAAATTCTCGCGCAGAGGCGCAGAGGCGCAGAGGCGCAGAGGCGCAGAGGCACAGAGGCACAGAGGCACAGAGAAGAGAAAAAGGCTGACAATGAGCTGCCGGAGGACTACGAGGGACAAATGATACGCCCGAGTTCCATTGTCATCGCGGTCTTGGTCGCACCTTTGGCGACGCTTTCGGGAGCCGACGCCGTCTTTTCCAAGGACAACACGCACATCTACCTGGTCCAATGGGCACAGCAGCCGGCTAGATCCTCGGGGGAGTGTTCGCTGATAGATATTGATCTCGGCAAACAAGCCTGCGCCGCCGTCGATCTGCGTGACACGGTCGGCGCCCCCCTTTGCGGAATTGCGTGCTCAGATAACGAATCGCTCCTCTGCGCCACGAAATCAACCCTCTGGCGCTTTGATCCTGCCACGCGTGGCTGTTCCAAGTTAATTGCGGCACCGAATGGTTTGGAACTGACCGACATTGCCTATGATCCTTCCCAGCGTCTTCTCTTCGCAACGTGCCGTGGGACCAACGGGCAGGAACTTTTCTGTCTGCCGAAGAATGCGAATCGCTGGTTTCCCGTCTATAACCGGCGTGCCGCTCCGGTCGGGTTTCCTGTTTTTGGAAATGATGGCCGTTTGTATTTCTCCAGCCGGGGCGATCTCTGGACAGGTTTTCTGAAAGTCGAAACGGAGCCAACGCTTCCAGCCCTCAATGCCTACTCGATTTCCAGTAAAACCACGGACGGTTGGCCGAAGTCCATTGATGTGGCGGAGTTGGCGTCATATCGCTATGCACCAGTTGCTTTCCTCGAAACGCAGAACGGCACCCCGGATTCAACGGGCTTGAACGAACTGGCCCTCAGCAAAAATTTCGTTTACGGGAGCTACTCCCGGATCGGCGGCAGCGGATGGGGATCGTTGATCCGCTGCAAGCGTGAAACAGGATCCGATTCCGGGAACGCGGAGAGGGAGATCCCAGGAGGGTCGGGCGCGGATGGAAAGCAAGCCATTCCCGTCCTTCAATCGGTGGAGCAAGTTGCCGATAAACCTTGCGTGCGTCTTTGTACATCTCGGGATGAGACTCGTGTTTTCTATCAATTGAGGGGAGAAAGGGTGTTCCTGATCAAAGACGATGAAAAGCCACAGGCCGTGGTCATCGCCGGATTGAAAAATCTTCTTTAAAGAGACCTTTTCTCTCCGCGCCTCTGCTGGAAATTTTCCCACAGCCTTCAGCCTCAACCCCTACGCGTCTCCCAAGTGCTTCCCCGGGACCAGGTAGTTCCTGACATAGTCGCCCACGGATTCCTCTAGCGGGGTGGTGGGAGTCGTCCATCCAGTGTCACGGAGTCGGCTGACATCGGCGCAGGTATGGTACTGATATTGATTCCGGATATGATCCGGCATGTCGATGAACTCGATCTTCGGCTTTCGATCGAGCGCGGTGAAGAGGGCCGTCGCCAGATCGACCCAGGTGCGTGGGGTACCGGTGCCGATGTTGAAGAGCCCGTTGGCCGTCGGTGTGTCAGCGAGGTGGAGGGTCATGGCGACCGCATCCTTCACATAGACGAAGTCGCGTACCTGCTCACCATCGCGATAGTCGGGGCGGTGGCTCTTGAAAAGGCGGACCTTGCCGGTCTCGAGGATCTGCTCGTAAGCTTTCGCAACCAGGCTACGCATCTCTCCCTTGTGCCCTTCATTGGGACCGAAGACGTTGAAGTATTTGATGCCGACCATCCGGTCGAGCCAGCCATTGCGCTTCGCATGCAGATCGAAGAGGTGCTTTGAGTAGCCGTAGGCATTGAGCGGGCGCAGGGTGTCGAGATGATCCGTCCCGTCGTCCATGCCGCGCGTCCCGTCACCGTAGGTGGCGGCGGAGCTGGCGTAGACGAAGCGAATACCACGCTGCAGCGACCACTGGGCAAGGCGCTTGGTGTAGCCGAAATTATTCTCCATGAGATAGCCGGCATCGGTCTCGGTCGTCGCGGAGCAGGCGCCGAGGTGGAAAATGGTGCGGATCGAGTCTAGGCTCTCCGGCTCGCACTCCAGACGATCAAGAAAGGCATCGGCCTGCTGGTAATCGGCGAATCGGAGCGGGGAGAGATTTTTCCACTTCGCATCCTTACCCAGCACATCGGTCACGAGGATGTCCTCTCGGCCGCGTTGGTTCAGGGCATGGATGAGGGCGCTGCCGATCAGGCCGGCGCCGCCGGTGACAAGGATGGATGGGGTCATGGGATAGGCTATTTTTTTGCTGTGGCGAGTCCACTCTCGTCGAACTCCTCCTGAAAGATCTGTGTCTTGTCCCCATAGACGCTCTTGGCGACATCGATGAGTCGGGATGCCTTGTCAGGATCGCCTGCCTTGTAGGAGCGTGCCGCCCAGGCAAAGTACCAAGCGGGGGTATTGGTTGGGATTGGAGAGTCGAAAAGCCGCTTTTCCAAGGCTGGATCAGACCCCCGAATCAATAAGAGGAGAAGGAGCTTGTACTCCACCAGCTCATTGTTGGGTTGTTCGATCAGAAGGTTCCGGAAATAGGCAATCGCAGGATCCCACTGCTGCTGGAGGGAAAGTAAGGCGCCGATGTTGTACCGGGCAGGAAAGAAACCGGGCGATGCCTTCAGAGCCCCCTCGTAGCAGAGCCGGGCTCCGTCGTAATCCTTGGTCTTGGTTAGAATCGCACCCTTCAGATTCAAGACGGTCGGGTCTTCGGGGCGCAATTGAAGCGCTGGCCCGAGATCGGAAAGGGCTTTCTGATAATCCTTCTGTTCCAAGGCGTCAGAGGAGGCGCGGATGGAAGCATCGGCATCCAAGCCGGAAACCTGAAGAGCCAGCGCCCTGGATGCCAAAAGGCATAGGAAAAAAATCGCCGCGATTCCCGCAGATAAAAACCGAAAAGTCTTGGGCATCGACTTGCTCATGTTCAACGATGGAGAAGCATGGAGATAGCACGTCCGGTATGGCAACAAGATCTTGGAGAAACTAAGGAGCCTCTGAGTTTGCTTCGCCGGGTGGTTTTCCAAGCCACGGTTCTGATCCTTTTTCTCTGCCTGATCTCTGGCCTTGCCCTCAATGCAAGGGGCGACCAATCATTTGCCGTGGCACTTCCGGAGCTGGAGGGACCGGTAACGTTTGGGATCTTCTCCGAAGAGGGGTCCCTCCTACGGCTCCTCTATCGCGATGCAACTGTAGAATCGATTCCCGCCGGACTCAACGGCCTCATCATGACCTGGGATCAAAAAGATAATGCGGGGAGACCCGCGCCGGCAGGAAACTATATCGCGAAGGGCTTAGTTCACGGCCCCCTAACTGTCTCCAGCCTGCCGTTCTCGGAACGCCGCAATGCTCTGATGCCGCCTGAAGAGCCTTTTGCGCTTTCACCCATGCCTTTGATCAAAAACGCGATCACTGTTCGCGCGGCCAGAGACGCGTTACTGGAAAAAAGTCCTCCTCTTTCAGTCACCGCTAGGCTTGAGGGAAACGCCTGCATCCTTGCCGTCGAAGGACTTCCTATCCTTTCCTTTCCCCTACCCCCACTTGGAAGCCAGGATTCCCATCAAAGAGCCCTCCTTGCCCATGGCATGAAGGAGGGAAGCGCCCGCCTGATAGTCGATGATCTCGGCGGAACAACTACCTATGAGATCACTGGCTTGGACCGACTAGTTCCCCTCTCCGCAGGAAAGTTGGAAGTCTCTCCAGATGCTTTCCATTCGTCGCCGACTGCTGGAGGATCTGTCCAATGAACGCGCTCCGGATCATGCTCATGATGATGGCCCTGCCGATGGCGGGAGGAGTCGCCGCCGCTCAGCAACAGACGCTGAAGGAAATCAAGATCCCCTACTCGTTAACGTGGGGGGACAGTATCGACAAGGTCCGCGAGATGATCAACGCGGTAAAGGCCCATGAAACCTCCTGCACCGAGAAATCGATCGGCAAGGTCGTTCTGGAAGCCGAAGGACTCAGCATCGGCGATACACTGTTGAAAAAGTCGCGCTTCAACTTCAAGGATGGCTCTCTCATCGAGATAGAGCTTCAGTATGACGATCCCTCCTGGGATGCCGAGAAGACGGTCGACTTCTTCGATCGCACCAGACGCCGCATTGACGAGCGTTACGGCCCCGGAACTCTTCTAGTGAATAAGGTGAAGGAACATCCGCCAGGGGACAATATTCCGAAGGAAACCACCTACACGCTGATTATCTATCAATGGAGTCAGCCTACCGTGAACCTTGAGCTGAACTACTACAGCATCGAGGAGAGGGATAAATCCCTGCGCCTAGTATCCCTCCACTATAAGACGCCCTAGGCAATCTCCACTGGACATTCCGGAAGAGCCTTGAGGAAGGCTTTGCCGTAGGGACGGGAAAGAATGCGACTGTCGAGGATGACGATGGAACCTCGATCCTTAGAGCTACGGATGAGCCTTCCGACTCCCTGGCGGAGCTTCAGAATCGCCTCGGGAAGTGAATAAGTTTGAAAGGGATCACCTCCCGCGGACTCGATTTCCTCCAACTTTGCTTCGGTGAGGGGATGGTCGGGGGTCACGAACGGAAGCCTCGTGATGATCACGCTCGAAAGAGCCTCGCCGGGCAGATCCACACCCGTCCAAAAGCTATCGGTCCCGAACAGCACGCTCTCCCCATCCTCGCGAAAGCTCTCCAGCATGCGCGAACGCGAGAGCCCTCCTCCCTGCACGATGAGATTCCATCCTTTTTTCTCGAAGAAATCTCCCATCCGGGCCGCGACCGACTGCATAGTCCGGTGACTTGTGAACAGGACGAAGGCCCGTGCACAACTCTCCTGGGTGAAATGGCTGATCCATGAAGCTAGCGACTCCTCGTACGTGGGATCCTTCGGTTCCGGCATCTTGCGTACGAGATGGAGCTTCATCTGCTTTGAGTAATCAAATGGGGAACCGAGTTGCAGAGAGGGGACTTCCAGGGCCCCGACACGGCCCCTAAAATAATCGAGTGCGGAAGATCCGACGGAAAGTGTAGCACTGGTCATGACCGCGGTGCTCCCCCCTCGAAAAAGGAGTCGTCCCAAAAGAGGCGCCACAGCCACAGGTGCCGCATGTAAACTGCACCAAGAGGCTGTCTTACCGTTCCGCTCCACCCAGTAGACATGGCCCGGTTCGCTCTGGGAGAGAAAATCGACGAGTCCCGCCCTGGATGTCCTGAGTCTCGAAGCAACTTCGGAAAGCTCACCTTTGAGCCCCTCCTCCTCAGCCTTCCCTGCGGCGGTACCGGCTGAATCGGCCAAGCGAGCCAAACTTTCGGAGAGAGAACTCCCGGAAACGGCTTCGATAAGATCGGCTGATTGATCTCCGCGTACACGACATTCTCTTCCTTGCCGGAAGGTGCAGGCTCCGGCGATCAAGTCAAAGAATCGATCGATTTCAGGAATAAGATCTGCGGCCGTGCTGATTCCCTCGTTGTGTCTGGCCTGCTGGAGAAGCCCCTTCCGTGTCCTCGGGTTGTAGAGACGCTGAATCGACTGCCGAAGACCGTACTGCGAGAGGGAAAAACCGAGATGCCTCGAGGCCACCTGCTCGACGGTGTGGGCCTCGTCAAAGATCACGAAATCATCAGGAAAGAGATAACCGACCCCCTCGTCCTCAGGGTCTCCAAGGAGAGTGAAGAAGAGAGTATGATTAAGCACGAGGACCTGAGCCGACTGCGCACGGCGGCGAGCCGACTGATAGAAACATCCAGAGTCACGGCCGCAGGTTTTGGGTGTGCAGAGATGTTGCTCACTACAGACTTGTGCCCAGAGTTGCTGGGCAGGATCGAATGGAAGATCACTGAGCGAGCCGTCAGAGGTTATCGCGGCCCACTCCCTGATGCGTTCCAGCTCTGGCTTCTCCTCAGTGGTAAAGAGATCGCTGCCATGACGAAGGGCGCGGGCCAGGCGGGTTGGGCAGACATAATTCTGACGCCCCTTGAGCAAGACTGCTTCGAACTCCTCCCCGATCAGCCCACGCACCAGAGGGACATCCTTATAAAGCAGCTGTTCCTGTAGGTTGATGGTGTGGGTGCTGATAAGGGCCTTCCTCCCTGTCCTTATGGAATGAAGGACGGAGGGGATCAGGTAGGCGAGGGATTTCCCGACGCCGGTTCCGGCCTCAACCACAAAATGGGAGCGGTCTGCCAACGCCCCGGCCACCCCCTCCGCCATGCGCTGCTGCTCGGGACGCCATTCAAAACCCCGGATCGAGGCAAGCGTCCCCTTCGGTCCGAAGAGTTCCGCAATCTCGCGTGCAAAGCCTCCCGTCACAGGCGGGGCGCCGGAAGTAAGCTCTTCATTGATGGAAATCATAAATATTGGTCGGGAGGGCAGGGTGTTTACGATTGCAGAATCCGACGCAAGGGACTCAGAATCGTTTTCTTTCCGGCCTCCTGCAACGGGTTTCTGCCGGTGACTGTCATGACGCTCTTCGACCGCTATCTTTTCAACAAGTTTCTGATCCCGTTTTTTTACTGCGTCTCCGGGTTTATCTCGGTCTGGCTGGTCTGGGACTTGAGTGTCAATTTGCCGAATTTTCTTTCCGGACATGCCACCTTTACCCTCGTGACGCGCTACTATCTTCTGCAGATCCCAAGCGTTATCGTCCTGAGCGTGCCCGTAGGGCTTCTCCTCGCCCTTCTCTACACCCTGACCCAGATGTCCAGGCGCAACGAGATTATCTCCATGCTCTGTGCGGGCGTCAGCCTCTACAGGATTTTCGTCCCGCTGGTAGTCGTAGGACTCGTCATGACGGCTGTTCTGGGTGCCCTCAACTACCAACTGGCTCCGCAAGCTGGCTCGTCAAGCGACGAGATCAAGAGCGAAATCAAATCCGGACACAAGCCCTTTAATGGGATCGGCAACCATCTGTTCCGTAACCGCGAGGACCGTCGTCTCTGGTATCTCAATGCGCTTTATACGCGGTCGAACCAGGCAGTGAATGTCGAGATCATCCAGCAGAACGAGTCGGGAATTGTGACCGAGAGATGGTATACTCATCATGCCTCCTATATTCCGGAAACAGGAGCCTGGTTACTCATGGATGCTAGGCATGTGATCGTCGACGAATCCGGAAACCAGGTCTCCTCAGATTCCTCTCCGCACCTGGAGATCAAGGGCTGGCATGAAACTCCCTGGAAAATCGCCAGCTCGACGATGAACTCTGAATTCATGGGGCTCTCGGAACTGACTGATTATCTGCGCTACAATGCTGAGTTTCCGGAGACTCGCCTCGCACCCTTCGTGACTCATTGGAACTACCGATGGGCTCTTCCCTGGATCTGTTTTGTGGTGATCTTCATCGCGGGCCCGATGGGAGTGGTCATCGGCCGCCGCGGGATTATGGGAGGGGTTACCGCGGCGATCGGGCTCTTTGCCGCGATGATTTTCTCAAGCAGCCTCTTCATCGCCCTCGGCAAGGGAGATCGCATCCCGGGATGGGTTGCGGGATGGGGGCCTATCCTGATCTTCCTGTCGATAGGAATCCTTCTTTTCTGGCTAAAGGCTACGGGCAGGGAACTCCCAAAGTTGCGATTGCCCGGCTTCTGATCCTGACCTAAAATCGCCCATTCATGCAGCAGGACTGGAACATCAAAGCACGCTCCGAGGCATGCGCCGTCACCGGTCGACCCTTCTCCGAGGGAGAAATCTTCCATGCGGCCCTCTTTATTGAAGGCCAGGGATTCCGCCGCAGCGATCTCTGTGAGGAGGCCTGGAAGGCTCGTTCGCTCGACCCAAACATCGAGCCTCCCTTCTCCGCATGGCGCTCCAAATTCGAGCCTCCGGCTCCTCCCTCTCCTGAACCCCTGCCACGCGATGATGCCGAAGGGATGCTGCGAAGGCTGATCGAAAGCAATGATCCAGCCCACACCAACACTCGCTACCTGCTCGCGGTCATGCTCGAACGCAAACGGGTCCTGAAGCCGCAGCCCTCTCCCGACAAGACCACGCTGATCTATGAACGGGCCGGAACCGGCGAGACCTTCATCATTACCGACCCTAATCTCTCCTTATCTGACCTGGTCGCCGTCCAAGAGGAGGTCTCTGCACTCCTTTCTGGTCTCTCCTCACCAGCAATACCTCCGGTCCAGGAGTCACCAGCAGCCGAATTGGAGAGAGCGTCTTCTCCGGCTGAAGAGGTCTGAATCATACTCCACACTTCATGGAGAAGGGCTCCCTTCCGCTCTTTCTGGCTCCCATGGCGGGTGTCACGAATTCCATCTTCCGCACCATCTGTAAGCAAAAGGGAGCTGATATCCTGACCACCGAGTTCGTCTCTGCGGACGGCATCATGCACCGGAATGCCCGGACGCGGGGCTATGTGGAGTTTACTCCTCTGGAGCGTCCCATGGGGGTGCAATTGTTTGGTGGGGATCCAAAAAGGCTAGCGGAAGCTGCCCGACAGGTCATCGACTGGGTGAATCCGGACTTTATCGACATCAATTTCGGCTGTCCCGCAAGCAAAGTAGTCTGCCGCAACGGAGGCTCCTCGCTCCTGCGCGACTGTCCACTGCTGGAGAAGGTCGCCGATGCCGTCGTGCGGGCTTGCGCTCCACTGCCCGTCACCGCCAAAATTCGTATTGGTTGGGATGCCGCTACCATCAACGCCGTGAAGACGGCTCAGCTTCTGGAGGGGTCCGGCATTCAACGCATCGCCGTCCATGGCCGCACCAAGGCGCAAGGATACTCGGGTGAAGCCGATTGGGAGGTGATAGGCTCCGTCGCCACCTCTGTCTCAGTTCCAGTAATCGGCAACGGAGACATTACTGACGGTGAAACGGCACTCAACCGAATGAAAACAGGGGTCTCTGGGCTTATGATCGGACGGGCAGCAATGAGCAATCCCTGGATTTTTACTGAGGTGAAGGCGTCACTCGAAGGAATTCCCTACACACCTCCATCCTTGGAGATGAGATGGGAACTCGTGCGCCAGCATTGCTCCTCAGAAGTGGCAGCTAAGGGAGACGAACGCTTCGCGATGCAGGGCATGCGGTCACGCCTCATGGCCTACACGCGGGGAATGCATGCTGCCCGTCCGCTCCGCGCCAGCCTCTCGTTAGTTGGCTCCCTGATGGAACTTGACGACATCATCGACAGCCATCTCCTGGAAATTCCGGAAGAAGCAGCCCCGCTGGCTTCTTGATCGGCATATCGCATAACGGAATCTAGGGAAAATCCCAAAATCCCTATACCGGCAGGAAAATCGTGAAGGTAGATCCCTCGCCGGGGCGGCTATCCAGAGCCACACGCCCTCCGTGTGCCTGGACCACGTTTTTGACAATCGATAGTCCCAGACCAGTGCCGCCCGTATGACGGGCGCGGTCGCCCCCGACACGGTAAAAACGCTCAAAAATATGGTCCTGATCTTGGAACGGAATGCCGGGTCCTTGGTCGCGGAAACTGATAACGACTTCAAACCTCTGCAGCGATGCGCTGATTACAATATCGCCACCATCACCTTCCTGGGGAATGCCATGGCGAAGCGCGTTGACTAAGAGATTTGAGAAAGCCTGTTCCATTCTGTATCCGTCGACCTGAACATCAGGAAGTGTGGAGCTGACCTCCAGCAGGACCCGAGCACCACGTTCCTTAACTTCACTCTCCAACTGCTCAACCACATTCGAGAGAAGCGCTCCCAGGTTCGTCGGAAGAGTCTCGAGGCTGTCCCCTTTTTCCTCCATGCGGCTTATGGTGAGAAGATCTTCAATCAGATGGTTCAATCGATCGGCGTGGCGGCGCATCACCGTGAGTGATTTACGCCTCATCTCGCGACTCAGCCCTCCTTCCTGAAGAGTCTCCAGGTAGCCGTTGATGATCGATAAGGGGGTGCGAAACTCATGCGAAACATTAGCCACAAATTCCCTTCTGACGGACTCCAGTTCGCGAAGCCTTGTTACGTCGTGCAATACCATGAGGCATCCTCCCGGAGACTTCATGTCGGATGTCTTGAGCGTAGCGGCCGTCACAACCAGATGGCATCGATCACTTCTTCCCGGAATACCGAGGGTCAATTCGCCTCGTTGCACGTTGCCTGTGGCCGCAGCACGTTGGGCTACTCCCTGGAGTTCATGGCCCATGAAGACTTCGGGCAGCAAGAGGCCTTTCACTTCGCCGCGCAGATTGAACATCACGATGGCCGCTTTGTTCACAAGACGAATACGCAGATCCTCTCCTGTGATGACCACGCCCTCGGTCATACTCTCCAGAATAACCGCGATGCTGAATTCCTCCTCGGCAAGAAGGCTCTTCTGACGGGCAAGCGTTTCCGCGATAACTCGCAACTCACCGGCCGGCTTCCTGAAAATCCTGGGCAATCCACTAAGGATCACCGTCCTGAAATCGCCATCGGCTATTCTCCTGAGGATTTTCAGCAGTTCCCTTGCCGGGAGCAAGATGCCGCAGAAGAACCACCAGAGGCAGCAACAGGCCAGAAACAGGCTGGCTCCCCAGACAACGACCTCACGCATTAGATCAACCGGGCGGGCGCCATGAAGCGGTAACCCTCGCCCCGGATCGTCTCCAAATAGGCAGAATGGAGGCCTAGTTTTTCGCGAAGGCGGCGCATGTGGGTATCGACAGTCCGCGTATCCACTGTGCTGCGGTATCCCCAGACCTCGTGGAGAAGTTCGTCCCGTGATTGAATCGCGCCTCCCTTCCCGATGAGCAGGGAGAGCAATCTGAATTCGGTCGAAGTCAGGTCGATTCGTTGCCCGTCAAGCATCACCCTTAAGGAAGTACGATCCAGAACGAAAGGACCCGCGGCGTCAGACTCTGAAACCACGGCTGGACGCGCCCTTTTCAGGAGCGCTTGGATCCTGAGAAGCAGCTCTCTCGGACTGAAAGGTTTGGGTAGATAATCATCGGCTCCCAGTTCAAGCCCCTTGATCCGGCTATCCGCCTCGCCCTTGGCACTCAAAATCAGTAGCGGAATAACCGCCGTGCGATCCTTAGCCTTTAATTTCTTGGCAACTTCAAATCCGTTGAGACGGGGAAGCATGATATCCAGAATGATCGCATCCGGACACTCCTCGGACGCCAAAGCCAGTCCCTCAACACCATCAGCAGCAACAATAACCCGTAACTTGGCTTTTTTCAGATGATATCGGATTAGGTCGGATACATCCTCTTCATCTTCAATCACAAGTATTGTCTCAGACATGGTGTGGGTGGTGGTGAAATCGAGTGATCTCCGTAGGAGCTACCCGAGTTGGGGCATAGTGGCAAGCGCCTCTTTGGTATATGCGCCCGCGTCAAAAGACCATGCACACAAAAAAGCGGGCCACCTGATTCGTACCGGAAAAACCATGAAACCGGAACGAGGCGGCCCGCCCCCAATGTTAACCTGTATATTCTGACATCCGCACCAGCCATCCGTTCAAAGATTTTATCGTTCCTTTGATTTTTTTGTTATTCTGCTATCCCTGCACAGTCGCAAACCTTAGGCGGCTTCTCTTTTAAGATCATGAAAACCATCGGCGTATTGACATCGGGCGGAGATGCCCCCGGAATGAATCCGGCGATTCGCGCGGTTGTGCGGACGGCCTCGCAGCAAAACTGCCGCGTTGTGGGAATTAACAATGGGTATGACGGCATTTTTGACGGAACCATCGAAGAGCTTGGCCACCGGAGTCTTGCCTCAATTATCGACCGGGGCGGGACAATCCTTCAATCAAGTCGCTGCAAGCGGATGTATAGCCCCGAAGGAGTGGATGCCGCACGGGCTCGTCTTGTAGAACTCGGCATCCAGGGTCTCGTC
>Ga0209084_1003081_pt1 | contig 12418 bp, 9 predicted proteins | sample C_130820_MF_Meta_FD_187309 | JGI IMG/M metagenome (GOLD analysis project Ga0209084, IMG submission 187309) | Freshwater microbial communities from Lake Croche, Canada to study carbon cycling - C_130820_MF_MetaG (SPAdes) (version 2) | ecosystem: Environmental > Aquatic > Freshwater > Lake | place... | reverse complement strand
CAACCTGATTCCACTCAACCCGACGCCGGGGAGCAAATGGGATGCCAGCCCGAAGCCGGTGGAGCGGGAATTCGTGAGAAGGGTTCTTGCACAGGGGGTTTCCTGCACGGTGCGAGACACCCGCGGCCGTGAAATTGCGGCCGCCTGTGGACAGCTGGCCGCCGAAGGCGGGTAGCTGGAGCTCAGGCGATCAGACCGAGCCTGTGGACAGCTGGCCGCCGAAGGCGGTTAGCTGGAGCTCAGGCGATCAGACCGAGCCTGTGGACAGCTGGCCGCCGAAGGTTAGCGGAGCTGGCCGCGCCGGCGCATGACCCAGTCGCGGACGATCGCGAACGCGACGATTGACGCGAAGCCGATCAGGAACCAGTTCTCCACGTGGCCGACGTGGTTACCGTGCATCATCCCCAGCAGGAAGACGACGATGAAGATTCCCAGCGCGTACCAGGTGCGAGGGGTGATCTTGCTCCAGCCCCAGGCCGCCGACGGAACGTCTGCGGTATCGACCTCCGAATAACGCTCCACCTCGGTGTTCACCATTGCGGCTCCTGTCGACTCGTGTCTGTCGTTATTCTGGCATACCCGGCTCAGCCGATCAGCCCGTACCGCCGCAGTGCTTCGGTTCGTTCGGCCCCGTGGTCCACGATCGGGTCCGGGTACCCCGCGGGACGTCCCGCCTTGAATTTGTGGACCTCGGCTGCCTCGGCGAGTTCGGGCACCCAGCGACGCACATAGCTGCCGTCGGGATCGAACTTCTCGCCCTGGGTGGTCGGGTTGAACACCCGGAAGTAGGGCGCGGCGTCGGTTCCGGTGCCCGCGGCCCACTGCCAGCCGTGCTGGTTGCTCGCGATGTCGGCGTCGACGAGTTGATCGAGGAACCATCTGGCGCCCCACTGCCACGGCAGGTGCAGATCCTTGACCAGAAATGAGGCGACGATCATTCGGACCCGGTTGTGCATGAAGCCGGTCCCGGCGAGTTGGCGCATCCCGGCGTCGACGATGGGGTAGCCGGTGCGGCCCTGCTTCCAGGCCTCGAAGACTGCCTCGGCCTGTGGTCCGGTGTCGATCTCGATGGCGTCGAAGTTCGGGTTCCAGTTGTGCCATGCACTGCGGGGCCACTGGTGCAGCACCGAGGCGTAGAAGTCGCGAAACGCCAACTCGCGCAGGTACGCATCCGGTCCGGGTTCGCCGGCATTGAGGTCCGCCGACATGGTCCGCGGGTGGATGGTGCCGTATTTCAGGTGAGCAGACATCCGGCTGGTTCCGGGTTTGTCCGGCCGATCGCGGTCGGTGGAATAGGTGTGGATGCCGTCGGTGAGGAATTCCGCCCATCGGTGTCGTGCTGCGGCCTCGCCCGCGGGAATATCAAGTGCTGCAACGGGATCCGGTGCTTCGACCCGGTGCGGGAGTGCGGCGACACCGTCGGGGTCGATCCATGTCACCGCCGCCGGATCGGACTGCGCGGGAGCCCGCCAGCCGACCTCGCGCCACCGCCGGAAGAACGGGGTGAAGACCTTGTAGGGGCTGCCGTCGTCTTTGGTCACCCGACCCGGCGACACCAGATAGGGCGATCCGGTGGCGACGAGTGGGACATCAGACAACGCGGCGCCGACCGTCGCATCGCGGCGTATCCCGAACGGGCTGAAATCCGCCGAGATGTGCACGGATTTAGCGGCGATCGCCGCGGCGATCTGCGGGATCTGTTCCTCGGGTCGTCCGCGGGTGATCAGCAACCGGCCGCCGAGATCATTGTTGAGTGCTCGCAGGGAGTCACCGAGGAACTGCAACCGGCGCGCACCGGCGGTTGCTTCCAAGCGCGGGTCGAGCACGAAGCAGGCCAGTACCTCGGAGCCGTCGGCGGCGGCGTCAAGCAGTGGCGGCAGATCGCGCAGTCTCAGGTCGCGGCGCAACCACAGCAGTGTCGATGGCATGCCTCCATGCTGCCTTGTCGCCCCGCACGCAAAGAGGGCCGGTCGCTTTCGCGGCCGGCCCTCTTTGTTGTCAGTGCTGCAAAACTCTTGCCGAGCGAGTTCCCGAGCCGATTGGGGCTAGGGCGTCGTCGTGGTGGTCGGCATCGACGACGACGACGCCGCGGAGGACGCCGGTGCGGCCGGCGGCATCAGTACGGTGTCGATCAGGTACAGCGTCGCATTGGCCGTCTTGATGCCACCGCAGACGACGGCGGCGTCACCGACCATCAGGTTGTTACCTGATCCGGTCACCTTCAGCGAACCGCCCTGCACAGTGGTGTGCTCGCCGACGACCTGCATCGGGTTGGCCTGACCGGACACCACGTGATAGGTCAGGATCGAGGTCAGCAGCGCCGAGTCGGTCTTAAGCTTCTCGATGGTGGCCGGGTCGATCTTGGCGAACGCGTCATCGGTGGGCGCGAACACCGTGAACTGCCCGTTATTCAGTGTGTCCACCAGGTTGACGTTCGGGTTCAGCTTGCCCGACAGCGCCGATGCCAGCGTGGTCAGCACTGGGCTGTTGCCCGCCGCGGTCGCGACCGGATCCATGGCCAGGCCCGCGACTGAGCCGGGGCCGGAGGGGTTGGCTGCCGCGTAGGCCGCGCAGCCGGAGCCGACGAGGTCGCCCGCAGCCGGCATCGCCATCACCGAGGAGGACGCCGAACTGACGGCAGAACTGGCCGAACTCGCGACCGACGAGGCTTTATCGGTCATCGACGACGCCGTTTCCTTGGTGGCCGTCGAACAGCCCGAGAGGGTCAGGGCCGCGATGGCCGCCACACCCGCTGCGGTGAGGACTGAACGCTGAGCAATCATTTACTGGTCTCCGGATCCGTGTTAATGGGCGACACGCCGAACAGCGGCCGCATTAGTCGTTCGATACACCACGATACCTGGACTGGCTGGTGTGACGACGGTCATATGGATTAACCATACGGTCCTGCCATCTCCTCCCGGCCTGCGGCGCGGCACAATGGGTCCGGTGAGCCCCGCCAACCGCCTGCGCGTCCTGATCCTCGGCAGCACGGGGTCGATCGGCACCCAAGCGCTCGAGGTGATTGCTGCGAATCCCGATCGGTTCGCGGTCGTGGGCCTCGCAGCCGGAGGCGGCAATGCCGAACTGCTCGCCCGTCAGCGCGCTGAGACCGGCGTCACCAACATCGCGGTTGCCGACCCGGCTGCTGCCCTTCACATCGGCGACGTCACCTACAGCGGCTCCGATGCCGCCACCCGGCTGGTGGAGAACACCCAGGCTGACGTGGTGCTCAACGCCCTGGTGGGGGCGCTCGGCCTCGAACCCACGCTGGCCGCGCTGGCCAGCGGTGCGCGCTTGGCGCTGGCCAATAAGGAGTCTCTGGTGGCGGGCGGTCCGCTGGTTCTGCGTGCGGCCCGGCCCGGCCAGATCGTCCCGGTGGACTCCGAGCACTCCGCGCTGGCCCAGTGCCTGCGTTCCGGCAGTGCCGACGAGGTGGCCAAACTGGTACTCACCGCCTCCGGTGGGCCGTTTCGCGGCTGGTCGGCGGCCGACCTGGAGTCGGTGACGCCCGAGCAGGCCGGTGCGCACCCCACCTGGAATATGGGGCCGATGAACACGCTGAACTCAGCGTCGCTGGTGAACAAGGGTCTTGAACTCATCGAGACCCACCTGCTGTTCGGTGTTCCCTACGAGCGAATCGAGGTCGTCGTGCATCCGCAGTCGATCGTGCACTCCATGGTGACCTTCACCGACGGCTCCACCATCGCCCAGGCCAGCCCGCCGGATATGAAACTGCCGATTTCGCTGGCGCTGGGCTGGCCGGACCGGGTCGCCGACGCCGCCGCTGGCTGCGACTTCCGCACCGCGGCCACCTGGGAGTTCGAGCCGCTGGACGACGCGGTCTTTCCTGCTGTTGGACTTGCTCGCCGGGCCGGGGAGACCGGTGGTTGCATGACCGCGGTGTACAACGCCGCCAATGAGGAAGCGGCCGCGGCCTTTCTGGCCGGACGTATCGGTTTCGGTGCGATTGTGCGAACAATCGCTGACGTCCTGGGCGCTGCCGACCAGTGGTCGGCTGAACCGGCTACCGTGGAGGACGTACTCGAGGCTCAGCACTGGGCCCGCCGACGCGCCCACGACGCCATTGTCGTCGCCGCACAGGAGGTCGCACCACAGCGATGATGTTCATTGTCGGGATCGTGCTCTTCGCGTTGGCCATCCTTGTCTCGGTGGCACTGCACGAATGCGGCCACATGTGGGTCGCGCGTGCCACCGGGATGAAAGTGCGTCGCTACTTCGTCGGCTTCGGGCCAACGCTGTGGTCGACGATGCGGCCCAACAAACTCGGCTCGACCGAATACGGCATCAAGGCGATTCCCCTCGGCGGTTTCTGCGATATCGCCGGAATGACGTCGGTGGACACGTTGGCCCCCGAAGACGAGCCCTACGCGATGTACAAACAGCAGACCTGGAAGCGGGTTGCGGTGCTGTTCGCCGGGCCGGCAATGAACTTCGTCATCGGATTGGTGTTGGTGTACGGAATCGCCCTGGTGTGGGGATTGCCCAACCTTCACCCGCCGACCACCGCGGTCGTCGGCGAAACCAGCTGTGTCAAATCCGAACTCACCAGGGGTGAACTCGGAACCTGCACCGGAACGGGTCCGGCTGCGCTGGCCGGCATCAAACCCGGCGACGTTGTGGTCAAGGTTGGTACAACGCCGGTGGCCACCTTCCAGGACATGGTGACCGAGGTTCGAAAGTCCTCCGGTCCCACCCCGTTCACCGTGGAGCGCACCGTCGACGGCACGACCACCACCGTCGACGCGATCGTCGACGTGGCGACCACCAAACGCTGGATCACCCCTGCTGGCGGCGGTGAAGCAACCGGACCGTCGGACGTCGGCTCGATCGGGATCGGGGCCGCGCAGTTCGGGCCGACGCACTACAACCCGCTGTCGGCGGTGCCGGGAACCTTGGCCTTCACCGGCGATCTGGCCGTACAGCTGGGTAAGTCGATGGCAGCCATCCCGAGCAAGGTCGGGGCGCTGGTGCACGCCATCGGCGGTGGCGAGCGTGACCCGGAGACACCGATCAGCGTCGTCGGCGCCAGCATCATCGGTGGCGATACCGTCGATCACGGGCTGTGGGTGGCGTTCTGGTTCTTCCTGGCTCAACTCAACTTCGTGCTGGGCGCGATCAACCTGGTGCCTCTGCTGCCCTTCGACGGCGGCCACATCGCCGTCGCGGTCTACGAGAAAATTCGCAACATGTTCCGCGCAATCCGCGGCGTACTGCCAGCGGCCCCCGTGGATTACAACAAATTAATGCCCGCCACCTATGTGATCCTCGCCGTAGTGGTCGGCTATATGGCACTGACCGTAACCGCAGACCTGGTCAACCCAATCAGATTGTTCCAGTAGGAGATTCGCAGATGTCAGTTGGTCTGGGTATTCCGGCACCGCCGGTCCCGGTCTTGGCGCCGAGGCGCAAGACCCGTCAACTCATGGTGCGCGATGTCGGGGTTGGCAGCGACTACCCGATCTCGGTGCAGTCGATGTGCACTACCAAGACCCATGACATCAACGCGACGTTGCAACAGATCGCAGAACTGACGGCCACAGGTTGCGACATGGTCCGGGTAGCCTGCCCGCGCCAGGAGGACGCCGACGCACTCGCCGAGATCGCCCGCAAGAGCCAGATCCCAGTGATCGCCGACATCCATTTCCAGCCGAAGTACATCTTCGCCGCGATCGACGCCGGTTGTGCGGCCGTGCGGGTGAATCCGGGCAACATTAAGGAGTTCGACGGCCGCGTTGCCGAAGTGGCCAAAGCCGCTGGCGCAGCGGGCATTCCGATCCGTATCGGGGTCAACGCGGGCTCGCTGGACAAGCGTTTCCTGGAGAAGTTCGGTAAGGCCACCCCGGAGGCACTCGTCGAGTCCGCGCTGTGGGAGGCGTCGCTGTTCGAGGAACACGGCTTCGGCAACATCAAGATCAGCGTCAAGCACAACGACCCCGTCGTGATGGTGGCGGCATATGAGTTGCTTGCTCAAAAGTCTGACTACCCTTTGCATCTCGGTGTCACCGAAGCCGGACCGGCTTTTCAGGGCACCATCAAGTCGGCGGTCGCCTTCGGGGCGCTGCTGTCCCGCGGCATCGGTGACACGATCCGGGTGTCGCTGTCAGCGCCGCCGGTCGAAGAGGTCAAGGTCGGTAACCAGATTCTGGAATCGCTGAACCTCCGGCCGCGCGGCCTGGAGATCGTGTCGTGCCCGTCGTGCGGGCGCGCCCAGGTCGATGTCTACACCCTGGCCAACGCCGTGAGTGCCGGGCTCGAGGGTCTCGATGTCCCATTGCGGGTGGCCGTCATGGGCTGTGTCGTCAACGGTCCGGGCGAGGCGCGCGAGGCCGATCTCGGGGTCGCCTCCGGTAACGGCAAGGGCCAGATCTTCGTCAAGGGTGAAGTGATCAAGACCGTGCCCGAGTCCATGATTGTCGAGACGCTCATCGAAGAGGCCATGCGAATCGCCGACGAGCTGCGTGGCGCGGATACATCTGCGGGTGGTTCGCCGGTGGTCACCGTAAGCTGACGGTCAGACCTCCCCGCGGGTGAAACCCCAGAAAGAACGGCGCCGCGGGTGAAACCCGCAGAAAGAACCGGCCCCGCGGGTGAAACCCGCAGAAAGAACCATCATGTCGGCACCGCCACTACTCCGATCGGTTGATGCGCGCCGAGTGTCGGTGGTCCGCGACGCGGCGGCGGTGAGCCGGGTCTTGGCAGCCGATCCGGTGGGCGCGTGCATGGTCGCGGCGCGGGTGGCCGACAACGGCGTCGATCCAGGCTCGATCGGGGGCGAACTCTGGACGCGGCGGCATGCGGAGGAGTCGCTGTGCTACGCCGGAGCGAATCTGATTCCGCTTCGTGGCGCTCACGATGATCTCGTGGCGTTCGCCGATCGGGCCCTGAGTACGGCTCGCCGCTGCTCGTCGCTGGTTGGCCGCGCCGATCTGGTGTTGCCGATGTGGGATCGGCTGCAGCACGGCTGGGGTCCGGCGCGTGATGTGCGTGACCGCCAACCCCTGCTGGCGCTGGGGTCACAACCCCGGTGCGCGGTGGACCCGGGCGTGCGGCGGGTGCGGATTGACGAGTTGGACGCCTACCTGGTGGCTGCGATCGACATGTTCATCGGCGAGGTCGGGGTGGATCCACGGATCGGTGACGGCGGGCGCGGTTACCGCCGTCGGGTGGCCGGCCTGATCACCGCCGGACGCGCCTTCGCCCGCTTCGAGCGTGGTCATGTCGTGTTCAAAGCCGAAATTGGCTCCCAGTCGCCGGCTGTCGGCCAGATTCAAGGTGTCTGGGTACACCCCGAATGGCGTGGCCACGGGCTCGGTACAACCGGAACCGCGGCGATCTCGGCAGCGGTGGTCCAGACCGGTCGCATCGCGAGCCTGTACGTCAACGGTTACAACACCGTCGCGCGTGCCGCCTACGCCCGGGTGGGCTTCAGCGAGGTCGGTACCTTCGCGACCGTTCTGCTCGACTAGTTTCTGCGCCGAACGTCGAGGGTGCTGTCCCACCGACCTGCGGTGTGCGCCCTAAAAAGTCGACTCTCGACACTGTTTGGGCGGTGCGCCTCCGCCGGATATTGGTCACAGGCTCATAACATCTGCCTCAATGGCAACTTCTACCTCACGAGTAACAAGAGTCACAGGCCTGGCCTCGGTGCTGGCACTGGCGGCAGCGGCATCGCTTTCGGCGTGCACACCTCGCCCGGACGGGCCCGCGCCGGCCGCCGCACAGTTCTTCGCCGACCTCGGCCGCGGTGACACCGGGGCAGCCGCCCAACTCAGCGACCTGCCGACCGAGGCGCACGCCGCGCTGAACGAGGCCTGGGCGGGTTTGCAGGCCACGCATCTCGACGCCAAAATCCTCGGCTCGCGCTACACCGAGGACACCGGCAGCGTGAACTACCGCTTCACCTGGGAGCTGCCCAAGAAGCGCACCTGGACCTACGACGGCGTTCTGAACCTGATCCGGGACGAGGGAAAGTGGCGGGTTCGCTGGGTCGCCAGTGCCCTGCACCCGAAGCTAGGCGAGAATCAGACCCTTGAGTTGCGGGCCGACCCGCCGCGGCGGGCCTCGGTCAATGAGCAGAGCGGCACCGAGGTGCTGGTGCCGGGCAGTCTGTACCACTATCAACTCGACGCCGCGAAGTCCGGCGCCAATCTGATGTCGACAGCGCGAGTGGTATCCGACGTTCTTCGGCCCTTCAACGACACCTTCAACCCGCAGCGACTCGCCGAACAGGCCAGCTCCTCGAATGGGCCACTGGAACTCATCACGTTGCAACCATTCGATCACGACCGGGTGGCGCCGTTGCTTGACGGGCTGCCCGGTGTGATCGTCACGCCGCAGGCCGAAATGCTGCCCACCGATCAGCATTTCGCCCCCGCCGTCGTCAACGAGGTCAAGAAGGCGGTGATTGACGAACTCGACGGTGAGGCCGGCTGGCGGGTGGTCAGCGTCAACAAGAACAGTTCCGACGTCGACGTTCTCACCGAGGTTGCGGCCAAACCGGCGCCGTCGATCTCCATCACTCTCGATCGCGGGGTACAGAACGCCGCCCAGAATGCCGTTGATGGACAGTGGCGCAAAGCCATGCTCGTGGTGATCAAGCCGTCGACGGGGGACATCCTGGCGGTGGCACAGAATGCGGCCGCCGATGCCGACGGTCCGGCTGCCACCACTGGGCTCTATCCGCCGGGGTCGACGTTCAAAATCGTCACCGCCGGAGCGGCGCTACAGCGCAACATGGCCACACCCAACACTCTGCTGGGGTGCCCGGGCGAGATAGACATCGGCTACCGCACGATCCCGAACTACAACAAGTTCGATCTCGGCACCGTCCCGATGGCCAGGGCGTTCGCGAACTCCTGCAACACTACATTCGCCGAACTGGCGAGCCGGATGCCACCGAGTGCGCTCACAGACGCCGCATCGGAGTACGGCATTGGTGCCGACTACACCATCGAGGGTCTGACCACCGTCACCGGCACCGTGCCGGCGACGGTCAATCTCGCCGAGCGCACCGAGGACGGTTTCGGCCAGGGCAAGGTGCTGGTTACCCCGTTCGGGATGGCACTGGCGGCGGCGACCGTTGCGGCGGGCACGACGCCGACGCCGCACCTAATCGTGGGCCGCCCGACCATCGAGACCGGTGATAACCCGCCGGCTGATCCGGCGACCCTCGACGGTCTGCGATCGATGATGCGACTGGTTGTCACCAACGGCACCGCGAAGGATATCGACGGCATCGGTGAGGTTTTCGGCAAGACCGGCGAGGCGGAGTTCGACGGTGGCTCGCATGCGTGGTTCGCCGGCTACCGGGGTGATCTGGCTTTTGCGGCACTCATTGTCGGCGGTGGATCGTCGACGTACGCGGTCCGCATGGTTCGGCAGATGTTGCAGGAACTGCCTGACGGATATCTGGCCTGAGCGCCAGCCGCCTCGGCGACTACTGCCGACGGTCCGTCAGTGAGATGGTCCGGACTGCTGATTTGCCTGTTTGCCGGCACCTTGCTGGTTGGGACCCTGTTGGTTTGGACCCTGTTGGTTCGGGCCCTGGTTTGGACCTGAGCCCTGCTGGTTGGGGCCTGGACCTGGCGGTTTCGGTCCAGGTCCGGGTCCGGGAGGTTTGGGGCCGGGCTGCGGTCCGGGTCCGGGTCCGGGGCCTGGAGGTTTGGGGCCTGGGCCGGGCTGCGGACCGGGACTTGGTTTCGGCGAAGGCGGCAGGGCCAACTCCGGCACTGGATTATCCGGGACGGATGCGCCGCCTGCTGCGGAGTTTCCGCCGATGAAGCCGCCGGCCGGGGCGGGCCGCTGCACTGCCTCGATCTGCGGAGCCGTCGGCCGTGGCAGGGATGGGCTGGCCGCTGCGGGCGGGAACAGCAGTCCAGGGGAGTCGGGCTGCAGTGGTAGCGCGGGCAGTTGCAGTTCGGGGGCCGTGCGAGGGCCGAGCGGGATAGGGCCGCCGGGGATGCCGGTAGGCGTCACCGCGTTCGTGGGCTTGCTGATCCCCGCCGGGGTGATGAAGGGGAGCTTTACAGTGCCGCCCAGAACGGCGGTCAGGCCGGCGCCTAGCGTCAGAACACCGAATATGCTCGCCGCTGCGATCTGCAGGTAGAGACGTTGCGGGCGGGCGCGCGATGCACGGTGCTGATCAAGGTCGACGACGGTGGCGTCGTCGGCGGGAAGGTCGGCCTGCGCATTCAAGCCCTGCAGGTACGGGCCAAAACACTCGGTCGCGTAGTCCGCGACCTCTGAGCGGGTGGTCAGTGGCCGCTCCGGTCGCGTGACGGTCACCAGTGAATAGGCGAGTCGTACGAAAACATCGGCGACTGATTCGAGATCCGCCGACGGGTCGTCGGTGGTCGTGCCTGCACGGTGAAGTTGATCGGCGACCAGTGGGACGCTGGCCTCCATCACCGCGGTCGACGTGCTCGACAGCATCGCTAATTGCTCGCTGGCCTCGGTGTTCAGTTCGCGCAGGGCGATTGGATGCCGCTGAACCTCCCAGACGATATCGGTGAAGGCGTGCAGGGTCCGGTCGGCGAACGAGGTGCCACCATCTGCGGCCTGCTCGAATGCGGTGTCGAGCAGTTTTGTGAACTCACCGATGATGGCGGTTCTGAGGAGATCGACCTTGCTGGGCCAGCGCCGGTAGATGGTCATATGCGAGACGCCGGCGGATTTCGCGACCAACTCGACGGTTGCCCTTTTGAATCCGAAGTCCCCGAGAACGCGGATTGCGCCGGCGAGAATCTTGACGCTGGTGGGGTCGGGCTTCTGGTCTGTCACAGCCCCGCCCCTCCTTTACGACGTGTCGTCTGCCATTCGCCCGGATCGGATGGGTGACGTGGGATCCAGCCGTCCACCCCTACACACGGATCCTACTACCCGACCATCCCGACCCGACGATTCTCGTCATCCAGCCGGTCGATGTCGGAACTGCCGAATCTGAGGGGGTGGTTCGCTGCGCTCAGGTTTCCCGATGCATTGGTACTTGACGTCAGCCTAATGAGGTGATGTTATGACCTCAATAATTCAATAACAACTGCTGATCAGAACAAGTTACGGCTTCGGCCAGGTGCTTAGGACCGCTCCGCGGCGCAGGATCACTGAACTCAGGAACATCTAAGAAAAGGGATGGGTAGCCATGTTAGAAACCGCGAAAGTCATCACAATCGGGCGGGTCGGCGCCTTGGCCATTGCCCTCGGAATCGGCGGCGCGATCGCAGCTGCGCCGGCTTGGGCGGACAGTTCCGAACCGGCCTCCTCGACCGGGCGTGCGGCCGCGGCGACGCACCGAGCGGACCGCAGCGCGGCGACTCGGGCGACGGCTGGCGCCAGACCGGTCGTGGCATCCCGGATCGCCTCGACGGCGTCGACAGCGGGCACAGCCGCAGCCACCACAGCTCAGCAGGCCGTCGTCCCGCAGCCGAAGCCGCCGCAGCCGAAGCCCGGCGTCAACTACCGCTCCATCGATGGCAGCGGGAACAGCCTCACCAACACCGGTCTCAACGCCGTCGGCGCCGATTTCAGGCGGATCGGCGTCGCCCACTTCAGCGACGGCATCTCGGCTCTACGCACGGGTCTGCCCAACGCCCGCACCGTGAGCAATCTGGTGGTTGCCGGTAATGCCGGTGATGCCGAGACGCCGAATGCCGAGGGACTGTCCGGGATGATGTATGCCTGGGGTCAGTTCATCGACCACGACATCAACCTGACACTTTCGGACAACGTCACCCACATCGACATCACGGTTCCGGCGGGTGATTCCACCCTCAGCGGTTCGATCTCGATGACGCGCTCGGTCATTGACCCGCTGACCGGTGTTGCCGGCAAGCCGGCTGTCACCACCAATAACGTGACCGGTTGGTTGGACGGCTCGATGGTCTACGGCTCGGATGCCGCCACCGCCGCTGGCCTGCGCGGAACAGACGGCCATCTGCTGAGCTCGGTAGGCAACAACCTGCCAATCGTCGACGGCGCATACGTTGCCGGCGATAGCCGAGTCCAGGAGAACCCCGATCTCACCGCCCTGCAGACGCTGTTCCTGCGGGAGCACAACCGCCAGGTCGACCTGCTGAAGGTTTCCCACCCGGACTGGACCGGCGACCAGCTCTACCAGCAGGCCCGCGCGATCGTCACCGCCGAGATTGCCCGCATCACTTACAACGAGTTCCTGCCGCACCTGCTCGGTACCACCGCGATCAAGCCCTATCAGGGTTACAAGGCAGGTGTCGATGCCAGCCTGACCGAGGAATTCGCCGGCGCCGCATTCCGGCTTGGGCACTCGATCGTCTCGGCCAACCTGGAGAAGACCGACGAGCAGGGCAACGTGATCGGTACGCCGGTCACGCTCAAGGATGCGTTCTTCCAGGATCCGGCAGACTTCGCCGCCGACAGCGGC
>Ga0209084_1003079_pt1 | contig 12421 bp, 6 predicted proteins | sample C_130820_MF_Meta_FD_187309 | JGI IMG/M metagenome (GOLD analysis project Ga0209084, IMG submission 187309) | Freshwater microbial communities from Lake Croche, Canada to study carbon cycling - C_130820_MF_MetaG (SPAdes) (version 2) | ecosystem: Environmental > Aquatic > Freshwater > Lake | place... | reverse complement strand
CAGGCCATCAGGTTGCCCGGCGTGGCCACCGCCCCTCGGCCCAGGCTGTGTTGTCGACCCAGGCTTTCAAGCGACCCGGCAGGGGCCAATAGGTCATGGGTGAAGGTGTGCGGGCCAACCGCTTGCGGACAGGTGCCTTGACCTTCCAGGATGGTGTGCGTTCCATCGGGATGACGAAGGTGTGCAAATCCACCACCGAGCAGGCCCACCATCATGGGTTCGACCACACTCAAAGTAAACAGTGCCGCTACGGCCGCGTCGACGGCGTTGCCACCGGCGCACAGCATCTCCGAGCCGGCTGCAGAGGCCAAAGGGTGGTTGGTGACCACCATGCCACGCGATGCGCGAGCCGCTTGTTTTTCGGTGACAAATGCGGTTGCGCAGTGATCTGTCCAATGGTTCATAAAAAGTGACTTCGGCGGGAGTCGTAGAAAGGAGAGACACAAGGTAGTCTGGAAATGCACAAAAAACAAGGGTGCAATCCATGACTATTGGGGCCACAACACCCATAACCGCAAAGGCTGTTTCAGTCGTCCGGCCAATTCTCCGGCTTCTGTTCCAGAACCAGCAAAGTAGTCTGCTCGCACACCGCCCACAATGGCGCTGCCTGTATCTTGCGCAATCACCAATTTTTGCAATTGAATCTGGGGGCCGTTAGACACCAGCCACACGGGTGTGCCGTAAGGAATACTGCCCGGATCGACCGCGATCGAGCGACCGGCCGTCAGGGGAACGCCCTGTGCCCCTTTGGGCCCCAGGCCCGTCGCTGCGCCCGCCAAAGATTCTTCTTTGAAAAAAACCATGCGGGGGTTTTTCCATAAAAGCTCGTTGAGCCGCTGGGGGTTCTTGGCGATCCAGGCCTTGATGCCTGGCCAGGTGGCATCACGCGTCAAGCCTTGCTCAAGTAACCAAGCCCCAATGCTTTTATAGGGCTGCTCGTTGGTTCCTGCAAAAGCAAGTCGCACCATGCGGACTTGGCCATTGGCCTCCATCACCCGTACACGGCCCGTGCCTTGAATTTGTAAAACCATGGCGTCAACCGGATCCGCCAAGTAGACGAGCTCCTTGCCCTTGAGGGCATGGCGCGCTTGGGGGTTGCGTTCCATTTCTTCGCGGGTGAACCACGGTTTGCGTTGGCCCAATCCATTCGGAAGTCCGTATATGGGGGCTTCAAAACCCGCACGCAACTGGCGTGAAGCGTCGAAAACGGGTTCGTAATAACTGGTCAACAAGCCTTCTGCTTGGCCTTGCAATGTTTCCACTCGGTAGGGCTGAAAGTTTTGTTCCAACCATTGTTGTTGTGCGATTTGTCCGGCGCCATTCAATCCTTGCGCTCGGCCACACAGCGCAGCAGTTGATGTCGTGGTGCGTTGACAACTTTGCATCCATGCGGCCCAGGCCTCTTGCAAGCCGTCTTGTGGCCAGCCTGGGATCTCTGCCCATGGCGTCGGTATCCAGCGACTTTTGGCTTGCGTGATCGCTGGCGGCAGCGGTGACAAGCGGGAAGACGACGCGGGTGGGGCGACCACCTCTGTGCCAGGGGCTTGAGGCCGAGCCGCTGGCGTAGGTGTTTTCGTGTGCGCAGGGGGGTGTGTCGGAGTCAGCCACCCACAAGCGCCCAAGCTGCCTACAATCAGTACACAAGTCAAGCGGGACAGGCGTTTGCCTGGTGACCAAGGGAGTCGGATCATGATTGCGTTGTTGTTAGAGGCCTTGTTGGCGTTGGCTATTTTGTTGTTTATCGTCTGGTGGACCATGTTTTCGGGCCGATCAAGGGGTGAGGTTTCGCCTCCGCCTTTGTTGCCACCTTCAGAACCCAGTGGGCACAAAGACCCCAAGGTATTGCCCCCTACCCAGGAATAAGGGGCATTCACATTTCTCGCAAAAAGTTGGCCAACTCAACCGCCGACTTGACGTTCATTTTGTCAAATACCCGCGAGCGGTGAACCTCCACGGTGCGCACACTGATATCGAGTTGATCGGCAATCAGCTTATTGGGTAAGCCTTCGACCACGAGTTGCATGACGTCGCGTTCACGATCGGTCAATTCGCTCAGACGGGATTGACGCTCGGAAAGAATGTGCCGCGCATCCAGCCAGGCCCCCGAGACCGCCAAAGCTTGCTCGACCCGATCGACCAAGGCGTTGTCTGAAAATGGTTTCTCGCAAAAATCAAAAGCGCCTCGCTTGACCGTGTCCACGGCCGTGGGCACATCGGCGTGGCCGGTTAAAAAAATCACCGGCCAGGCATGCGCCAACCCTGACGCAATCAACTTTTCAAACAGTGCCAAGCCACTTTGGCCTGGCATACGCACATCCAGCAAAATGCATCCGGCTTGCCAGGGAACGCCATTTGACAAGGGTGAAGGATCGCCTTGCAGCATGCGCTCAAAAGCATCAGCACTCTCAAAAGACTCGCTGGTCAGGCGACGAGAGCGCAGCAGCCAAGCCATCCCTTCTCGCACGATGGCATCGTCATCAACAATGAACACGGTGGCATTGACAGTCGGTTGCATGCGTCGATTCTAGTGAGTCTCGCGCAGCTCCGACACCGGCAGTGTGAATCGAAAAACGCTGCCCCTGGGCGCATGCGCATCAAACTCCAAATGGCCACCATGTTGCTCGATCACGGTGCGGCACAAGCTCAATCCCAAGCCCATGCCTTCGGTCTTGGTGGTAAAGAAAGGCGTGAAAAGTTGTTGGGCCACGTCCTGCGTGATGCCGCCGCCTAAGTCGGTCACGGAAAACGCGACCCACTGCTTGTTTTCATTGGAGGCTGCGCGTCGCACCTGGATAAGTAAGGTCCTTTCAGTGCAATCGGCGCTGTCCATGGCCTGCATGCCGTTACGGGCTAAATTGAGGAGCACCTGCTCAACCATGGTGCGATCACACCACACCGTGAAGAGTTTGTCGTCCAGCTTGGTGATCACTTTGACTTTCAGTTTTCGGGCCTGTAAAAAAACCAGGGGCATGATCGCATCGATCAGGGCTTTGGGGCTGACCGCTTCTCTTTCTTGGTCTCGCCGACGCACGAAGTCGTGCACGCTTTTGATGACTTTGCCGGCGCGCCCCGCTTGTTCTGCGATGCGCTCCAGGGCAAGATTCAGATCCTGTACCGTTTGTGTCGTGGTTTCGGCTTGCCGGTCTTTGAGTAAATTTAACGAGCCCGCAGCATAGCTGGCAATGGCTGCCAAAGGTTGGTTCAGCTCGTGGCTGAGCAAGGATGCCATTTCGCCCACGGTGGCCAGTCGGGCAGATGCCTGCAGCCGCTCTTGGCTGGTGCGTGACATTTCTTCGACTCGGCGCTGTTCGCTGATGTCCAAAAAAGCACTCATCCACCCGGTTTGTACGCCCAGCACATTGATCAAGGGTGCCTCAATGATCAGCACCGAAATACGCGTGCCGTCTTTGCGCATGAAAACCGACTCATAACCTTCGCGGGGCGGAGCGTTGCCCGCCAAGCGAATGTCTTGGCGTTGTTGATACTCTCCGATCATTTCGGGTGGCCAATAAGGCATGGGCATTTTTTGGCCCAACAACTCGGCTGGCTCAAAGCCCACCATTTGGCAAAACGCAGGGTTGACATAAGTGATGCGCCCTTGCAAATCGCGCGCGCGTAAGCCGGTGACCAGCGAGTCTTCCATGGCTTTGCGAAAGGCCAGCGCATCCGCCAAGTCCTGCTCGGCCTTCAGGCGCCTTCGAGAGTCTTTGACCAACATGATCAGCACCGAGATCAAGGCAATGGACATGACCGTGACCAGCGCTGTCATGACATTGGGAAACAGGTCGGGCGCTCCTCGTCGACCCTCGATGCGCAGCACCAGCGTCAAGCCCGGCAAATCCAGCAATTGCTGCGCAGAAAATATGCGAACGCCCCGCCCGTGGTTGCCAATAACGGCCAACCGCGTCCCGTCGGGCTCATTGAATGAGATTTCATTGCGCCTTCCAAACGTCTGTCCGAGGCGCTCAGACATGACCTCTTGAAGACTGTAGGTAATGACGGCGAACTCGACCCCTTCTTCCGTCTTGACCGTGGGCAGGCACAGGTCCATCACTTCCAGCCCGAGTCCGTCATTTTGCGGCACAAAGTAACTGCTCGAATAAGCGGGGCCACTCAAGCGGCGAGCGCGTTGGCAAGCTTGAACCACTTCATTTTGGACGTTGCTGCGCGGTGTTTTGAAAAAAGAGGGCGTTCGCAAAGGTGAGTTTGCAGCGGCGCGCAGATGCAGCCTGGCATCAAGCCATTCCATGCGCAGCCACTCGCGGTGTTCTCGCAACAAACCAACGGCTTCTGGCGTCCATGCGGCCGGTGATGTGAAATTGGCGTTCAGTGCCTGCAAGGCTTGCACATCGCGCAACAACCCGCTGCGAATGTCATTGACCGCGTCGCCCGTGTCCCGCTCCAAGGTGGCTTGCACTTGGCTGGTTTCGTAACGACCCGCCAGCCATACCAGCGTGATCAAGACCGCCGTCACCAAGCCCACCAACGCCGCCCAAAGGTACAAACGACGGTCTCGCAAGGGCCACAGGAAAAGCACCCACCGAATCCATTGTGCAGCCCCATCCTTTAGTTTTTGCATACAAAACCTGCACCTGAAAAACGGCAAGATCAAGGCACGCCAACAGGGCTTGAGGGTTTGAAGCTGTCCACCTTGGTGACCTTGGGGTTCGACCAAGTCCCATCGATCACGAAGGACTGCGTTGTCGCTTTGGACAAGGGTGTTCGCAAAAACAATTGCGCCAAAAAAGTACTCAATCCAATCACTGGATTGACGGCGATACCCGCCAATAACGACGCCGTTCCTGCGTCCACCTCAGGCAAAATGACAACCCTCAGGTTTTGCGTTTCCTTGGCAATATCGGACGAGCCCTCCATTTGGACCAAAGCATTCACGCCCTTCATTTGTAGATTTTGGGTGCTGGCCATGCCATTGGCGATGCTGACATCGCCTCGGATCACATCGTAAGCAAAGCCCTCTGAAAAGACATCGCGAAAATCAAACAACAAACGCCTGGGCAATGCTTGCAAGCTCAAAACCCCTAACAATTTGGCTACGCCAGGGTCCGCTTTCAAAAACTGACCCCGTGAAATATTGACATTGAAACGCCCTGCCAAGCTCGGGTAGTGAATGACCAGGGGTGAACCGTTCCAGGCAACTTGGCCCTCTAGGCGGCCTTTGCCGCTGCGCATGGCATCTTGTGTGCCCAAGCGGTTCAACAGGGCGCCCGCGTCGTCTATGTCCAGCTGGAAATTCATCTCGGTGCTGCGCAGTTGATTGTCCGACTTGGCCGTCACCCAGCGGCCTGTGGCCTTGAAGACGGCCTCGGGCACGGTCACATTGAGTTTGTTCAGGCGCCATTCGTTAGAAGGTGCATTGCGGGGGCCCGAAGCCAAGGTATTGACGGCTTCAATTTCGATGCGCCCCAGTTTTTTGCCACGCAGCTCCACATCTTCGACCACGATGTCCAAAGCTGGAATGTCGATGGGGCCGTTTTCGAGCAGCTGTTCGACCACGGTGTCTGCGGTAGGCGGCAAGTTCAACCGCCCCAATCTGGCGTACACGCGGCCTAAGTTCGCGCCCGCCGATTGGCGGTATTCCAGATAACCGCTGAATTCCCGGGCATCTAAATTGGCACGCCACAACAAGCCCTCGCGTGAGCCGCCCACCACCACATCGTGCAGAGTGCGCCCTTGGGTGACGAGTTCCTGCGCCTGCAAGGCGATGCGTGTGGGCAGGAAAGTGGCTGCCATCAAGTCCTCCGCAGCGCGAGACAAAACCCCGGTTTTTTTGGTGGGCGCCGTATTTTCCATTGAGCCCGTCCATGCGGCTTGCCACTCGTCCAAAGAAAATCGCTTCAGCGCAAGATGGGCCGCAACGCCATGTTCGGGCAGCGGCGGCGCCTGGATGCGGTCCAACCCCAAGCCCAAACTGCCTTGCACCACCACCGGTTTGTCACCGCTGATATCCCGTACATAGGTTGCGGCCATGATGCGCCCCAGACTGAGTTGAATTTGCTCCCGTGCGGGTTTGGCTTTGTCTTCATTCAAAAGACGTGTGTCCAAGCGCAAGGCCATTTCATCTTGAGGCGCTTTGGCCAATGGAGCGGGCAAACTCAGGCCCCAACCTTTTAAGTTGCTGGTTAAGGAAATTTCGGGATGTCCTTTGCGAAAAGCAAGGACACCGTTGTAACTTGCACTGCCACTCATGCGATGGGCGAGCTTGTTGAGTGGCGCCAGTTCGTGGGCTTGTTGAAGGCCCTGTGCGGTGACTTGGCCTTGTACACGCAAAGCAATGGGGGCCTCTGCGGTGTTGGCGCTGGCCGGCCTGGAGCCACCTTCGACTTGCACGGTCCCGCCCAGCATCCGCATTGAACCGCCGCTGACCGTGAAACCTGTTTCCGTGAAACCCAAGTTGCCTAGGGTGTTTTCCATCACAGGCAGTGCGGGCAAGATGCGCAAATCGATACCCCCCAACACCAGATTGCCTTGAACACGGGTTTTATCCAAGGCCATCAAAGGCAGATTGAGTTTGATGCGCCCGGACACATTGCCGGTTGCTGTTGCCTCATGCAGGCTGGCGCCGAGCATCGGGTCCAGCGGTGATTTTTGCACCAGAGCGAGCACATCACTGGCCAAGGCATTGCGCGTTTCAGCCATGACGTCGAGCTGCGCCGCATGCGCCATGTCGGGTATGACGGCTTGCAGACCCGAAACAGGCAGATTGTCTATCTTGCCGCTGGCATTGCTGAGCTTCATCCCTGAACGCTCGAAAACCAAATCACCATTGACGTTGGTCATCGGGGGCCAAGGGGGCTCTCCAGCTGTTTGCAGTCGTGCAGGAACATATGCCATAGTTAAGTCGCGGACCTTCCCGGCGAAACGAAATTCCCCCGACTTGGGCGCGGCAAAAGGCAGGTCCTTCAAATCCCCTTTGATCTGCACAGCCACTTGACTGAGCTCGCCTTTTGAAATGGACTCCTGCACATAGCGGCGCACATCGTTGGGCAGCGATTGTGGAAGGTAGCGGAACACCTGTGCGGCGTCAGCACGCGCGATGCGGCCTTGTAAATCGAGCCAGCCTGCGCTGCCATGCTCTTTGCTCATTCGCCAACTGCCACCCATGTCGGCCGCAAGGTCGGTGTTGTTCAATTTCAATCGCCACTGCGGCACTTGCCACTTGTGGTCTTTGACAGTCCAGTTCAGGTCGGCCTGAAGGCGGTCTATGGGTATGAGGGGCGACTCCAGAAAACCGTTCAGCGTCACGCTGCCTTTTTCAATTGCGAGGGCCAGCTTGCCTGCAGATTGCGTCAGCGCAAAATCAACATCGGCGTTGTGCATACCGGGTATGTTGGCCCCAAGCGCTTGTGCGTTGGAAGACACGACGGGCGAGGTCGACAAGCCATCGATGCGACCCTTGGCCTCATAGCTTGTCAAGTGAGGCCACTCACCTTCCCATTGGGCTTGCAGGTTTTGAACGGTGCCGGCCATTTGCATACGCTGCATGCCCGCCAGCATGTCGGCATGCAAAGGCAGTCGCTTGCCAATGGACTGCAGCGCCTGAAGGCTCAATCGATCGCCTTCAATGCGACCTTTGGCCAAGGCCTTGGCTTGCGGATAGGTGTAATTCAGGGAGAGATTGCCCCCTGGCCAGCGCAGACCATCCGGGGTCTGAAACATCACATCATGGGTGGTAATTTCGAAGCCTTTGGCATTTTGCTTTGCAGAGATTCGGCCTTGCAGGTTGTCAAAACGCAGCGCACCCGACTCGGGTGTTAAGGCAAAATTCAACTGCGTCAATGACCCTTGCATCGTGGCCTGTGTGGGCAGACCGCGCAGGATGTCCAAGTCCAGGCCCAGGCTGCCGTGACCTGCCGTCAAGACCCAGCCGGTTGCAATGCTGCGACCCAAGGGGGCCAAGTCCACCTCGGGCAACTGCGCATGCAGTGTGCCCGTCCAATCTTGCAGTCGGCCGGCATGCATGGACAGCAAGCCGCGGCGAAATTGTCCGGAGGCACTGAAGCGGCTGCCCCAGCTTTCAGGTGGATTGGCGCTCAGTCGTAAATCGTGTTGACGGGCGCTGTTGCGCACCGTGACCTCCACGCCCGTCAGGGTGACCGTGCGCTGCGGCTCCAGCGCCATCGCGTCCGTCCATCGCACGGTAGCCTCATGCAACACAAGTTCTTTTTGGGCGAAGACCCAATCAGCGGCTGGCGAGGAGGTGTTGGCCCGGTTTGGCAAAGCCAGTCCTGCGATCCAAAGCTGGCCATCCTCTGTGCGCCGCACGTCCAAATCGGCCCCTATCAGCATCAATTGTTCTACCCCGAGGGTCAACAAAGAATTGGGGCTGACCGACACCCGCACTTTGGGCAGTGTCAAGGCCACAGCGCCATCAGATTTGTGGACGCTGAGATTGTCTAGGGCAAATACCGGTGCCCAACCATTGGATTCCATCTGCATTTGTCCAATGCGCACCGGCAATCCCAGTGCAGAGCTGGCCATACTTTCAAATTGCGGGCGCATGTCCGATATTCGCGGCACAATCCAAAAGTGCAACAAAGTCCACAGGACGCCGACAAGCAAAATCAAGCCCAGCACCGCCCATGCGATCCATCGCATCAGCAATGCTGTGAGTTCTGAAAGTCGGGGCAGGGGCAGCATTCGAAACTATTTACGCGTTCAGTACAATTTGACAGGAATTATGACCCCCAGCACACCTTCAGCTGCCCCAGCGGCAACAAAGGAAGGTCAAAACACCCCCAAAGCGGCTTATTCTCGCTTCAGGCAACGTTTAGAGCGTCGTTATGCGCAGGTGTGGGCCATTTTGCCTTGGGGCGTGCCTCAGCGCGACAACATGCAAAGTGCATTTGATCTGTTGTGCGCACAGAACCCAGCCTGGCACGCCGACCCTGGCGCGGTGCTGCGCATCATCCGGCAATGGGTGGTGGCGCAGTTGATGGACCTCGATTGCGATGAACAAGAACCGCTCGAAACCATCACCCTCAGCATGACCCATTTGGCGGAGTTCACACTCGATGTGGCCTGCCGCCATGCCCTGGCCGAGTTGGACAAGCGTCATGGCCAGCCCATCGCTGCGGCTGGCAAGCGGGTGGAGTTTTGGATTGTCGGCATGGGCAAGCTGGGCGCGCGAGAACTCAATGTCTCCAGCGACATCGATTTGATTTATGTTTATGAACAAGACGGCGACACGACCGGAACGCCCGAAGGGCGCGGTCAGATCAGTTGCCAAGAGTACTTTGCCCGCGCTGTCAAAATGATGTACGCCCTGATCGGTGAGAACACCGAGCATGGTTTTGTGTTTCGGGTGGACTTGGCCCTTCGCCCCAACGGCAACGCAGGCCCCAGCGTGGTCTCTTTGAGCGCGCTTGAAGAGTATTTACAAGTTCAAGGACGTGAGTGGGAGCGCTTTGCCTGGATGAAAAGCCGTGTGGTTGCCCCCCGCAGCGCCCTCGTCAACGGTTCTACTCAGGCGATGCGGCAAGTGGTATTGCCCTTTGTCTTTCGCAAATACCTTGACTACAACGTGTTCGAGTCCTTGCGTACCTTGCACCAACAAATTCGCGACCATGCTGCCAAGCGCAGCGCCGGTCACCCGGAGCGGGCCAATGATGTCAAGCTTTCCCGAGGCGGCATTCGCGAAATTGAATTCACGGTGCAATTGCTGCAAGTGGTGCGTGGCGGGCAGTTCCCAGAATTGCGCACACGCCCCACTTTAGATGCCTTGCAACGCGTTGCCAAAGCGGGCTTGATGTCTTTGCAAACAGCCCAGGCGCTGAGCGCTGCGTATGTGTTTTTACGGCGTGTAGAGCACCGCATTCAGTACTTGGACGATCAGCAAACCCACGTCCTGCCAACCCGGGACGACGACTTGTTCTGGATCGCCCAGACGCTGGGCTACCCCGACACCTGTGGTTTTCTGAAAGACTTGGACGCGCACCGCGAGCGGGTGGCGCAGGAGTTCGATGTGCTGTTGGGTGGCGATCGCGCCTCGCCCCATTGCGCGGGTAAAGCCTGTGGCGGCAAAATGGCAGCCCCAGAACACACCGAGCTGGAAACTTTGAGCGAGCAGTTCAGTGATGCCGTCAAAGACCGGCTGATGCTTTGGAAAGACAGCCCCAAAATCCACGCCTTGCGCGAAGAATCCCGCGCGCGATTGATGCGCTTGTTGCAACGCACTGCGCAATGGCAACAAGAAGGCCGTATCCAAGAAGACGCGGTTTTGCGCATGGCCGATTGGATTGAGCCCTTGCTTCGCCGCGAAAGCTACCTGGCCCTGTTGCTCGAGCGCCCGGCTGTCCATGAACGCTTGTTGCGCTTGCTGGGCGCAGCCCGTTGGCCGGCCCGTTATTTGGTGCAACACCCCGGTGTGATCGATGAGCTGGCCGGTGGCGATCTGCTGACCAACCGTTTCAATGCCCCTGAGTTTGAGGCCGATCTGCAATCACGCTGGGTAGCGCTTCGACGAACGGGCGAAGACGACGAAGAAAACCTGCTCAATTTACTGCGCCGTGCGCACCATGCCGAACTTTTCCGCACCTTGGCGCGCGACGTTGAAGGCGTGCTCACCATCGAGCAAGTGGCCGACGATTTGAGCGCACTGGCCGACGCGGTGCTGCGCGTGACCATCCAATGGTGCTGGGCTTGCTTTAAAAGCCGCCACTGCGATGCGCCTCAACTGGCCATCATTGGCTACGGCAAGCTCGGCGGCAAAGAGCTGGGTTATGGCAGCGATTTGGACATTGTGTTTGTGTACCAAGACACGCATGAACGCGCACCAGAAATTTACGCAGCCTTTGTGCGCAAATTGATCAACTGGTTGACCGTTAAAACAGCGCAAGGCGATTTGTACGAGATTGACACCGCCTTGCGCCCCAACGGCAATGCTGGTTTGTTGGTCACGCCGTTCGCGTCTTATGCCGACTACCAACAACAGCGGGGCAGCAACACCGCCTGGACCTGGGAACACCAAGCCATGACGCGCGCGCGCTTTGTCGTCGGCCAGTCCGACTTGAAAGCACCGTTTGACGGCATGCGTCACGCGGTCATCAGCGCCCTGAGAAACCCTGAAAGCCTGAAAGAAGAGATCGTCACCATGCGCGATCGGGTTCGCAAAGGGCACCTCGAAAAGACCGGACGCTTTGACGTCAAACACAGCCCGGGCGGCATGGTCGACGTTGAATTTGTTGTGCAGTATTTGGTTTTATTGCACACCGCCAAACACCCCGAACTGGCGGACAACGTTGGCAATATTGCCCTGCTGCAACGCGCCGAAACAGCCGGGTTGCTGCCTGCTGGCGTGGGCCAAGCGGCGGCCAATGCTTACCGCGAATTGCGCCGTGTGCAACACCACGCGCGCTTGAACGAAGAGCCGACCGATGTGTTGCCTGCTGACTTGCAAAGGGAGTGCGAGGCGGTACTGCGCCTCTGGTGGGCGGTGATGGGGTGATGAGGGAACTCAACAAAAGACCCCTTCAGGCGGCATAAAAAAACGTCAACTGTCGCTTCGGGGCCAATGGCATATCTTGCTTCAATCATCGCGATCGCAGTTTGTGGGTTCTTAGCTTCGGCGTGGCCTTCTCCGCCAAGTTCTGAAACCAAAAAAAGGTCCCAATGTATGACGGCTTGACTAAAACCCCGTTGTAAATGGGCATGAATACCAGCGCTGCACGGTATCGGGAACGAGAAGCCCTAAACTCACCCACATTTCGAGTGTGAGTGAACCATGAACAAAAGCATTTTGATCGGCGGGCTCCTGTGCTGTGCTGTGGGTTGGGTTGCGGCGGCTGAAGAAAACAAAAGCACACCTAAGCCCAAACCCAGCCTCACGGTCACCGTGGACAAACCACTCAATGCGTCTATGACGCAGGGTTTGTCTGCCAACGGGTCGTTGGCCGCTTGGCAAGAGGCCGTCATTGGCGCCGAGGCCAATGGCCTGAAGATCACCGAGGTGCGGGTCAACGTGGGCGACCGTGTGCAAAAAGGGGATGTGCTGGCTGTTCTACAAGCCGACACCTTGCGCGCTGAGTTGGCGCAGGCCGAAGGCACATTGGCCGAAGCCACGGCCAGCGCACAAGAAGCACGCGTTCAGGCCGACCGCGCCCGCGCGCTGCAACAACAAGGGTTTTTCAGCAATGCGCAACTGAGTCAAGCCTTGGCCGCAGACGCATCCTCGCAAGCCCGGGTGCAATCCGCCCGCGCCCTGGTGCAATTGCAAAGCGTGCGCTTGTCGCAAACCCAAGTTAAAGCCTCAGACGCGGGCGTGATCTCGGCGCGCCAAGCCACTGTGGGCAGTGTGGTCGGTGCGGGCGCAGAATTATTTCGTTTGATTCGCCAGGGCCGCATCGAGTGGCGGGCCGAAGTTCCGGCTTCTGAAATTGGCCGCATTCCCGTCGGCGCGCCGGTG
>Ga0209084_1003075_pt1 | contig 12429 bp, 14 predicted proteins | sample C_130820_MF_Meta_FD_187309 | JGI IMG/M metagenome (GOLD analysis project Ga0209084, IMG submission 187309) | Freshwater microbial communities from Lake Croche, Canada to study carbon cycling - C_130820_MF_MetaG (SPAdes) (version 2) | ecosystem: Environmental > Aquatic > Freshwater > Lake... | reverse complement strand
GGGGGCCTATGCACCCCCTGGGAGGGATGATGTCATTAGTACGGCCTCTCACTAAAGTGAACGGCCTCCCTTGTGCTAAATTATTGTGATGGCCCTGATTATTATGATCTGGTCAATTTGAGTATCTATGACGGCCCAAATTATGGTCAGGTTATATTTGTATTTTTAATGGCCCAAATTTTATGTTCTTCACTTTTATGGAATTCCAAATTAGGATCTGGTTATTTGAGTTAGGTCTGTTGGTGTAAGTTAGTGTAGGTGAGAAATTTTAACCTACACCGATGCAAAAAATGACACTTTTTATGGTTGGGTCTGTTTTACTACTTTTTATTATATATATATTTTTCTTTAGGTCGGTGTAGGTGGTGTAGGTTAAAATGGATATTTCAAAGTTTTCAAGATTTTTTTTTAAGTTGCGAATTTTTTTATTGGGATTTAAATTTTGGGCTTAATAATGGGCTTCAACCTAAACCCCGAGCACCACAGATTTTAACAGCTAACTTCTTCTGTTATTTTCGCTTTAAATTTGACCATGATCTTATGCGTCTTATATTTCTATTACGTCCTCCTACACCAATTTTATTTCACTCTTTTACTTCGCTTTATGACCTCACTCTTTGTATTCATTGGTTGGTTCATTTTTGTTTTTTGGGCGGTTTCATTTTTCAAATAATGGTCAATTGTGGACATAACTGATTCAGGAAAAAAAGTATTGATAAGTATCAATGTTGTGATTGAGGAACATATCGGATATGCACCAAAAATTGTGAGTGCCTTCTCTGATGCATTTTCTATTGACTATTTCAATGGTTTTAGCTAACGTTTTGTTTCTGTTATTATCAAGCACTTCGGACCAGGTTTTAATTAAGAAGCCAAATGTTCATCATTTCAATTGATTCTAAGCATTGAACATTTTTTTCCAATGTATTTTGATACTTTTGGCTTATTTTGATTTTATATTTGGTTCAGTTTTGGTGCAGATATCAAAATTCTTGCCAAATCCAAAGTTAAGAATTCGCGAACAAGAATTTCAAGATGAGGGTCATAAAAACAAATCTAAGGTAATCTGAGTAAGCCAACTATCTTAGAATTGTTCATATAATGTTGGTTAATTTTTACAGCGAGATCTGAGGACATCAATTTTTTTAGCATTGGCGTGGTGGCCTCTATGAGATTAAATGGTGAATAATTCCAGATATTTGACGAATCAAAGCATATACAATGTATTATATATTTTTTTGAAGCTTTTCTGATTTGTTGTTTTTCTACAGACTTTGGGAGGATGGCTGGAATTGTGTTTCTCGGAAGAATATGAAGCGACAAAATGTATTTTCCTTGTAGCTCCAATCGGTTTAGATACCATTACTTTTGTGAATTTTATGTGAGACTTGACCAAGTGTAGGGAAAACCTCTCGAAACGCTTTCAACTCTTTTAACCACAAGTGTGATAATAATCAGCGTTCAGCAACGAATGATATTTTATTTTCCGGAATTTATTTAGTAGTCTTTTGATATATCATATCATTAATTGACTTAACTTCAAGCGAAATATTAAAAAGTCAAGATCGTCACCAACAGCAATAGGAATTCAGTTAGTATGAAAACGTTTTGGATGGTCGCAGAATTGACAACCACTACATCTGGAACTGGTAGGTTCTTTATACGATGGGCATGGTCCACTATTTGGACACTTGGAACAGGCATTGAATGGCTGTACTGACTTGTAGCTTTTAGTCTTTCGTCTAGTGCCTAAGGACGTCGGCTGTTCAGCTCCTTCACTATCATCGCTTTCTTGTACACATTCACTTTTCGTCTAATTAAAAAGCTTCTCATTAGAAATTCAAGCCATTTTCTTAATTTTACCTGCGCTTGCGATCTTTTTCTCTTCATTGAGGAGGACTGATTAAAATCAGATGCAACAGAGATATCATCCGAGTCCGCACCGAAGTCTAAGTATCTGTGTGGACCAATCACAGGTTGCAGAGTATTACGATATGCAAGGGTTTCTCTTGTAGGCCAATCCACGTTCTGAGAAATTTTTTTGCTCCAAGCAACTTTCTTTCCGTTTAACTTGTTGAACAAATGCTTTGGCCGAAGTTCAGGGCTGACAGAGATAACGCCTTCTCCGGAAATTGTAATGACATGGTCCTCAAAATGCTTATCACAATCTCTACAACAAAATAAGCCATTGTACACGTAGCTAGGTGAAGCTGGTAGGTTCTCATTCGTTTTTTTCCTTGCAATTTGCATTTTTCGTGCGTGAGCATGAGCAATAATGTGAGAATTAATAAAGCTGCTGGGGTTATTTGTTTCTTTCCCACAGATATCACATCTGTAAAAGCCTGGTTTGTCATCTTTTGGGAAATAAAAGATTCTGTTCCTTTCCATTACCCTGGTGCGCATATTCATTTGCTTTGTACTACTACGATGTGGGCTCTTGTGCCTAGTTGACGGAGTGCCACCTAAATAAATTGACATCCATAAAAATATCTCATCAAACAAAATTCACCAAAAGCAAATAAAATACAGATATAAAAATATGCGATGGAAATGATTCAATGAAATTCACTGGATGGGATAATTACCTTGCTGAACTGCTGGAGCTTGGGGTAAAAAAAATTCATGACGTGTTTCATTTCCAGCCTCAAGAGGAAAGCATCTAGAAGTCTGCGCCGGTCCTGAAATTCCACAATTCTTACATATTGATGACATACTTTTTCTAGATGCTTTTCACGTCTCAACGGCGATGCAAAATTTTTGAGTGGTGAGACGCAAATGTATACAAAAATGGACATAATTTGAAATTCATCAAATAATTAGCATTTATATGCACAAAAATTGCAAAAGTACCAGACTCGGATAGCTTAACTGTTGGTGTGGCTGGCGGCACATTCTTCAGGGCGGTGGTACGAGTCTCAGTGCCCGCCAGCACTGCAAGAATGTCCCAAAAACGCGTCGGACCTCTCAAGCCCTGGACCAGAACCCGCGAAAGTTAAACGAGTTGCCTTGACCTGAGTGTATGTGTGTAATTCCCTTAAATAAAATAAATTTTCCCACTGCGACCATAAAATGTTTAAAATTTAATGTGTGTATATGGTCGCAGTGGGGAACAATTTTGTTGAATAATATTGAAACTGCAGTGATAGAAAGTAACATTATTTGATGTTTCGTAAGTTCAAATAATATTAATGTTAGATATTTTGTTCAAGTGCTCCGACATAACATACAGCATTTGTTATTTAGTTGTTCAAAACAGTCCGAACAGACATGATGTTTACATTTAAAATAACCAACTTGACATAATTTTGTATCTAAACATATAGGACAGTCAGAATTGATAGATGTTAGGAGTTTTAGTGGTGTAAATATCGTCTTTAAAAAGTTTAAATAAAAATGACATGTTGATGTAGCTATTGATGTGGGCATATCCTGTAAAGTGGTCTGGAATTTAACAGTTTGTATATTTTCTGCTAAGTGAACTAAATTGACGTGGTCAGATGATGTTGTATATTGATACGCCAGATATAATAATTCATAAAAACTCAAACACTTACCATCCGGCCAGTAGTAATTGTTGTTTGTGTTTGGGCTTGAGTACTTGGCTTTAAAGTGGTCGTCGTCCAAACAGTCCTTAATAGCCGGGCCAAGATTATCATGGATATAAGACCACTTGGACAATTGATGCGAGTATTGATGTTTTGTTATTAATGAGTCCATTTGTTCGGTGAGTTGATGGAATTGCTCATAATTTTCCACATTTAAAGTGGCTGTTATTTTGGATGCTCATTTGTTAAACGACTTGAAAAATTCTGTGTTATTATATAAGGCCATTTGTATGCTTGGTTTGTTTTCTTAATTGCAATTATATTGTATTTCTTTAAGTTAAATGTTTTATGTTGTTTATTTTGTTTAATGTCATTGGAGTTTTTATTTAATTTAAACAATTGTCATATATTTGATATTAAGTTAAGATGGATAGTTTAATAAAAACGACATTCTATAGCACCCAGAAGGAGAACAGAACACGGGATAAAATAATTGCATATTGTTGCGAACTAGAAAAATTAATTGGCTTTCAAGTATTTCAATTCAATTATGATGCAAATTCTGTTGTTATATTTAAGACGCTTTGTACGATGTGCAGTTCATATAATGATGCCGATATTTATGATGTCTATAATTACAAGGCAAATATATGCCGGTTTATTTTAAAGCTTCAAAACCAACTAAAAAAACATTTCAAGGTCAAAATTGTTCAGTATGAGTGAATTTGATATTTTATTGTATGTGATATAACATACAATAAAATAGATGGTAGATAATAGTCATCATGCGATGTTATTCAGATGATGAAGTTTTGTTATTCTTTTTTCACCAAAGATGAATTAATTGAAAATAAAAACAATTGAACATTAAACTAATATATGTAATTAAATGTTAATTTTTCCAAATGATACCAGATGTTAGAGTTGGGTTATTTGGTCTGTCATTTAATGGTGTCATTTTCAATGCGATGCATTTGATGTAAAACCTTTGATATTTTCTTTTAATTGTTTAAGTTAAGTGTTTTATGTAATTTGGGTTAAAATGTTCAAATGTTCAAATGACTGCGCCATAAAGTAATGGCTGATATAAAACCTTCATAAATTTATTACTTGGAATCAATTCCGCTCATAAATTATCAGACGTGGCTTCACTTCGGTTCATTTTTTAGGTTTAAAGTTTCTGGAAATAAAAATAAAATAAAAATATGAAAAAAACATTTTTGAAAATATCGAAAGGTCAATTTGAATGCTCCAACTGCGCCACATCTACTAAAAATAATATTAAAAAAGTAAATAGAAGATGTAATTAGATGAATAAGAATGACACAAGTTATATTATCCATCACGCGCAGTTAAAATACTAACTGCGTCATATGGTGCCATGTCCGGCCATACAGACAAAGAGGTTGTTAAAATATACTATTCTAAATGAAACACATCATAAAAGACATGATAAATGATGAAATTAAATAACTTCATCATAAATGTAATTTAAAAAATAACTATTCGTCATTATCATCATCTTCATCGCCAAATGATATTTCAAATTTGTTTCGCTTCTTAATTGTGTCCTTAACTTTGGCCGTTTTTGTTTCGTTAAAAATAACTGCCTTTTTTGTATCTGTCAAATTATTAATAGTGCAATTTGTATTATTGGTAATTTTATTTATTATAACCGGTTTTACGTCTTTTTCGTCATCATCAACAAAAACATCATCATCTTCACAATATAAGTCGCGCAATATTTTCAAGTTATAAATTTTGCTTCGGCCTTTTGATGTATGAGTTCCTTTAGTTATAGCTCCAGAATTTAAATTTTTCAGCCGAATTCCTAATTTTTGAGGTGTTGTATCATATTCAATATTATTCTCAGCAATAAATTCTTGAAAACCATCAAACATTTCCCTCTCTAACAGTTCAATTTCATTTCGTTTCGGATGTAATTCACATAAATGTTGCAAGTATAATTCAGGTGGAGTTAAACTTAATTTTTTCAATTCATTTTGATATGATGTTTTTGGAATCGGTAAATTATTAAAAGTTGGTAGTCCTTCTAAATTCTTAAAATAATCGTAGCAAGTCCGAATAACATTTATGTCTTCCAAATACTCATATAATTTATTGAAATATTTCTTGTTGTTTATTAAGTCGTCCGAGCACCTGATTATTAAATTACGTCTATCATCTTTTGATGTGTTAATGGGTTCAGTTGAGTTGGTTGTTATGATAAACCTATGATATGACTTTATTTGAATTTGGTCAATGCCTTTTCTATTTATCATAATGGTTGGGTCTGTGATGAGTCCTTTAATTTTTCCTTCTGCTTGCGTCGTATCCTTTTTAGACAGCTCATTAAGACAAATTAAAAAGGAGTCCATTAGAGCTGTGTTAAACTGCCCCCAAATGTCTCGCTCTGGATTTGTTGACTCAATGACTTTCTTTGAACCTAACATTTTTGATAGCAATTTCAATAAACTCCCTTTACCAGCTCCTTGCTTTGAAATAAATGTTGGAACGATGCTTTTTACTTCTGGGAATGCAATCATTTGACCAATCCATTTGCAAATATAATTATAAACGGGTGTTTCATTTCCACATAAACTTTTAACTAAATGCAAAACTGTATCTAAACCATCTTGATGATGTTCATATGGTTCAGTATATGTTTCACATGCAAAAGGAACCCATAAGTTATAAGTATCCGTGGGGCATTTTTCCATATTTGGGTAAATATCCATATTATCATAAACTCTGATATTGTCATTATTTGTCGTCCAACTATTTATGAAATTTGCTTTTTGTCCATTAACATTTTTATAAAATTTCTGTTTATAGGTCTCACGTAATTTTTTATCACAAAGAAATTCAATATCCAGGCCATTGGACTTGATATACATATTTTTTGCTTTGCAATGGGCTTTATTAAACTCCTGTGCCATGTATTCAAATGATGTTGTGTCAACTGGCAAAGGTGGCAAAACAATAATTTCATTCATGTCCTTCGTTGTAAATTTCAAGTCAAAGCCAGAAACTTTTAAAATGTGTTGGTGTAATTCGTCCAATATTTCTGGTTTGTAAAATTTACTTTCTATCATGATACCATCATAACAGAGCACACAATTACGGTTTTGAATGAATTTCTTGTTGGTCAGATACTCATATATAAATTCTAGCATTTGCCTTTCAATATCCTGTAAAAACAAACTCACTGTACTAGCATTAACATTGCGTTTCTTTTCTTTCAAAACTGCTTTATGAAGGTCAGAATTGGCATTTATCACATGCTGACCAATTATTTTGAGTTCATTGATATATGATGTAATAAATTCCAATGGTGGTTTTGATTCAGCTTTTACGTCTTCTATCCAATTGTTAAATGAGCCAAAATATGCTAATCTAATGAAGAGGTTTTTTGCATCATCTCTAGATACATTGTAATATGCTTGTACTTGAGCTAATATTTGGGGTCTATTTTCAACATACGCTGTCAAAAATTTGCATTGAATGCCGTTTGCCTGACAGACTTGTTTTAACAATTGGGGATGACAGTTTTCAATATCAATATCAGTATATGTATCATGGCATAATGTATGACGAATTGGCTTTCGTAAACTGCCTAAACTTAGTGCTTTGTTAGCATAGGTCCGGCCATAATTATTGCCGGCTTTTTTGTAAGATACTTGTAATTTGTCATTGCGAATTCGTTTTGCCATTGCTTCTAAATGGTGCTTCTCGTTTTCATATTCTCCAGCATTTGGATGGTTATACGCTACATTTGCATTAGTCTGTTCAATTTTTTGTAAGGCATCAGAATTTATTATTAATTGATTCAGACGGTTTAAATTAATGGTCTCATTTAGGTCAATATTTTGAAATATTGACGGTTTATTTGGGACAATTGAAATGTTTTTCATTTTAGGAGGCTTTTTTGTATATATAATTATAACGCTAGATATTATTTAAATTACTTTTAACGCAATATAATATTTTAATTCGTTTAAAAGTAATTTAAAATATTGTGCATATAATATAATATCAAAATATAAGTTAGACCAATGCCAAAAAAGACACATACAACTATAAATATAGACACATTAGAAGGAGATGCATTAAAAGCCGAATTAAATAGGCTAACAGAAAAATTAGAACATCAAAAACATTTAGCTAGGTTGCGAGGTGCCAGATATTATGCTAAACATGGAAAAATTAAAGACCCAGCAGATAGAAAAAAACCCGGTCGTAAACCTAAACATAAACATCCAAATGAAACTGATGATATATTGGAAACACATTTTGAAGTTTGATATAAAGAAATAAATAATATAACATAATAATAACAATAAAATACAACTTTAACCAGATAATGATATATTTTAGTATTCAATTATATGAGTTCATATTATTTAACAAACATCAAATTTCTCGTCATAGTTTTCATCATGACCCTATAATAATACCATATTCACCATTTAATATGGAATATGACCATTTATATACTCCGACTTATTAAAAAAACAATTTCATTTATTGATAGCCTATGACCATCAATAAATTAATTTGATATAATTTTAAACTTCATCAACAACTTCGTCATTTAATTCATATAGTGTTCTTAACTTGTCAAGGTTAAACAAATTTTTTGCTTTGCCTATCTTATAAACATCTTGTTTGAACTCATTATTTGAGAATATGTAAATATATCCGAAATTTGACATTTTGTTGCTTTTATTAGTATTGGTTATATTGTATTTGTTTAAGTTGAATGCTTTATTTAATTTGGTTTAAAATGCCAAATGACTGCGCCATAATGTTTGAGCTGATATAAAACCCTCGTTATTTGGTATAAAGTAAATATTTCGCTTCATAAATTTACTGACGTGGCTTCACTTACGATCGTTTTATGGCTTCAAGTTTTCTGGAAATAAAAATAAAAAATAAAATTATGAAAAACATTTTTGAAAATATCAAAAGGGTCAATTAAAGTCATCCAACTGCGCCACATCTAATAAAGTAATTTAATAATATAAAAAAAGATGTAAACACAACTTATTAAATGAATACCTTACAATTTATCATCACGCGCAGTTAAATTATCAAGTTAGTCATGTGGCGCCATGTTTGCCTCATCATAAAACACTTCCGATACAAAATATCAAATAGTTGTCATTTATATCACAGAATTTGTTAGAATGGGTCAGATGCAAAATATTCAACCATTTGAATGCGGTTAAGTTTTTAATAATTTTGTCCAAAGCACCTATATACAAAATTAAATGTCCAAACTACAGATGAGCAAACTACTTGACGCAATACAAATTGAAAACTTTACACCAGCCCAAGCTAAACATTTACTAAAACAGGCTCAGTATAATGAATGTTTGACCGTTGCTATTCCGTCAGAAATACCCGAAACAGAACCCACATTAATTAGAGTTGAATTAGAAAATATATCAGTACTAACCACATATTTATCCAAGCCAGCAAAGTTGACTTTCAAATATGGGTCTAAAGAAATTAGCTTCATAACTAAGATATCATATGATCAGTTTGCGAAAATACTTAAAATATTACCAAATGAATATTTATTCAAAGAGGTTATATTGCATTTTTAAACTTGTTATCATTTTATGATCCAGACTTATACCAGATCATAAACTAATTTATATAATACCACATTCAATAATTTGCTTCGGTTATGTTCCAACAAATAATATACCACATAATATATATATAAATATTAAACGACACTCCTAACAGACCGAGAAATTCGCATCATAAACTTGCGAAGATGCTTATGGGTGTTAAAGTCCGCTGAAGTTAGGTACAAATTTAATTTGAACAAATACTGGAATCGCTAAAACAAGTCATTTTAGTCATTATCCTCATATAGCTTCTGCATCCTAGCTTCTAACATTTGTAAATAAAAATAGGCTTCATCATTATTGTCAATATCAAAGTTGAATTTCTTTGCATTTTCTTTGACAATTTCAATTGCGTCTGAATTTGGAAAGAAATATAATACAAATTTTAACAACCTCTCCATATGTTCTTTGCGATATGATTCCTTATCAAAAATAGGTTGAAAGGGTTCTGTCTGTTTGGTTGGGTTTAATTGTTCTTTTAATTCCCTCTCTTTTTGCATCTGTTTATGATAGTACTTTTTAGCATAAGCATTGCGTTCTTCTTTAGTCTTATAGGGCATCTTAGATTAAATATTATATATATTATATTAAGTTTAGATAATATATTATGTCTAATGCTTAATAAAACCGTAATATATCCCTAATCTCATACCCATATAAATGGAAACAAATGAACAAACAGATAAACCAGATACAAGTCAACAAAACCTAATACATATACTTTCAACAATTCAAATAAAACATTTATCATCTCAACAGAGCAAACATATCTTATACGTCAGTTTTATCAGAAACCGTTTAACATTTGAATTATCAAACCAAACAATTCCAGTTAATATTTTCAATTACCAGATAATAATTGAAAACTTACTAAAAATACACTCATCAACAGCAAAATTGCATATGTATTCTGATATTGAAGCTTATAAAATATTATGTCCAATAAACCATCTAACATATAAAACTTATTTAAATATGATAATTCACTCATCAGCAAAAGTAATTGTCAGCTTCAATTAAACTTAAACAATTGTCAAATATTTCAAATTAAAACAAAACCAAACCGAATGGGCATTGATATATTAAGTTCAATTAAAATTGCCAATATGAAACAAACCGATGCAAATAAACTCATAAAAATGGCATTCAAAGCTAACAAGCTAGCAATTCGCATCGTAGAGCAACATTATAATGAAGATTTTTACATATAGAACTTGATGCAGAACCCGGAACTGAGAAACAATTGTTTGAACTGTCAGACTCAATTATAGGTTGTACAGCGGATGCATATTTAATATCTAAACAAACTTTACCTCATGGGATGCTCCTGACAGAATTTGAGACAATTTGTGAATTATTTCCAGATATCCGCTTAATAGTTCAGTACGTAGAATGATATTACTTTTAACATTATCAGATATATGATATTAAAATTAATGTTTACATTTTGAAACAATTCTTCAAAAACTGTCCAATAAATGTGCTGTTTATATTAATTTGTTTCATTTGAATGACTACTATCAGCAGTCAGTTGAAATTCTTAAAATGACTTTGATACAAAAACATACAAATGAAACAAATTAATTTAAACAAATTACAATATATATACAATAATAATACATAAATATGCCAAAACACCACATTGATTATACAAAAACTGTCATATACAAAATTTGTTCAAAAGACATCAAAATTGTTGACTGTTATGTTGGGTCCACAAATGATTTTGACAGGAGAAAAAGGCATCATAAAAGTAGATGTCATAATGAAAATGCAAAAGACCATAATATGCCGATTTATCAATTTATCCGGTCTCATGGTGGATGTTTTAATTGGTCTATGATTCTGGTTGAATTGTATAAAACATGTACCAATAAATTAGAAAAACTCCAAAGAGAAAGATATTACGTTGAGCAATTAAATGCGACCCTAAATGGTCAGATACCTGGAATCAATTTAGAACTTGGTCAAAAAGATTATCAGGCAAAATATAGGGCAAACAATGAAGAAGCCATCAAGAAACGAGCAAACAAAAAATGTTGTTGTAAATGTGGGGGCCAATACACATATGCAAGTAAAACAATGCATTTCAGAACTCAATTGCATGTCAATTATATCAAACGACAGCAATTATTAGCAAATCATGAAAAACTAATAAATAAACTTGACCAAATAATTGAAATCACAGAAAAATTCATAAAGCGGTCTGAACGATTCTTGGCCGGTGGTGTAAATATTTAAAACAATACTTTTTTAACATCTGATTTCAACTGCTAAAAATGTCATAAAAATTGTATCAAAAAAAAATTCAACGGCACACACACAAATTAAAATTCAATTTTTAGATGATGTTATTAAGCTGTTCAAATGGGTTTTAATTATTTTCCGGCTCCAAGTCTCCAATTATGTCGGTTAATAGTTTCAAATATCTTCTCAAGCAAATGATATATAAACTTATCAATTACTTAATGTCTATAATTTTAAATGAACCTCCAAACTCTACAAAACTAACAAAATTAACCAAAACTACATCATCTTATGAGTATTTTTGGAAACAACTTGAAATTGGTCAATTATATGAAAGACATGCAATTGACAAAATTGGAGAATTATATGATGGTATCATATCAATCGAAACATGTAATGATAATCGCTATGATTTCATTATACAACCACAAAACATATCATTTGAGGTGAAATATGATAAAATGGCTATCAAAACAGGTTATTTTTTCATTGAATATGAGGGATATGGAAAACCATCAGGCATTTCAACAACAAGGGCAAAGTTTTACATTTTAACTGACGGTAAATACTTTTTTCAAATATCTGTAGAAAGACTCAAACAGTTGATATTAAATTGTCAAGTAAAAAAGACACAAGATAATTTAACATCGGGGTTTCTGCTCAATAGGTTTGTCTTGATAAAAAATTCAACTGTTATTTAATTCATAATTATAATTTGGAAAAAGCAATTTTAAAACTCGTTTATCATCTTCATTAAGTTGTTGATAATATTTGTTAATTAATTTTTGGTTGTCAATTTGTTTCAAAGCCATTTAAATGCTATATTAAATTAGGCTTCTATAAAAATTAAACTATTTCATACACCAAAATATAAGCAAATTAAATGGAAAACAGGACTTGGAGCCGGAAAATAATTAAAACCCATTTGAACAGCTTAATAACATCATCTAAAAATTGAATTTTAATTTGTGTGTGTGCCGTTGAATTTTTTTTTG
>Ga0209084_1003074_pt1 | contig 12432 bp, 22 predicted proteins | sample C_130820_MF_Meta_FD_187309 | JGI IMG/M metagenome (GOLD analysis project Ga0209084, IMG submission 187309) | Freshwater microbial communities from Lake Croche, Canada to study carbon cycling - C_130820_MF_MetaG (SPAdes) (version 2) | ecosystem: Environmental > Aquatic > Freshwater > Lake... | reverse complement strand
GTACCTGTCAAACATGGGGATTATGAATTAATAAAATGCAATGATGGAACTTCTTGGTGGTTCGTTGATAGAGGATATTGTGAAGAAGAAGGAAGGTCTGGTAAACATTGTGGAAATGTTGTTGGTAAAAGTGATACCACCCAACGTATCCTATCATTAAGAACTCCTAACCATAATGTAATATTAACTTTCGTATTATTAAATAATGGATACTTAGGAGAAATGAAAGCTAAAGGAAATCAAAAACCTTCCGAAAAATATCATCCTAATATCATGCAACTATTATTAAATCCAATAGTTAAAGGTATCGAAGGTGCAGGGTATGCCCCAGATATGAACTTTAGTATTTTCGATTTGTCTGAACAAAATATTAAAATATTAATTAATCATGGAAAACAATCATTTATTGCTAATCAAATCGAAGCAATGCCTATCGAATTCTTAAAAGCACCAGATTATATTAAGGCTAATAAAGAATATCAAATTATTGCCATTAATAAATTACCAGTCTTAAAACATATTATTAATAATGAAAATGATTTAAATGCGTGGGAAACTGCTATTAGTGAAAATATTAATATGATTATTTTTGCCCCCGATACACTAGATAATTTTGAAAAAAGAGTCTATGAATATCTAATAAAACAACCATCACAATTATTAAAATGTCCAAAAAATATTTCCCATAATTTTAATATATTACATGCCCTTGTTGCCGATAATGAATCTAATATTAAATACGTTTTCCCTACAGCTCCTAAATATACAGAATTAGCCACTATGTCAATTATGAAATGGGGTGGGAATATTCAATATGTTCAAGAAACAGCTAAAGACTATGTTGAATTATGTAAACTATCCGTAAAATATAGTGCCACCGCCATTAAACATATTTCTCCAACATTAAAAGAATACGAAGAAATATGTAAATATGCCGTACTACATACAGGCGGTGCATTAGAATATATTGATAACGATTTTAAAACTTTTGAAATATGCAAAATCGCTATTTCACATTGGGGCTATGCTTTTGAATATGTACCACTAGATAAATTTACAGATGCCGAAATGTACGAATTATCAAAACTTGCCGTAAAACGAAATTATACTAATATTCTATATGTACCAGATAAATTTAAAGATAAAATTAAACAAGAATTTAATATTAAAGAATCAGTAGACTTTACATATTTCCAAAATCTATAATTATTAATTAGCATCTTAACCATTGATATTTTAATGGTTAAGATGCTATTTTATTATTAATCAATATTCCAAACTATCCAATTCTTTCTGCAATTCTACCATACGATTCCTAAAAATCTTATTATGATTCTTAGCATCCTCTATAACCCTAGGCAATATCTCATATAATTCAATAATATCATCTAATGTTAATTCTACTGTACCCACCGATGTAGAAATGTCAATATAAACATCCTCACCAGATTTAATAAGCCCTACATCATATTCAACACTTGTATCATACCACTTCTGATTATTCATTATTATCCTCCTAAAGTATTTCCACCAATATCACATCATGTTTATTCTTATCATGGTTATATCCTAACCATTTAACACCATTCCTACCATAATATTCATATCCTCCCAACCAATAACTATCCATAAAATTCAATAATCCATAATTATATAAATGATAATAATCATCATAATCCATTACCCGCCACTCTTTAGATAATATTAAATCCTCATAAGGCTTATAATATTCCTCAGCCTTTAGATTATACTCCTCATCACTTAAACTATTATTACGATAAACAACATAATAACTATATTCCCTACCATCTTTAATAAATTTCCTAATCATCTCATATCCTAATTAAATAATTGTTATTATATCTGATAGGATATATTTGTAAAGATAATTATTTAGCATCTTAACCATTGCTTTTATAATGGTTAAGATGCTATAAATAATACATTTAAAATGTTGGATTATTGATATGATTGAAAGATTATTTGAATTAGCAGGTATTACAGTAGATAATGATTTACTATTAGAAGCCGCCTATGATGGAATGATTGATTCCCTTAAAAAGAATTTCCCTAACAATATTAAAGATATTGATGATAATGTTAAACAAGCTAAAACAATACTGAAAAAACAAGATAGAATGGTTTGGTATCTTAAAGTCTTAAAAGCATACCTATCTAATAATATTGATGCTGTCAAGGGTAGTTATAATTTTAAAGATATGGAAACCTTTAATAATGATTTGTTTCATTATTATGGTTATAATATTGGAGAAATTGAAAATGTTGAATATAAGAACCAATCTATTTCTGAACTATTCCAAACATTTCAAGCCACTGTCCAACAATATCAAAAATCTGATAAACCACCTGTACATGTTCAACATGGTGACCATGAACTTATTAAATGTAACGATGGAACATCATGGTGGTTCGTGGATAGAGGATATTGTGAAGAAGAAGGTAGAAGTGGTAAACATTGTGGGAATATCGTAGGAAAGAATGATACATCTCAAAGAATCCTATCATTAAGAACTACTAACCATAATGTTATATTAACTTTCATATTGTTAAAGAACGGTTATCTAGGTGAAATGAAGGCTAAAGCTAATCAGAAACCTTCAACAAAGTATCACCCAAACATCATGCAACTATTATTAAACCCTAAAATTAAGGGTATTAAAGGAGCTGGGTATGCTCCTTATATGAATTTCAGTATCTTCGATTTATCTGATAATGATATTAAGATTTTAATCAATCATGGTAAACAAAAATTCATAGCTGACCAAATCAAAGCAGAACCAGTAGAATTCTTAAAAGCACCTGATTATATCAAAAATGTTAAAGAATATCAACAGATAGCTATCGAATCTATGCCAGCATTAAAACATCTTATTGGTAGTGAAAAGGTATTAGGTGCTTGGGAAAATGCTATTCATGAAGACGATTCATTAATTATTTACGCGCCCCCAGAATTACATAATTATAAAGAGTTAATAACCGACCAATTAAAATATTATCCTGATTATATATTAAAAGCTCCTAAAAATGTTTCGCAAAATTTTGATATTCTTAAAGATGTTTTAGTATATGATGGTGATTCGATTGAATATATTATGCCTAATACCCCAAGATATAATGAATTATGTAAAATAGCTGTTACATATGGTTCTGCCGCATTAGAACATATACCCGAAGATTCCATAACATTAGACCTTTGTAAAGTATCCGTTTCCAAATATGGAACATCATTACTTTATGTACCAGAAAAATTTAAGACCCAAGAAATTTGTACCATTGCTGTTGAAAAAAATAGCAATGCTATAAGATATGTACCCGAACAATTAAAAACATTTGAAATATGTTACAAAGCAGTTAAAAGTGACTACCATCTATTACAATATAACTATATCCCAGAAAAATTTAAAGATAGATTAAAACTTTTATTAAATATCTATCTTTAGACTTTAAATATTTCCAAACCCTATAAACATTCCCAAATCCTCCTAACCATCAATACCAATGGTTAGGAGGATTGTTCCACGTGAAACATTATATAATATTATAGATAATCATTATATAATGCTTGCAATATTATTATATTATGATATACTACAACCGAGTCCTAGATAATAGGTGGTTGTAATCAGAAATATTCTTAAAATATTATCTATAATATTTGAAGCAATCTTTACCATACAACCCTTAGCAATTCATCATAATTTTCTTTATACTTCCACCGATACTCATTCAGCATCTTAACCATCAATCCTAATGGTCATAATGCTCCTATATAGTCCAACAACCTTCATACCTATAGTCACATAACCCTACCACCATTATCGACCATTAAAGAGCATTTACTAATCATTTTAAACGATTCTTATAATCATAAATCATCTTCCTACAATTATCATTCCCACAAAAATCATTATCCATAATATCATAAGAAGGTTTTAAATATATAATCATTTCTGACCGTGCTAATATTTGCAACCCTATAATAAAGGTCATAACTCCTCCTATAAGATATGGAGCAATACCCTTAGGTTTCTCATATGAAAATATTGCAAATAATGTTATCCATAACAAACTTAATAATAATGTCATACCTTACTATACCCTTGATGATTCTCGCGCCACAGTGGGCATTTATGATAGGCTTATAACCATTATGATTGATGGTTATAAGCCTAAAGAATGTTTAACCATTCAACAGCATTGATAATAAATTACCATTGCCCACTGGAGAACCGTTCATTTTAAATGTCATATTAAAATCTTTTGAAAAATAACCTAATGCCTGAAAATTTTTATCATGAATAAAAACCTTTTCAAATTCTTCTCTAAAGAATCCTAACACTTTACCATTATTGCCTGTTATTTGTTGCATAATAATACCTCATAAATTTATTAATTTTAATAACCATTTATACAATGTCACATTCCAACTATGCTCTTAACGGTTAAATATCCACCGTTAAGAGCATCATTACTTTATCCCACTTTTACCGCAAGGTAAAATTCTCCACAACAATTATAAACCCTCACACCATCAAAATGATTATCACGGTAAGGATATATTGAATCTCTTGAACCACCCACAAACCATGCCCCTGCAATTCCTAAATTTCTATCATTCAAATCATCAGCACGTTGAACAGGTGTGAAAGAATCCTCAACACTTCTCACACAATCCGTCATGCCATCAAATTCTGAACCTACCTTAATATACATATTAGGATTCTTACGGATAAAACTCTTAACAGTAGCCAACGTGATTTTATTTTTATCTTCAAACATTTTTATTCTCCAATTATTAATTAAACTACGATGCTATTATCTCATTATCTTTTATTATTGTCAATGCTCTTAACGGTTTATTATTTAACCGTTAAGAGCATTATACATCATAACCATTCTGGCAATGATTGATTCGTATATTTTAATAGATTAACTTTTGCTACTCTATAATAATTCCGATAACTCTCAACAGGACAGAATACTTTAAACTCATCGGGCATTGCCAATGCGGGTTTAGTCATTCCCTTATCAGCTAAACACTCACGCAATTTAGACATAATATCATTGTTCATTAACATATCAAAACTCTTATGATTATTAACATGGTTAAAACGATGCTTAAATTCATCATTCAATGCTCTTGTTAAGTCTACTAACCATAAGGCATTATCCAATGATTCACTCGCCCATAAGGTGCAAGGGTGATTCTTATGTGTAGACTTATAAGGCATCACTTGTTCACCTGCATGACTATTCACAATCGTACACAACATTTGTGCCGATTCCAATATCATTTTAACAACATGGGTATCAGCATGAAACCGTGCGGCTGTCACAGGATTCTCTGATAAGTAAAAAATATTCATTTGTAAATTCCTAAAGATTTTAAATTATTGTTTATGCTCTTAACCATAAAATCTAATGGTTAAAAGCATGGAGAAAGATTATAACTCATCTAATATATTATACAATTCTTTTCTTTCATTATCTAATGATTCTTTTTTTTTAAGAATCTCCTCACGGTATGTTAAACGTGAGGAGATTCACGTTCCTGTGACCGTTTAAATTCTTCCTCAGCCTTTTTACGTTTAGCCAATAGTCTAGCATCATATTCACTATTAGATTCGATTCTATACGCCCTACAGTTCAAATAAAAGGTATCATAAGTGTCACTAATATCACATAGGGTATGACAATCTTTATGCTGATTACGAAACCATGTTAAACGCGCCATCACATCACCAATATTTAGTGAATGGTCAAAGTCTATTTCGTGAGTTATTTCCAATTTTGTAAGTCTTGGGGGAATCTGACTAACAGTTTTACTATACTTAATAAACTCATCAATATCCATAGTATTATCAAATATCACAGGCTCATGATAATGATGTTCATCATAAGGGGTAACATAGCTTAACCATAACTCGTGACCATCGTTGCCATCATTATCAATAATAAAATGACCAGCACCAACATTAAAATTAATTAATTCTAATTGTTGTAGCTCTGTATCTTTCATTACCCATGATACAGATATTTGTCTATCCCCATCATAATTTGCTAACCGTTCATAAAATTTTACTAACTTACTCATTATCTTATTAAATTGTTTCACGTGGAACATTATATAATCATTATTAAAATGATTATATAATATTATAGATAATCCTTGACATAATATTATATAATCATTATAATAGAACCATATTAGAAATTTGATGTACCCCCATGAAGTCCGACAAGGATAGTCCCTCTACATAATTGGATAACTCGTCTTTGAAAAGACTATTAAACCTTTGTCGTATATCCTTAACATTTGTTAATACATTCTCTAATATGCCCCTGCGGGGCATTATCTTCCACCATCATAACCATCAATCTAATGGTTATGATGGTGGATAATTCTATTTTTCCAACTCATATAGGCTATAGATATGTTCATTCTTAATAATAACATATCCTATATTAGTTTTCTGTAACCGTACATAATTCTTTTCTAAATGATAATAAACACTATAGCCTACCACCATCGACCCTACAAACAATCCAATGATGAAGGATTGTAGGGATAGTTTAAACTCTGTACTAGGTATTAACTTTTCAATTATTGTTTTCATTAATTTAATCCATTCATAATATTCAATACCTCAGCAACCGCCTCAGTCCAATTCTTTTCTGTATCCTCACTACCATTTAACCATTTATAATAGGCTATCTCTGATACTAAGGCTTTAAAATCTTTTAAACCATATAACATTTATTTCACCATCTTAATGTTTGTTCTTCTAACATCATTATGTTTGTTGAAATCATTGATAACCTTTGCATCTACTCTAGGTCTATATGATGGTACAACACTATATAATGATTTCTCATACTCATACTTCTTCTTAAATTCTATGCCACTCATTTCATTCTCCATCAGTATTTAACATGATTCTATTATACCAACTATTAAATAATTATCAACCCTTATAACCATTTTCTTTAATGGTTATAAGGGTTTGAATAGATTTATGAATAGATTTATGAATAGATTATCCTATTATTTCCCTAGCCTTCATAATCATTTCACCTGCATAAGTCATTGATATATCAACATTATCTGAAAAATCCTCAATATCATAGGTAGATAAATCTGCTAAATCTTGAATAGATAATACATTATTATCATTCAATAATTTTAAGAATGTTTCGGACATACCTGCCATAGTTTCTAAATCATTATTTTCTTCTAATGATAATGCCATGATTAGTAGAGCATCTTTAGCACGGTTCTTTAATTCTTCTATATCATCAGCAGGATAACCGACCTCTGCTAATTCTTGATAGGGTACATAGGCTATTTCTTCGATGGTGCTAAAGCCTACTTCTTCTAAGGCTATTGCATCATTGATGTTAATATCTAAATACTTCATAAAATCAGCAATGATTTTTTCATATTCTAATTGATTTTTCTTATCAACTATTTCAGAATCTAAAACCTTTATTGACCACCCTGTTAATAATGATGCAAGTTTAACATTCTGCCCATTCTTGCCTATTGTTTTGGGGATACTATGACCATCAACAGATAATTCCATGATATGATTATCCTCGTCCATTACAATAGATTTAATTTCCGCAGGTGACATAGCATTGATAACATATTGAGCATCATTAGAATCCCATAGGATAACATCAATACGTTCACCAGCTAATTCATTGATAATAGGTTGAAGTCTAATACCCTTCATACCTATACAGGCTTTAACAGCATCGAACCCTTTAAGACTACTCTTGATAGATACCTTCGCCCGTGAGCCAGCATCACGGGCAATATCCATAATGGTTATTTTACCATTGATAATATCCGTTATCTCTTTAGATAATAATCCTCTTAATAATTCTGGTGATATTCTGCTACCATGAAGAACATGGGGGTTATCATTTTTAACCTCTTTAAGATATACAGTTAGTTTATTACCAAATTTAATAGATTCTCTAGGGATTAACTCACTCTTGGGGATATATACAAATATTTCATTGCCTATATCAATATGAACATTACCACCCTTATCAATCTTCTTGATAATGCCTGTTAATAATGAACCTTCCTTATGCTTATAATCATTATATACTTTATGATTATAAGCATCTTTCATTTTTAGGTTAATAATTTGTTTAGCCGTCTGTACTCCTATTCTACCAATCTCTATAGATTCTAATATAACCTTATTATCATCTATAATGGTATATGTATTATAATCACCAGTTTTATAATCCATCGTAACAATAACATTATTATCTTTATAATGCTTAATGCTAATAGTTTGTAATGCTGATTCAATAGCATCAAAAACAATATCCTTATCTATTGATTTCTCATGTGAGAAGGATTCTACCATCGTTAATATCTCTTTTGACATTTAAAAACTCCCATAATAAAAACGATTAGAACCGTCTAAACAGTCCTAATCGTTTTGATAATATAAAACGATTGACAATGCCCCCATAAGGGGGCATTGTGATATTACTTATGATGAAACAATAGGTACAATATCCATTATTTTTCTTGAACCCTTTTTATTCTCGAATAATTCTACTAATACTTCCGGTGTGCAAAAATCTTTTGCTTTTGTTACTGATATTGTGACAGCTTCAAAACATGATGTAGATTCTAAAAATAGTTTTGGATTGTTACATACCAAACTATAAGAAGGCTTAGAATAGGTAATATAATTATTATCCGAAGTTAAGATAATACTATCATTACCTTCTTGATTATTTGCATATTCTAATAATTGTTTTTTTATTTTTTCAAAACGGGATTGTATAGGTTTTATTTTTCTATGTAATTCTGCCATTTCATCTACTATTGATGATAGTTCTAATGCGGTTAATGTACTCATGTTATATTCTCCAAAGGATATTAAAAAACTGTTTAGGGCGGTCTGCCCTAAACAGTTATTATTATAATGATTTTTATAATTATGTCAACAATTATTTAACATAGTCCTAATTGTTCAAAATCTTCACCATATTCTTTTAATAGTGTTTTATCAATGGTGTTAAAATCATCAGAATCGACCATAGTGACACGACCAGTTAATGTGTCATACATACCCACCGCGCCATGATAATGAATAGGGTAGAGAGCCTTTACAACTATATTTTCAATATTCATAATAATTACCTCAAAAATAATATTTATATTTGTTTAATGATAAGATAAGCAATATCGCCAATGATGCAGATAAAGAAAGATATAATAGCAAGGTTTCCACTATAGTAACTAACTTTATTAAAGTCTATCATGTTCGTACCGTATGAAACAAGGGTAGATAATACCAAGATACTAACAATAATATTAAAAACGATTTCCATATAATCACCCTAATAATTCTATATGAATAATGGTAGAAGATGGGTAGGCATTAAGGCATTGTTCCTCTGCATGGTCTTTATCCTCTGCCCAACATTCAAAAAGGATTCTATCATCAGTCATATTTTCATCTTCTATCAATGTTACTCTATACTCATTTAAACCTATGTAAAACTCATTCATTTTAAATTCTCCAAAAATATTAGTGATGCTACCTACCATTGATTTTATAATGGTAGGTAGCATAAGGGATTATGAATAGATGGTATCATCAAGATACGAATATTTTACAATCTTACCATCTAATCCTGTGTACCATTCTCTTATCTTTCCTTTAACCTTACGACCTTCTTCATAATACCATTGTAAACCAGCACTAAACAAACATTCTGCTAATTCTATATCACAATCAGATTTCATAATTTTATTATGTGCTTTAGCATCTGACCATTTCCATGTGGTAGTTTCAGCAACATCACCTTCTTTCACTTCTACTATGATACGTTTTTCTTTAGCAGATAACCCTAATGTGGGGATTACTTTAATAATAGCAGTACGTTCAATAGCTGAAACTACAGTATAAAAATAGGCTACTTCTACACCATTTTTAGTAACCCACGATTTACCCATTGAACCACCATGAAATAAATCTTGTAATGGTGATAATAATGAAACCGCAACACACATTTTGATATTGTGGACTTTACCTAACTTACCTTGTTCTTCATCTTCTGGTAGGTATTGACCACCAGCATAGATACTTTCACCCCAAATATATCCATCGTGAGGGGCGTGTAAACGATTGTCTTTGCCGATGGTAGGGGCGGATTGTGCTAATGCTACCTTAGCATCATAGGCATTTAATAATCTAATATTGTGAGCATCAACAGCAGAATTAACAGCATCAGCCAAAGTTGCGAAAGTAATTACAGTCATGATATTCTCCAAGATATTAAATTTATAATTTGATTCATTTCTGAACCGTTGGATAACATTATAAACACTTTTTTTAGAATAGCAATCTTTTTCGATGCTCCCAATAATAAAATCCATAATTATCAAGAGCATAGAAGATTATCTATGATTATAATGGGCGGCTATTGCCGCCCATTATAAGATTAAACTGGTAAAGCTACTTGAATATTCAATGATGTTGCAGGTTCGTTGGTTAAGACGTAACAATCAACATCATCAGATTTTTCAAAGAATCCACTATAGAAATGATAATCATCATCGGTTTCACCATCCTTTAATAGTGACCACACCATTAAAGGATTAGATTCTTTAATGGTGTTATAATCCTGTGCATCATTAGGATTATAACCGAACCCTGAAAAGTATTCGGTGGTATTCTCGTTAGGATTAGGAATCCAATTATAATTTAAAAATTCTTGGAATGGGATTATTGATGCTGGTTCTATTGTAATCATTGTTTAATCGTCCATAGTAGTAAGTTGTCGAATCATATATTCTTTTAAGAATCTGGTGCATAATTCTGCAATATCATCATCACACCAATGTTCATTGATGGTAAACTCTTGGAATTGTTGATACATATTATTTAATTGTATATCATCATTATATACTTGTTTTAAGAATTTCATTTTATTCTCCAATATTAAAAGATGCTATTAACCATTAAAACCGCAATGGTTAATAGCATAAGGGTAGGTAAAACCTGTTATGATTATTAAATACCCTTTATAGCAAGATATTTAATAATCAATAACAGTCGCATAACAATTAACCTTCCTAGACTGTTTACGAAGGTGTTATATCCTAAAGATACCTTACAAGGAGTGCTACCATATTATAATATCTTGTATAAAAAGATAATAAAATACAAGAAATATGGTAATCATGCTACATAATCCATAGATTGTTATCACTATATTGGATTATGCTGAACTATGCAATCAAGCAGAGTAAAATTTTAATCATTTTGTTAAATGATATTTTCTATAATAGTTGTATAACAATTAACCTTCCAAAACTATTTCAAAGGTGATACACCCTAAAGATGCCTTTAAAGGATAAGATACTTAAAGTATCTATAATGGTTCTAGGGATTGTTATCACCCTAATATGAACCACCAGTATGATTAACACATTTTCTAAATATTGATACCATTAGAGCAAATGGTATCAATAAAATATAGTATTGGTAATTGTGTAACAATTAAAACCTACCAAAATTACATCATAGGTGTTACATTATCAAAAGGAACAACAGATAATGCCTTATGCGAGATGAATAATATCATAATGTATTATTCCATAACTATTTTCTGGATTGTTACCACCATTGAAAATAATTATGCTAAGTAAGTAAAGCAAACGTAAACACGTCAATCAAAAATGTTTTATCATCGTTGATTATTAAACACCCTTGTGGAAAGATGTTTAAAAATCGAATGGTGTATCAGAATTAAACCTACCGAACCATTCAATGTAGGTGTTACTGATTATAGAATAATCTATATCAGTCTTGGAGAATATGAACCCTTAGTGTCTTAGACATTCTGAAGGGTTCACCATCATAATGCTACACGATTCTGATAACGTATTGTAGCATTATGATGGTATGAAATAATTACCCCGTAGGGTAACTAGATAATTCTGGTTTACTTCTAAAAATCGGTAGATGTTTCACTGTTTCAAATAGGTGGATACCACAACCTTCTCCTTTATAGTCACAGACTTCAACTATAGGAAGGTTACAGTAACTATCATCATAATTCTTACTAAATTCTTCAAAAAACCATTCTTCAAATTCTTCTTTAGAATCAAAAAATGATTCATAATCAGATAATGGACTAGGTTCGGAACGGTACATCACATCATATAAGGTTTCAGCATTCATAATATTCTCTCAAAGGTTAAATTCAAACTACGATTTCATTATCTTACTTTTCGTTACTATTGTCAAACACTTTTTAATAATTTCTTTAATTATTGAAAAATGCTTATATTCGCGCCACAATCGATATAAGGGTTAATGGGCGGTGATAGTATCAAAACCTTATCACCGCGCCACAGTGAGCCAT
>Ga0209084_1003070_pt1 | contig 12449 bp, 21 predicted proteins | sample C_130820_MF_Meta_FD_187309 | JGI IMG/M metagenome (GOLD analysis project Ga0209084, IMG submission 187309) | Freshwater microbial communities from Lake Croche, Canada to study carbon cycling - C_130820_MF_MetaG (SPAdes) (version 2) | ecosystem: Environmental > Aquatic > Freshwater > Lake... | reverse complement strand
GTATTCCTTACATCACTCCTGCTGGTGTGGTGGGTATCAAGTTTCGCACCATTGACGGCGGTACTCCGAAGTACTTATGGCCTACTGGTCAGAAGATTGGTTTGTTTAACGTTAGAGACTTGCATCAGTACAGCGACACGATTGCCATTTGCGAGGGCGAAATTGACACAATTATACTCTCTGGTGTTATCGGCATACCAGCGGTGGGCGTGGCAGGAGTAAGCCAGTGGAAGCCTTGGTTCCCTAAACTTTTTGAGTCTTACAACCGCATACTCATTTTCGCCGACAACGATGTTAAAGAGGATGGACGAAACCCAGGACAAGAACTTGCCAAAAGAATAAAGGAAGATCTTAACCAAGCCACTATCATACATTTACCCGATAATCAAGACGTTAATGAGGTATACTTAGAGCATGGATCTACATGGTTTAGCGACAAGCTAGCGGCATGAGTACATTTGTATCTTTGTTTGCGGGTGTCGGTGGATTTGATTTAGGCTTAGAACAGTCTGGACATACTTGTGTAGGACAAGTAGAGATAGATAAGCACGCACAAAAGATACTTAAAAAACATTGGCCTCATGTGCCTTTGCATGATGATGTAAGAACCGCGATTGATTGGGCAAAGGAGAATGATTTAATTGGACGAGTTAACATTGTTTGCGGTGGATTCCCCTGCCAAGATGTCTCAGTCGCTGGCAAACGTGCTGGAATCGCTGGGGCAAGAAGTGGATTATTCTGGGACGCTATACAATTTGCACAAGAAGTTAAAGCACAAACTGTCATCTTGGAAAATGTCCCAGGACTTTTATCAAGCAACAACGGACGCGATTTCGGAGTCGTCATCTCTGCTTTGGCCAACGCAGGGTATCGCCACATTGAATGGCGAGTTTTGGATAGTCAGTTCTTCGGAACGCCCCAGAGACGTAAGCGAGTGTTCATTATCGGATGTACTACAGACAGAAGCAAGCAGCCGATACTTATTAACGACGAAAGCAGCGGAAGGCGTACTGAGACGATCCAATCGCGGGGGCAAAACCCTGCCAGAACATTTGCAACAAGCCCTTGAGTACTTGGTGGGTCAAGGGTCGGAGAGCGCAAAGTGATACAGACCATGAAACTTGGGTTGAGGGCGGAATATGTCCTACGCTTAATGACTTTGATAACAAAACAGAATCAAGGGCTACTGTGTTAATTTTATTTGAAGCTACAAGGGTAGACGATGTTCGCATACATGAAAAGGTTAGTCCAACGGTTCCAACATATTGGGGAACTGGCGGAGCGCGTGTACCTTATTGGTCTACCAATCCAATACGTCGCTTAACTCCATTGGAATGTGAAAGATTGCAAGGTTTTCCAGATAATTGGACAGATGGACAAGCAGATTCGCATAGATATAAACAAATGGGAAATGCAGTAACGGTAAATGTTGCCAGATGGATTGGTTTTAATTTATGACAACACTTGCGGCGATACAAGGCCCAGACTGGGTAGTTATCGGGGCCGATTCGCAATCCTCTGGTGAGGATGGCTTTGCCATTATGATCCCAGATGGAAAGATCTTTAAGAATAACAACATAGTATTTGCCGCAGCTGGCGCAGTACGTGGTATTAACTTACTTGAACACGACTTCACGCCACCACAGATAAACACCAAAGACATTGACAAATATGTAACTCGCCAACTAATCCCAGCAATGCGCCGTACCTTTACCGAGGCAGGGTATGAAGTTACCAAGGCTGAGGCATCGGTTGAGAACGATAACGTTTGGATTGTGATAGTCAAAGGTCAAGTCTATCGGATTGATTCTGACTATTCATGGGAAAGAACTGTAGATAATCTTTATGTGGCTGGTAGTGGAGAACGCTTTGCCCTTGGTGCAATGTCGGCTTTGGCTGGCGGTGCGCTAGTGGATGATGTAACAAAGGCTAAGAAAATAATTACCAAAGCAATACAGATTGCTAGTAAATACGACACCTCTACTGGTGGCAAGATAACAGTAATGGTAGTTCAAGAGAGCAAATGACAAAGACACCGATCTTTATGTACGGGCCGAAAGATGGTTCGCTAGTACCCGATGCGTTGTGGGTGTTAGATAAAGTAGAGATGATCCATCACCTACCCAACGGTAAAGATCTGGTATACTGTTACGAGCTTAATGAAAAAGATCACAACTACTATTTTAAAGGTCAATTTGAAGATACAGGGGGAGAAAATGAGTGAAAGAAGATATGAAAGTAGCCCTTGCTTTACTACTGGGTGCGGGGATGCTAATTGTGTCTGTGGACAAATCCAAAAATCAAATAACAGTACAACTACCACCCACCAGGAATTCGCCCAAGTAGTTTGGGAAATCATGGATGAGGTTGGCAACTTACTCATTACCAAGCAACTTGATTACGGCCCAGGCAATATCAACAACGCCTTTGGTGGACCGATCAACGGATTGCTTGTACGCATAGGCGATAAGTTTGAACGACTTAAGAACTTGTTTAAGAAAGACAAAGTAATACCTCAGCACGAAAGTATTGAGGATAGTTTCAAAGACCTAGCCAATTACGCCGTGATTGGTATTATGATACAGCGAGGTAAGTGGCCCAAATGAAAACAATAGTTTGCATAAGCGATCTCCAAGTACCGTACCATGATGTCGGAGCAGTAAAGGCTTTATCAAAGTTTATCAAGTCATACCAACCAGACACAGTAGTATCAGTAGGCGACGAGATGGATATGCAGACTATATCCAAGTGGGCTAAAGGCACACCATTAGAGTTTGAACGCAGCATAGGTAGAGATAGAGACTTAACACGTGAAGTTCTGTATGATCTAACTGTTGAGCATATGATCCGAAGTAACCATACTGATCGGTTGTTTACAACTGTGATGATGCGTGCGCCAGGGTTGATGGGCTTACCTGAATTAGAACTTGAGAACTTTCTTGGACTAAGTGAACTAGGAATTAAATACCACAAGGATCCATACCAGCTCGCTCCTGGTTGGCTTCTTATGCATGGTGATGAGGGCAACGTACAACCGACTGCTGGTGCTACTGCGCTTGGTTTGGCAAAGCGCTCTGGTATGTCGGTTGTATGTGGACACACACACCGCATGGGTTTAACACACCATACGCAAACATACGCAGGTGGTAAACCTAAGACTGTATGGGGATTAGAAGTCGGTAACATGATGGACTATCGCTATGCAAAGTACATTAAAGCTGGCCTATTCACATGGCAAAAGGGCTTTGGCATACTCCATGTTGATGGCAACACAGTGGTACCACAACTTGTACCAATCGTAAACAATTCATTTACCGTAGATGGTAAGGTGTGGCGCTGGTAAATGATGGCTGAACCTATCCGCCAAGTTGGTGGCGATGGAACCCGTGAGCAATTAGTTGCTAGCAGGTTATCCCAAGAATACAGTTGGGATTTTTACCCGACCCCGAAGTATTACTTTATAGATTTTCTTGTAAACATTAACCATGGCAATGGCTACGCTAACTATATCGGTGGGCTTGAGGTTAAGTGGATGAAAGGTAAGGCCAACTCAGAGGTTAAGTTTCCATACCAGAAGCTGCAACAGATCTGGCTTACTGAACCTACCACTGATAGACCAGATGCCTTCAACCGTATTGCTATCCGATACAGCGATGGGTTGTTACTACTACCAGCAAAGGCGTTGCGTTGCTTTGATCCGATCTTTGGATTGACCCGCGCCGATACTAATGAACACGATTTTAATATTCATTTCAATGCCACTGTAGATTTTCCAGAGTACCTCTTACCGATTGTGATAAAAGAATGAGCGATTGGTTAAGTGAAGCAACCGATATAGCCAGTCAAGTGGCTCGTATCGTACACCGTAAGTACCATACTTACTTTGATGTATCCGATGTACGCCAAGAACTGCTGGTGTGGATTGTGCGTCGTGAGGAAAAGGTACGATCATGGTTAGATCATACCGAGGGTGAGGAACAGTATCGTGGTGGTGTGCGCCAGTTAGGTAAGACACTAACTCGCCATGCTGATAAGTATTGTCGCAGGCGTAAGGCACAACAGCTGGGCTATCAACTAGATGATGAAGCCTATTACACGCCGATAAGTTTAAGCGAGTTGCTACCTTTTGTCTGGTCTGATGTAGTTGAGACCAGAGATGCTAGTAAGCCGCGGGTATCTGGTGGTGGCAACCCTGCCGAGGGTGGTAATTATGTTATCCAGCTCTTTGATATTCGCAAAGCGCTAGAGAAGTTAGACCCACAGGATAAAGTAGTTCTCCAGATGAAATTTTTTGAGCAACAAAACTTTCAAGAGATTGCTGAGACCCTTGGCGTATCTGATAGTACTGCCCATCGTAAGGTAGATGGTGCGTTGCGGCGATTAAACAACCACTTGGGCGGTCAATCTCCTTTTGTTAAGGAAGTTAAAGCATGATCCATCATGCCGATTGTTATACCGAGATAGTAAGAGTTGATGGTAAGGCATATCACCAACTAATATGGAACTGCGTAGAGCAGTGTAAGGTGGGCAGTAATGACGCATGATGAGTTAGTAAGTAAACTTAAGAAGCAACACGACTACTGGACTAACTTGGTTCACTACACCAAGCCAGAGTTCTATGAGAATACTGTGGACCAACGCAACGGCTGGTCTGCCCTGCTTTCAGTGGTAATGTTACATAAGCCAGTGGAAACTAATTACGCTGATATTGAAACTTGTACAGGTTGCGAGGAAGCAGAATATCCCTGCCCTACCATTACTACGATTGAAGCGGAGCTTAAGTAATGCCTACATACGAGTATCGTTGCGGCATTTGCGGCGGCGAGCAGTCATTGGAACGTTCTATCCACGCCGAAGCGGATAACCCAGTTTGTTGTGAGCAGTTAATGGGGCGGGTCTATTCTGTACCGCCTGTAAAGTTTAATGCTGGTGGGTTTTACTCAACCGATCACCCAAAGCGATAGGTTTAGGTAAAGGGGAAGTACCTAAAACAATAAAGGCCACCTTTTAACGGGTGGCCTTAGTTGTGTCGCTACAAGCACTGGAAGGGTAGTGCGAGCAACTAGATACGGTAGATTAGGGATACCGTACCACTGATTAAATCATACCACACCATCTGCGTTGATGTTGTCTGGGTGCTTAAGCAAAGCTAACCTAGCGAATGAGTGGTTGTCTATGGCGTTGATCCGCTTCACGTAATCTTTACGTGCCTGCTCTTGTGTGTTGTATGGACCAACAGCCTGGATTACATTTATCGTTGGGTGTACAGCAAAGACAACATAACGCTGGCGATTGTTAAGCAGTTCCTCAACCAGCAGGAATACTTCTTTGGCTAGCCACTCTGCGCTGGGTGCTTCCTCATCTAGCAGTGCGACTAACTTCTTAAGTTCATTTGGCTTAGCTGCCATAGGTCAGCGCGTTCATCATATATTGGCAAGCTTCTAAGTTCTCGCGGGTTGATAAGTAACCATAGATCTGTTGGTTATCTAGGTATTGCGGGATATTTAAGGCGCGTAGGTTGCGGCTAAAGATCACATACTCATAGTCATCAGTGCCGTCTAGGTACTTGATTGTGGGCAATATGTCCTTGCGGATTAGGTAGGTGCAATGAACTACGTCGCAGGCTATCAAGCCTTTAACCTCTTGCTTCAACACTTGGTAGTAACGCATATCATCTAAGAAGTATCCATTGACGTTAGCCAATAGGTGATAGTTAGAGTAGGCAGGTTGCTCTGGGTCTGCCATACGTAGCATTGGTGATACCACTGGCAGGTTGTAACTGACCAGCGTAGATAAGGTGTGTGGTAGAGTAAAGTTATCTACATCGCAGACATGGTAATAGTCGCAGTCCAAGGCTAGGGCTTGTTCTATACCTTCTTGCCTGAGCCTGCCCAATACCTTAAATCGTTCGGGGTTCCATTCGTGTACGCCATAATTCTGTACCTGCTCTGGCACATCATCAAAGTCAAAGTCTATGCTGTACCAGTCAATGCCTAATAATTTCTGGTCATCTATCCAGCCCTGAATGATGAACTGGGTATCATCGTTGTTGTTATTAGTTCTAAAGTACAGCCTGACCCTATCCTTTGGGTAATCCATTTTGTCTAGGTTCTCGGTTAGCCAGTAGTCAAGCAGCTTTGCCTTATCCTTTGCGAGTATATGAAAAAAAACTATAGGTTTTTCCATTAGTACCAGCCCCTTCTTGTTTCGTGTTTCCAAGCGTAGCAGGGATTTCCTGCGTACCTGCTTTCAATATATTTTTTCTGCCAGATCAGTTGCGTTGCGGGATTAGTTCGCCAATCCCTGCCAGCACTCGCCATTTTTTTCGCTGGTAGTGCTTGTGGAATACCAAAAGCCCCGCCGTGTGGGTTACGCATAGTCCAGCTCCACTGGCTCTCGTGTGTGTTCAGTAAATCTAGGCAATGCCACTTGGCCTTATCGGTATCCCAGAGCAGTTTTGACCAGCCTTTTACTTCTGCCTTAGTCCAATGGTGGGGCCTGTAATGGCCTTTAACGGGGTCTAGCAGGGGCGTAGGGGCTATGAATATCATTCCTGCGAATATACACGCACAAATGGCAAGTAATCGCTGTATGGCGTGAATTCTTTTGTCGGCTTTGGTAGTGGTGGGCATACTAAATCCTTCCTCTTTGCTAGCACTGCGGCGCGTAGCTTTGTGTAGAACGGGAAGGCGGTTGGGTGGCCTATCGGACTAGGTGCCACTCTATCACGCTCGTGCGGCATAGTGCCGCCGAAAATCCCGTGGAAATCTCGGTTATTAACTGCGGTTTGTAGGCATTTCTTTTGGACAGGACATCTAGCGCACGCGTCTAGTGCAATAATTGTCGTTGCGGTCATTTCTGCGCCAGAACGGCCCGACACTATGCGGGCTTTGGCTGGGTCTGGAAAGAAAATTTCTGGGTCTAACTCGGTACACGGTGGGAAAGTATTTGCGCCGAGCGTCATTTTTCTAGCTTGGAGAGCAGGTTTTCTAGGCCTGCTCCAGCTAGCGTTGCGGTAATAATTGCGGCAATAAATAAGATCATTATGCCACTTCGCAATCATAATCAGGTGCTGGACTATGAGGACAATCAAGGACAAAACACTCTAAATCAGGGTGTCTATCACAATCACGCCAACAATCTATATGTTCACAGGTAATTGTTATCATTTCAATAGCCCCTTTACGATTGCGGCGGCAATGTTTAGGCCTTGGATAAGATCGGCGTTGCCGCCGTTATCCTCTAGCCCTGTTGCTCGTTGTTCTATTTCTCCGATAGCTTGCCCCAATATCTCGGCGCTTGCGGTTGTGTAACCCTTTAGCCAGGTTTCGCGTAGTGCGTCGCCGATAGTGGTGGTTAGATCGTCTAGCTGGTCTTGTGTGTTCATTATGCTTTCCGTTCTAGTAAATAGCAGCGCATAGTCGCGCTTCTATGGGTTTGATTAGTTCGTGCCTTCCGTACTGGTATTGTAGGTCATACTTTGTTGGAGCATAGATAGTTTGCCCACAGGCGGTACAAGTGAACGACCACTCTCCCGCCTGCTGGTCGTGGATAAACGCCATTACGCGGTTTGCTCATTATCAAAATCTAATAAGACTTCGTGGCAATCATTACACTCTATTGCAACATTTTCGTCATAATAAGTGTGTACTTCTACGCTATGGCCTCTATGTGCGTATAAATCATTGTAGTTTTGTGCGCTCATTATGCGTTTACTCCTTCTGTGTTAGATATTATTTCCTGAATTGACGCTTTTTCTCCCATTATTCTTTGGCTTTTACCCAGGACCAAGTTACGTTATGGCCTGCCTTTTCGTATGCTTCAACGGTTGAACCGATAGGAATAGTTAAAGGTAAAGTGGCAAATACTCGTCCAGTTTCCTTTTCGTAAATTGTAAATCCTTCAACGTGGCTCATTATGCGTTTTCCCCTTCCGTAGGAATTAACCAGGACATATTTTGCCCTGCGTTAAGTATTGCGATCTCGCGGTTTGCGTGAATAAATCGTGCTAGGTTTTCTACTGCCTCATCCTGTTTGTCTGGGTCTTTCACTTGCTCATAGAATAGCTTGTGGCATAGGTCTGCTTTGGCTTGCCAATATGCCAAGCGGCCTGGTTGGTTCTTGCTCATATTTTGCTCCCCTAATCGTTCGGTGGTTGATCTTACTTGGTAAGTCTGCCCTGCCTTGCCCTATTAGTCAAGCACCCCGCCTGGGCCTGTTTGGCAGGCGTAGGGTCGGGCGCTGGTCGGTAGGATACGGCGCGGCGAAAGTGTCTAACACTTTCCAGCTACCAGCGGCGCGGGCCGCTGGCAGCGGGCTAGGTTTAGGCGGCTAGCTGGTTGATAATCTCTCCGTGATAACTTTCCGCCTGGCACTTAACGCACCAGCGGCAGCACGTGTCTAGGTATCGCCAGGCGTGGCGGCAGTTCATAACCAGGCTTGCTTAAGTACGTATCCCGCGCGATCTTGCCCGTTAAATAGCACGCTAGATAGGTTGTAAACTAGGTTAAATCCCATATCCATACCGCCGCCGCGCTGGCGGATAGCTCTGCACCCGTGGCTCTCCACTAGGCGCTCACCTAACGCCTGGGCGGCGTAATAGGTAATGTCGGTTATGTCGTTACCGTCTGCTATTACTAGGCTAATATCGCGGCTGGTACCGCTGGCGCTTACGTGGCGCAAGATAGTGTGGACACGTGTACCCTCTTTAAGGTAATGCGTGAGCAGCTTCTCGCGTGCGTAATCTATGTCTAATTGTGCGGCCTGGCGTTTAGTTAGTGTTTTCATATTTAACCCTTCCATAGGTCAATTCTGCTACTAATTTAGCGGCAGACTACCCGACACGGACACGCGGCCCGTGTCGGATAGTACGCGGCTAATCGGTTATTTAATTGTGCGCATAGGCATTAGCAGAATATCCCACGCAATTAAATCGTGGCTCATATGAATTTGGATAGCCTTATTCTCGCTGGTAAAGTTAAGCGTAACGGGTTGCTTAATATCGTGCGGTACCTTATCCAGGCTAGCTAATAGCGAAAGATTAAGGCCTACGCTAGGCAGCGGGGAAAATTCCGTGCTCATCATATGGGCATATGGTGGGAAGTTATAATCTAGCGTGTGAATTGTAAGCGTGTTACCGTCTAGCGTAATGGTTAGGGTAGTACCATCTTTATCTATAGTCACCAGGCGATAGTTAAACTTAATGTATGGCTTAATGAGCGCCTGGATACGCTTAACGTCTGCTAATAGGATAGCGCTTTCCGATAGATCTCCGTCATCAAGCTGGATAGTGCCAGACACTAGGCGATAGCGGTCAGTTGCGCTAGCGGTCAATTTTCCGCTAGTTGCAGATAGGTAGATATTATTTAATCGGGCCATAGCGTCGCGCGAGCTATCGGCGGCGATAGTTGCGCCTAGTAATAGATCATTAAGCGCTGGCACGCTTACGGTTATTTGTTGCTTAGTTAGTGTGTTAGTGCTCATTATTTACCCCTAATCGGTAAGTTAAATTCCGCTATAGGTTAGCGGCCTATACGCCAGGATACTCTCACCCTGGCGCATAAGTCAATAGCCTATAAGTAGCTATCGCGCCATATCTCGCGGAATAGGGCCACCATAAGGCCCGCGCCGCCTAGTGTTATGATGATCTCCAGGCCGTAGCCGATTAGTTTAAACATTATCGGCCTCTTTCATCTTTAATTGTGCGTTATCGCATTTACCAGGATTCTGCTCACACTCTCTTAAGTAACAGTAATGGCAGTATGGAGAGCTGTCTAGTACCTCTAATGCTAAAGAGCAGCAGTTACAATTAAACATTATTAGCTCCTAATCTAATATCGGCCTATTTGGCGCGATAGGTAAAAAATACACGCTTATTCTATGCTTGTCAATAGCCTGGTGAAATTATTTTTTAGCGTGTCGGGCCAGGTTATCGGGCCAGGATAGGGCAGCTGGTTAGGGCTAGCGGATAGTGGCCTGGTGGCCTAGTGGACAGTACCCTCACCATGGCCTAATAACCTTGCCCATTCCCATAGTTAGCCCTATTTAAGCCCGATTAAGCTAGTTATATATATTTAATCGGCCCCTAATAGGCCTTTAATTAGTGGGGTAGCTGGCTAGCCATAGGGTATTAGTACGGTAGGGTAAGAAATCAATTTACGCGGGAAAATCGGGAGAGAGTGCGGAGCACAACCCCAGGGGTTTTAATACAGCCGTCACTATGTTCCTACTATCCACCCAAATATTTTTTATAAATATAGGCCATCGTCTCGTATAGTGAGACGGATACCGCCCAGCAGTCAAATTATTTTAAGCGTAAACCTAGTATAAAATACTGACAATAGACAATGTGACTAACATCACAGGGTACAATGCGGGATAAACGACACTTATCCCGCCTTAGTATATATAGGGGTTAAAATAACACAGCCCTATCCGTTCGGCTCACGGCAGAGTGAGCCTCAAGCGAACGGTAAGCCGATGAGACGAACGGTCTCGTATCGTAGTCAGCCTCAAGGGCTGACGAAGTTAATGGGGTTGGGGCGGCTACTGTGATAGCCCCTAACGGGAAACCTGCGCTTTGAAAGCGCCCCTATAAATAACCCAAAGACTACCCATAGGTAGTAGTTTCCCCAAAGGAAAGATTACCCCAATGGCAAAACCATCTAGCAACTCTTACAAGCTAGCCCCAGAGGCTAGCCTTTCCGCCCCAGAGGCGAAGAAGCGCTTGGTCGCGCTTATCCAAGACGGAGTAACCGTAGAGGATGCTTGCCGCGCAGTCGGCAAGTCTGTAAAGTCTTACGAATATTATAGAGCTTCCGATCCGCAATTTAAGGAAGCGATAGACTTGTCTCGCGTTATTCAAAAGCGCAAGGGTATTATCTCCGATGACGATGCCAATATTACCTTTGAAGACTTTCGGACTAAGTACCTCAACTCAATGACCTTTGATCATCAACGTAACATTACCAGCCTTCTAGAAGAAGGTGAGCCTGCCTGGCTTCATGGCAACATGACCTATGAAAAGGGCTTCAAGAATTACGTCCTAGTCAACATGCCGCCAGAACACGCCAAGTCTATGACGGTCAGTATTGACTATGTGGTTTATCGGATTGTGACCAATCCCAATGTTCGTATCAAGCTCGTCTCTAAGACGCAGGCTATGGCGAAGGAATTTTTGTACGCAATTAAGCAACGACTGACATCGACCCAATGGTCAGAGTTGCAGAGAAGGTACGCACCAGTAGAAGGGTTCAAGGCTACTGCCGATAAGTGGACCTCAGACAGCATCTATCTAGAACGCGACTCAGGTGAAAAAGACCCAACAGTCCAGGCTCTAGGTATCGGCGGTCAGATCTACGGCGCACGTGCCGACCTAATCATCCTAGATGACTGCGTTACTCTTGCAAACGCTAGTGAGTTTGAAAAGCAAATCCGCTGGATTCAACAAGAAGTTCTTACGCGTGTTGGACCCACAGGAAAGATTTTAGTTGTAGGCACTCGCGTAGATCCAATGGATCTCTACCGCGAAATGCGTAACCCTGAGCGCTACCCAGATAACAAGTCTCCTTGGACTTACTTGGCTATGCCAGCGGTATTAGAATTTGATGATGACCCAAAGAAATGGAAAACGCTCTGGCCTATGTCAGATCGCCCATGGGATGCTGATGACACGCTAGCAGATGAGAATGGATTATATCCACGCTGGTCTGGAGAACACCTACGCCGTCGTAGAGGTCTAATTGACCCTAAGACTTGGGCGATGGTTTATCAGCAACAAGATGTTGAGTCATCGGCAATCTTTAGCCCAGAGTGTGTAAGAGGATCAATCAGTGGCATGCGCCCAATTGGCCCGCTAATTCCTGGCGCTCCTGGACAACCTGCTTCACTGGCTAATCAGTACATCGTAGCTGCGATGGACCCAGCCATGTCAGGTGATACCTTCTCGGTTGTAATCGCTGGAGATAGAACCACAGGTAAGCGGTACTTGCTAGAAGCATCACGGATGCCAGCACCTACCCCACAGCAGATCAGAGATTTAATTAAAGGCTGGACCGACAAATATCAGCCAAAGGTATGGGTAATTGAAAAGAACGCGTTTCAGTTATTCCTTACCCAAGACGAAGAAATTAACCGCTACCTCTCATCAAGAGGAACTCGCCTAGTCTCGCACTATACGGGAGCAAACAAGATGGATGCCGAGTTCGGTGTCGCATCCATGGCGGGGCTATTCGGCTCGTTGGACAACCAAGGCAAACATATGAAAAATAATCTTCTGGATTTGCCACGGGCCGATAACGAACATATCAAGGCACTGATTGAGCAATTGATTACTTGGTCAGCAGGAACAAAGAATAAGCAAGATGGTCCTATGGCCCTCTGGTTTGCAGAGACACAAATGCGTGATTACATCAATCAATCTGGTGCCTATGGACAAACCTTTGTTAAGAA
>Ga0209084_1003069_pt1 | contig 12450 bp, 11 predicted proteins | sample C_130820_MF_Meta_FD_187309 | JGI IMG/M metagenome (GOLD analysis project Ga0209084, IMG submission 187309) | Freshwater microbial communities from Lake Croche, Canada to study carbon cycling - C_130820_MF_MetaG (SPAdes) (version 2) | ecosystem: Environmental > Aquatic > Freshwater > Lake... | reverse complement strand
AAATAAATGAATAAACTTTATTATTTTGACAATTAGATTTTTATCACATTTACAGCTACAAGTCCATTTGGACCGTCTTCAATATCAAATAATACGAGGTCTCCGACGGTAAGTGTGCCTGAATTGTTTATTATAGAAGTAACATTAACATATACATCAGTATCAGATTCATTAATCGTTATAAACCCAAAACCTTTTTCTTTATTAAAAATCTTTACATACCCCTCCACATCCTCTCTTACTCCGTCCCAACTTTTAGTTTCTACTACTCCCGACCCCGAACCATCTTCAACATAGGCGTTATTGTAGGCATTATTCCATGCCTTAGTATCCGCCTCCTTCGCCGCCACCGCTGCCACATTCGCTGCCGCCAACTGATTCTGCGCATTCGTTACTGCCAACACTGCTTGATTTAGTTTATTATTTAAGTTATTCACATTCAGTAAGAGAGGATCTGAAGCAGCGGACTTTGCCGCTTTTGTCGCCTTGACCGCCGCGTTACCGGCTTTTTTTGCCGCAAAGGCCGCCTCGCGCTGCACCGTTTTTGCTGCAGTCAACTGTCTATCCCTCGATGCAGGCGTCCCATGTTTATACTGTAACACCGCATTATCTATATATTCCACCCGGCCTTCGTGAATCTTTCTACCATCTTCTTCCTCTCCGCTGCTTTTTTTGCCGTATTCGCCGCTACTATTGCTGCTGCTGCTGCTGCTGCTGCTGCTGCCGGCGCTGCTGCTGCGACTGCAGCAAGACTCTCATTTAAGCAAGAATTCTTTGTACTCACTGCTGTATTCAAGACGTTTTGTGCTGTAGTCGCCGCAAAATATGCTGCATCAAGCACGTTATCTGCATTTATTAGCGTGTTATAAAAGTTTGTAGGGACATAACCAATACCATCGTAGAACAGAAATCCCGGTATAATGGGCATAGATGCGCTTTTGATTACCGGAGCCTTATTCTTAAACGCTCCTGTAGCGCGACCCAATCCAATTCCGCCTAAAACGCCGGCAGACACTAACGCAACGCTGCGAACTTCCTTGGGAAGTTTATTCCACCAGGTTGACATATCGTCCTTTAAAACTTTTACCTCGTTACCCATTTTATACATTTATTTTATATAGTATTTTTAACAAATAAAATAAATTAACGCATTTTATAAAATCTCCTTGTACCATGCAAGAATTCAATAGTAATCTGCAATACCAACTGCCGCCCTCACTCTGTGTTTGGCACCCTACCGTTCATCCTCCTCGTCCTCCGGTTCCATTTCCTCCTCCTCTTCTGCTGGGGCTGGCATACCCAACGCTTCTTGTAATGCCAACTGAGCCACCAAATTGCTCGCATTTGCTGCCACCAACTGATTCTCCGCATTCGTTACTACCGACACTGCTTGATCTAGATTATTCTTCAAGTTATCCGCATTCTGTAAGAGAGGATCTGAAGCAGCGGACTTGGCTGCCTTTGCCGCCGCCACCTCCGCTGCATCCGCTGCGGCCCTGGCCGCCACTGCCGTTGCCGTCGCTGCCGGCCCCCCCATCCCGCCCGCCACTATACCCATAACCGCCGCCACCCCCTCCGCCTCTGTCGCTGCTTTCTTGGCTGCATCCGCTGCTAGCTTGGCCGCCACCACAACCCGTCGTGGTTCCGCCGCATCCTTCTCCGCAGCAACCCACTTATCCTTTGCTATTTTCTCCGCACCCGTTGCTGCAGTTAACGCGTTTTGTGCTTCAGTCACCGCCGCCGCTGCAGCATCCGCGATCTTTTGAGCGTATTCATATTCATCTTGCCACGTCTTCTCAAAGTTAAAAAGCCGTGACGTGATTGGCATATGGCTGGGTGCTCTTTTCATTGCTGGAGCCTTATTCTTAAACGCTCCTGTAGCGCGTCCCAATCCAATTCCGCCTAAAACACCAGCAGACACTAACGCAACGCTGCGAACTTCCTCGGGAAGTTTATTCCACCAGGTTGACATATCGTCCTTTAAAACTTTTACCTCGTTACCCATTTTATACATTTATTTTATATTTTATTTTTTACAAATAAAATAAATTAACGCATTTTTATAAAATCTCCTTGTACCATGCAAGAATTCAATAGTAATCCGCATTCCGTCCGTTTCCGAGCGTCAGGTCATTAACCGTATTTTGCGCATTTTGTACTGCCACCGCTGCCGCATTCGCTGCAGCCTCCTTCTCCGCCAACTGATTCTTCGCATTCGTTACTGCCGACACTGCTTGATCTAGGTTTTCCTTCAAGTTATTCGTGGGGCCGGTGAGATAAGTTAAAGCAACATTGGCTAATGTAACCGCTAGTATCGCCGGTGCTTTGTCCACTGCTCTGGCCGCCTCCAATGCTTTATTAGCCGCCTCCAATGCTTTATTAGCCGCATCCGTCGCTGTTTTAGCCTCCTTCGCTTCTTTATTAGCTGCATCCAATGCTTTATTAGCCGCCTCCAATGCTTTATTAGCCAATAAAGCAGCGGCTGCCGCCACCACGCTATTAGTCGCCGCGGCAGCCGCTGCTTTATTGGCGATGTTCGCGGCGCCCTCGGCCGCGAGCAATGCAGCGGCTCTCGTTCTCGTAGTTGATGGGGTCTTCTGACCCCCGCTTCCCCCCCTTACTATAATCGTACCCGGATCTACATAGTCTATTCCGGCTGTTGTCGCCACTCTTACATCACCTGCCTTTTTCGTTGCTTTATTAGCCGCATCCGCTGCTTTATTAGCCGCATCCGCCGCTGTTTTAGCCGCATCCGCTGCTTTATTAGCCGCCTCCAATGCTTTATTAGCCGCCTCCAATGCTTTATTAGCCGTCGCCTCTTTTGTCGTGGCCGCGCCCGCCATTTTTTTTGCTGTTTCCACTGCTGTATTTGCATTAGCCGCAGCTGCCGTTGCTGCTTCCGAGAAAGGAGGAGTTTTCAACACATCATCCTTAGCATTCTGCAGATCCAGCCTCGCAGTATTAACCGCACCATCCAAGTTATCCTTTGCTGTTTTCTCCGCGGCACTTGCTTTAGCCAACGCGTTTTGTGGTGCAATCAACGCGTTTTTTGCTGCAATCAACGCGTTTTGTGCTGCAATCAACGCGTTTTGTGCTGCAAGCAACGCGGCGGCGCCGGGCCACCCGTCCTCGGTCCATGGTACAATAAGAGCTATATCCTCTGGTTCATGAACGTTTGATTCAATCCGATATAACAGATTGGTGGCCTCTGGCTGGCTGCTGGGTGCTCTTTTGATTGCTGGAGCCTTATTCTTAAACGCTCCTGTAGCGCGACCTAATCCAATTCCGACTAAAACACCAGCAGACACTAACGCAACGTCGCGAACTTCCTTGGGAAGTTTATTCCACCAGGTTGACATATCGTCCTTTAAAACTTTTACCTCGTTACCCATTTTATACATTTATTTTATATATTATTTTTTACAAATAAAATAAATGAATAAACTTTATTATTTTGACAATTAGATTTTTATCACATTTACAGCTACAAGTCCATTTGGACCGTCTTCAATATCAAATAATACGAGGTCTCCGACGGTAAGTGTGCCTGAATTGTCTATTATAGAAGTAACATTAACATATACATCAGTATCAGATTCATTAATCGTTATAAACCCAAAACCTTTTTCTTCATTAAAAATCTTTACATACCCCTCCACATCCTCTCTTACTCCGTCCCAACTTTTAGTTTCTACTACTCCCGACCCCGAACCATCTTCACCATCTTCTCCATCTGTACCATCTTTACCATTAGTACCATTAGTACCAGGTTCGCCATCTTTACCATTAGTACCATCTTTACCATTAGTACCATCAGTACCGGGTTCGCCATCTTTACCATTAGTACCAGGTTCGCCATCTTTACCATTAGTACCATTAGTACCATCTATACCATCTTTACCATTAGTACCATTAGTACCATCTATACCATCTTTACCATTAGTACCATCTATACCATCTTTACCATTAGTACCAGGTTCGCCATCTTTACCATTAGTACCATCTATACCATCTTTACCATTAGTACCATCAGTACCGGGTTCACCATCTTTACCATTAGTACCAGGTTCGCCATCTTTACCATTAGTACCAGGTTCGCCATCTTTACCATTAGTACCATTAGTACCAGGTTCACCATCTTTACCATTAGTACCAGGTTCGCCATCTTTACCATTAGTACCAGGTTCGCCATCTTTACCATCTTTACCATTAGTACCATTAGTACCATTAGTACCATTAGTACCATCAGTACCGGGTTCACCATCTTTACCATCTTTACCATCTTTACCATTAGTACCAGGTTCGCCATCTTTACCATCTTTACCATCTTTACCATTAGTACCATTAGTACCATTAGTACCATCAGTACCGGGTTCACCATCTTTACCATCTTTACCATTAGTACCATTAGTACCAGGTTCGCCATCTATACCATCTATACCATTAGTACCATCTTTACCATCTATACCATCTTTACCATCTTTACCATTAGTACCATTAGTACCAGGTTCGCCATCTATACCATCTATACCATTAGTACCATTAGTACCATCTTTACCATCTATACCATCTTTACCATCTTTACCATTAGTACCATTAGTACCAGGTTCGCCATCTATACCATCTATACCATTAGTACCATTAGTACCATCTTTACCATCTATACCATCTTTACCATCTTTACCATTAGTACCATTAGTACCGGGTTCGCCATCTTTACCATTAGTACCATTAGTACCATCTTTGCCATCTATACCATCTTTACCATTAGTACCATCTTTGCCATCTTTACCATTTGAAATTTTTTTTAAAGAGTAAATCAAAACCCCGCCTACTCCGCCCGATACTAACGCAGCAACTCTGCGAACCCCCCTTAATAACGGTCTTACAAGTAAGGATTCTTCTTTTTGATTTTTTCCTTTAATCGTCATTTATATATTTATTTTTTATTATATTTTTTGCAAATAAAATAATAATTTGTCTTAGGATTTTACAATATAAACAACATTACCAACGAAGCCAGCAGCTGTAAATATTAAAAGGACCGCTGAAATTCTGTATATACGTTTATCGGTAGAACTCTCACCAATGTCCGTCACACTTGCGGATGCACCAACTAAACAACCTACCGCCCCAACAAGAGGTGGCCAAACTACAAGAGATTTTACAATCTTCTTTTTTAGTCCAATTTATATATTTATACATTATTGTATTTTTTGCAAATAAAATAACGCAATGCATTCAAGAGGTTTCTTCACAAAAAATGTTATTAAAAAATTAAATATGAATGAATAAGCTAAAACAATATAAAAAAAAATTGATAGTTATAAATATAATGGTAACTCCGCAAACTACAATGGCAACAGATACAGATAGTAGCGAATATCATGCACTAGCAAACAAATGGACCATGTGGGCACACTTGCCACATGACACCGATTGGAGCATCGGCAGTTATAAAAAAATTTATACTTTTGGAACTGCCGAGGGAGCCATTGCTCTGGCCGAAACAATGCCGGACATCTTAGTGAAGAACTGTATGTTGTTCCTAATGAAAGAAGGCATAAAGCCAATCTGGGAAGATCCAAAGAATCGCGCGGGAGGTTGTTTCTCTTATAAGATTTCAAACAAGAGTGTTTACGAAGTTTGGAAGGAACTAAGTTACGTTCTTGTTGGAGAAACAATTAGCGCACAATCATCATTTGTTGCCAATGTAACCGGAATTACCATTTCCCCAAAAAAAAATTTCTGCATCATAAAGATTTGGATGTCAACGTGTGCAAATCAAAACCCAAATATTGTAACAGGTGAAGTAAAAGGAATGACGTCTCAAGGTTGTTTGTTTAAAAAGCACACGCCAGAGTACTAAATCAACCTTTAAACGACAGTCTCCCTTGGGGCTTAAAAGTGTAGTAAAATCTTATACCTTGCCGAAAGTATAAGATTTTAAGTTCATTTATAACTTGGAGAGGTTAAGCAGAAGTAGATTTCGGTGTCCTCTTATGCCCCTTCACCACCACCACCGCCACCGCCAGCAGCCCGACCAGGTTCATGAGCGTTCCCTTAATATTCATTATATATAGACTTAATATTATTTTAATTGCAAATAAAATAATTCAAATATTATTTCGTTATTTATTTTTAATAAAATAAAAAAACACGTAAATAATATAATGGGTCCAAATTTAGCCGAATTTGCTAAAAATTATTCGTCGCGCGTTAAAAAATTTGCCGCAAAAAAATCAAATCCCACGGCTATGGTTCAAACGGTAAATAATATGGCTAGTATGGCAACCGCGATCTCTTATGCTGTCCTAATGGTTGCGAATTTGATTTCTAACAAGAAAAGCCTTGCCACAATATCTTATTCTGTGGCGGCGGTGGTTGGTGCGGTAAACGCTGTTACGACGTTCAAAAATGGGAGTAAATAGGTAAAGAACGTTTACAAAAATTAAAAAAATCTATTGTCTTACGATAATTGTTGGATTTCCTGACGCTAAATCAATGCTAATAATTTGACCAATTGAATTTAATAACTGATTCAACGTTAATAAATCTTTGCGAATAGAAGTGGCCATTATTGAATGCGTTGAACTAGCATCTGGAGCATCAACAAATAAATAATCGCCAGTATTTATTGAAGACGCGTTTTTAATAAACGCTTTATTCACCGGAGTTCTTCCACAAAACGATACAATGCTGTATAAGATTGAATCTACCGATGTTGTCATTTTATCATTTGAAACTTTATAATTTTTTACTGAAAAAACATTCCGAGGACGGAGGCGTCGCGTTAGTAAACCCGATGACTGATAACTTCTCAGTCTCCTTGTATTTTTTGCATGGTTTATATGCAAGTTATCTTTTGCTCCAGGATTGAATGAATCGCCTCCAACAAAAGACGGATTTGTTGATATTACTACATAACGGTTTGCCGAAAAATAATCAAGAGTTATCATTCCATTAGAATCAATTCCACAAACTTGTCCAGCAGTTGGATGCGATCCAGATTCACATTGCATATATTCACCATAATCGGCACCAAGTGCGTTTATTGTTCCTGTTGCATTAATAGAACGATTTGTTGAAGAAATTGCGCCAATTTTCATTGATGCCGCCGCCGCGTTTACTGAATATGAGTCTGAAGCATAAACTAACAAATTATCCGCCAGTCCTGGTCTAGTTAACTGAAAAACGAGACTATTTGCAACAATTCCCGTTACATTACCTACATATAACGGACAAGCTGGCGTGTTGAGTCCTATACCAACACGCACTCCATTTGCCGCGCCAGAATCATTGAATTGACATATATTTGTTCCACTCCCCAAACCGGTCACAATGTCATTTGTTGCGGACATTGTAAAAATTATATTGCCGCCAAGGCCAATATCATTCAACATACGAAAATATGCTACTGAATTTAGTCCTCCACCACTATCCACAACCAGATTAAAATTTCTATTATTTGCAGTTGCATTTGATCTCGTCCAAACTTGTTCGCAAACGTTTGCACCTGATAAATTTAGTAAACGAATTGGTGTTGGGGTATTAATACCCACTTGATTTCCGCTATAATAAATTAAATCTGCGGTTGCGGTCGTGGCGCCTGTCTTATATAAATATGCGTTGTTTGTTCCGGAAATAGTTATTCCTTGACCAGTTGGTCCTGTATTACCTGTGGGTCCTGTAAAACCTGTGGGTCCTGTAGACCCTGTATTACCTGTGGGTCCTGTAAAACCTGTGGGTCCTGTATTACCTGTAAAACCAGTAGGTCCTGTACCGCCGCTGGGAGGAATATAACAATCGCATGGATCAGGTACAAATGGCTCACATGAATTGCACGTTCCACACCCTATGTCAGGATCACAATTGCAAGATGCGCATGGATAATAACCTCCAATAATACTGGAAATAGGGACACCATTTATATTTTGCACTTGCAGGTTAGTCGTGGTAATGTTTGTGCTATTGATATTATTTGAATTTATTTTACTCATATAAAAAAGACACATATTTTAAAAATAATATTATGCCGATAAAAATGAGAATGTTTCATTTTTTTAACGGTCTAATACTAAAAACACTCTAAATTGTCATATTTTACATTACCGTATTGCGTGCGATTGAATTACGTGGCTTCTAGTGCGCTTATGCGGATTATCAGGTCTGCGATAAGAAGTTGTTGTTCTTTAATAATAAGTTCTTGTTCTTTAATAGAATCTTTTAGTTCTTTAATAGAATCTTGTTGTGATGTGATAAATATGTGTTGTTCTTTAATAGATGCTATGACTAGAGGTATCATATCTGTGTATGACAAAAACAAACATTCAGTTTTATTCGGCACCTTTGATAGATTTTCTGGATCAACTTCTTCTTGAATATATCCGGTGCTCACAGCTTCTGGTAATACTTTTTTGACGTCTTGGGCTATCAAAAACGGTCTTTTAGCACCAGTTTTATCACGTTTATATTTTCCTATAACAGTTCGTAGTTTCATAATTTTATCAGTTGCGTTTTCTATGGGTTCTAAATCTTCTTTTAAATTTTCATCAGATATTGCAACCCAAGATGTTCCACCTATGTTAAGTCTTACACCATAACCAGAGCCGTTAGTTCCACCAGCCACCATACACAATGGTCCCGGACCCGATAGCCATAGTTCTGTAGCCGCGGATGAAGTTGTTGCTCCATTTGCACCCCAAAATCTAAAATTCCACACGCTTGAAGCTGTATCATATGATACATCATCATTTAAATATCCAAATGTTAACATGGTTAGTCCGTTAAAATTATTATCATAATTCTTCAAACCCAATGCTGGTTGAGGCCAATCTCCTTTGTCATATGGTGGTACACCAAGACAACACTGTATAACAACGGTGCCACCATTTATATCAAACGCCGAATTAGATGAATTTGCAGTGCTCCCGTTCCAGGTTCTCCATACACTTTTGCTTACATCATTCGCTGTTAGGTACGACCAATCAATATTACCAGCCTGATTCGTAAATTGTATACTGCCTATTACTGGACCAGGGCTCGCAGCAGCAGCCGCAACTCTAAGCCCATATCCATTGCCAGCCTGATGCAACACTTGTGCGCAACCATTTACCTCTAATTTTGATCCAGGCGTCGTTGTTCCGATTCCAACATTGCCATTATTTAGCAAGTTCATAAGGGTGTTGCCAGTTGCAGCTGATATTTGTACACCAGGAGTCGCCGTTGCATCCATTGCACCAAAATAAACTGCACCACCCGTTGATGCATATCGTGCCCCTATAGCAAATAGTTCACTATTCGCTGAAAAAAAGCTACGCCCGGAAGATACATTGAGTATAGCGCCGGAGGCTGCAATTTTAGGAAGCACCGAGGCAACGGTGAAAACTCCGTCGCCGGTAATTGAAACGTTAGTCATGGCATATGCACTATTGCTGGTATTTTTTGTGAGAACATAATATCCGGTAGAGCCGGATGATAAATCTGTAATTGTCGTGAAACCCGAACCAGTGTTACCAGTAAAACCAGTTGGCCCTGTGTTACCAGTAAAACCAGTTGGTCCTGTGTTACCAGTAAAACCAGTTGGTCCTGTATTGCCAGTAAAACCAGTTGGCCCTGTGTTACCAGTGAAGCCAGTATTACCAGTAAAACCAGTTGGCCCTGTGTTACCAGTAAAACCAGTTGGTCCTGTGTTACCAGTAAAACCAGTTGGTCCTGTAAATCCAGTTGGTCCTGTATTTCCTGTGAATCCGGTTGGTCCTGTATTTCCAGTAAATCCTGTTGGTCCTGTATTACCAGTTGGTCCGGTATTACCGGTAAATCCAGTTGGTCCTGTAAATCCAGTTGGTCCTGTATTACCAGTGAATCCAGTTGGTCCTGTATTACCAGTGAATCCAGTTGGTCCTGTATTTCCTGTGAATCCAGTTGGTCCTGTATTTCCTGTGAATCCAGTATTACCTGTGAATCCAGTTGGTCCAGTAAATCCTGTTGGTCCTGTGAGACCAGTTGGTCCAGTAAATCCTGTATTACCAGTAAATCCGGTGTTGCCAGTGAATCCCGTTGGTCCTGTATTGCCAGTTGGTCCCGTGAATCCGGTATTACCAGTAAATCCTGTATTACCTGTGAAACCTGTTGGTCCAGTGAATCCTGTTGGTCCAGTGAATCCTGTTGGTCCAGTGAATCCTGTTGGTCCTGTATTACCAGTAAATCCTGTATTACCTGTGAAACCAGTTGGACCAGTAAATCCTGTATTACCTGTGAATCCAGTTGGTCCAGTAAATCCAGTTGGACCAGTAAACCCAGTTGGACCTGTATTTCCAGTGAAACCAGTTGGTCCAGTGAAACCAGTATTACCTGTTGGTCCTGTATTGCCAGTAAACCCTGTTGGTCCTGTATTACCAGTAAATCCTGTTGGTCCTGTATTACCCGTGAATCCAGTTGGTCCTGTATTACCTGTGAATCCAGTTGGTCCAGTGAATCCTGTATTACCCGTGAATCCAGTTGGTCCTGTAAATCCAGTTGGACCAGTAAACCCAGTTGGACCTGTATTACCTGTATTTCCAGTGAAACCAGTTGGTCCAGTGAATCCAGTTGGACCAGTGAATCCAGTTGGACCTGTATTTCCAGTGAAACCAGTTGGACCTGTATTACCAGTTGGACCGGTGAATCCTGTTGGTCCTGTATTGCCAGTGAATCCAGTTGGACCAGTGAATCCAGTTGGTCCTGTATTGCCAGTTGGTCCTGTATTACCAGTTGGACCTGTATTACCAGTAAAACCAGTATTGCCAGTGAAACCAGTTGGTCCTGTATTACCAGTTGGTCCTGTATTACCAGTATTACCAGTTGGTCCTGTATTACCAGTTGGTCCCGTGTTACCAGTATTGCCAGTTGGACCTGTATTGCCAGTTGGTCCTGTATTACCAGTAAATCCAGTTGGTCCTGTATTACCAGTGTTGCCAGTTGGACCTGTATTTCCGGTTGGTCCTGTATTTCCTGTATAACCGGTGGGACCTATATATCCTGGGGGAATATAACAATCACATGGATCAGGCACAAATGGCTCACATGGATTGCACACGTCGCAACCAATGTCAGGATCACAATCACAAGATGTGCACGGTTGATATCCGCCAAGTATTCTAATAATTGGTACACCATTTATATTTTGCACTTGCAAGTTTGTCGTGGTAATGTTTGTGCTACTAATATTATTTGAATTTATGTTACTCATATAAAAAAGCCACATATTTTAAAAATAATATTAATACAAAAAACCTGCTTAAATTACAGTCTTTTAGTTTGGTGTAGGAAAAGGTCTCTGACTTTTCTCTACTGCTAAAGGTTCAGGCATTAAAACCGCCTCCTTCTTAAAAAAATTAGCAGTTTCCAGTGTTTTTAATTCAGGATACAAAGGACCTGCAGGTTTTACTAAATTTGTTGAGTTAATGCCGAATAAAAAAGATTCAATGTCAGGTGCGTTATATGACAATTGATTCCATGGTATTTGAGCTGGATTTACACCATTACCGGGCAATTTTGTGTCATAAGCGGCACCATATTGTGAGTTGGGATAAAGTGTATAAATCTCGGATTGTTTAAATTGTCTTTGCTCTAAATTGTAGTTTCCAGGGGTATTTAGGTTTCGCGTTGATGCCATCTTATATATATATTTTATAGAAAAATAATCCCAACTTTATTCTAATGCTTTTTTAAGCTGGTTTATATTATCGCTACTAGATTTTCCATCATTTAATATATCGCAAATGCATTTATGTGTTAAAAAGAAATAATCATAAGAAAATAAAGTGATAAACCCAGATTCTGAATCTTCGCAAGAGTGTTTCTCCCTACTTTTTTCTATGCATTCCATAAATTCAACGTCTACTTTTACGACATCATATAGCTGTAACAATTTTTCGTTGTTAAAACACACATTATCACCAGAACGTTCAACCTCATCTACCGTAAATTGCATCGCTCTTAACAAGTCGGTTTTATATATTAACTCCGCCAAATCTTCAAGATCTTCAACGTCTTCCAAATCAAATTTGTCATTGGTGTGATACAAACCTCTAAGAATATAATCATAAAAACTATATGTACAAACAAATTGTGAATTATACATATAATAATAAGTAATTGAGGTTTATGTTGTTTTTGCAGAATTTATTATGTGTAATAATGGTACAATTTGGCACCACCTTTTCTAAAGGTGGTTTTATTATGTAAATTTGGCCCCACCTTTTCTAACGGTGGTTTTATTATGTAAGTTTGGCCCCACCTTTTCTAAAGGTGGTTAAACATATTGATTATCCGTGTGAGCCGCGTAGTAATCGCGATCTCTCGTCAATTCGCGAGAAGGAACGCCTCCACGAATCCAACCTTCGGAAGCAGCACCCTCAACACAATAAGCAGGATTAGTGATGCGCTCTTGCACACTAGGAATCAAAG
>Ga0209084_1003068_pt1 | contig 12451 bp, 36 predicted proteins | sample C_130820_MF_Meta_FD_187309 | JGI IMG/M metagenome (GOLD analysis project Ga0209084, IMG submission 187309) | Freshwater microbial communities from Lake Croche, Canada to study carbon cycling - C_130820_MF_MetaG (SPAdes) (version 2) | ecosystem: Environmental > Aquatic > Freshwater > Lake... | reverse complement strand
TAAAAGACTTATTAGACGATTATGGCTATGAGTTTAATCAAAAAAAATATGATAAACAATGGGACGAAGTAGCAAAAACTTATTTTAATCTAAAAAATAAACTAAATGGGGGTAAATAATGAAAACAATTGAAAAAGCAGGTGTCTGCCCTATATGTAAAACAGATGAGTTAGAGTATACAGAAAAGTATTTTGATTATGAAAACTTAATAATGCCCTTTAAGTGTGTAAATGATCACGATGGGCGAGAAATATATTACATTGAATATATAGAAAGTGAAGGGTTGAAATAAAATGACAACTATACAATTAAACGAATTAGATATTGAAGACTTAAAGAAGTTAGCAACGGAAATAGTTAGTCCTGAATTATATTATGACTTTAAAGACGGCGTAGATAGTGCCGACAAGCAAGACTTAATTAGGTTAATACAATGCGAGGGCAACTATGTTTTGGAAAGCGTGTTAATGCTGGCTGAAATATACAAAGGGCAAGATATACCCTTTGCCGAAATAAAAGAAATATTAGACTTATATAACATAGAATTGGAGAAATAAAACAATGAAAACTTTTGAAGTAATGGCAATAGAAAAAATTAAAAGATATGTAATAGTTGAAGCCGACAATTACGAAGAAGCCATAGACGCTTATTACAATGGCGAATATGATAAAAGCGAGGAAGTGTCTTTTGAAACGCTTGAAACTGACGCAAAGGAATTAAAATAATGAAAACAATAGAAGAAAGATTAGCATATATTAAAAAACAAATTGAAAATGAAAATATAAGTTATGGCGAAATTGCCGAATTACAAGAACTTAAAAACTATATACCAGATAACGAAATAGAATTATTAATGTGGGCTGGTGTAAAGGAGTAAATATGAAATATAAGCAATTAGACAGAAAAGCAAGTCAATTAGTAACTAAAGTCCAGAACAGAATTAACACAAAAGGCGCTTATGAAAATGCGGGGCAAAATGAGTTAAGACAGTTTCAAGACTTGCTAACTAAAAGTGATTTAACATATCAAGAAAAACATCAATTAAAACAGATGATGATTGTAGCAATAGACAATTTAAAATATTAAATAATAAGTAAAGGAGTATTTAAAATGAGTGGATTTAGTGGGGACACAACTTGCCCGAATTGTAATGATGAGGCAAATTTATATAGTGATTATAAGCCGTTTGAGGTTGTAAATATTGATTGTTTAGAATGTGGCTTTTATACAATTACATCAGTTCACCAAATGGAGTTAGACGAGTTAAACGAAATGCGAGCCGACTATGAGCTCCAGCCGTTAAAAAAATTACCACAATTTAAAAAAGAGAGGTTTTAAAATGACAAGACAAGAATTAGCAAAAGAGTTATTAAATAACGAATTAGACATTGTAGCGATAGAATATGAAAGTTCAGTGGGCGATACGATAGAACTTATATATTTTAGAGATGTAGCAATAGCAGATGAGGAAGATTACGGAAACGGAACAACTATAAGATTACAAAGGGATAATTAAAATGAATAGTCAATTAAACACTTCAAAAATGATTGAACATTATGGACACGATATTGTAATTGTTAAATATGGTAATGTTAATTTTTCGCTTGAGTGTGAAAATTGCCAAGAAGTTTTAGCTGATTGCGATAAGGTAATTAAATAAATTATAAGGAGGACTAAATAATGGTAGATATGGATATAATGTGCGAATTAGCGAGTGCTATTGTAGATCGTCAATGGTATAAAAACAATTTAAGCGATCCTAGTTTTACTGCTAGTAATGGCGATATTGTTTATAAAGAAGAAGTTCAAGATGAGTTTGGCGAGGTGTTAGACATAATAGACAATATATTAAATGGAGATGAATAGATGAACTTTAGTAAATTAGAATTAGATGTTTCCGAGATAGTAAATAAAAATATAGATAATATTTTTGATGAATTAGTAAAATACTACGAACTTAAATTTGGTGATATGTCGCCTGAAGATGTTGATAGAGTAGATTTTTGTAAAGAGGAACTAATTAAATTGTGTATGAATTATGTAAAAAATAATAAATAAGGAGTGGGAAATGGAATTAAACAACACATCAGTTGAAAAACTAATTGATTGTATAGACGAAACAGATAGTTTAGACTTGAATAACTTAAAGAACGAAATATGGGATCTTTACTACAAGCTGTTAGATGAGGACGAGATTATACATAGCGATTATCTATGTATGTTGGAATATATAAACTATGAATTAGGAAAGAGAGGAGATTAATATGCCCTATAAAAAAGGAACACACGCTATCGTGCTAGTAGAAAAGTCTTACCACGAGAAACTAAAAGAATATGCTAAAAGAAATAAGCGAACTATACAGGCTTCACTTCAAATAATAATTGATAGACATTGTCTGTGATAAAATATATTAAAGTCCCCTGATCCTCCATAGGGGGCTTTTTTCTTGCTCTTTAACAAATAATCAGTATAATATAAAACAACTATTAAATGTGTTTTAATAGCCACTAGATAAAAAGAACCCCTCTTACGAGGGGATACTAAATGTGTTTATAACTTTATTATACACAAAAAGTCTTTATCTGGTCAAGCACTTTTACTTTTCATTATTCAATTCAAGTATTATCTGGTATCCCTAGCCATAACTAAAGCGTTAAAAATAGGGCTTCTTACATAATACTTGGTAGGGACTTTGGAAACAGAACCGAACTGCCAACGCACCACTAGGGTAGCAATGAAGTCTTAATAATAATTGTAATAGTCATCAAAAAACTTTAGCCTTACAAGTAGTAGGGAAGAAGGGTTAATGTTAAAATGAGCTTACGCCTTGAAAAGGGCAATAGAGATCAAAATAATTCAACACGTGTTTATTTTAGCCTCCTTGAAATAGGAGGTTTCTCTTTATAAAAAGTATTGACTATAACTACAATGTGTAGTAGTATATAAGCATAGCCCTTATAAAGGCTTGAACCTTTCAATAGTAGGTGGGAGTAGTCCCTTACTGCTTCCACTTTATCCTCTGAGGTGGGGTTTTGGTAGGTTTTTTATTAAATTAAATGGAGGTAAATATGAAAATAGAAGTTCAATACGTTCCTACAGAGTTTAGGGCTGTTTGGATTAAGCAAAGCGTTCGCAAGAACTCTGAGCAAATTAGTAAGAAGATAATTTTTACTTGGAAGGACTAGTATGTTTGATTTACTGGTCATCGCAATTCAAGTATTTTTAATAACATTGTTTATGTTTTTAGCTATTTTATCTGTGTTTGTAGGGTATTGGGTATACAAAGTATACAAAGAGTTGAGGAAGAAATATGGTAAGAACAGTAAATAAACTAACAGGAGAGATATACGAGTATAAATCTGACACTCCAGAGGAAATAATGGAAACTTGGCTGATTTTAAGCGAAACTATAAAAGCACTTACTGACGCCAAAGATAAGTTAAAACCTTTAGTGGAAAAGATAGTAGATCCTTCAGGTACTTATGCTCACGAGAACTATATGTTCCGTGTGAGCCACATACAACGCTTTAATTACGATAAAAGTATTATGCGTGATGTATTTGACCAAGACCTTTACGAAACGTTCCTAAAGCCCGATAAGACGCTCATAGACAAGTATCTAAAAGAGAACGTTGAGGACTTAGGAGAAATAAGCACCGTTCTACGAAAAGGTATGATGGAAGAAGGTAAACCATATAAAGTAATTAAATTAGAAAGGTTATCTTAATGTATGAAAAAACAACCAGAGAACACTTCATTGAAGAATACTACGACATTGACGCAGAAAACTACGGCAAAGGAAACCCAGACATCTTCCCAGCACCGTGGGAACTTCAGAAGTTCGGACTATTGGAGAGAATATTGGAAAGAGCGAAATTCAAACTCCGACAGAACCCAATGGGATTATGGAGATTTAACCGAGTGGGAAGAGCGAAAGGAGAGAGAAGAAAGTGACGTTGAGTAGAACAACAACTTGTTCACAAATAGATATACGATCACCTCGTTGGAAACAACGTGTTGTCGGAATAGCAAATTACAGGGTAGGATTTCATAATTCAATAGATATTCTTGCTACCGACAAAGAGGGTAAAAGATATTACCCAAACACCCTGTATGCGTCAGCAGACACTATTAAGTCTTGCGATACGCAAACATTAGACAATGGCACCTTACTTTACCTGGTGCCAATAAGTAAGTTAGAAACCTTAGAAAGGGAATAATGAAACTAATTTTAATAGGATTTTATTTAACGCTAGCACTAATATTTTTTAGACTAATTGTTAGCCTATTATTCGTAACAGTAGGCATTGTAGTATGGGCATTTACAGAATTAATTAAATTATTAAAAGGAGAAAGATAATGGCAATAACAATAATTTTTGCGATAGTATGGGCAATAGTATGCTCTAATATGGCACAAAAAAGACACCGAGACCCAAGTCTTGGAGCAATAGGTGGATTAATCTTCGGAATATTTGCAATAATTTATTACGCATTAGCTGGAGACAAGAACGCACTACCATCACAGACAGATGATTGGGCTAAACAAATTAAAGGAGACAAGTAATGGCTGGAACAAAGATTGGCGGTCGAAGAGCTGCCGAAACAAACTTAAAGAAGTACGGAAAAGATTTCTATAAAAAAATAGGTTCAATAGGTGGTAAACTAGGTACAACAGGTGGCTTTCACGCTAACCGTGAACTAGCAAGTACTGCTGGACGTATGGGTGGATTAAAATCAAAGAGAGGAAAAAAGAATGCCAATAATTAAGAACGCAAAGGTGACGTGGGTAGCAGATGATCCATTTAAGATACCCAACTCAAACCTTACTATATACGCTATAAGACTAGACCACAACGGTCAGAGTGAAGTCTATAAGACTATGAGTGATAAACTAGCCGAAGAAGGCTGGACAGGAGATGTGGAAGTTTACACCAACGATAAGGGTAAGACTTACGTAAGACAAGCTCCTAAAGAGAATGACTTTGTTGCTAAGAGCAAAACGTTCCAACCTAAAGACGAAAAGTCTATAACACTAGGACTAGTATTTAAGACGTTTGCTTCAACTGAAGGCATGCTACCAAGTAAACCAGAACACTGGAACTACATTGAGAAGGCTACAGTTAAACTACTAGAAATAGGAAAGAAGTTAAACGCAGTTGCTGAACCAGTAGCCGAGAGTGGTTATGAAACAGCAAAGAAACAGGTCGAACAGATTAAGCAACGGACAAACTCACCAGTAGATCAATACGGAAATGCTGATGTCGAGGACGAACCATTCAACTTAGATGAAATACCATTTTAGGAGGTTATATGCCAAGCTATTACGAAAACCTAGTTAAAAAGATAGGCGAAGAGGCGGCTCGTGAAAAGATGCGAGAGGCTAGAAGTCACCGAAAAATTAACAAGGGTGGAGGATTTAACAACCCTAAAGTAGTTAAACTTGCTATTAAAATTAGAACTTCAAATAGAAAGAAAAAATAATGTGTCCTACTTGTGGAGCAATTAAACAAATGACGGTATACGTAGACCGAGAGGGCAACCCCTCGGCTACAGTATCCTGCGAGAACTGTTAGGAGTAATATGACAAGGGTATGTCAAATATGTAGAAAACTACATCCAAAGAAAGAGGCGTGTAAATGAAAGACGAAAAACATCACGTATTGTATCCAAAGAAATTATGGAACATGTATAACAGTGGGCATAAGTTAAGAACTAACAATGCACTCATAGTTCCTATATCTCATGCAGCACACCTTTTGATACACGGTGAGCTAGAACAAGTTCCTTTATTAGACACTTACACACTTGACCGAGTAGTAGGAATTTATATGCCAAGATATGATAGTGGATTAACAATGGGAACAAACTACATTAACAACATAAATAAATTTCAAGACGCTATAGAAGAAGCAATAGATCACCCAAGAGCAAGCAGAGCAGCACGGTCGGTAGGTTTTACTGCAATCGAAGCTCTTGACTATCAAACACATATTATGAGGAAAGAGGAATTATGAACTTAGATGAAAAAATTAAAGAAATAATAAGTTTTGCTATCATGGACGGGCAAAATCAAATACATGACCTTAAAGAAGGAACTGCAACATCAAAACAAGTGAATAATCGCATGTTTGAATCATTAAACTATCATTCAGACAAAATTAAACAGCTTATAGAAGAATTACAAACAGAAAGCTATAAAAAAGGTTACATCAATAAAGGAATTGAGGAAATAAACAAATGAGCCACGAACACGGTGGAGGTGAATTGGCTGAAAAGTCTATAGCCCAAGAATGTGAACAAGAAGAACGAGAAACAGCAGAACGGAGGATTCGTGCTTTCCGTAAATCTGATGCTTATCTAGCTTATTTAGCAAGAATGATTGAAGCAGCACAACAAATAGAACCTGTAGTTTTCGTATCACCTCATCCGTTTACTACAATGTCCGACTTTGAATTAAAACAATTAGGAAATGACGTATACTAATGAAATCTAAACAAACCAATAACTTATCCAAGATGAAAGCTAAAGCAGATAAATACTTTTCTTTGTATATAAGATACAGAGATTCAGAAAAGCGTGGCGGAGAATATCAGGCTCAATGTATTACTTGTGATAGGTGGCTTCCCACTAAACAGATGCACGCTGGACACTTTCAGTCACGAAGATATTCATCAACTAGATATGATGACGAAAACGTAAACGCACAGTGTGCTGGTTGTAATACGTTTAATCAAGGAGAGCAGTTCAAATATTCAAAGGCAGTCGATTTAAAATACGGTAAGGGAACCGCAGATAGATTAGCTAAGACCGCTCAGAAATATCATAAACTTACGATAGATGAACTAGAACAAATAATTGAAGAAGCAAAAGCTAATTTACTTTTCTACGAACTTTAGGTTCAGATTCAAGCTTTTCGAAGTAAAGAATAAATGATTCTAAATCCAAAATACTGGCACGAAGCCTTTGATTTCCTTGTTTAGTTCTCTTATTATACTACAAATCGGTCATCATTGTTCGAATTACAAACTCTGCTGCATGTTGTGCAGGATATTTTGTATAAACTATCATTACTTCATCACCGATTGCTTCTACTAGTTCATCGTATCTGTCATAACCTATTTGTTCTCTAGTAAACCAGAAATCTCCACCTTCATCTCTATGATCAATAACTACCACTACGTCAAAAGCTGGGTCAGTATCATTTAAATAAAAACAACAATTAGTTTGATTAAGCTGTTCGCAAAACTCTCCGAGTTCATCAAACGTTTCTCCCCAAACACTAAGTTGGTCTTTACCGTGCCTATTAACCCAAGCACTATGCCAATCTATTTCTCCGTAATTCGGTTTGAAATCTCTCACTCCCTGTGAGTTAAGTCCAAATTCAAATTCACTCATTAGGAACATACAACTTTCCGTTAAATCTAGTCTGGTATCCATTATGTGTCTGGATAGTGATCTGTTGGGTGTCGAATGGTTTGTCTCCGTCTTGGTAATATACGGCTCCAAGCCCTTGTTGCCAGTTCTCCCAGTTTTGAACGGGCTGGTCGGTCATTTCATCAACTCCACTGCCATAACTAGGCACAGCACCGTCTATGCGTGCCAGACAGCCAAAAGATTGGGCTATGATAAACCTAGCTCCCGAATAGTTCTGTGCAGTCCTTGCTGCGTACTCGTGTCTATGTACGTGTCCAAACAATGTGGAAGTTTCTTCGTCTTTTACTATAGCGGCAGCTGTTTTACCTGCGGGTCGTACAACAGAGCCATGTATAGCTTTAAGGCGTTGATTTATCCAGTATTGATTAGCTGGGTATCCGCTTCTATACTCACAGTCAACGTCTGCTAAATTGAGTAAGAAAGGAATGGTTAACACTTTCTCGGTAGTTCCTGCTTGACGAACTCCGTAAAGCTTCTCAGCATACTGCATTATGTATTTGCTGAGTCGTAGCTCATGATTTCCAGCTAGGTAAACAATGCGAGTGTCTGGAGCGTTCGCACGTATTTGAGCAAGAAACTTATGCACATAATCTAGAGTTGCATTCAAAGTTTGTGCAAACGTAGATTCCTGTGCATATCTACCAAATTGCGGTAGATCTAAGTTGTCTCCATTTAGTACAACTTGGTCTGGTTTTGTGTCTTTAATTATTTGTAAAGCAATATCCAAAGCCTTAGTGTCATGTAGGGGATCTAAATCGCCACTTTCGTATTGTCTAAATCCAGCTTGGATGTCGGGTAGGATTATAGCTAACTTTTCAGTAGATACTTTTTTACCTGACGTTTTCGTTGGTCTGATTATTGTTGGTTTTGCCTGAGATATAAACATATCTTCTGTAAAATCTTCAGGTTTAGGGGTGTATTGAACGCTGACTAGGTCAGTAGTTTCAAACTCGCCCTCTTTGTTTTTCATGTAGCCTTGATACAGGTTTACTCGGTTTATTTTGAGAATATCGCTAGGGTCTATACCACTACGTTCGAACAATTCAGCTAACTTATCTGTTTCTGGCGTTCGTTTTTGTGGCTCTCTTTCCATTTCTAGTACCTTTCTAGCTTTAGTCCTATATTTGTTTCTGGTTCTTCTAATTCCCTCAAAGTCTAACCAGTAGTAATACCTTTTAAGTTCCTCATTACCCATCGTTAGAAGGCGTTTTAGGTCATCACCCTCCCACTTGACCTTATAAGGTTGCATGTTCCTCCTTGTTAATTTATAGAGTTGTTACTAAACTTTTAACAACAGTAATTGCTGCAGAAACGCCTGCAACAGCACCAGCTTTAACGGCAGTTTTTGTAAATGAACCGTCCCAAGCTGCAAAGAATGTACTAGCAAAAGCTACCACTACTAGCCAAAGGTCGTGTCTAACCTGTGGAGCAGATGGTTTACCCAAGCTAAAAAATTTCTTAATTTGTACCATAGCTATCCTTTCTTATTTAATTTATTGTGCAATTCATCAATTTTGTCGTGTAAATCTCCGTGAGACTTTTTTTGTAAAATTTCCTCTCGAAGAATTAGTAAAGCTACAACAGCTGAAGTTACATTTGTGTAATTTCCTCCCACTAATTCCACTATTGGTTTTTGGTATGCCATTAAGACAATGCCTAGACAAAGTAAAGCAAATATGTGCCATCGATTGACTGCATACCTTATTACTAAAGGGAACAATTTGTTGTCTATAAGTTTCTTCATGGTTTTCTTACTTTAATGTCAAAGAAGTAAAGCATTCCATTAAGAAATCTTACTAACCAGTTTTGTTTAGGCTTAAGAGGTTTGGGAATGACCCCCCCATCTTGAGGTTTAGCAACTGAATTCACGTGAACATCGGCTGAAGTATGAATCACTATAGGTGCAGGCACAACTGGTTTTGGTGGCTCTACTACAGGTGGTGTAACCACTGGGGGTTCTACCACTGGAGGTTCAACGACTGGGGGTTCTACCACTGGAGGTTCAACGACTGGAGGTTCTACAACTGGAGGTTCAACGACTGGTGGCTTAGGTTCTACGGGAGTCTGAGGTGCGTGCCATCCGTACTTATCCCAAGTAGGAATGTCGTAATACCAAGCATCTAAGTCTACGTTTCCAGATATTCCTGGAACGCTACCACCAGATGTGTATTGGTGCATGATGTATGGATACTTAACAGGTAGGTCAGCGTTAGGGTCTTGTCCATACCAAGCTACCCATACTCCACAGTTGTTTGTAACTGGTGACCAGTCATGTGAGTTAAGTGTTGAGCCATTCATGTAAATTAGTGGCCATACGTTAGCTAAATCGTGTACGTGGTTAACAAATCGAGTACACCATCCTACTGGGTCAGGGTTTTGTACCTCCCAGTCAAGAACAAACACATCGTTTTCTTCGAATGGACTCATTCCCTTAACAAAGTATTCAGCTTCTGCTACAGGGTCAGTCCCACCAGCAAAATGATAACCACCAACCGATAAACCATTAGCCTTAGCATTGCTATAATTTTGATTTGCTTTTGAATCGTAGTAAAGACCATCGTCCCCTCCGCTTATTTTTATAACAGCGATTTGGTAACCAGCTCCTTTAACAGCAGCCCAGTTAATATCACCCTGCCATCTACTAACGTCAAGTGCATTCATATAAGACATAATATCTCCTTTATTTTTTTACTAATAAAAACGTAGCAACCATTGTTCCAACAGCAATAATTGAACTTATAACCATTTTAATAGCGTTATACTCCCTACGGGTAACAAATTTTTCGTCAAGATTATCTAGCTTTTCTAAAATACCATCGATTTTATCTTCCATTTTAATCAACCAATCTCTTTCCCTAGTAGTCATTTCTTTCCCTTTTGTGCAGAATTTAATGCTATTGCTATTGCTTGTTTTTGGCTACTTACAACTGGTCCTTTCTTAGATCCAGAATGTAGCTTGCCTTTTCCAAATTCTTTCATCACCTTACCAACTTTAGACTTACCATACATAGGTTTGCCAGATGTCCAGCTTTTGTGCGACCGTCCCATTAAACTTTTTACAGTACTCATGCTGAGATGCCTCCGTTGTAACCGCCCATACCATTAGAAACAGAGCCGCCCTTTTGCTTTTTTCTCTTTTTAATAAGGTCTTTAACAAGACTCATTACTTGCCTCCACACTTTTTACAATCGCAGTTACAATTTTTGCCCATCATTTTAGCCTTCTTGCACTTGTCGCAATTGCATTTGCATTTCATTTTCATTAAATCTTTAACGTTACTCATTAATAGGGTCCTGACTTTGGGAAGATAGCACTAGTGTTTACATCCTTAATTAACTTTTCGTTATAAACGTTTCTACCTGAAGATTGTGCATTGTTTCCACTACCTTTTGGTTTACGCTTTCTTTTATCTGGTCCTCTTCCATGTTTTTTAAACGCATCAGATTTCATTAACTCTTTTACAGTTGCCATTATTTATTCCTCATACTTTTTAATTTATCCCAAACTTCGTTTATAGTTTTCTTAGATTGAACTCGTTCTTCAACGTCTTTCTTATGGTTTTTGATGTGCGACTCATTGTATTTCATAGATTTTTCATTGTTCATGCTTTTAGCTTTAGACTTTTGATTTTCGTGTTCTTTAATTTTGGTCTTTTCTAATTTAAGTGTGCGGTCTAAATGACTTTTAGCAAGTACGGCATCTTCCTTTGTAGGAGGAACCACACCGTGATACTTTTTATCCTTCATTAATCCTTTAACTTTCATATATGTCCTTTTGAAATTAAAAAAGCCCTCAGGGGGCTTCTAGCATTATTGCCTATGCGTATGATTATAACCTATATAGGTAAGGGTTTCAAGAATTGAATTATATCGTGGTTGTGATACAATAATCTTATGAATTTACCAACCCCTTTAAACGGTTGTGTGCTAGTAGAGCTTACTGAAAATTATCAGTATGTTGTTACGCCTGATAAACAGTATGCAACTAAAACTACTGGAATCGTTAAGAAGGTTTCAGATGAACATAATTATTTACTAGATTGTAAAGTTTACTTTGATGAGTACAAAGATGGTACTCAGTTCAAGGTAGACAACACAGCTTATGCGTTTATTAAATATGAAGATATAAGAGGTTATGATGGGAAAACTGAGTAGAGATATTTGGTTCGGAAACGAGCTAGACGATAAATTAAACAATGGTATTGAGAAACTATTTCAGGTGGCGAACGCTGCTTATGGACCAAGTGCTGGTATAGCTCTTGTGGAAAAGAACTACGGAGCACCTAACGCTTCCAGAGATGGAGTTACTAATGTACGTAAAGTATACCTAGAGGACCCTGTGGAAAACATGGCTGCTAGAACTGTAGTCCAAGCTAGTGAGAAGTCCAACCAAATAGTGGGAGATGGTACCACAGCAGTAGTGATCCTAAGCTATTACCTTTATAAAGAAGCACGTAAGCTTATCGGAGCAGGACATAACCGAATGGTTGTAGCTAGAATGCTACGTGACACTGCCGAGATAGTCTTACAACAGATTGATGATATAAAGATTGACGCTACTCCAGAGCTTACAAGGTTTGTGGCTAAGGTATCTGCTAGTGACGAAGCTTTAGGAGAGATGATTGCTGATGTTATAGACAGAGTCGGAATTGAATCTAACATCTTAGTAGAACATTTTGACGGCATAGGTTGCTACGATGAAGAAGTCAGTGGTCTTTACTTTAAGAAAGGGTTTACTAATGAGTATCTAATCAACAACTTTACAGCCCTTGAGAGCGTAGTTAAGAAAGCAGACATATTTATTACCAAGAAAACCCTAAGAACAGCTGGAGACGTCACTCCTATACTTGAGAAGATAGTTCAGTTAGCTGGTAGAGGAAGTGAATTCGTAATCATAGGTGACATAGTAGACGAAGCTCTTGCTACCCTAGCGTTGAACAAAGCACAAGGTGTTATAAGCCCTACAGTAGTAGACGTACCCATGTTTGGACCTATGCGTTCCTTATTCTTAGA
>Ga0209084_1003065_pt1 | contig 12454 bp, 20 predicted proteins | sample C_130820_MF_Meta_FD_187309 | JGI IMG/M metagenome (GOLD analysis project Ga0209084, IMG submission 187309) | Freshwater microbial communities from Lake Croche, Canada to study carbon cycling - C_130820_MF_MetaG (SPAdes) (version 2) | ecosystem: Environmental > Aquatic > Freshwater > Lake... | reverse complement strand
CAATATCCAAATATTGATGTTCAAAAAAAAAATCCCTCAATTTTGTACTTTCCTAACAGTTTAGAAAAAAATTAATAATATGAGTATATACCGAGCACCGGAAAATATTGCATTAAGAGATAGAAAAAGAAAATCTGTTTTTTTAGCGGGTTCAATTATGGGTGAAAATGGTGATTTATGTGAAGATTGGTAGACACCATTAGAGAAAACATTACAATGTAATGGATTTGATGTGTTCAATCACTAAAGGTTTTAAAATACCTCCAGAAATGTGTACTACAATTTGGGAATATGATTATGATAATAAAATGACTGTTGTATCATCAGAAAGAATTCGTGAAGAATTATATAAATGTTTTAAATATGATACATTAAAAACATTTGATAAATTAGATCAATTTTTTAAATTAAAGAATTATATTTTCACTAAAGTTTTTGCCGATGGAAATAAATTATGGTTAAAACCAACATTTGAATTATAAATTATGGGATTAGATATATTAGTTTACACAAAAATTAAAAAAATTACCGACTTTGAAAAAATAGAATATGGTGATTACTCTGCACATGTTTCAAGAAGAACCAATTCAGAACTTGATTGTTCATTGGACATTGAAGAGGGTTATTATGAAGGTATAGGTGAACGTCATCATTTTCGTGCTGGTTCATATTCCGGATATAATCTATTTAGAAATACTTTATCGAAAAGTGTTTTAGGTGTACCCGATAAAACCGTTTGGGAAAAAAGTGAAGAATACAACGGTAAACCAATGTACGAAATCATTAATTTTTCTGATTGTGAAGGATGTATGGGTCCTGCAGTATGTAAGAAACTACATAATGATTTTGTGGAGAATAGGGAAAAATTTGTTGAGTTCCTCAAATCAGTAGGAGGTGGATCTGTTGATTATTATTGTAGTGTATATGATGATTTTACTGAAGGTTTTAGGATGGCATCTAATGAGGGTATTTTAATATTTCATTAAATTATATTATGGGAAATATGTTAGATGATTTAAAAAAGAAATTGGAAGATCCCGAAGTAATTGAACGAATGAAAAAACGTTATAAAGATATTCAGGATAAAAAAGAAAGGAATATTAAACGTGCTCGTTTATTCTTTAATGATGAAAAATCATTTGAAACTTTCTTATTAAAATTAATTGATAAACATGACCAAAGATGGGAAGATGTTTGTTATAATAATGGTTATGAACCACATCCTTGGAATTTGATGACCTCAATATTGAACATTGTACAACGTGGTGGGGATGAGGTTATGCCAGTTGATGATTTAACAAGGAACTTTTCAAGTTTATTAATGAAGTATAATGATTTTACATTTGCTTGGACATTTGGTCAGGGAACTTGTATATCAATCTTTGATAAAAATAATGAATTAATTTATAGAACATGAGTAAAGAAATTACTGAAGAGGAATTACATGAATTAACCTATAAGGCGGTGGATGAATTGTATGAATACTATGAAGTTCAACATTCATTTGGTATGTGTCTTTATTTACGATTTAATGGTGACGCAGAAGATCCTGGTGATTTATTAACTAAAGAACAATTTATCGAACAACAAATTAGTAAAGAACCTTGGAATACGGCATATAGTTCACTTTTTCAATATATTGTGAAAGAGCATAAAAAACTTAATTAGAATAAATTTGGTGGATTGATAAATCCACCTTATTTTTGCTTCATACTTTTATATTATGAATAAAAATAGAATTGGTTATTGTTGTATTTCACTTGGTATAAACATAAATCGTAGTAAAAAAAATCACATAACTGTTAATCGAGGTATGGTTAAAAAAACATTTGTTGAAAAAGGGGTTAAATATGCGTCAGAATTGGCATATTTAAATTTATGTGATTTAATGGAACTTTTAAAATATAATGTTAAAAACAATATATTTGTTTATAGGATATCAAGTGATTTATTTCCGTGGATGAGTGAGTATTCCTTTGATTCTTTACCAAATATAAAATTAATTAAGTTAAAATTAATTGAAATTGGTGATTTTATTAAAAAACATAATATGAGAACAGGAACACATCCAGGTCCGTTTAACGTACTTGCAAGTGAAAACGAAAATGTAGTTAGAAAGACTATTTACGAACTTAATCAACACGCTGAATTAATGGACTTAATGGGATTAGATCAATCACATTATTACCCAATTAATATACACATCAACACCACTAAACCCACAAGAGAAATTGCAGCTAGTAGATTTGTGGAAAATTTTAAATTATTATCAGATTCTTGTAAATCAAGACTTACCATTGAGAATGATGATTCACCTAATCAATACTCAGTTAAGATGTTACATGACCTTGTTTATAAACATACTAAAATACCTATTGTTTTTGACCAACATCATTTTAACTTTGGTTTCCAAGATCAATCACTTGAAGATGCTCTCAAATTGGCATTAAATACATGGACTGTTAAACCATTAACACATATGTCATCATCAAAACATCATGAGGACACCAAAGTAGTAAAAACTGCACACGCTGATTTCATATATGAAGAAATCCAAACATTTGGAGAAATATTCGATATTGAAATAGAAGCAAAATCTAAAGACATTGCAGTATTAAAATATATAAAAGATTTCAATCACGGATAAATGAGGTATAGGTTTCTTTCAAAATGGTTTAGAGATTATTTACATAAATAAATTTCGTTAATTAAAAATTTTATATTATATTTATATTTCAATATTAATAATTAAAAAAAGATATTGATAGAAGAAATGAAATTATTAGATTTCTTAAATGTGAATTTATAGTAATAAATGAAAATAAAACAGTTGAAAAATATAAATTTTAATATGGGTAAGTTTAATGTGGATGAAATTAAAAAATTAGAAGAAGTTCCAATTAATTCATGTATTCATGGAAATTGTTTTGATATTTTTCCTTATATTAAGGATAAAAGTATTGACTCAATTATTGCAGATTTACCTTATGGTTGTTTAAATAATGCATCATGGGACATTCCATTAGATTTAGAAAAATTGTGGATTGAATATGAAAGGGTTATCAAAGATAATGGAGTAATATTACTTTTCGCTAAAAACCCATTTGATAAAATTTTGGGTTGTTCAAATCTTAAATTATTAAGATATGAATGGATTTGGGAAAAAACACAGGCAACTGGATTTCTTAACGCTAAAAGAATGCCAATGGGTGCACATGAGTCAATACTCGTATTTTACAACAAATTACCAAAGTACAATCCACAAAAAACAACTGGTCATAAACCAGTTAATTCATATACAAAGAAGGTAGATGTTCAAAATAAAACTACTTTATATGGAAAGACAGATAAAGATATTAGTGGTGGTGGAAATACTGATAGATATCCTAGATCTGTTTTAAAGTTCTCATCTGACAAGCAAAAAACAAAATTGGATGGTACTATCCACCCAACACAAAAACCCGTTGCATTAATGGAGTATTTGATAAAAACATATACTGATGAAGGTGATTTGATATTAGATAATGTTGCAGGGTCTGGAACTACCGGATTGGCTGCAAAGAACCTGAATAGGAATTATGTTATGGTTGAGAAAGAACTAGAGTTCTATAATATTATATTAAAAAGATTAGGGGAAAATGGGTAAGTTTACACCAAGTAAGAATCAAAAAGATATTTTTAATTTTATTAAAAGTGATAATAGAAATGCTGTAATATCTGCAGTTGCTGGTTCTGGTAAGTCGACAACATTAATTGAGGCACTTAAATTAATCCCGTTAGATAAACGTATTTTATTTATGGCTTTCAATAAAAGTATTGCCAATGAATTGGCGGAACGTGTACCAAAGACTGGTAATATTGTTGTTAAAACCGTTCATGGGTTTGGTCATTCTATTTTAACAGGTGGAATGGAATTCACCATTGATAATAACAAGTATAAAAAACTATTTAATAATATTGTTAAGTATTATCAGAAGAATAGTAAAGATCCAATCAATGAATATAAGTTTGATGAGGATTGTTTTTCTTATATAAGACGTATGAGCACATCAGTTAAAAATGATGAACTTGATATTAAAAAGTTTACAGAAAATGTTATTTCATTATGTAGTTTAGGTAGATTACATTTAGTTGACATTATTAATAAAGGTAAAGGTTTAGATAAAATAAAAGAAATATCTGATCACCATTTAATAGATAATGAAGATGGTGAATGTGAAGTTGCTTGGTATCTTATTAAATTGGGGTTATATAATAGAAGTGTAATTGATTTTACCGATATGATTTACTTTCCTGTTGTATTTGATTTACCAAACGAAACATTTGATTTTGTTTTTGTTGACGAAGTACAAGATTTAAATACAGTACAAAGAGAATTAATGTTACGTGCAATTAACCCGAATGGTGGAAGATTTATTTCGGTTGGTGACGAAAAACAGTCGATTTATGGATTTTCAGGTTCGGATTCAGAGTCATTTAAAAAATTATGTGAATTACCAAACACAATACAATTACCATTATCAATAACATATCGTTGTCATTCACAGATTGTTAATATGGTTTCTAGTATTAATCCATTTATAAAATCACATAAGAAAAACAATGAGGGAGTTGTTGAAGAAGATTTTTCTTATAAAGATTTACAGGATGGTGACATGGTATTATGTCGCCAAACATTCCCAATCGTTTCATTATGTATTCGTTTATTAAGTGATGGAAAGAAGGCATATATCATTGGTTCAGACATTGGATTATCACTGGTCGCAATGATAAAGGACTGTGAAAGAATTACTGAAGAATTTACAATGGAAAATGTTTTTTCCAGATTATATAATGAGAAAGATAAATTAATTGAAAAAGTTGTAACAAATCATGGTATAAGTCGTGAAGATGCGTTGGAAGATAATCATGTTGTGTTATATACTGAAAAAATAAATGTGATTGAAGCTCTATCAAGAAATGTTACAAATCCATCGGAAGTTATTGAAAAAATTAATACATTATTTTCTGATAATAAGAAGGTAGGAATATGTTTAAGTAATATTCATAAGTCCAAAGGTTTGGAAGCAGAGAGGGTATTTATTATCCATCGTGAATTAATACCATCAAAGAATGCTAAAACACAATGGCAAAGGGATCAGGAACAGAATTTAATTTATGTTGCATATACAAGGGCAAAGAAAACGTTAGGTTTTATTAATGATTTTGATGCTTGGAAAACACATGAATCACAAAGTCAGAATGTTAAACCATTGGTTGAAAGTAAACATCTTGGTAATATTGGGGCAAAAATGAAATTTGATGCTACAATCACATCGATTAGAATTGTTAATGGTAAATTTGGTGAAACCCAAGTTTATGAAATGGTTGATAGTAGAAAAAATGTATTATCAAAGTTTGGCGAAATAGATAGAAGATTTTTAAATGATGATGGATTAGAAGTGAATGTTGGTTCAAAGATTTCATTTTATGGTATCATTACTGGACATAAAGAGTTTAGAGGTGTAAAAATTACCCAAATTGGAAAAATTTCTATCTATTAATTTTGTTAATTAGTTTTTTTCACTTATATTTGCAATATATTAAAATAAAAAAAATGGTTTATCAAAGAATTAAATACCCTGATGGTGGAGTTTATGCAAAAATAACAGATTTTACAAATCCGGTTATTGTTGAAAAAATAAATTCATATGAAGATTTATTTTTCATAAGATCAATTAAAGATGTTTGTGATAATAATGATATTAATGATGTCCAATTGATTATACCATGTTTTTTTCAACAACAACATGACCGTAGATTCAACGAAAATGAATCATTTGAAGTTAAACTTGTCGCCGATTTCATTAATTCATGTAACTTCTCAAAAGTTCACATATTTCACCCACACTCAGATGTAACTGGTGCTCTCATTAACAATTTCAGGAAGATTGATAATAGTGGGTTTATTATTAATGTTTTAAATGATATTAAACAAAGAACGGAAAATACCCCAATATTATTATCAACTGATGGTGGTTCGTACAAATGGATAAATAAATTGGCAGATGTTATTGAATTTAAAGGTGAAGTATATGGGGCCAGTAAAGCAAGAAATCCAGAAACACATCAGTTAGTTCAACTTATTGATAGAGATGATTTTGGTGGTAAAGATATATTGATAGTTGATGATCTTTGTGTGTTTGGAGGTACCTTTATTGGTTTAGGTAATATGTTAAAAGAAAGAAATGTTGGTAAACTATTTCTTGCTGTTAGTCACATTACAGTCCCTAATCCAAATCCATTATTATCAACTTTATATGAACAAATCTATACAACAAATAGTAAATTTGATTCTTACGAGTTAGAAAATTTAACTGTTTTGGATTTTCCAAACCCATTTAAATAAATCAAAATGGAGATTAAGTGGTCAGAAAAAAAAGATAGTACTGGTGAAATAGTCTATCGTGGTATTAATACTGAATATATTATCCACAAGGAAACATATTTTTGGGTACTAACATATGCAGATTTTTGGACACTTGATGACAATTCATTTTTTGTAAATGTTAAAAAACCTGACTCAAATCCCTTTGCAGTTAGTGAACTAATGCAATATGCTGAAAAAGTACATGTTAAATACATGGAACATAAAGAAAAAAACAAAACTAAGTTTAATGGGTAATTACTATCGTCTTATTTCTGACCATTCAATTACAATAACTGAAGTTGAATATTGTAGATTATCATGGAGTGATCAATGTAAATACGAATTGGTTACACCAATAAAAAAATTTGTTATTAAAATCGAAGATTAAAAATTATGTATAAAGAAATAGAAGGTGACTTAATTAAATTGGCACTTGAAAGTAATTTTGATGTTATTGGGCACGGATGTAATTGTTTTTGTACAAGGATGTAATTTTTAGTCTTTTTTGAATCCTTGATATATTTATAATAAAATATATTATGGAAACAAAAAAATGTACTAAGTGTTGTGAAATCAAATCAACTGAAAAATTTTATAAAGATAGTAAAAAACCTACTGGTTTTAGATCTTGGTGTATAGATTGTCAAAAATCAGATAATAAAAAAAGAGAACATAATTATAATGAAACTAGAAGATTATATCGTTTAAATAAAAAAGAGGAATATCGAGCTAAGAAAAGAGAATATTACATAGAAAATAAAGAAAGTATATTGTCTGGTAATAGTAAATGGAGACAAACTTTTAATGGTAGATTACTTTCATATAAAAGAAGTGCAAAAAAAAGAAATATTGAATGGAATTTAACTGATGAAGAATTTAAAAGTTTTTGGCAAAAATCTTGTCATTATTGTGGAAGTGAAATAGAAACCATAGGTATTGATAGAATTGATTCTAATAAGTCATATGAAATTAATAATACAATATCTTGTTGTTATGGTTGTAATATCGGAAAAATGGATTACAGTTATGACGAATATATAAATAGAGTTATAAGTATTTACGAAAATTTAAAATTATGGGAACGTATAGAGAAGTTGAGGGAGATTTAATTGTGCTTGCAAAAGAAGGAAGATTTGATGTCATAACCCATGGCGTGAATTGTTTCGCAACAATGGGAGCGGGAATTTCGCCACAAATGGTAAAGGCATTTGGTTGTAATCAATATCCACTTGAATCGGAACGTTATCGTGGAAATATAAATAAACTCGGTCAAATAGATTATGATTGGATTAATACTTCATTAGATGGTACGGTTTTAAAAAAACCGTTATATGTTGTTAATCTATATACACAATTTTTTTATGGTAAAAACCATAATGATGGTGTTGAAAAACCAGTAGATTATGAGGCAATTACCATGTGTATGAGAAAGATTAATCATATCTTCAAAGGAAAACATATTGGATTACCTTATGTTATAGGTTGTGGTCTTGCTGGTGGAGATATTGATATTGTTTTACCAATAATTAAACGAGAGTTAAAGGATATGGATATTACAATGGTTAAATACAATAAAAAATAAATAACTATGTCCGAAAAAGAAGAAATAAAATTACTTAAAAAATATGCCGATTTAATATGGGGTGGAGTACCATTAGATATTGAATGGGCTTTAAAAACCCAAGTATGGACAACATTTAAAAATAATAATTATGATTTACGATAGTACTGAAGACAGTTTGAAATAATATAGAAAGATATAAAATAATAGATTTATGTTAAAATGTTATGAGACCTTATTTTCATTGTACAGAGAACCCAACTGCACCACATTTAACTTTAAAGAATAGAGTTTGGTGTAAAGTCGAAGTTGAAGATTATGTTGAAATGATTAGGCCTGAGAAACAAGGTGGTAAATGGATTCTAGCAAAAAGAATTAAATTAATAGAAAAATTATAATTTATTTTTTTATCTCAAACAATTCACTTATATTTGCATCATTAAATAACAATTATAAATTAAAAAAAATGAGAACATTCGGACAAATTATGTTAGTGGTTTTAATCCTAGTGGGGATTACACTATTGTCATTCACATGTAGATCGTGTGACATTCTACAAAGACATGTAGAGAACAGTATGGAAAATGCTGTGATTAGTTATGATGAGTATCAGAACATCAAAGCAACCTGTGACCAGTTAAATACTGATTTAGGTATTGTACAATCAACACCGGAAACTGACAGACAGTTTGAACAGTTTACTAAATCACAACGTATTAACTCAATCAAATCTAATTTGAATAGATGGATTGAAGAATACAACGCTAAAAGTAAACATATTGATAAGAAATGGTGGAAATCTGGTGAATTACCATATCAGTTAAATATAAACCAATTTGATAACTATAATAAATAAAAAAAAATGAGAAAGTTTTTAACAGTAGTAACAGTTTTCGTATTAATGACATTAATTATGTCTAACACAGGTTGTAGAATTAATGAAGCACCTAATAACACATCAGCAATTAAAGAACAGGCACACACCGAGAGTAATCAACAAAACTTAAATGAGGTACAACCCGCACCAACAATCAGTTGGTCATTGGAACGTGATAACCTTATTAAACGTTTTAAACTTCAAAATGATAGAGCGGTTATGTTCTATATGTATATTTTCATTGAAGGAGTTGGAACACCAATTGGTTATTACCAAGTTAATAAAGTATCATCAGTTAATAGTCAATTAACAAATACAATGCAAATCATATCGGGTCTTAGAAATGGAAATGATTTACCAACTGGACAAGTGGCAGTAGTTCCAAGTCCCGCAGAAGATGGGTTAATTTAATATAAGGCTCATTTAAAATCCATCTAATTGCTGGAACATCCTTAGAGATAAGTAGACCACAACATAATTCAAAAGAATAAGTGTGAAGGTTTGAAAACTACTTATATTGGACAATCAGCAGCGAAGCACTTTTAAAATGGTGAACGTTCAACGACTAATTGTAGTGTCAAGTGACACGAAACGGTGGACAAAGATTAAAACTCTTTGAAGATATAGTCTACTCTTTATAGAAATATAAAGCAGTCTTAGTGAAAAGACGGTATAAGATTAACGACCTTATATGAATATTAAGCTTATGGGACAAATGGTGATGCAGTGTTTGGGTTTACACCTGAGAATATATACATTGAAAGTAATATGAAATATATCACATCAACAGTTCCATTACACTTTAATCAACCAGTTACTAAATTGGCGGTTATTAGTACAGATGACGCACAAAAAATGTTGGACATTTCCAAAAAAGCAATGGGTGTAAAATAATAAAAATATATAAGATATGGATGTAGGACACAAAGAGACATTTTATCGTCCGTTTGATTCAGACGATTTTCCGATAGGACCTTTTATTTATAATAAAACAGGTAAACCTATTGATAGATTTTTTAAAACTTCTGATGAGATGAAATATGATGGTAACCATGTTTTTAAGTTAATAACTGAAAAAGGTTTCACACATATCCATACGAAAGAATTTCAATCAAAAGAAAAACATTATCTTTTTTCACATTATTATAAAAAATTTAATGATGGTGGTATCATTTTAATTGGTTTTGGTGGTAGAAATATAAACGATAAAAGAAAAGGTAAACAGAAAGAAACAAACGGGTATCCTAATGTTTATTCAAATACATCCGAAGACAATTATTGTCAATTTGTTAATGAGTTATCTGTTTTAGGTAAACCCGAAAAGGAAACAGCAAATAATATTCGTTTAATTACAACATCTAAAACCGGATATAGTACTGTTCTATTTGAATTACCAAAACAAAAGATGGATATTGAATTGAATTATGGTTCTCATTTCACAAAGGTACATAATAAAATAATAACACATCTTAATAAACCTAATGGTAAAGGTTTGGTATTGTTACATGGTACACCTGGTACCGGTAAAACACATTATTTAAAGTATTTGGCAAGTAAAATTAAGGATAAGAAAGTAATATTTGTTCCACCACATTTGGCAGACTTTATTACTTCACCTGAAATGACACCATTCCTTATTGATAATTCAGATAGTATTCTTTTCATTGAAGATGCTGAAAGGGTTATCACCGATAGAAATACTGGAGGAACTGCTGGAGTTTCAAATATCCTTAACATTACTGATGGTATATTAAGTGATATGTTAAATATTCAGATTGTTGCAACATTTAATATGGATAAGAAGAAGATTGATGAAGCATTACTCCGTAAAGGTAGATTAATTGCGGAACATAAATTTGATAAACTATCCATTGAGGATTCAAATAAATTGATTAATCACTTGAAAATCAAAGATTTTGTTGCAAAAGTTCCAATGACACTAACTGAAATATATAATGTTAATGAGGAAGAGTTCAAATCGGAAGAAAAAACCAAAATTGGTTTTAAATAAAAAATAAATTAGATAAAAAACCCAATAAAATTTTTTTTATTGGGTTTTTTTTATTATCTTTATTCTATTAATAAAAATTTAAAAATTAAATAAAAAATGTCAAATTACAAACAACTAAAGTCCAACCCTGAGTACAACATCAGTTTGGTTGATATTATGAGTTTTGTCACAAAAACAAATAAAGCAAAGTATCTTGAATTATTTTGTAAACTTTACAAGAATAAAAAAATTGGTGGTAAAAAAACTAACACGTATAGTGAGTTAATTACAACAAATTTTGGTATACCAAAATCAGAAGTTGATACCTTAACATCTTTTGGTACATATCTTCATTATATGATTACCGAAGATATATCTGAAGAAATTAAATTATTCCAAAAGTTTGTTAATTTAAATGAACGTGGTTTAATTGAAAAAAATGATGTATTAACATACACATCAATTGATGAATTAAAGAACGAGGTTTCCAAATCTGAATCTAGACATATTGAAAAAGAAATGGAAAAACAAGTACAAAAAATTTCTGATGATGAAGAATGGTTAGTATTGAGACCATTAACATATGAATCCTCAAAGAAATATGGTTCTAACACCAAATGGTGTACAACACACAATGAAAGATCATATTTTGATAAATACACTAAGAATGGTATTTTAATTTATTTCATTAACAAAAAAACTGGTGTAAAAGTTGCTGTTTATAAATCAATAAAACATAAAGATAACAATATTAGTAGTGTTGTGAAAGAATTTTCATTTTGGGATCAGAAAGATGTTAGAATTGATTCAATGGAATCAGGATTACCTGATTATATTAAAGCAATATTGATGGAGGAGATTAATAACAATTCTTACACCAACTTGGAAGTTTATGCAAAAAGAAATAAAATTCAAGTACCAAAAGAAGAAGAATTTTTTAAGAAAAAAAGATCAATTGGTATAACCGAAACGACCATTAATGAAGAAGTACAAGAACCTGGTGGAGACGTACTTCCTGGTATCTTACGTAACGTAGATTATGGTGAAATAACACAACGTATTCAAAATTTAACTAACGATAATAGAACAAGACGTGTTAGGGGGTTAATGGATCTTGAAGAAAGACCTGTGGCTCAAGAAGAACCGAGTAGAGTAAGTGTTACCGATCTTGTTGATGCAATTGCTAGACAACAAGAATATATTCAGACTCTTGAAATGATGATATTGAAAGTGAATTTATAACTCAATTGAGACAAATTGAGGATTCACAACAAACAATATTTGACCAAGATTTTTTACATGAATTTAGATCAAGAGAAGATGATGTGGATCATGAGTATGCTGTGGATCATGAGTATCCTGATATACCAATGAACGCAGACGAAGGAGATTATTCTAATGAAATTAATATTGAGGAAACTACTGAAAATTTTGTCAGACAAATGAATGAAACAATAGGTTGGATTACAACAAATCCTGGATTACCTATGGGTAGAATTGTAGATAATCGGTTTATACCTGATGAAACACAAGATGAACAAGCAGGATAAAATAAATTTGGTTAATTAAAAATAAGTTATATATTTGCATTATGAGTAAGATATTAATAGTACAAAC
>Ga0209084_1003064_pt1 | contig 12456 bp, 18 predicted proteins | sample C_130820_MF_Meta_FD_187309 | JGI IMG/M metagenome (GOLD analysis project Ga0209084, IMG submission 187309) | Freshwater microbial communities from Lake Croche, Canada to study carbon cycling - C_130820_MF_MetaG (SPAdes) (version 2) | ecosystem: Environmental > Aquatic > Freshwater > Lake... | reverse complement strand
CCCTGTCAACCAATTAGCGATTGGCAAACACGCAGTCGGCACCCTCGGGGCCAACCTTCACTTCGTCATAAAAAACAATCTCATGCCCGAAGTCCTCACCTTCCAACACTGCCATGCGAGCCTTAGCCAGCTCAGCAGTGGGATACACTCCGTAGATGATGCTCTCAGGAGCGCCACCGTCCTCAGCACGAACAATAAAAATAGAAGTCATTTTGTTTCCTTAGTGTGTGTAAGTGTTAATTATAACAAGGTTTTACCACCTTGTCAACCATTATTTGAAATAAACTACCAAATTCCGTGTTGCAGTCTTTACGAATGCACAGTTGCCATCTACCGTGTGCTTGGGGTTGTTCATTACTTTATTGAACAATATTTTGACACTCCGGGGACTTGTGTCTGGGCGGGAGTACTTGCCTCTGCATCCGCACATACAGCCGCGGTTGCCGCTATAAACTTCCTCTACGTTGGCTAGTGTAAACATGAACGCTCCTTAGTGTGTAAGCATTAATTATAACAAGGTTTTACCACTTTGTCAACCAAAGACCCTTGAGGGCCTAAGGTTATTCTCCAGTGTAATATTCGTAAAAGGATTCTTTAACAGCGGGATCCAACCGGATCAACTCTGTTACACATTGATTCAAGTAGTCCTGCTTCTTACGCAGTTCTACACCACGTACCTCGCCATCACAGGTCAAGTTCTCTGGGCTTAGGTCTGCATCCAACGATTGGGCAACCCGCTTGCGGCCTGCGGCACTCTGCACCTCAAACTGCTCACCTTTGAATAAGGCGTTCCAACGGTTCTTCTGCTCAATGTATGCTTGCAATGTTTTCATCTCTGCTCCTTAGTGTGTAAGTAAGTATTATAGCAGGGAGTTGCCTCCCTGTCAACCATTACATTGTGTGAAACAGTTCGCGGCTTGGGTCGTTGCAGGTGCCCCGATCTTCACGGCGGATCTCAACTTCTTGCCCGGACAAGCAGTTCTTCACGGTCACAAGCTGGCGACCGTTGAATGCGGCAACCGTATTGACGAACTCTTTCTGCTTGCGTTTGGGCAATAGGCGCAACATCTCCTGCGCCATCTGGTTGGTGTAGCCTGCTGTGAATGCGGCACCTTGCTCGCTGAACATGAGGTTCAGTTCTTCTTTGAGTGCAGTTTGATTGTCTGTGGTAAACATGAGTGCTCCTTAGTGTGTAAGCAGTAATTATAACAAGGTTTTACCAGTCTGTCAACTCAATGCTCGGAATAACCCTACTGCCATTGTGGCTAATGCTGCAACGTTAACTGCCATCTGTGGCTTATTTGCCACACGGATGGTCCATGTCAAGAACAGTACAGTTCCCACAGCAAAGGCCGCGATGTTCCAAACGTCCTTGTGATAGGCACTGCCCATGGTGTTGAGTACGTGCCCTGCTGTGATAAAAAACGCTCCCGTCCATTGCAGTACTTCATCTTTATTAAGCACCGGCATTCTCTCGATCAACCTGCTCGCTCAATGCAGCAAATTTCTTACTTAGACGATATACCTGACTCTTAGCCTCAGTCATAGCCTCAGCAATGAAGTCCTCGGCAGTCCCGTCACTAAGGACTTCGCGGGGGTCTTCGTATAAGCATCCGCCCAAATAGGCACTGCCGAGTTCGAGCCCTTCAACGAGCACACGTACCCGCAACATGAACCATTCGTAGGTCCCGTTGTCAATCTTACGGAGGATCTCGTCCATGTCGTCTGATTCGAAGTGATCCCGTGGGTTAAAGTCTTCATATGTCTTGTCTACAATAACGGTAAAGCCATCGCGTTCAAACTCAGAGATAGTGTCGTAATATCGTGTCATTATGCCAATTCCTTTTCAACGATGGTGAGCATGTTAGCAGGCACTCTCCACAAGCCAGTGGTTGTGCATACTGTGACAAACTTGATAGCAATCTTCATCACGGTGCCCTGCATGACTCGGCCTGTCTTAGAACTAGTGAAACTGACTTCGTCGCCGTAGCGTAGGCTTCGCTTGTTACGCTCTGTAAGGCGTGCTCGTGCAAACTTGACAGCATCTATGATCGATGTCAATTCGTCGTTAGTGAAGCCGCTTTGCAAGATAGCGGTGTTGATCTGCGTAATGTTCATCTCATGCTCCTTAGTGTGTAAGTAAGTATTATAACGCCGTTAGGCACTCTTGTCAACCTAAAACTATCACGCGGCGAGCACCTTCGAAGTCGCCTTCTTCTTCGTACATCTCGTCCTCGTCTAAGAGCCGGTCCATACGGTGATATTCACTGTACTTGACCATGCCCTCTAATACGCTGCCTACCTTGGGGGCAACCTCTGTGCGCCAGTGATCGCCATAGTTATAACTGAAGTGAACTTCAGCATTGGGATCTAAATCCATCAATTGCTCGATTAGTTGAAAGACTTGCATATCTGCTCCTTAGTGTTTAAGCGTTAATTATAGCGTGGTTTTACCAATAGGTCAACCAAAGACCCTACAATGCCTAGGGTTAATACTTGACCACGCGATCGACTTGTGTCAAATAAGCCCACGAGTCATCGTAGTCAATGCCCGGGAGTCCATTCTTGATATCCTCATCTACGCCCGTTACAGTAACAGTCTTTGGGCTACCCATGCCAAAGTTATCACGCACACGAACAATGGAACCCTCGCGAATGTCGCTGAGCATGACCCGCTTTAGAACTGTTGAGTATTGTGTAAACATATCTGCTCCTTTTAGCAGTCAGCGTCAAAGTCTGCCCACTCTTGCTGCTCATCGGGCTGACCGTCATCATCATCTTCTTCGAAACGCTCGCTTAACTCGTTGGCATCCAGCATGTCTTCAACTTCGCTTTCGCTCATGAAACCCATGCACATGTCAACTACCTGCTCATGTGTGATCATGCCCTGATCTAGTAGTTCATACAATCTTGCTCTAGCTTTAGTCATCTCATGCTCCTTAGTGTGTAAGTATGTATTATAGCGGTTATTAGCCGCTATGTCAAGTCGCCGCGAATGTCCGTATTCAGCGCAGGGTTAATCAAACGACGCAGTTCAACTTCCCGCTTGTGAGCAGCAGCCTTACCACGTATGATCTCATGCACACGGATCTCTATCTCGCTCTTGTCATTCAATGCCCGCAGAGCCACGCACAGGGCCCAGTCCTTGTTCTCAGTCTTAGCACGATAGAAGTGCTTGGCTGCACGAGCACGAACGCTCTTGAGTACAGTGGTCTCGGTCTTAGCAGTGACACCAATGTAGTTGAGGCCGTTGACCACCAGTTCGTACACTATGTGATTGCGGTCTACACGCTTCTTACGAGTAGTAGTTTCTTTGTTCATGTAGTTATTATAACAAGGTTTTACCACTTTGTCAATAACTTTCTTTCTGTAGGGTCTTTGTTGTAATCCCACAACACCTCCGGCACTCCTGTGAAACTTAACATAATGTCAAAAGAAAACCCTATTACCACAAGGGTCGTAGGGTCTCTTAGTCAGCATATTCAGCAAGTCTCTGTTATACTGCCCGTTCAGCTTGTTCCAATTGATTCACATCAACGTGCCTTTACCACCGGATGTTTATGTGGTCACTGATTCACCTCAAGTAGCATACAATCTACGACTGTATTCAATATAATTTTCAGAACTCCCAAGCATCCGGCCCCGGTTCCGGGTCATTATATCTATCCTTGCATTTACGGTTTATATATACACTACCCACAGTGGAGTTATACTCTACAAGTACATGTCTTAGTGTACATGTATATAGTATAACATACTTCCACACTAGTAACAACGTTAGAACTCCAGCGTGTTGCACTAGTACAACATTGATCACACAGTTATACACCTAGACTACCGTGGCAGAATCGTCACGAAACGATGGGAAAACGGTCTAATTAGAGTGGATTTGGCCCCGATCTCAACCATTTTCACACTGAATCACAGTGATTTTTATAGTGTTTTTAGAATGGAACAGGGTGGGGATGAGAGGCTATCGTAAGATACTCTCCAGTGTTCCCATAGTGTTCTCACAGTAATCCCATAGTAATACCAAAGTAGATCTAAGGTCAATACCAAAGTAAATCTCAACCTTTCACTACGTGGGATCGACTTCTAAGATGATCTACAGCGGGGTATTGTGTGCATGGCCTACAGCGGGGTATTTGGGTATAGTGTATATACAGTAGGGATCACGCTGTAGATACTCCGTTAGTAGAGTGCTATAGCGGGGTATTCACTTGTAACTACTAGTAAACCCCAAAGTTTTACGCCCATCTGTCAAGTAGTCTTTGTTGCTGTGTGTCTTATATGAGTGACAGCATTTGCACAGAGTTTGTAGATTAGAAGGTCTATTATCACTGGGATCACCATTCTTATGGTCTACATCCAGCATACCTTCCCAGAAGATATTAGTAGTACATTTGAAACCCAAAAACCCAATGCGATTTTCACAGTGATCTTTGCGATGTCGAAGTGTAGGATGCCACGTTTTATTATGATGTGCTGAGCATATGATCTTTCCATGACGAACACGCCATTTCCAATCTCCATCGTCATATTGATACATATACATAGCAGGATTGCAACATCCTTCTATTTGACATTGTGGGCGGTTTTTCCAAGAGGTAATGCTACCTTCTAGTGCTTTTCCTGGCATAGCGGGACCTTTCTGTGTGTATATATTGATTATACAGTCGAAACTTATCTTTGTCAAGTGTTCAAAAACAATCTGCGCTGGCGCTTCGCGCTAGTATCATGTGTGTAACTAGTGTTGTTTTTCTTCTAGTATAAGGCTACCGCAAATTAGATTAATCTCACGTTTGATATTGGCTCTAGCATCGTTTTTAATATATACATCTCGGGCAGCATCTATAAAGGATTGATCAAATTGTGCCTTGTGTTCACACGCACGTTTATAGTTCTCTATATGCCAAAGAGCCAAATTAGTTGTGTATAGTTCTTGTTCTTTGTGTTTAATCTCTTCTGGCAAGGTCAGTTGATCGTATATAAGGCCGAGTTCTTCTCGTTCTCTGCGTACATTAGCCAATTTAAATGGGTTAATGATCTGTTCTAGTTTGATATCCAGTATAGTGATCTTATCGATCAGTTCGCCCACAGATATTGGAGCAAACACCATCATCCCGGAGTACCCACTGTCTTATGCTGTGCTGGTAGGGTGGGATTGGCAAGCCAAGTCCATTGTGTACCAAACACTGGTTGCCAGTTCAAGTGATGTAATGGTATAAAGTATTTGTCATCGCCCAGTTTAAGTTGATCTGTCATATTAGCAAACACTGAGTTAGTCATAATAATGCTCTGAGCGCCCTCAATGATCTTAATCCAATCGAACACATATCCATCATCGTCTATATTAACTATATCCCAGCCCTCGGGTACTGTGCTAGTGTCAAATGGTGCAGTAAAAGCAGAGGATTTCAAGTGTGTTACCACATAGTTAGGGTTCTTAACCTTACGATCGTATAGGGCCTGTTCTCTTTCTGGGTCGCGTTCAATACATTCGTTCAAGCGCCATTTCTCTAAGAATGGCACACCTGCTTGCACGTATTTGTATTGATCAAAAGTGGTAAATTGGAAGAATGGTTCGTTTGAGAATTCAGGGTGGCCGGTCAGTGCATTGTATAAGCAGATGATCTCATCGCAACGAAAGTTCTTTAGACGTTCCAAGGGTATATCGTAAAAGAATGGGCCAGCATCGGCGGGTATAGGAATCCATTTAACCCAAGGAGCATAATGTTTCATTTGTTCGACCCAAACATCTGTAATGGGCCAATGGATATCGTATCCTTGTTCTTGATAGTGTAGAGCAATGGGCAAGGCAATAATGATATCGCCCAGGCCTCTAGTCTGTATAATCCCTAATCGTTTACTTGCCATTTTGATTATTCCAATCTTGTGTACACATATCGTTAACCAGTGATTCCAGTGTATGTTTAGGGTTCCAGCCCATTTGTGTTCGGGCCTTAGTGCTATCACCTAGCAGGGTATTAACATCAGCGGGTCTATAGAATTCTGGGTTAACTTTATATATAGTATTACCTGTGTTTAGATCAACGCCTATTTCGTCTGTACCCTGGCCTTGCCATTGTAAGTTCATACCATGCCATTTAGCCACTAGTTCGCAGAATTCTCGGACACTATGTTGTTTACCAGTGCCGAGTATATAGTCGTCGGCCTTTTCCTGTTGTAGCATAAGCCACATGCCATTGACAAAGTCTTCAGCGTGGCCCCAATCTCTAAGGGCATCGATGTTACCCAGTTCAACGCTGGGTTGCAGGCCGGCACGTACACGGGCTACCCCTAGTGTGATCTTACGTGTAACGAATGTTTCGCCTCTACGTGGGCTTTCGTGATTGAATAGTATACCCGAGCAGCCGTAGACACCATAACTTTCTCTGTAGTTAACAGTGATCCAATGTCCAAACAGTTTGGCCACACCATAAGGGCTACGTGGGTAGAATGCAGTAGTTTCCTTTTGTGGAACTTCCTGCACCTGTCCAAACATCTCGCTAGTACTTGCCTGGTAGAATTTAACGTTTTTCTTTTTGTTCAGTGTACGTATGGCTTCAAGCATACGTAGTACCCCTACACCATTTGCTTCTGCTGTAAGGCCGGGCAATGCAAAACTCACATGTACATGGCTTTGGGCTGCTAGATTGTAGACCTCATCTGGTTGAGTCTCTAGCAGCACGTTCATAATGTTACCAGAATCAGTAACATCTCCATAGTGTAGTTTGAGCCGATGTCGTATATGTTGTATATTGGGCATAACATCCCAATTAGTGGTTTTACGCACCATACCGTAGACATCGTAGCCTTTGTTCAGTAGTAGTTCTGCCAAATAGGATCCATCTTGTCCGGTAATACCTGTTATTAATGCTGATTTGTTTGTCATAGTCACCTTTTTGTGAGATTGTTTTATTATATACGTATTTAATTGATTAGGTCAAGCATCAAAAAAAATAATGACTAAATACTCGTTAATACTGGGATTCATATCTAACCATGACAATTACAGCAGGAACCACTGCCACTCATCTTGATTTTAATCTAATCCAATCTAACATGGAAGAGATTCTAGGTCTTGGAGAAGATGGGTACGGTCTTGCCTTAATAAGCAGTGTTCCAGCAGAGAAAAAACAAACAGCCTGGACCCAGGCCTGGAATAATTTATTAAATGATGTAAACTTAGTAAATCGTCACATAACCAATACCAACACCAATATTGCTGTATTGGTAACAGGCACATCGATAATCAGTGCATCTCCCATAGATGCATTGTTAACCACATCAACCTGGTTATTAGATGATACTCGCAGATATACATGTCATCCTAGTCAATTTTATTTCAGTGGTAATACATCAACATTTATTCAAGCAGACAGCACCAGCTCCAGAACATTATCGTGGGGTGCCAATGGCACCAATAAAATAACACATCGTCTAATAGCATCCTTTCCAAATAGACTAGCAGCAAGATATTATTTTAATTTAGGTTCTTATCTAACATGGAGACCTTATTATGATGACACTACAGCATTAAATGATCTTGATGCTGAGTGGGCCAATTTTATTGATTATCTTAGTGTGCCTGAAAGAAAATATACCTACAGAAGATATGAGTTTGTAAATTATACCTCTACCACAACCAATTGGAACAGTGGAACATTATCAGTAAGTGTAGTAGCCAATAAATCTCTTGATGAGACCCGTGTAGAATTCATTATATCCTACGCCAACAATGCTACTGCAACATTAATAGTAAGCCCAACAGTAGCAACTTGGTCTATACTTGTTTAATCGAGGAACATAATGGCATATACACCGTACACTATACAAAACCTTAGTACTGACACATCTGCAGACATACGTAGTGTAACGTTTGTTGATCAATCGGGTATAGCGCATCACAGTGATTTTTCTAACTTTGGTGGTATTTTCACAGGAAATACTAACCACACTCCAAACACCACAGTACAAACTCGATCTAAAACTTATGTAACGGGAAGTCCTTTAAGAAAAACTTTTGTATCAGACACTAGACCCATAACCAAGACAATTGCCAGTAGTCCGCCTGGTGCATATATTACCTCTAGTTTATTAACAGTGACCAATGTTACTGGATTGGTCACAGGTTGGCAAGGCAATGGAGTTTGGGCAGGTGTATATATTATTGGTATATCTGGCGGAACAAATACATTGACTATGAGTTCTGTGCCATCGGGTGCTCCCACACCCGGTGGAAGTGTTATATTTTCTACATCTACCAAAGAAATAACATTATCTAATACCACTGGACTTGGAGCAGGTTGGACAATCAGCGGAAATGGATATACTGTTCCGGGAACTGTAACATCAGTAAAAGATGGCAGTACTATTGTTGTTAGTGCATTAGCAGACACTACTCCATCAACTAGTGCAGGTAATCCGAATATTTTTACATCATCCACTAACTTTTTAACCTTAAACAATACAAATGGTCTTGATATAGGATGGGAAGCAACTGGTAATGGTTATGATGGTACTCAACAAATACAAAGTATCAATGGCGATACTGTTATAATGAGTGCTCCTCCGGGCAGTGGTCCAGTAGTCGGTGATGCTATTGAATTTACTAATTCAACAATTCCTATATATACACTTGCTCCATTAAGTTCTATTGTATTCTCTTTAGATTATACCAATTCAACTAGTGTATTAGGGAATTATAGTTCTGCGGTAACCATCAATGGTAATCTAGTTGGTCCAGTAATTTTAAAAATTAATAATTATGTTGGTATAGGCGCCAAACCTGTACCTATAGTCTATGCTCCAACTGGCGGCGGTGCTGGCGGACAGGGCTGGACTAACTATGGTGCTGGCAGTGGTGGTAACGGCGGTCTTGGCAGTGGTGGGTACACATCTGGTGCCAATATAGGTGCTGCTTCACCACACGGCGCTGACGGAGGCAATAATGGTGGCGGTGGTGCCACTGGTGCAAATGGTGGACCAGCGGGTCCAGGCGCAGGAGAATGTTTCTTACCAGATGCTAAAATTACTATGGCCGACGGTAGTGTTAAGAACTTTAGAGATCTTAGAGTAGGTGACATGGTTGTTGGAGCATTTGGCGAATGTAATCCTGTATTGGCCTTGTATTATAGCAAAATGGGTAATATTCCAATGTACAAGATCAACGATGATCATGATTGTACCAATGACGAAGTATTTGTAACTACTGATAAGAAATTCTATTGTATAGATCCTAGTCCAGGAACTGATGGAGTACTTGCAGGTTGGAAAGAATCATACGAAATGGATTTAGGTAACGGCACAACTGATACTTGGATATCTCCTTGGTCTATTGGACAAGTTGATATTGAATTACATAAAGCGACTACAGGTATTGAAATACAAACTACAAATGGAGGTAGAAAGTTAGAAACATTTGAACCCTACTATCTACCTCCAGAAACTGATCTTTATAATTGTGTAGTTGGTGGTAGCCATACAATCATGATTAACGGTTATGCACATACCGCTTGGGTTCGTGAAGATGATTTTGATTATACAACATGGCAACCAATAGATATAAAGTTAACTGTAGAAGACTACAGAAATCCTAAAAAATCTAAGATAGGAAATTAATATGGCAACCTCATTTGATGTCAATACAAGATTAGGTAGTCTGCTAGCATTTAACGTAGCCGGTGGTGGAATAATTCTCGGTGGCGCCCCTCAAATACAAACTGTGCATAATTTAGATGGACAAGATTTTACCACCTCGTCATTTACTGCATATAGTGGTCCCTTATTACAAGTTAATACACTAGATGATTTTGTAACTCCTGCATATACAACCAGTTCGAGACAAACTGTTTATCTAACAAATATAGGAAATGCTGTATTAACGATCACATCATTAACCTATTCGTTTGAAGAAGAAATAGGTCCTAGATTCTATTATCAACCAGGAGCAGCATTGCTAGGAACTGGTACCATCACCGTACAACCAGGCACTACAAGTACATTTGAAATAGCCTATAGAGGTACCGCCCAAGGTGTATACAATAACTATTTCATATTGGGTTCAAACAGTATCGGTGGTTATTATAGAGTTCTCACACATCAAGTAATTGGTATTAGTACAGGAATTGAAATAGATCCATCTGGCTATTCAACATCTACAAATCATTATGGTCAAGTACAGCGTGTTACTTATAAAATTATTCCTATATACGATACCGCGCCGTGGCCAGATTGGCCAATTGGTTTTACTGCTACGATAACCGGCAGCAATGCTTGGACAATAGAAAGCACAAGTACTAATCGTATATATCTTCAATTTAATCCGTATGAAGTTAATAATGTAAATGGTAACTATGTATCAACATTAACAGTTAGAGGTCTTGACGCTTTAGTTAGTGTTGTAAATACTGGAACTATAAACATAGATCATAATGCAAATAAAAATATTGGCAGTTGGACAAGTCCAGCAAGTCATTACAACAGCATTGTAGGTATAAGTTATGATCTAATGGATAATCAACGATATCTCACAATCGGTGTAGGTATGGGCGGGGATGGTGTACCTATATATGGTAGTGGTGGAAGTGTATATGCTAATGTGGCTTCTCTTGGATTAGGTACAGAATCTCTTATTCTAGCGTATCCATTTTGGTCTAAAGTTTATAAAATTCCATTTAGTACAGGAACAAATGCACAAGTATATTACAGTAATGACTATGTAGTAAAAACTACCACAGCATCAGATTATAGCAGTTATTTTGGAGAGTACCTTGCTCCTGGTTCTATGTTTATAGTGGAAGATGATGGTTACGGTTCTCTTAAAATTGAAATAAATCATTTAAGAGATTTAAGTAGTGATCTTGATGAAGGTCTAACGACCACACTAAGAAATCTAACCAGAGCATTCCATTATTACTCTAGTGTGGATTTAAATGGTAGATATGCACCACTACCGGCAGAATATAGTGCTCCTATTGATACTAATACTGCTACAACATATTTATTTGCTGGATTTAATTACAATTATAGAGACAAGTTAGCAGATATTAATACCTCTATTGTAGAATTACCTATCTAATTCAAGAAGTTAAATTGATCATTATATACTAGGATAATTAGTATATATGAATGATAAAATTGTACAGATAAATCCAAACGATGTTAAATCTATAGAGTGGACTGGTGACCATATAGATTATGATATACAGTTGTACCGACTGGGTAATGACTATGGTAAATTTATAGCATTCAATCCATGGTTAAAAGATGATACACTAAAAGCATATATAGATGATATGCCATCAACAAATAAATGTGTAGTTTGGCAATATCAAGGAGATTGGGTTGCTAAGTTGTTCAATGGATATTGGACACCAGAGATCGGTTATGAGATATTAGAAATAACCAAACCTAAACTATTATGGAATAGAAATCCAGATATAGATAAGGTAATGACTTTTGAAAATGATCCATACGGACAGTTTGAACCAGAGCCATGGGACAGTATATATCAATTAGTTTGGTATATGGATCCCAGGGTCAATCCTACGGATGATAAAATATGGGTCATGAGTTGCAAGCCTTATGGTAAAGAAGTTAAAGGTATCAAAGACATGGGATATGTTATGCCTTTAATTGATGTTGAGTATAATGAAGACTTGCCTGATTTAGGTATCGATATCAATCAATGTTATCCTGCTTATTGGGATTTAGGAAGCGAATGTGCTTGGGAATTAGATCCAATACATATCCCATATAAACAAATGTGGGTGGTCAAATTTACTGCTGCCTACAAAAAGATTAACAGTTGGAAATGGTATGGAACGATATCTCCTCAGTATCATATTGAATATAATCCAGATTTGCCCAAGATGGATTATGTGATTGATTATGTAATACCTTATCATGATTTGGCATATGAACATGTATGGATGTTAGATAATAAGCATTTAAAAAATGGTGAAGATGAAATATGGGCCATAAAGGCCAGGGTAACACCAACTATATATGACAGTAAGATTGTAGACTACATTAGTCCTACGCACCATGTTGAATATAATTCCGAAGTACCTAAAATGAATTACTTGCCTAACTATGTAATACCTTGGCATGACTTAGATTATGAGCATGTATGGTATATGGATGACGAATATCAAACTTGGGTTCTTAAAATATCTACTACAGATGATGTTGTAGGAACTAAGGAAATGGAAATACCCACTCCTGATGTTGTTTTCATAAGTTATCACGAAGCAAACGCAGAAGAGAATTGGCAACGAGTATTAGAAAAAGCACCCCATGCCAAACGAGTAAATGGAGTAAAAGGTATATTCAATGCTCACAAGGCTGCTGCAAAATTAGTCAATACTGATATGTTCTATGTAGTAGATGGTGATGCTTATCTAACTGATGATTTTCAATTTGATTTTCAACCTAGTTTGCACAACAGAG
>Ga0209084_1003058_pt1 | contig 12474 bp, 24 predicted proteins | sample C_130820_MF_Meta_FD_187309 | JGI IMG/M metagenome (GOLD analysis project Ga0209084, IMG submission 187309) | Freshwater microbial communities from Lake Croche, Canada to study carbon cycling - C_130820_MF_MetaG (SPAdes) (version 2) | ecosystem: Environmental > Aquatic > Freshwater > Lake... | reverse complement strand
AGTTCATAGACCTCGTAGTTGGCCTCGTGTAGGTACTTGGCAACCTTGGGTTGCAGAACGTACCATGTAAATCCGTCTTGTGTTGTGAATGTGTTCATATCGTTTTAGTTTGTTTGGGTTGGTTGGTGCAAACTGAACTTTATTCATTTTGCATGTACAATATTAGTTACTATCTTGTTTATAACCTAATTTATTTGTCATTGAATTGTCAAAATTTAGACATGAGTCTAATTGATTGAAGTTTTTCGTCACTGCTATACGTCTCCTCAAACACAAGTCTAACTGGAGCACTGCCATAGTCTGTGTCGTAACTAAAGTTCACCTTAATTAGAGACAAATCGTTGCCGTCTGCCTCAATCTCTTTGAGGAAATTGAAAAGTTTTTGTGCTGTTAACCTTTTGTATTTTTTCATGATTAGTCCTCCCATCCATTAGACCAGTACCTTACAGCGTTGGCGTATGTTCCCTTGGTGCATCCTTTCAACTCGTCACGTGACGGGATGCGATTGCCGTAGTAGTCGGTGAATGATTTCTTTGGTAGCATGCATATGCCCATCTCGAGCAAGCGCATTGCCTCGCGTCCCATTGAGCCTTCCATCTTCCAAACGGATCCGTTGTTGATGAGTCGTTGCATGTAGTCAACTCCCGCTGACTTTTGTCTTGAGTAAATTGTTTGTATGTTCATATGTTTAATTATATTGCTTGTTAAGTTGTGGAACTCAATTTCATTTCGTCCCTATTTGAACCACGGAGGGGAATTGAACCCCTCTCGTTCCTTTCGTGGTTAGTCCTCGTTGTGGTTCCTCATCTTATCCAATGCCTCGTAAATCTCGGATGGGATAAAGTCACTTACATGGCTGTATTGCTCCAACTTGCTTAGGATTTGATACGCTAAGTCTTCAAGTTCGCTTGCCTCGTTTGGGCTGGGTGCTAGCAACTCGACGTTGGTGTACGTCTCGATAATGTTGCACTGCTCCAACTCCTCGTGGTTCACCTTGTCGTCGTTGTCTCCAAGCCACTCGTGTACCTCTTGGATGTTCTCTGCATCTACTACCAACTCTGTGGCGTAGGTTCTGCTAATTACTACGTTGTATTTCATTTTAGTTTGTTGATTAGGTTGATGATGTTGTCCAATTGGTTCATGTGAATCTCGTAGTAGTCGTCCATGCCCTCTATCCTTGAGTGGTTATGCAGTTCGTTGAACTCGTCCATCGCCACGTCCAATGTGTGTAGCATGGCATCGAAGTCCTCGGTCTTGTAGGCACCTAGGCCAGCCTCTTCTGGCTCGTCGCTTTGACTCGGCAGTCTAAGACCTTTGTTGATGCCTAGGAACATTGCCTTTGACTCTAGGTCATCCAAGAACCCGACCTCGATTCCATAGGTTGATGACTCATTCACGATGCCGTTCTCTACTAGGCTCTCGCTGTTGTCCTCGTGCAGTTCGTACACCTCCTTGCTCATGTTAGTCAAGTCGGGCACCTCTGATGAAAGTACTTGTTGGTAAATGAATCCATCCATGTCATAATACGTTTCGCAAGATGCCAAGTTTAGATTTTTCTTCTGGGTGTTTGTTAGTTTGTTCATGTTGTTTGTTTTGGTTAAGACATGGATGAGTTTGCTATGCTCACCCATGTTTCGGATATCGAATCCTCGTCAGTTAACCTTGGTCTCCCTCTCTCATTAATCTGTACTCTGAGCCCGATGCACAATCCCATATGGCTTGTTGGTCATGGTGCTCGCCCAATGCGATGGCTACCTCTTTGGTCTGCACGTTCTCAGAGATGTCAAAGATGAATCTACCCGCATTGACCCAACATCCCATGTAGTAGTTCGGGTCTGCCAACTGCTCAGCGTGGCGGAGGAAGTAAGACCTACCGAATGCGATAAGGTCGCAACCACTTGGAGCCGTCTCCTCGTATCCCTTGATGGATACCATGAAGCCTTGGTCGGGGTTATGGTCGCCCGTGTTGATGTTGTAGGAGAAACCGATGTGGTTTGTTTCAGCGTTTCGCAAGTGTGCGATGAGTGTGTTGTGGCTAGTGCCCATTACGATAGTTGATTTCATGTCTATGTTTATTAGTTAGTTAAATTCAGTGTAGTAAAAGTCATTGTTGGTTTCGTACTCTTCTAGGTAGTCGCAGAAGTCATGGCTTAGGTGAAACCAAGATGACTCGTATGACTTCTCAGAGATGATGTCTCTGCACTTGTCAGAGCATGCGTAGTGTTCGCCTTGGTCGAAGACGTAAACGTTGTGGCTGGGTGTTCCGCAGTGGGAACATGTTCTTTGTGTTTCCATGTTATTAATAGTTTCTAGAGACTGAGTGAAATATGATTACTTGATTTGAGTTGACCTCGATGGTCATGCGGTTACGGATTATGCATCCGCAACAATCATGCTCGCATCCGCAACGATACGCATACCCATTTGGAGAAATTCCGTATGGTGCATGCCATTCTCGGTTGTGCCTCTTAACGTAGCGACGGATAATTTCGTAGCGTTTCTTTGTCAAGTGACTTGCGTCGAATACTCTTTTTGAGGTGTTGTCTTCGTCATCGATACCGCACCATTCCCATTTGTTTTTTGATTGCTTCATGTCTGTATAATTATAGTGTTACAAATTCGGGTTCGTCAGTGCTGTTTGAGGGGAACACATAGAATGAGATGTCTTCAAAGTAAGACTCCAATCTGCTCACCTCTTTTTGTGCTTCCTCTAAATTGTCGTAGTACCCTCGGCATGCGATGTTGTCGTAGCCTCCATTTTCGATTACGTGATAATAGGTCTTCATGTTCTTGTTGTTTTGGTTAAGAGGGCTGGATGTCCAGCCCTTTCGTCTATTAAAGACTCGTCAGTTAACCTTTTCTTGATTCTATCCAAAGTTTAGCGCGATAGTTCATCTCTGACTCAGACAATACCACGTCGATGAAGTCGGTTCCCTCTAGGTTCACCACGTTCAATACTATGATTTGGTTTCCCTCGTCTACAAATACGTGGTATCCGTTCTCCTCGAACCATAGCCATGCCATCTGAAATTCAGTCTTGCTTGGGGCTTGGCTCATGACTTTGTGTAGGTCGGTATCTTGGAAGTGCATCTCGCTTCCGTCGAGGAAGTACAATGTCTGACGTGTGCCGTCGATGGTCTCCACAATGTGAGCCGTCACCTCTCCGTGCTCGATTACTTCGTACATGCTGTCGTCCTCGCTGGAGATGATGTAAGGCCATTTTACTTCGGGTAATTTGTTTAAGTGCTTCATGTTCTTGTTATTTTAGTTGGGCGATTACCTTGTTGGATAGGCTCACATAGAGACTGCTATGGACAAAGAAGTTGTTGTACTTCTCGGGGTCTTCGGCTATGTCTTGTAGCGTTAATTCCATGATTCTCTCGATGCGCTCAGTTAAAAGTGCAACCTCGATGGTGTCAAGGCTCTTGATTAGGCCTCTTAATTTTTGTTCGTTGGTCTTGTTTTTCATGTTCTTGTTGTGTTGGTTAAGACGGGGCGTGAGCCCCGTTTCGGTCATTCAGACCTCGTCAGTTAACCTTTGGTGAATGTCATGTCGTACTTTTGGCTTCTCTCAGTCATCCATGCCCTAGCCTCTCTGCTAGTACCTACCATGACCATCTCGCCCGTGTTGGGGTTGTGGAACTTGCCGTATGAGATGTTGAACGTCTTCGAGTCCTCAATCTCTTGCATCAGAGCCTTCGCGCCTTCCATGTCGTCGGCCAATAGCAGTTCGTGGATGTCGGTGTAGTTCCTCCCGTCGGCAGTCACTTGGCTCTTGTCTAGGCGGTAGAATCCGCCCGACGTGATGGAGTTAGTGTAACTGAAGGAACCGAACAAGCGCAGTCCCTCGGGCAGTGTATACTCTACAAAGTAGCGGTCGTAGTCGTATCCGTCTCCATTTGCCACGTGGTAGAATACCACGTCCTTGTAGTTGTCGACCATCCGGTCTACCATGGTCTCCCATGTTTGTGGGTTGTACTCACGTCCTTCGCAAGAACGGATTTGGTCGGGGGTTAAGATTTGTGCCTTCATGTTGTTTTGTGTTGGTTAAGACGCCCGAGGGCGTTTCGGTCATCGAGACCTCGTCAGTTAACCTTTGAACAATATCTTTGTCAGTTTATTGGATAACGTTTTGCACTCCTCATAACCTAGCATCTCGTTCTTGGCTTGTTGAAATTCACTTGCAGTGATTTCGGTGAACTTGTGGCCTTTCTCTTGCAGTTCGTAGATTTTGTCGCCCAACTTGTCTGAGTCGGGTGAGAAGTGGGTGATGGTCTCTCCGTCGTACCATGTCGCAATGGTCTTGGTGTACTTGAGAAGTGCGTAGGCAAAGCCCTTTGAGTCAGAAATCATGTTGTAGTTTATCATATCCGTTTGTGTTTTATTACAATACAATGTTACGACCGATTGTTGACAACACCAAACATGTCAACATTTATTTTCAACTTTGTTTACGGATTTTCGCAAGAGGATTAGAAATCCTCTACGGATTATCGCAACTGACTATCAAGGCCTTGCAGATGGCAGATTCATGATGCGACCATGGGCGGGGCATAATGGAAACTCTGAGCGTTTCCGCAGTTTCCACGGGCTGAGGGGCACCCACCTAGGGCGCGGGCGGGCGGTTCCACCCATACGGAGCGCACGGGCAAAAGGCCAAAAATTCGGGGCAAGGCCGACCCTCCGATACCCCATGGGGCAAAAATAATCGGTTTTCCCCGCGGCCGGCGCGACGCAATATGGGGGTATTACCCAGAACCTCAGCATATCTGGTACCCCTCGGTATTATACTCATAGGTATAAACCACGGGGTCGATTATTAACCTATAGGTTGATAATTGGCACTTATAAGTCTGGTCCCTTATGCTTACTTTTGCCACATGGCTATAGAAATATCATTACTTGTACCGGACGCGATCTTGCTTGGGATCGAGTACTTTGAGTCTAACTACCCCGGAGAGACAAACGAGATCGACGTCAACTTGTTGTTCTTTCGCATCACGTTCATGTGGTAATGGATGCTTATTGTGATATGAACAATAAGTAAGATCACCTAAAGGCACCCTGATTTGGGTGCTTTTTTGTGTCGCTTTTCGTGGATAAGTGTCGGTTTTCTGTTGACAAGTGTCGATTCTACTTAAAGTGACACTGTAGGTGACATGGGTTAACTCATTGATTTTTAATTTCTTATCTCTTTTGTGTCGTTTTTTCTCTGTTCAATACTAATAAAAAAAAATATATATAGAATAGTAAATTATATATATAGTAGTAGGAAGGGTAAAAATCGACATATCGACACAAATGAGATTTATCTCATTTTTGATGAATTGATCAAGACTTGCTATCTTTGCCGTATGGAAATCACACGAGAGACCGTCATGGCTGCATGCTATAAATTGGGTCACAAGTATTTTGAATCGGGTTCTTACAACATGAATGTTATTGGTATCAGAAACTCTGATCCGGGGAAAAAGGTAACTAACGTATTCGACGACTGGATGACATTGTCATACAAGGATGACAAGGGCGTGTGGCATTTCCACAAGTGGGCATGCACGACTGACCCGGGTACTAAGGCGATGAAGGAGTTCCACAATGCTGGCGGTGTCGCTAGGGTTGTTCCTGGTCAGTACCCTGCCTCACATGCTGTTGGTTTACACCAAGGGAAGTACAAGGCTTTGAAGCAGTGCGGACCGGTAAAGGTTTACAGGGACTGGGACAAGGACATGGTATACGACGAGACCAAGACAGAGACTGGGATCTTTGGTATCAATATCCACCACGCGGGGGCCGACTCGGTAATCGTCAACTCATGGTCTGAGGGATGTCAGGTCTTTAAGCGGATCAAGGAATTCGATGATTTCATGCGGATCGTTGAGATGGACAAGGGGCAGAAGTGGACGTACACATTAATTGAAAGCAAAGACTTATAATGGCAAGTAAAAATGATAAGGCAATGGTATCCGGTGTGGCTGCCATCCTACGCAAGGTAAAGAGTCCTAGCAACCGAAAGGCTATCGCCAAGGACATGGTATCACAGTTCAAGAGGGAGAGAGTAGAATTCTCTAAGGATTCATTCTTGAAAAGAGCAAAATCAAAATAGTATCTTTGTAATATGACTCCTCCAAAGAAGACAAACGTGTACAAATTGAGTGCACCGTCAAAGAGCTATCAAGACAGCGTTGCCGCTTACAACATCACAAGGGACCCGAACTTAAAGCCAAAGGCGAAGAACAGGACATTTGTAAAGGTGGTTGCAACTGACACAATTAAGGTAAAGAACAAATGAAAAAGATACAACCAAAACCAGCAAAGAGTGCGGTGTCAAGTATGTTTGACTACCATAATATTTATACCGGAGACCCTAAGAACCATCCGGGAATTGTAAAAGCAAAGGCGGACAAGGTAAAGGCAGCCTCTGCAATTGCGGTATACAAAAAGAAATCAGATGCGGCAAAAGTAAAAGCAATTGTTGTAGCTAAGTCAAAGAAGAAATGAAAAAGTGCATGGAATGCAAGGACGAGGTCTTCCCGATGGCCAAGAGGACCGGAAAGCCACCAGTACGCTACGTAAACGGATACAGGCGCACTGATGTGCAGATGACTGTTCCGCCAAAGGACATCTACACATCTATCTTCTCTGGCCAGAAGCCGGTAAACGTCAAGAAGGACGTTGCCAAGCAGATGATGGCACAGATGAAACAGAAATAATGAGAAGACTAATATTTACTTTAATGTGCATGGCATCATGCGTATCTGCATTTGGCCAAGAAAAGGCTCTGCAGGTATGCGTTGGTAAGTTCGCATTCTGCGGAGCATCTGGCGCGACAGCCACTGGAAAGACAATCACGGTACAGGGAAAGAAGTTCTTAGAGGGGATGTCGGTATGCCCGGTAATGGAAGGGCCCGGAATCGCCAACATGGAACTGATGGACAACTCTTGCTCAAGCCCTGACGGGACAGACAGCACGGTATGGTCATTGTTCTGGTACTACGACAGCGTACCACAGGGGCCATCATGGGAGACACTTCCTACAGTAAACAGATCATTCGTGGTATCCAAGAAACCAGAGCAGGGTATGAGTAATATGTTCTGCTTCCCATGCAAGATATGGAAGGTAGAGAACGGTGTTACGCTGGCCAAGTGCTACGGACCTCTGAACGAGGCCGCCGTACCATTGAGAAGGTCAATGAGGGTAAGGCCGGGCGAGACATCAATCACTCAGGCACCTATTGGTGCTACGTACCCGGTAGGAACCGTTATACCAAAAAAATAATCACGACAATTTGACATAAAGGGCACCAATGGTGCCTTTTTTTGTTTATATTTGCACAAATTAAATCAAATATGATCGTAAAACAAGTAGACTTCGGAATCGAGGCAAGGGAGAAATTAGTATCTGGGATAGATATTATCGCAAACGCCGTCAAAAGCACGCTAGGAGCTAGGGGACAGACAGTATTAATTGAATCAGACCAGCACACTCATGGCTTGGCGATTACAAAAGACGGTGTCACGGTCGCAAGATCTATCTATTTAGAGGACGCTACCCAAAACTTAGCCGTTATGATGGTAAAAGAGGCATCCGAGAAGACGGCAACAGCTGCAGGTGACGGAACGACTACGAGCATTGTGCTAACACAGGGGCTGATCCATGGATCACAGCAGTTCATGAAGCCGGAAGACAACCCAACAAAGGTTCTCAGAGAGGTAAAAGAGCTAGCACTGTCAGTTGCACAGGCATTGGACAGCATGGCTATACCCGTTACAGACGATTCTATGGCATCTGTAGCCACGATCTCTGCTAATAATGACCCAGAGCTAGGGCAGATCATCTCAGACGCTTACAGCATGGTCGGTAAGGACGGTGTGGTGACCGTTGAGACATCTCAAAGCTCAAAGACTTACTCTGAGGTGGTATCTGGCATGAAGCTGGGCCGCGGATGGATGTCAAAGTACTTCGTGACTGACCAGAAGAAGGGAGAGGCGATCCTAGAGGACTGCTACATACTGATCTCTGACCAGGAGATTACCTCATTGAACAACATAGAGCACTTGTTGGCACCAGTGGTGCAGAGCGGAAAGAGTATACTCATTATCGCCGAGATGTCGGAGAACGCTTTGAACTCTCTTAACCTTAACAGGCTGAAGGGTGTGATCAGGGCATGTGCGATCGTTCCACCGAGCTTCGGACACATGAGATCCGAGATCATGGAGGACATCGCTGCCGCTACCGGAGCACGGTTCATCTCTGACGGAACCGGAGACAACTTAGGACTTGTATCATTCACCGACCTAGGCCATGCCCAGAAGGTGGTGGTCGGAAAGGACTCTACAATCATCTTGACCGACAACGACCTGTCTGACGATCTATCTTTACGTATCGATGGGATCAGGAATAACCTGGCCGAGGCTACCAACGAGGGTGTGAAGAAGTTCTTGGAAGAGAGGCTCGCTAACCTTGCGGGCGGCGTTGGCGTTATCTACGTCGGAGCGCAGAGCGATGTCGAGATGAAGGAGAAGAGAGACCGTGTCGAGGACGCTGTGTACGCGACCAAGGCAGCGATGGAGGGAGGAATCCTTCCTGGAGGTGGTATTGCGCTTTTGAACATAGCCGGTGAGATCTGCGGATGCTCTACAGCTAAGAGCATTATCAAGTACGCACTGCAGCAGCCATTCAACGTGATCCTAGAGAACGGCGGGTATGACCCGAACGAGGTAAAGGGCGACATTGCCCTAGCATACCAAGCACAGTTCGGCTACGGGTTCGACGTGAAGGAGGGTGTGGTAGGGAACATGATCGAGATGGGAATCATCGACCCACTGAAGGTTACCAAGAGCGCACTGGAGAACGCTGTCAGCGTTGCCACGACGATCTTGAGCACCAACTGTATCATAACTAACGTAAGAGCAAAATGAGAGCTATAGGAAAGTACATCGTGATTGATCCGATATTTGAGGAGACCAAGTCTCAGTCTGGTCTGATCATGACAAATGACGATGAGAACGAGCTCAGGTACGGCAAGGCTCACGTAGTACACGTGGGCGGGGATGTTGTATCTGACATAGCGAGTTCTTCTGTCATTTATTATGACAGGAGAGCTGGCCACGGCGTTAGAATTCAGAGTCGTCAGTATCATATAATACTTGAGCGGGACGTTGTTCTCGTTCTAGATTGATCCTCTTCATGAATATGGAGTGGTACTTCTGCGTGTAATTTTCTCTCTTGTGGACCGGGTTCTCAGCAGGATCGTCTGAGAATTTGGTCTGCTCTAGTACCAGGTCAAACAATTCCTTCATTATCTTGTCTGTCTTGACAGAGCACTGGTAGATAACACCGAGCTTACGGGACGAGTCCTTGTGGAACTTAATAAATCCACGAGACTTCATGTCTGCGAATAGCCTTGCCTGCCACTTCATGGTACAAGCGAAGTCGTACAGCACTCTGAGGCGGAATGTCCGTGTCCCGTGGATGAAGATCAGGATATCGACCTGAGTAGACGACAGGTCATACTTCTCCATGTAAAGTCTTTTAATAATCGGCAGGTACCTGACGTACCGGGCCATCTCTATTGAGTCCATTTGAGTTTAAATTAGTTCACAATTATTTTAATTGTGAAACAAATTTAGACTATTTTTGTTACATGGACAAGCAAAAGGGATTAGGCGACACGGTCGCGGCTATTACCAAGGCCACCGGGATCGAGGCTTTGGTTAAGGGCATCTTTGGAGAGAACTGCGGATGCGACGCAAGGCAGGAAGCTTTGAATAAGTTAGTTCCTTATTCATCCAAAGAAACTTTGGACGAGAAGAAGTAGATTATGTGACTGTGTCACATAATATCATTATATTTGCACTGATGAAAGCAGTAAAAATCAATACCGTAGTTAATTTAACTAGTGGCCTAAGCATCCCAAGTGGATCTGTATGTGTAATCGCAGAAGGTTATGCAGACGTAAAAAGTCAGAAAGACGGATTAATTCCAGCACAGGTAGCAACATTCTTGTATGCATCAGAGTCTGCGATGGTAGAAGGAAAGGCTCCGATCCAAGGGATCGAGGACTTCAACACTACATTCTCAGGTCTTGAGCTTACAGTTTTAGACTACGAGACTAAGACAGCTGAAGAGTTGTTGATCAACGCAGTTTACAGTGCATTGGACGAGGTTTATCCTTCACAAGTAGAAATTGTAACTATCTAAGACCATGTATCAGAAACTACAAGTAGGGCGTGCCGCTGCGGTAACCCCATCAAACACAGTAGACATTCCATCAGTATCTGGTGGCACTAGCAATAATGGCTGCGTATTGTACGTAGGCGGAGCGGGTAACTTAACGGTAGACACTATTGGTGGAGATACCATCACATTTACCGGTGTGCTTGGAGGGTCTTTTATCCCTGTGCAGGTTACACGTGTGTACGCTACCGGTACCAGCGCAACTAGCATTGTAGCCCTCTGGTAAGATGTTCATAGCGATAGGGATATACGTAGGCAGGGCAGTAACTGGTGGAGGATCTCCGCCAGCCTCATGCTTTGCTAATACAGCGTGGGAATTGTCAGCTGTTGCTTGGAGCGATGTCTCCACTCCTTGGGATATCTGCTAAAGTGTTATCTTTGTAGCATGGGAACAAGTTTAATAGGATTACTTCCTCAGAACACTTACTCTGGGCTGATCAAGATTGGAGACAATACAGCCTTAGACGGAACTTTAAAGACATTATCTGACGGTGCTGGAAATGATACAGTCCTTGCGCTCTCCAACACGTCATTACAGATTGGCGGTTCTACGGGCGCAACTTGGGACAACACCAATAAACGTTTGGGTATTGGAACGGCTACGCCGGGTGCTACACTTGACGTTCACAGTTCAGGCGCCACCGTTGCTCAATTCAATAAAACTGTTTCTGGTAATTCGTACATTCAGCAGTTAATGGCGGGTACTGCGAGATGGAAATACGGATTTACAACTGCAACGGGTGCTTTTGATATAATTGACGATGTAAATGCCTTAACAAGATTAAGCGTACTAAACACAGGACAACTAAAACTTAACGCCTACACGTCTACAAGTGCCTTCACAGGAACTACGGCAGGTTTCTTAGCGTTTGATGCAAGTGGTAATATATTAAGCGTTACAAGCCCAGCGACAAGCCCTAGCGGTGTAGCGGGTTCTGTGCAGTTTTCAGATGGTACTAATTTTGCGTCAGATGGTACAAAATTCTTTTGGGATAACACGAATAAAAGGTTGGGAGTTGGTACTAATGCACCATTAGACACCATAAATGCAAAAGGCGTAATTAGAGCATCACGAACTGATGATACAAGTTCGCATTTAACTATGGGTGCAGAAGGTGGATATGGCAAAATAATTGCTTACAATGGTATCGGAGTACACTTAAACGAAACCACTACCACAGTTTTACAAGTTTTATCGGGGAATGTTACTATTGGAAACGGAACAACAGGGCTTAGCGCTAAACTTGGAATCAAAGGCAGCGGCTCAACCTCCGCCACGACATCGCTTTTGGTGCAGAATAGTGCGGCCACATCATTATTAACTATTTCAGATAATGGCGATTTGGTGGGTTCTACTTTTTCATCAATTTTAAGCGGTTCAACATATTTAACGCGTTTAGGTTCTACCAATTCAAGATTAGAATTTTTGAACAGTTCAACAAATGCAGAAATAGCAGGTTATTATAGAAGTGGTGGAACTTTTGTGAATTTAGATATTTATAGTGCAAATCTTAATTTACAACCCTATGGAAACACAGTAAACATAGGTACTCAAACATCTGTTACTAGTGCAGTGGTAAACATTCAAAGCACTACTAAGGGTTTTTTACCGCCACGAATGACAACGGCACAAAAGAACGCCATCGCATCACCGGCGAGCGGGTTGCAAGTGTTTGACAGTACAATGAACGCAATGTGCGAGTACAATGGCACGGCTTGGAGAGTATTGTCAGCGGGAGCACAGTCAGTTGCAGCCTCTACGGCTACTACCACTGTCGACATGTCGGCAGGTAACGTTCAGAATATCACACTTACAGCATCAACCACGCTCACACTTTCAAGTGCGACGGTTGGAACATATATCATGAAGTTGATCCAAGGCGGGTCAGGATCATACACAGTGACATGGCCGGGAACGGTTATCTGGTCAGGAGGCACAGCGCCAACATTGACCACGACAGTTGGCAAGGTTGACATTGTGACCCTTGTATTTGACGGAACGAATTTCTACGGAAACTACTCACTGAACTATTAATCTATGCTATTCCCATTTAGCTTTTTAAAGACAGGCGGATTTGACCCAGACGCTCAGGCATTCTTTGATAGGGTAACGGCTGCGGGTGGAACATTAACCACCACCGAAAAGAACGCAACCAATCAATTGGTGTTAGATATGAAGTCGGCAAGTATTTGGACACCTATGAAAGCCATTTATCCAATGGTGGGGGCAAGTGCTG
>Ga0209084_1003057_pt1 | contig 12478 bp, 15 predicted proteins | sample C_130820_MF_Meta_FD_187309 | JGI IMG/M metagenome (GOLD analysis project Ga0209084, IMG submission 187309) | Freshwater microbial communities from Lake Croche, Canada to study carbon cycling - C_130820_MF_MetaG (SPAdes) (version 2) | ecosystem: Environmental > Aquatic > Freshwater > Lake... | reverse complement strand
TAAACATTATAACAGTGAGTGGAGTAGTTATAAGAACAATTTACCGGTTAATAGAGCAATACCATTTACCATGAATGTAGATCCTAACAACATACCCCCATACACTGAAGCCATTGCCATGAAGTATGGGTGGGCATGGAAAATACCTGTACAAGATAGATACGGGTGTGGGTACGTGTTTGATAGTCGTTTGGTGAGTGATGAGGAGGCTAAACAAGAGGTGTACAAACTTTGCGGTAAAGTGACCGACGTACCTAGAGTGTTCTCCTTTGAACCAGGGGCTTATAAAAAAACGTGGATAAATAATTGTGTGGCAATTGGCTTAGCTGCCGGTTTTATTGAACCGTTAGAGGCTACCTCTATTTGGTCTCAAATTGTTGGCTTGAGGGCATTTGCTACTTATATAAGAGGCTTAACCCATAGAGATCAAAACTCTATCAATTATTATAATACCTATAATAGTAATATTGCTGAAGGTATATTAAAATTTATTCACTTTCATTACTTTACAACGAAAAGAACTGACACCACTTTTTGGGCAGACTTTGCAAAAAACAATACAACCCCTTCTTTGTTAAAAGATATCATTAGTAAAGACGTTGCTCAACTAAGAGAAGAAATACAAACAAAGAACCCCAATTATGGGTTCTTTACTGTTGGTAGTTATTTACAAGTAGGTGCTGGTAAAAAGTATTTTGATCAAAAACAAGCTAAAGAACTGTTTGAGTCTTTAACTTGCGGTTATAGAGAAGAACTGTACAATAATGTTAAAAAAGAATATATTAGTAATATCAACAGTGTTGCAAAAAGAGTACTCAATCACCGAGCAGTACTGAGCTTGATTAATCAGTAACGTTGGCTATTATTCTTGTTAATTTCTTTGTCTTTAAGTTATATACTTTGCTCTTGCCTGATGAACCTGTAACCACAAGCACATCTTCATTAGTAATGGCAGCTCCAGTAACTGTTTTTATACCGGTTGCCTTGCAAATCCAGTATACTTCATCTGTTTCAACTTTTTTTACTACCACTTTATTACCCGAAATAGAGTCTACATAGTACATGTAGTTATTTAGCTAATCCAGTTGAAAGCATCCTCCAGTAATACTTCTTTTTTATCTTTAAAACCAGTATCAGTATTGATATACTTAATTAGTACTTTGTTGTCTTTAAACTCTACAGACCTGGCTATACTCTTACCGACTGTTCTTACATACTTAATATCGTCTTCAGTCTTGTATCCGTTATACCTGAGCATCCACTTGATATCTATCAACTGTTGTAAGTTCATTTCTTTTTTCTTTTCTTTTCTTTTTTCATCCTCTTACGGGTTTGTACAGCTGCAAAGTATTCTTCATCTACTTGTACCTTCATGATGTCTTTACGCTTACTCATTTATTTTTTTATTATTTTTAATTGCTCTTTAGAAAAGTCTAAACATTTATCAGCAAGTACACCTACTAAATGATCAGGCATAGCAATAGCTCCTGCCAGCGTAAACAATACAATAGCAATGTCTTCTTCTTGTAAGTCTGAAGACCTTATAGCTAAATCAACTATACACTGCTTTAACTGTTCTTTATTCATTTAATGCTATACATCTTGCCATCTCTCTTAATAGTTTCTCACCGTATGTACTTTTTGCATTATTACACCAATGTAATAGTAATTGTATATTACCCTCTACATACCCTTTGTTGTTATCAATTCTGTCTATACTACACCCATCTGGGTTCTTTTCTTCTCTTGTACCTTTATCGAACTTTAAAGGCTTTTTAGAGATAGCACATAAACCTTTCTGCTTGTAATATATATCTACAATATAATCTGTAGAAACATTAAACTCTAACTTATAACCTTTTTTTCTAATTCTCCTTAAAGCTTCTTTTCTTCTACTAGATAGTTCACTGAATATTTGTTTTGATGTATATAGCATGTTTACATGAGAGCCTGTACACAGACGTTGAGTTTGTTTATTATTTTATCTGCCTTTTCTTTATCTGTAATATATGCTAACCTACCACTATCTAGGTCTGTATGACTAGATTCGTTCAATAATTTCTGTAACTGAGTTATATACTTCTCCATCAGTTGTACGTGTAGTTCGTTGTTCATTTGTCTTTTTTAATCTGTTTTAAAATATATATTAACGTTGCTATTAAATTAGCAGCAAATAGTAATAACAGCAAGTGTAGTTCAGGTACGTAGTGGTTCATGTTATTTAATATATTCTAACCAGTTATCCATTCTATGTTTCCATTCTTTATAGATGTAGAGAGCTTCTTTTTCGTCTTCTCTCAAACAATCTTCAGCTGCGTTCAAATGACATACAGCCTGTTCAACACTACCTTTACAGTACTCAATTGCAAAGTTTTCTATGAATTTAAGAGCTGTTAACGGACTCATAGTATTAATAATATATCACTATTATATTAAGTCAAGCTTAATCGTGCCATTCTTGAAATTGCTTGTAAAATTCTTCTAAAGCATTTTTATAGCTGCCAAGCTTTTGAGCCATTAATTCAATTGCTGCTTCTCCAGAAGCAATTAATTTATGACCAGTTTGCTGTACATACCATTCAGCACCTTGCTTGTTAATATAGTCTTCAAATGCTCTTATCTGATTAGTATAGTACTTGATACCGTGACCAGTTGTGTCGGTGCTAAGCTCCTGCAATTCAACTGGCATGTACTTAAGCACATAGCTACTAGTAATTTGCATTTCGTTTATAATTTGCTTATCATACTTCTCTCTTAGTATCTTATATTGGTTGCGCATCTATATAATTAGTTGTTTCTAGCTAGAATTACCCCTTCTAATACCAATTGCTGTGCTTTTTTATAATTTAAATCCCAATTACATCTTATCACCTCAATCATAAATCCTACATTACTCTCACCAGTCTTAACCATATCTTTAACTGCATCTACAGCGCCAGCTTTATCCAGATATAGTAATTTCTTTGGTTTGTATTTTTTCTTATTATCGCTGCTGTTCTCTGAGTACATTTTTGTATTTATTTTGAATTTCTAATAAATTATTAACTGCTTTTTCAATATCTTCAAGCAAATAAGAGTCTTCCTGCAAGTTAACTCTTATGTTACCAGAATGTATTAATTTCATATACAAGCGGTCTATGATAGCTTTCTCGTGTGCTAGTTCTGGATATAGTTCGTTCATTTGTAATTTGAGTGTAATTGTTTGAGTTCTCGAATCCACTCATTACCTTGTAAATAAGCTTCATCATAGCTCTTAACTAATTTGCCGTAATTTTTAAAGAACTCACTTGTTGTAGTATATGTATAAACTTGTTCGGGTGTACGCCATATTAGTTTAGTAATGTTTGGTTCTATATCTCCGTTATCAGTTTCAATACAAATAGGCTCGTACTCTTTTAATGACACGACTCTCCCATCGATTAATCCATTTGGCTTGTACCAGTAATGAACCGCTACAAATCCTTCATCTACTAGATATCTTAAGAAATCTTTCACAGATTAATTTTATTTATTGATTCTAGTTCTTTTAATTCTTTTTTAGCTTCAATTTGCTTTTGTTGTACAAACTTAACAACTGTACCAGCTCTCTTTAAATCCGTTACAATAATGTCTACCCAATCTGAACCATATTTCCCTTTAAGGTAATCATTACCATATATATTATTAAAAGCTTCTTTAGTGATATGAAGTTCTTTAAGTTTCATGAGTTATATTATCGTCAAAATAGTAGTTAAATCAAGTTTAAAGTAATTAAAAGTACCTATTTAACACTTTATACTAGTATAAAGTGTATTCACAGTGAAGACTAGCATATTATCTAATAATACTATGGATATAATTAAGGTAATAATGGACACAATACTACTATAATCCTGTCATATCCCACTCTCCATTTGTGGCAGCTGTACCTTTATTCAGAATATCTATAACTTTGTACTGCTCTTCAATAAAGTTGATCCAGCTTTCATAACCTGGCCACCCACCGAAAATTATTTTGGAATGTCTTGCTAAGAAAAATAAAGACTTAAGATCGTTTAAAAAATTTAATTGCTTTTCTAATTGATCTAAACGATGCATACGAATATCCATACTACTTATATTCTTAGGGTTATACAAGTATCTTATTACTTGTTTGCATTTCTGTACTAATACGTTTACTTCTTCTTTAGATATTGATTGTATTTTACTACTAGTGTCTTCTTCTTCTAAACCAGACATATCCCACTCTCCATTTGTAGCTTGAGTACCTTTATCATGGATATCTTTAATCTTTTTGTACTCCTCATACAGTTGCTTAAAGCTATCAGCGATAGCTTTTTTAATTCTTGGTGGCCAGTAACCATATTTAAGATTCATATACTCACTCAGACTTGGAGCAATTTTTCTCCATGAGGGAAGATTTTTATTTATATATTTAAATACATACTTCTGCATTACTCCTATGGCATAATCATCATAACCTAAACTAGGTCCTACCACCTCTTCTATATATCTTATAATATCTTTAGCTTCTTTAGCATCTTTTATACCTAGTATTTTATTCAATAAGTCTACTGTTTCATTGCGGTGCCAATCAACTAAAGCAGGCGGGCGGGATGGGTCTCTTGATTCAGACACTACCTGTTGGTAAGCTTCTTCTAAACCAGACATATCCCACTCTCCATTTGTAGCTTGAGTACCTTTATCATGGATATCTTTAATCTTTTTGTACTCCTCATACAGTTGCTTAAAGCTATCAGCGATAACTTTTTTAATTATTGGCGGGTATGGAAAATCAGGCATCATATGATCGCTTAAACGCGGATAAATCTCTTTCCATGAGGGAAGATTTTTATTTATATATTCGAATACATACTTCTGTAATACCCAATATGCACAACCCTCCCGCCCCACTCTAGGCCCTACCACCTCTTCCACGTATCTTATAATACCATCAATTTCTTTAGCATCTTTTATACCTAGCATTTTACGCAATAATTTCGCAGTCATCGCGTGAATTTTTTTATCAACGAGTGTACCAGATGGATTTCTCCTTTCAGACACTACCCGTTGGTAAGCTTCTTCTAACCCGGCCATATCCCACTCTCCATTTGTAGCTTGAGTACCTTTATCATAGATACCTTTAACCTTTTTGTACTCTTCATACATTGCTTCTAGTTCTTTTAATGTTTGATTATAAGCGACCCTATTTACCTCATTATAATCTTCATAATCAGCAAAGAGATCGTCTCTTCTTTGATCATAAGTTTCGTCCCAATATATCTCTACCATCCGTATCGGCGATAAAGGCCTGCCAAACATATCCGGGGTTATTTCAAGTGCTCTGTACAAATATAATACAAAGTCTTTTTTCTGTTCTTTAGTACTAAACCAACCACTTATAATACGATTTAAAGGAAATAACTCTTTTCTACTTTCTTCTAACCCTGTCATATCCCATTCTCCGTTTGTAGCTTGTGTGCCTTTATTATAAATGTCTTGAGCTTTTAAACAGTCTTTATATGCTTCACTACCTTCAAACATTTCAATGTATTCATTAAGATAGTTTTGAGCCTGTTCTATAGATCTTCTTTTACTCATACCACTATCTATACCGTTCTCAACCATATTTTCCCAAAAACTTCGTATATTTTCCTCAAAAGATAGGTCTGAATCAAAATCACCAAAGTTTTCCTCGTACAGCCATTTCCAGAAGGCATCAGCACAAGCCCCGAATCGCTGTTTTACTATAACAATTATTTCAGCTGAATTGTACAGGTCATTAAGTTTTTTATTCTCTTCTAACCCAGTCATATCCCATTCTCCGTTTGTTGTTTGAGTACCTTTATTATATATATCTTGAGCTTTTAAACAATCTTTATATGCTTCACTTTCTCTAAATTTCTTAAAATAATCTATCTCAAGAAAATACAGTGCTGTTTTTAAGCACTTCTTTTTTGCTTCCTCTTCATCCATACCCTTTTCAAGTAACTCGTTGTAGTCCTCTACGAAAGCTACATACCATAAGTACTCCAAATTCTCTTCAAAAGAGTCTAAATAATCCCAACCAATTCCTTTGAAAAATGAATCAGCACAAGCACCAAATTCTTGTTGTAATATACTATATAAATTAACTGGATCTTCCGGATTATTTGGAGCAAATACACTTTTTTCTTTTAACACGCCTATGCCGGTTTGTTCGTATTTTTCTGCTAATATTTTATACTTATTACGCATCATAATCCAGCTATATCCCATTCACCGTTTGTTGATTGTGTACCTTTGTTATATGTGTCTTGAGCATTTTTCCAATCAAGATATTTACTATATAAGTACTTTAAAAGATCTTTATTTTTTAGCGCTAATCCACTTACACTATTGACTGTTAGAATATTATTTAAAAAATAAAATAAATTATCAAGATCTCCGTCTTCTATCATGTCGGCAACGAGCGGGGATAAATTTTCAATAAACTCAGGTTTAAAAATTGTAATTAAATAATTTATAAATCCATGTATTGATTCTTCATCTCTCATGTTTAACCAATTAACACACTGATAAAATGTTTTATGGGCACCTTTCGGTATACTAGTAGGTATAGGTTTTCTGACTTCTTCTAATCCAGACATATCCCAATCTCCGTTTGTAGCTTGAGTGCCTTTGTTATAAATGTCTTGAGTTTTTAAACAGTCTTTATATACTTCAGTCTTTTTAAAATTTGAAATATATTCATTAAACCAGATATGAGCTTGTTTTATAGCTTCTTTTTTGCTATAAGAAGATCGTTGTACCCCTACCATCACCATCATACGAAATAACTCATGCACATTTTCTTCAAAAGACTTGTCTGGTTCAAATACGAAATAAAACTTGTATTTGATAGCTAAGGAATTAAAAATCCATTTCCAAAAGGCATCAGCACAAGCCCCAAGCTGCTGTCTTGCTATATCAATTGCTTTAGCTGGGTTGACATCCGAACTGTATGGAAGACTATATTTATTGTTTTCTTCTAACCCGCTAATGTCCCATTCCCTGTCTGTTGTTTGAGTGCCTTTATTATATGTGTCTACAGCTTTATCTTTATCTTTTTTATACTCTAAAAACTTTTTATAAGCCTGTTGAATCATTTCTTTTGCTTCTTTATCTCCATACATTTGCTTAGCATGAAACCACCACTCGTCTATATCCCAGTTAGAAATTTTATCATTAAACCATTTTAAAAACTCTTTATGGTGTGGTATTTTACGTGTAGTATCAGATAAATTATTTTCTATATCCCAATCTATATCATTGCTATCGCTTTCTTCCTCTAAACCAGATATATCCCATTCGCCACCTGTTGACGTAGTACCCTTATTGTATGTTTGTTCAGCTGCTTTTCTATCTTTATACCATTCATCAAACTCATTATACCACTTCTTTATCAAAGAGCCTATTTCTACTGGTTGTACGCTGTGGGCTATATGAATCATTAACCCAAGTACAGTTTCTTCTTTGTATTTATTAGTTTGTCCAGGGTAAATTTGAATTATCTGTTCTCTTTTAACCGTATCTATCCATTCACAAAACTTTATTGCTTCCTCTTCAGATATATCTGGTACTGCTCGTTTTATTCTCATCAAAGGAACATCATAATGAAAGTCTCCTTTTTTAGCTTTATTAGGTGCTTCTTCTAACCCGGTCATATCCCATTCCCCGTTTGTAGCTTGAGTACCTTTGTTATAAATAGCTTGAGCAGCTCTCCAGTCAAGAAACTCTTTATACCACAATTGTGCCCAATTGATCTGGGAGTATTGCGGCGGTGAAATTGCGGTAGCAACAAATATTACCACCCAAGCGCCTGGTTTTTCAAGCAATTTGCTGTGGTGCGGACTGTTTCTAAAATATTGTAATACACTTTTTCTTTTAACTGTGTCTATCCAGTTGTAGTACTCTTCTATATCTTTAAGAGTGATATTAACATTGGGGGGTATAAAATCAAATCTTTGTGGGTCTTTAGTCAATGCATCACGAAGAAATTTTATTGTATTTTTATATTCTTCTGAAACAGGATGCTTTTTTTCTTCTAACCCGGTCATGTCCCATTCTCCGTTTGTAGATTGGGTACCTTTGTTATAAATAGCTTGAGCGGCTGACCAATCTTTAAATTTCTTGTATAATTTGTCTAAATTGTAAAATTCTCTTTCTTCATAGTACTCATTAGCTTCTTCTTCAGTCATATTTCGATACTGAGAATGGTCTCTATAATCAAAATTTTGAAACCTTATATCATAAAAAAGTCTTATTTGATTTAGTTTATCACCTGCCTCATTTTCACCTGCCTCATTTTCATCTGGGTCAAAAGCGCCTTCTCTAGCTAAGTAATCCCATAACCAGTCAACGAATTGTTCTAAGTTAGAGTAATATAATTTCATATATGGTAGTACATCAAAATCGTACTCAGAATCCTCTGTGTTATTTTCTTCTAACTCGCTCATGTCCCAATCTCCGCCTGTTGCTGAGGTACCTTTATCATATATGTCTTGAATGGCTTTCCACTTTCTGTATTTATCTTCTAAGTTTTTTATTGCTTGATCATAAGCTTCTTCCCAAGCTTGTTCCCTAGCAGCTGATAATTCATCCTCATCGTATTCTGGGTGACTTAAATCATAATATATCTCCATTTGTGTTTCATGAATAATAATTTCCAACCATTCTTCTACACTATATTCTTTATTCCATTTTTTAACCACGGCTCCCTGATTATATTTTGCTGTTTTGAGCTCTAACCACTTATAAAAGTCTTGCTTCTCTTCATGAGTTTTAAATGTGGTGTGTTTGTTAATTAAAGCAGTAATAAATGAATTACCGTATATATTGTCTGTATTGTTTTCTTCTAACCCGGCCATATCCCATTCCCCACCCGTAGCAGAAGTACCTTGTTGATATGTACTTAAAGCAGCTCTTACGTCCTTAAATATATCAACAGCTCTGTCTACAAACTCTTGCCAGGTATTCGGACTTGACTTTCCAGCTTTATTAAGATAGAGACCTAACTTATTTTGATACCATATCTCAAACTCTTTATTCATAGCGTTTTCACTACCTCGTGGTATACCTGTTAAAATCGCATATTCATTTTGTGCAGCAACTTCATCAATATATACTAGTACAACTATTGGGTCATTTATATCATAAGTACCGTCTGAGTTTAGATAAAAATACTTTAAAGTTACTACATACTTTTCTAGTACAGAGTCTACTTTTAACAAAAAGCGAGGACGTCCTATATCTTTTACTTTACCTTTATCGTCTACATAAGCGTTATTTTTAACTACTAATGAAATTCCGCGCAAACGAGTACTAAATCTATCTCGTACAAAGTCGTTTATAGATCCACCTTCTGAACCGTTATTAAAAGAACGAGGACCGCCTTTGTAGAAGGTATAGTATAAGACGTAATAGTTATATATATTCCCGTAACCATTAGGATAAACATTAGGTGCACCAACATTATTTTCTACCTTAACCGCATCTTGTATAGGTATTAGCTTAGACTCACCCTTAGCTTCATCTATTAATTGAGTATATACTTCCGATAAATTTATATATTTTTTATACATTAAAATCCTCCTATGTCCCATTCCCCGCCTGTACTAGCTGTACTCTGTTTGTAAGTATCATCTGCTTTAATAAGATCCTCCCAGTAAGAACTATCAAAAATTCTATTAAAAGGTTGATAATTGCTTAATAAACGAATATCTCCTTTTACTCTTTTATATAGACCTAGTCTAGCAAATTCTACTTGTTTTTCTTTTGTAAACCAACCAGCACTTGGCTCAAAAAACTTAAAATAACCATCAATTTCTTCTGGAAACCAATCAAAATTTACTATATTAATGAGCAGTTCAAAATTACCATGTACTTTACCGAATTGTATAGGTATATCTCTTGTATTATTTAAACGGTAATCTTTAAGATTATTTTCAGACATATATTCTAGTACCATACAATCCCCATAGAAATCAATTTTACCATCTTGTCTAATTTTAGTATATTTATCAATATTAAAATTTTTAATATTGTGTATTCTTTTAAATTCATTTAAGCAATTTTTTACAAAAACATTTACAGGTAGTTTAGTTTCTTTCCATAATGATTTAAATACATCAAGTGCCCTACGTATTGGTTTATTTTTATAATACAAAGAAACCCCGCTTTGAGTATTAGTCTTGCGTACATACAATACTTCTTCATTATTATTATCTACTCCACTATAAGCACTACTACCATCTTCACATTTATAAAAAGTATAAAACTTAAAACCTACTTCTTCTAGTGCTTTTAAATTTTCTAGAGTTTTTCTACCAACATAATTTTTATTTACGGCATCTTCAATGCTTGTAGACATTGTAGGTACTTTAAATATTTTATATTTGCCCCATACCAAGCTAGGTTCTACATGACCCTGGTATACTATATTAGCTTTAGCTTCTTCTAACCCGGCTATATCCCATTCTCCACCTGTATTAGCCGTACCCTGTTTGTATGTGTTGTAACTATTAATACGATCTTGAATAAAAGGTATGACCTGCTTTATATTACTATATACGTCTGGGCAAATTTCTTTTTCTAGTTCTCTTGTTATTTCTAAATAACGGGTTAAACTAGGCTGGTCATCCATTGCATTAGCATTAACAAATAATATATTACTATAAACAGAGTTACGCGCACTTATCATACGACCAAGAATAATATCGTCTTTTTTTGCACCAATACCTTGCATATAAAAAGTGTATGGTGTTATACCGCTTAGTATTTGTGCACACCAATGTTTTACATAACTCATAATATCTGACCCTCTAGTAACCCAGTCTTTTAAAGACTCCATATCTTTAGGGTCTACAGCCTTTTTAACGTAACGCTCAACTATTTTACCTCTCAAGGACCACCAATTAAAATGTGGTTGGTTTATAAACACATAGTAAGTATTTTCCGGGTTTATATCTACATCTTTGTTAACAGTTAATGTGTTTTTACCGTTAGCAGCTATAGTCTTAGACCAAGCTTCATCAATAGATATATACTGGGACAGAGTTAACACATGATTATTTATAAAATAACCAGTGTTTGTATAGTGGGAATCAACTATTTAACTTGAAGAAGTTCTTGAATCTTGGCTTAAAATGTAATCTTGGATTTAATAATATCTGATACATTGTACCTTCAAGTATTCTATGTTCGTTAAATGTAGGTTTTCTGCCGCTTTCAATTAACTCGTTATATACAGCTTTAGGTGTTAGTGCTTCAGTCAAACCGCCACCTGCTTGAGCAGCTTTGTTTAACTTAATGTAATCAGCTATTTTCTTGACAGCATCATCATTACCAGTATTCTTTAAAGCACCGTGTACTTGTGTAAACAATTCTGCCATATCTGTAGCTACTTGATTTTGAGTTGCACCAGGAGCATTTTTTATTGCTGAAGTAATACCGTTTAACAAAAAGTTCATTTGGTCTGGATTAAGACCTGCAAATGCTATAGCTGTGTCATCGATTACACTTTTAAATGCGGCTTGATTCTTGTTCTTTTTAGCATCCTCATAACGACTGAGCAAAGTGTTAGTGATGTATTTAACCAAGTAATAGAGCTGGCTAGTATCAACTTCAGCTGCTTTCTTTGCACCTGCTTTCTGTTTCCAGTGACCAGATTTTAATTTTTCAATAACATCTTCCCATTCAAACTCATCAGTGTTTCTTAGGTACTGCATGAACTCATTAGTCCATTCATGTCCACAACGAGATACAATAGATAGTCTATAGTCTTCATATACGTCTCCAGTCATAGATGTAATATTAGTTTCCGGTATCTTGTATCTATTTAAATATGGTTGTAATTGCTTTTGATTTGGGTTTTCAATACCGTCTTTAGCTGCATCAGCAATTGCTTGATCATATATCTTATGTACCCACTTCAAGTTGTCGCTAGCTTTTTGTAAGTTACGAGGGTTAACGTTTTGTTGGTTAGCACCATTTACACGTAGAAAATTTTTCTTCGTATCCATCATAACGAAGTCAATAATACTTTGTTCTACACCGTTCTTTTGTGCCCATGAAGACCATTCTTCTGCGTTAGGTTTTAAGAAACCTACATTGAACCTACCATAGAATGCTGGGTCTAATTCAGAGACACCAGAAAAATTACTACCACCGGCTTGACCTAAATTTAAGTTAGCAGCAGCTGCAATGAAGCATTGCTGGCTTAGCTTCTTACCAGATATCATTCTATCTAAAGCAAAGCCTAAAAGCATATTAACAATATCTTCTCTGGAACGATTAACTTCATCTAAGAATACATAACCTGCAAACTCTGGGTTAGTAACAAGTGCTGTCCAGTCTGTAGGTGCCCATACTAAAAAGTTCTTTTCGTTTGATCTAGGCATATTAGGTACACCACCTACTTGTTCAGGAGATAGTTGAGAGGCTCTTAAGTCTAAAAACACAAAATAGTTCTTTGCGTTCT
>Ga0209084_1003053_pt1 | contig 12486 bp, 9 predicted proteins | sample C_130820_MF_Meta_FD_187309 | JGI IMG/M metagenome (GOLD analysis project Ga0209084, IMG submission 187309) | Freshwater microbial communities from Lake Croche, Canada to study carbon cycling - C_130820_MF_MetaG (SPAdes) (version 2) | ecosystem: Environmental > Aquatic > Freshwater > Lake | place... | reverse complement strand
GACATCACTGGCAGCGCATGGGATTTGGGTTTGGTGGGGCTGTGCCAATTCATCCCTGCCTTGCTCATGGCCTTGCCTGCGGGGCAATTGATAGACCGCCTGCACCGAGGGCGCATCTTTGCCATGTGCATGCTGCTGCAAGCGTCGGTCGCCGCCTTGCTGCTGTGGGCCATGCTCAACCATGTGGAAAGTCGAGGCTTGATTTTTGCCATTGCCGTTCTGCTTGGCATCAATCGCTCTTTTCAAATGCCCTCTCAGCAAGCCATCACGCCTTTGCTGATTCCCAAAGAATTGCTGCAACGTGCCACAGCGCTGAGTTCCACCGGCGTTGAAATTGCCATCATTGGCGGGCCTGCCATGGGGGGCGCTATTTACACACTCGGCGCATCGGCTGTGTACGCCTGCTGCGTTGTGTTGTTTGTTGCTGCCTTTGCCTTGACATTGTCTGTGCGATACCGGCATGTGCCGTCTCAACTGGCGGCATCTTGGCACTCGCTTTTTGCCGGATTGCGATTTGTGCTGCAACGCAAGGTATTGCTGGGAGCCATCTCTTTGGACTTGTTTGCGGTTTTGTTGGGTGGCGCCACAGCGTTGCTACCCATTTTTGCCAAAGACATACTGCATGGCGGTCCGCAAGAGCTGGGGTTTTTGCGGGCAGCTCCCGCCGTGGGTGCGTTGCTGATGTCACTCATCATCACCCGCTGGCCGATTGAAAAAGGCATAGGCTACAAACTGCTGACGGCAGTGGCGGTGTTTGGTTTGGCCAATATTGGTTTTGGGCTGTCTACCCACCTTGGGCTGTCCATCTTGCTGTTGGCCGTTGCCGGTGCGGCCGACAATATCAGCGTGGTCATGCGCTTGACCTTGATGCAATTAGAAACGCCTGACGAAATGCGCGGACGGGTTGCGGCAGTGAATGGTGTCTTTATAGGCGCATCGAATGAACTGGGCGAGTTTGAATCGGGTGCCACAGCGGCAGCCATTGGCCCCATAGGCTCGGTGGTGTTAGGTGGGGTGGGGACGGTGTTGGTGGCACTGGCGTGGATTAAATTATTTCCCGCTTTGGCCAAACGTGACACCATGACATCATGATGAGGTTTGAAAAAACCGACTAGGCCTGCCAAACCCCATAGCCTGCTTCGCGCATGCGAATAGCCAAATCGACCTCCATGTACTGCGCATCCCCATAAGGCATGGGATTGAGCTTTTCAAAAATCTCCGTCATCAAACGCAAACCGTATTTTTCAACGTATTTGTTGCCCTTGATGCCGGCCTTGTGGTTGTCAAAACGAACATCAGGATCAAGACCCGTCATGCCGACATACACATGATGCGAACTCTTCATGCGGTCAAATGCAGCCGGGCTTTAAATTCAATCGAATAAATCGGGCTGGTCTTTGGAAATACGCGCCAGCAAGGGTTGGAACTGGAACCAACCGGCATACGAAGAGCCCACGATGGGGAAGGCTTGTTCGGCAGCCGCTTTGCTGACCATCTTCAGTGGCTTGCCATGTGACGCGGCCTCGGCCAACAACTGCACCTGACAGCAGCGCTCCATGGCGATGTACCACCAAGCGGCGGCTTCCACAGAATCTCCCACCGTGAGTAAGCCATGGTTTTGCAAAATCACGCCTCGGTTTTGACCCAAGGCTTTGGCAATCCGAACGCCCTCTTCCAACTCAAGCACCACGCCATCAAAATCGTCGTACACCACATGGGTGTTGTAAAACGCGCAGGAATCCAAGGAGATGATGTCCAAGGGCTTGCCCAAGGTCGACCAAGCCCGGCCATGCGGCGCATGGGTATGCGCGGCAGCCACCACATCGGGGCGGGCATCATGAATACGTGAATGAATCGCAAACGCGGCCTCGTTCACTGGCAGCACGCCTTCCACCACATTGCCACGGTGGTCCACCCGAATCAGGTTGGAAACTTTGATCTGGCTGAAGTGCACCCCAAACGGGTTAACCCAAAACGTATCTGTGAACTCAGGGTCGCGAGCCGTGATGTGGCCGGCCACGCCCTCGTCAAAACCAAAACGCGAAAACAGCCGAAATGCGGCTGCCAACATTTGTTTTCGGTGCAGGCGTTCATCCTGCACATTGCTGAATTTTTTCGGCTGAGGCAAAGGGGGCGACATGCCGTCCCCCAGTTTGTCGTGCCGGTCGTTCATGACGGAAACTTCTGCGGGTGCATTCATGGTTTTCTCTCCAGCGGCTAAAAATTCAGGGTTCTTTTGTCCACGGCCAAAGCCGCTTCTTTGGTGGCTTCACTGAGTGACGGGTGCGCATGGCAAATGCGCGCAATGTCTTCGGCAGAGGCTTTGAATTCCATGGCCACCACCGCTTCAGATATTAACTCCGACACCTGCGGCCCCACCATGTGCACGCCCAAGATTTCATCGGTGATAGCATCGGCCAAGAACTTCACCATGCCGGTGGTGTCGCCCAAGGCACGTGCACGGCCGTTCGCCAGGAATGGGAAAGTGCCCGCCTTGTAAGCCACGCCGTCGGCTTTGAGTTGCTGCTCGGTGCGGCCCACCCAAGCGATTTCGGGGCTGGTGTAAATGACCCAGGGAATGGTGTTGAAGTTCACATGACCGTGTTGACCGGCGATGCGCTCAGCCACGGCCACACCCTCTTCTTCAGCTTTGTGCGCAAGCATGGGGCCGCGCACCACATCGCCAACCGCCCACACGCCGGGCAGATTGGTTTTGCACTCGGCATCCACCACGATCGCGCCGCGCTCGTCAAGCTGCAAGCCCACCGCATCAGGATGTAAACCCAAGGTGTTGGCCACGCGACCAATCGAGATGATCAGCTTGTCAGCATCCAGCTTGATGGCTTCGCCTTTGGCGTTGGTGTAGTTGACGGTTACACCTTTTTTGCCGTTGACGATCTCGCCGACTTTCACGCCCAGCTCGATCTTCAAGCCTTGCTTGTCAAACGCCTTTTTGGCTTCTTTGGCGATTTGTTCGTCCACCGCGCCCAAGAAGGTGGGCAGACCTTCAAGAATGGTGACCTCAGCACCCAAACGCCGCCAGACCGAACCCATCTCTAAGCCAATGACGCCCGAGCCAATCAAGACCAGTTTCTTGGGCACAGCGCCCAAGCGCAACGCGCCATCGTTGGACAAGACATTGACTTCGTCAAACGGCATGCCGGGCAAGGCGCGAGCGTTGGAACCGGTGGCAATGATGATGTGTTTGGCAACCAGCGACTCATCGGTTGTGCCCGTCACTTTGACTTCATAGCCCGCATCTGACTTGCTGGCAAAGCTGCCGCGACCATGGAAAAACGTGACCTTGTTTTTCTTGAACAGGTAGAGAATGCCGTCGTTGTTTTGCTTGACCACCGTGTCTTTGCGCGCCAGCATCTTGGCAATGTCCATCTTCACACCAGTGGCGGTGATGCCGTGTTCTTCAAAGTGGTGGTTGGCGTGGTCGAAATGCTCAGACGACTGCAGCAAAGCCTTGGAGGGAATGCAACCCACATTGGTGCAGGTGCCGCCTGGTGCGGGGCCACCGGCTTCGTTTTTCCACTCGTCTATACAAGCGACCTGAAAGCCCAGTTGGGCTGCACGAATGGCGGCGATATAGCCGCCGGGACCTGCGCCGATAACGATGATGTCGAATGGTTTGCTCATCTCGTTTCCCATCAAATATCAAACAACAAACGAGCAGGATCTTCCAGCGCTTCTTTCATCGCCACCAAACCTAAAACAGCTTCGCGCCCGTCAATGATGCGGTGGTCGTACGACATGGCGAAGTAGTTCATCGGGCGCACCACGACTTGGCCGTTTTCCACCATGGCGCGGTCTTTGGTGGCGTGCACGCCCAAGATCGCCGACTGGGGTGGGTTGATGATGGGTGTGGACATCATGGAGCCAAAGGTGCCGCCGTTGCTGATGGAGAAAGTACCGCCGGTCATTTCTTCGATGCCCAGCTTGCCGTCACGCGCTTTCACACCGTATTCGGCAATTTTCTTCTCGATGTCGGCAAAGCTCATTTGGTCGGCGTTGCGCAAAATCGGCACCACCAGTCCGCGAGGAGAACCCACCGCAATGCCAATGTCGAAGTAGCCGTGGTACACGATGTCGTTGCCATCAACTGAGGCATTGAGCACCGGGAATTTCTTCAAAGCATGTACCGCCGCTTTGACAAAGAAACTCATGAAGCCCAGCTTTACACCATGTTCTTTTTCGAAACGCTCTTGCATGCGCTTTCTCATCTCCATGACCGGGGCCATGTTGATTTCGTTGAAGGTGGTGAGGATGGCGTTGGTGGACTGCGATTGCAGCAAGCGCTCGGCGACACGGGCACGCAAGCGGGTCATGGGCACACGCTGTTCGGGGCGCTCACCTAAATCCACCGAGGGGCCAGAAACTTGCGGCAAGGTTTTGGTGGGTATGCCCGTGGGAATAACCGCAGCTGTGGACTGAACACCTCCCGCAACAGCCGAGAGTACGTCACCTTTGGTCACGCGACCGTCTTTGCCTGTGCCGGCAACAGAGCCAGCAGCCAGTTGGTTATCGGCCATCAGCTTGGCAGCCGCGGGCATGGCCACACCGGCGTGGCTGGAAGAAACGGCTGTAGCAGTAGAAGGTGCAGAAACAGTTACCGCCGCAGGTTTGGCCGCAGCCACAGGCCCTGCCGCAGAAGCAGTGGCCGTGGTGTCGATGCGGGCGATGAGTTGTTCGGCCAACACGGTGGCACCGTCGACGCAAAGGATTTCCATCAACACGCCAGCCGAGGGTGCGGGAACTTCCAGCACCACTTTATCGGTTTCAACGTCGATCAAAATTTCGTCAACAGCGACAGCGTCGCCGACTTTTTTCTTCCATTGCAACAAGGTGGCTTCAGCCACGGATTCTGAGAGTTGCGGTACTTTGACTTCAATAATGCTCATGATGTGTTTATTCCTACTTGGTCAATATGAAACCCTTGAGGCGAGCAAACGCGCCATCCACCAAAGCTTTTTGTTGCTCTTGGTGCAAATGCGAGTAGCCCACCGCAGGTGAAGCCGAGGCAGCGCGACCGCTGTAGCCCAGCTTTTGGCCGGTGGCCATGTTTTCAAACAGGTAGTGCTGAACAAAAAACCACGCACCTTGGTTTTGCGGTTCATCTTGGCACCACACTACTTCGGTGGCATTGGGGTACTTTTTCAGCTCGGCAGCAAACACCTTGTGGGGGAAGGGGTAGAGCTGCTCTAAGCGCAACAAGACGGTGTCGTCGTGGCCGTTGTCTTCGCGCTTCTTGGCCAAGTCGTAATACACCTTGCCGCTGCAAATGACCATGCGCTTGACCTTGTCGGCCTTGATGTCCTTTATCTCGGGAATGATGGTTTGGAAACCGCCCTTGGTGAATTCGGCCACAGGAGAAGTAGCGTCTTTGTGGCGCAACAGCGACTTGGGCGTGAAGATGATCAATGGCTTTCGCAGGTTGCGCACCATTTGGCGACGCAGCACATGGAAGATTTGACTGGCCGTGGTGGGTTGAACCAACTGCATATTGGTATCAGCCGCCAATTGCATAAAGCGCTCGACGCGGGCTGAGCTGTGCTCAGGGCCTTGGCCCTCATAACCATGGGGCAGCATGAGGGTGATGCCGTTGACACGGCCCCACTTGACTTCACCCGACGCAATGAACTGGTCAATCACCACTTGCGCGCCATTGGCGAAATCGCCAAATTGCGCCTCCCACACCACCAAGGTATTGGGGTCATTGGATGCGTAGCCATACTCAAAACCCAGCACCGCTTCTTCGGACAAGATGGAGTCAATCACGTTGAAGGGCGATTGGTTATCGCCCGCGTTTTGCAAAGGGATATAGGAACCCGTGTCCCATTTCTCGCGGTTTTGGTCGTGAATCACTGCATGGCGGTGGGTAAAGGTACCGCGACCGCAATCTTCACCCGACAAACGCACGGGAAAGCCACTGGCCACCAAGGAAGCAAAGGCCATGTGCTCGCCCATGCCCCAGTCGACCGGCAAGTCGCCGCGCCCCATGGCGGCGCGGTCGTCATAAACCTTTTTCACCAAAGGGTGAGGGGTAATCGTGGCAGGGATGGTGGTGATGCGTTCGGCCAAGCGCTTCCACTCTGCCATGGGAATGGCTGTGTCGGCCACATCGGTCCATTTTTTGCCCAAAAAAGGTGCCCAATCGACCGTGAATTTGGTTTTGAAATTGCTCAAAACCGGGTCGGAGGTGTTCTTACCGGCATCCAAGGCAGCGCGGTAGGTTTTGACCATCTCGTCACCCAGGCTCTCGCCCAAGCCTTGCGAGGCCAAACGCTCGGCATACATCTTTCGGGTGCCTGGGTGGGCCGCGATTTTTTTGTACATCAAGGGTTGGGTCAGGCTGGGGGTGTCTTGCTCGTTGTGACCGAGTTTGCGAAAACAAGTGATGTCAACCACCACGTCTTGGCCGAACTCCATGCGGTATTCCAGCGCCAATTGGGTGGCCAAAACCACCGCCTCGGGGTCGTCGCCGTTGACATGCAGCACAGGCGCTTCAACCATCTTGACGATGTCAGTGCAAAACACCGAGGAGCGCATATCGCGAGGATCGGAGGTGGTGAAACCAATTTGGTTGTTGATGATGATGTGCACCGTGCCGCCGGTGGAGTAGCCACGGGTTTGCGCCAGCGCCAAGGTTTCTTGGTTGACGCCTTGCCCACCAAAAGCCGCGTCGCCGTGCACCAACACGGGCAACACTTGGCGGCCCGTTGGGTCGCCACGGCGGTCCATGCGCGAGCGCACCGAACCCTCCACCACCGGGTTGACGATCTCCAAGTGGGAGGGGTTGAAGGCCAAGCTCAGGTGCACCGGGCCTCCGGGCGTGGACACATCGGAGCTAAAGCCTTGGTGGTATTTCACGTCGCCTGCCGGCAACTCTTCGGGGGCTGTGTGGTCGAATTCGGCAAACAAATCGGCAGGCAATTTGCCCATGGTGTTGACCAGCACATTCAAGCGGCCGCGGTGAGCCATGCCAATCACCACCTCTTGAACGCCTTTGATACCGGCCATGTGAATCAACTCGTCCATGGCGGCTATAAAGCTTTCTCCACCTTCTAGGGAAAAGCGCTTTTGGCCCACGTACTTGGTGTGCAAATAGCGCTCAAGGCCTTCGGCAGCGGTGAGGCGATCGAGAATGTGTTTTTTCTTCTCTACACTGAAAGTGGGTTTGCTGCGAATGCTTTCTAATTTTTGCTGCCACCAGCGTTTTTCCCCCATGTCGGAGGTGTACATATATTCCGCGCCCAAGGTGCCGCAGTAGGTCTCACGCAAAGCGTTGATCAACTCGCGCAGGCTCATGCGGTCTTTGCCAAAGAAGGTGTTGCTGGTGTCGAACACGGTTTCTTGATCGGCGTCGGCAAAACCATAAAAAGACGGTTCTAGCTCGGGAATAGCAGGGCGCTCGGTGCGCTGCAAAGGGTCGAGATTGGCCCAGCGCTGGCCCACATTGCGGTAGGCGGCGATCAACTGCTGCGCGGCGGTGCGCTTGCGACCCATTTCGGCGTCGGCGCTGGCCATGACCACGCGAGTGCCGCCTTGCTTGGCGCGTTCGGCAAAAGCATTGACAACAGGCAAATGGGGCACGTCTTTGGCGTTGCTGCCATCAACGGCGGGCACGTGCTGAAGGGCGTCGAAATACTGGCGCCAGCTGTCGGGCACGCTGCCGGGATTGGCGAGGTAGTTTTCGTACATCTCTTCAACGTAAGGGGCGTTGCCCCCGAAGAGATAAGTGTTGCCCGCATAGGCTTGGTAGACGGATGAACCCGTCTGGTTTGAATCGCTCATGGCGCTGACCTCCGTTTCCCTGCAGGAAACATTAGCTTGGTTGAAGAACCCTCCACGACACGGCTGAACCGGATAGTGGATGCGACCCAAGGGGCTGCCCCTCAGATATGTACATCCATTGTGCCACTGATGTCTGACTATTTCACGACAAGCTTTAAATAGCGGGGGTCAAATTCCAGTTTTTTTGTCTTAGAAGTCACGCTTTCGCCGCCCGCTATGGGGACGCATTTTTCTGGTCTTTCGCTCAAAAAATGGTCCCCAGGCCGTGCGACTTTAAGTGATGTTTTGCATACGAACATGGTGGGTCGGCCCGCGTAGCGAACATCGCAGCTCCGCTGCGGTGAGCGGCGGACGAGCCCACCGTGGTCGGTAAGCCGCGTGAATTAATTGGAATCTGACCCCGATTGTTCCGATTGTTCCGATTGTTTTAAGCCAGCTGGTCTTTGATTTGTTGCAAAGGCGTTGGGTCATCCAGGGTGGTCAGGTCGCCTGGGTCGCGTTTTTCGCACACCGCTTGGATGGCGCGGCGCAGCAACTTGCCGCTGCGGGTCTTGGGTAAGAGACTTAAAAACAGCACCCGAGAGGGCCTGGCGATGGCGCCCAAATGGCTGTCCACCAGCTTCATGATTTCACCTTCCAACTTCAAGCGTCCCGCTGGCTCGCTCAAGGCTGACACATCTTTGGCCACCACAAACGCCATGGCCACTTGACCTTTAAGTTGATCGGCCACACCCACCACCGCTACTTCGGCGACATTCGGGTGGCTGGAGATGCTTTCTTCAATCTCACGCGTGCCCAGGCGGTGACCGGCCACATTGATCACGTCATCGGTGCGCCCCAAGATGAAGTAATAACCGTCTTCGTCGCGCACGCCCCAATCAAAAGTGGAGTAATGCCATTTGTCTGCAGTGCTTTGCCAATAGGTTTTCACAAAGCGTTGGTCGTCACCCCACAAGGTTTGCAAGCAACCGGGCGGCAGCGGGCCTTCGATCACCACCACGCCTTTTTGCTGCGCGCCCTGCAATGTCTCACCTGTGGCTTGGTCAATCAACTTCACGTCATAACCGTACATGGGCACGCCAGGGCTGCCGTATTTGCTGGGCATTTTTTGCACGCCGTTAGCCACGGTGAGGATGGGCCAACCGGTTTCGGTTTGCCAGTAGTTGTCGATGATGGGTTTGTTCAGGCCATCGGCAATCCATTGTGCGGTGGGTTCGTCCAGCGGCTCACCTGCTAAATAAAGGGCTTTGAGGCTGGAAATATCGTATGTGGACAACAGCGCAGGGTCTTGTTTTTTCAGCACCCGAACCGCTGTGGGTGCGCTGAACATATGGGTCACCTTGTACTTCTCCACCAGTTGCCACCAAATGCCGCCGTCTGGGCGGGTGGGCAAGCCCTCGTACATGAGCGTGGCCATGCCAGCGAGCAGCGGACCATAGATGATGTAACTGTGACCCACGACCCAACCGATGTCGCTGGTGGAGAAATACACCTGCCCGGCTTGACCTTCGAAAATATGCTGCATGCTGGCCGCCAAGGCCACGGCGTAGCCGCCGGTGTCGCGCTGCACGCCCTTGGGTTTGCCGGTGGTGCCCGAGGTGTAAAGCGTGTAACTGATGTGCTTGCTGTCCACCCATTCACACGGCACTTGGGCTTGAAGATGTATTTGGCGCAGGGCGGCGTAATCATGGTCGCGCCCAGCCACGCTAGTGAAAGCAGTCAAGCCGCGGTTGACCATCAACACGGCTGTAGGTTTGTGCTGGCTGAGTTGAATAGCTTCGTCGAGCAACGGTTTGTAGGGCACGATCTTGCCCCCGCGTGAACCTGCGTCGGCGCTGATGAGCAACTTAGGGCTGGCATCTTCAATCCTAGACGCCAAGGCATGAGACGCAAAACCACCGAACACGACGGAATGGATGGCACCAATACGCACACAGGCCAGCATGGCAAACGCGGCCTCGGCAATCATGGGCATATAAATGAGAACCCTGTCACCTTTGACCACACCCAAGCTTTGCAAAATGGCGGCCATGCGTTGCACTTCTTCGCTTAGCTGGGCAAAGCTGTAGGTCACCTCGGTATCGGTTTCGGTGGAAACATAAATCAGCGCGGGCTTATCAGCATGTTGTGCCAAGTGGCGGTCCACCGCGTTGTGGCACAGATTGGTTTGACCGCCCTCGAACCAGTTGGCAAAGGGCGGTTGGCTGTAATCGCAAATCTGGCTGGGCGGCACATGCCAGTCAATCAGTTGGGATTGTTCAGCCCAAAACCCGTCGCGGTCCTCCAAAGACCGGCGGTAAAAAGCCTGGTACTTACTCATCTTGTCTCCCCTGGTGGGTTCATTTTTATTTGATGAAGGCTTGAATATCTTTAAAGTGAGGATGCTCTGCGGTCTGTAACCACTCGAACAAAACCATCTCAGTGGTCACCAGTTCGGCTCCCGCGCCAGCCAAACGGTCGTAGGCGGCGTCACGGTTGCGCTCGGCGCGCGAGCTGCATGCATCGGTCACCACCCAAACTTCCCACTCTTCTTCCAGCAAATCTAAAGCGGTTTGTAACAAACACACATGCGCCTCCACGCCCGCCAAAACGATGCCGCGCCGCTCTGGCTCGATGGAGATGGGTTTTTGCAGGTGCTTGGGCAAGCTGCGAGCATTTCCTTGCACCGGCCTGGCCGATGGGGTAGGTTGCAAAAGCTCTAGCAAGCCCTCCTCGCAAGCACTGAAATGCATTTTGGACAGAGTTTGCCTGCACAAAGCTTTCATGGCGGGGGGCAGACTGCCCAAGCGAGAAGGGTTTTGCTCGGTGCCCCACACCGGCACGCTCAAGAGATGTGCGGCTTGCGCCAGCTTCATCGCATTGTCCCAACAGGCTTGCCCCTCCCACAGAGCCGGCAAGAGCTTGTCTTGGTAATCAATCAGCACCAACTGGGACTCATCGGCATCCATCAACATGGCTTAAATCCTCACCACCACACGACCGCGCACCTGACCCGCCATGAGTCCTTGGGCGCGCTCAGCGGCGTGGTCTAAATCGACTTCTTCAATCATGCTCTCCAGCTTGGCGATATCCAAGTCTTGGGCCAAACGCGCCCAAGCTTGCTGGCGCAGCGCCAAAGGCGCCATGACCGAGTCGACGCCTATCAAACGGACATTGCGCAAAATAAACGGCATGACGGTGGTGGGCAAATCCATGCCCTGCGCCAAGCCACAAGCTGCCACAGCGCCGCCATAGCGGGTTTGCGCCAGCACATTGGCCAAGGTGTGCGAGCCCACCGCGTCGACCACACCCGCCCAGCGTTCTTTTTGAAACGGTTTGCCAGCGGCCGACAACTCGGCGCGATCCATCAAACTTTGTGCACCCAAGCTTTTCAAATAGGCTTCTTCGCTGGTTTTACCTGTGGCAGCCACCACGTGGTAACCCAATTTGGCGAGCAAGGCAATGGCCACACTTCCGACACCGCCGGTGGCCCCTGTGACCAACACTTCGCCGCTACCGGGCTTCACGCCTTGCTGCTCCAAGGCCATGACGCACAACATGGCGGTGTAACCCGCCGTCCCAATCGCCATGGCTTGTCGCGGCGTGAAGGCGGCGGGCAGTTTCACCAACCAATCGCCTTTAAGTTTGGCCTGCTCAGCCAAACAACCCCAATGGGTTTCGCCCACGCCCCAGCCGTTGTGCACAAAACTGTCACCGGCTTTCCAATCAGGATGGCCAGAGGAAATGACGGTGCCTGCGCCGTCAATGCCAGCCACCATGGGCCAGGCACGAACCACGGGGCTTTTGTTAGTGATCGCCAAGCCGTCCTTGTAGTTCAGGGTGGAATAAGCCACGCGCACATGCACATCGGCGTCGGGCAAGCGGCTCTCGTCCAAGGATTGAACAGAAGCTTGAAATTGAGGTTCTTTTTCTAATAACAGTGCGCGAAACATGGCTTTCCTTTAATGGGTTTAAGGCTTAAAACCCCTGATTGTGCGTCAAGGAACCCCTTTTTTGACAAGGTTATGATCTTGACCAATGCTTAAACACTTGATACCACTGTCTTTTCTGTGCGCTTTGGGGGCAAACGCCGCCCCCAACAATGCTGCGCATGACGACCTCGACCTGCTGCTCATCCAGCGTGGGGTGGTTCGGGCTGTTGTCGATGTCGGTCAAAACGTCAGCGCCCAAGCCTCTGACTTGGTGGTCAATGCCATGGGCTATTTGGGCACCCCTTATCGCCGTGGTGGTACAGGTCAGCAAGGCTTTGATTGCAGCGGTTTTGTGCAAGCCATGTTTGAGAACACCCTGGGCTTGGTCTTGCCTCACAACGCCAAGGCACAGGCCGCCAACACTGAAAAAATTGACAAAGCTGAATTGCAACCTGGCGACTTGGTGTTTTTCAATACCTTGCGTCGAACCTTCAGCCATGTGGGCATTTATGTGGGGGAAGGCAAGTTCATCCACTCGCCACGCTCTGGCGGTCAAGTTCGCATTGAAGACATGAGCGACAGCTATTGGGTCAAGCGCTTCAATGGCGCACGTCGGGTCAATACTGAGTCCACCCAAGCCGTTTCTGACACCGCTTTGCGCTAAGCTCTTTTCCATGTCCGACCCCCTGTTGATTGCCCGTAACGCTTCGGCCCAGTGTTTTTTGCTGCCCGAATTAACCAACCGCCACGGTTTGATCACGGGTGCCACAGGTTC
>Ga0209084_1003052_pt1 | contig 12489 bp, 12 predicted proteins | sample C_130820_MF_Meta_FD_187309 | JGI IMG/M metagenome (GOLD analysis project Ga0209084, IMG submission 187309) | Freshwater microbial communities from Lake Croche, Canada to study carbon cycling - C_130820_MF_MetaG (SPAdes) (version 2) | ecosystem: Environmental > Aquatic > Freshwater > Lake... | reverse complement strand
AAGTGCTGGAGTGGAATGGGGCCAATTTAAACAGCGTGTTTGCGCAGCGCAGCAACTTATTTCGCCCACGCTTTTGGGGCTTGCTGCGCGATATCCTGCGCTTTAACCAACTCGCCACCGATTTGGCCCAAAGTGGCCAAGCTGACGCTTTGGCCCAGCCTTTGCAAGATTTTTTAGACCAACACGGTTTTGGCAGCACTTTTCGCAACGGCTATTTGCTTCCCATGCTGGGCTGTATTTGGAGTTGCCCGACCACCCAAATGCTGCAGTTTCCCGTGGCCACCATGGTGCGCTTTTGTGACAACCATGGTTTGCTGCAAGTCAACAACCGCCCGCCTTGGTTCACTGTGGCCGGCGGCGCCAAGCATTATGTGAAAGCCATCACCGACACCATCAACGACAAGCGCTTGAATACCCCCGTGCTGGGCATTGCCCGCGACGCACAAGGCGTGCGGGTTCGCACCGCGCAAGGGGTGGAGCATTTTGACCAAGTGGTGTTGGCCACACACCCCGACCAAGCCTTGCGTTTGCTTGAGCAGCCAAGTGCCCGCGAACAAGCGCTGTTGGGTGCCATCGGCTTTCAAGCCAATCGCGCCGTGCTGCACACCGACACCAGCGTCATGCCCCAACGGCGTTTGGCATGGGCAGCCTGGAATTACCAACGTACCCAAGCCGAGAGCGAATCTGCCCGTGTGTGTTTGCATTACTGGCTCAATCGCCTGCAGCCCCTGCCCTTCAAACAAGACGTCATCGTTTCGCTCAACCCAGCTACGCCCATAGACCCTACGCGCATTTTGGGCAGCTACGACTATGCGCATCCTGTGTTTGACTTGCCCGCCATCGCCGCCCAAGCCGAGTTGCCGCGTTTGCAAGGCCAGCAACACACTTGGTATGCGGGTGCTTGGATGCGCTATGGCTTTCATGAAGACGGTTTTCAAGCCGGCTTGGCCGCCGCACAAGGCTTGCTGGCGCATGCCGTCCACAAGCAAGAGGCTTTGGCGTGAGCCAAGCAACGCCGCTGATTGCTTGGGGTCAAGTCCGGCACAGCCGAGCGCGACCCACAAGCCATGCGTTTGCCTACCCCACGTGGTTTTTGATGCTGCCTATGCGCAGCATGGCACTTGTTGGAAGTGGTGCCTTGGCTTTGAACCGCCGCGCAGCCATTTCTTTTCATGATGTCGACCACGGCGACGGTCGTGCGGCTTGCGAAGGCGGCGCTTTGGCTTGGCTCGACGAGCTGCTGCTCAGCCAAGGCATTTTGGATGCCCAAGGCGAGGTTTGGTTGCATTGCTACGCCAGAGTGTGGGGCTATGCCTTCAAGCCGGTGAGTTTTTGGTATTGCCATCGAAGCGACGACAGCTTGGCGGCCATCGTGGTGGAGGTGAACAACACCTTTGGCGAGCGTCACTGCTATGTTTTGCCCGAGCCGCGCTATGGCCAAACCTTGCATGCCGACAAGGTGTTTCATGTGTCGCCCTTTTGCCATGTACAAGGTCAGTACGATTTTCGTTTCATGCGCACCGTTCATGAGGGTAAGGCAAAAACCGTGGTGCGCATAGACCACAGCGATGCCTTGGGCTTGCTCATCAGCACCAGCGTCAGCGGCAGCCTGCAGCCCCTCACCACCGCCGCGCTGCGCAACGCTTTGTGGCGCTACCCATTGCAAAGTTTTGGCGTGATGGCACGCATCCATTGGCAAGCACTGGGGCTGTGGCTCAAGCGCGTGCCCTTTGTGCGCAAGCCGCCGCCGCCCGAACAGTTTGCCACCCGTGGTGGTCTGTGAATTTGTTATTGTTTCAACGCTTATTTTTTAACCATGCCCAGCCTGCACTCGACCAACCCAAGCGCCCCAACTACTTTTAGTCCCTCCGCGCCCATGGCGGCGCAACGCGCTTTGCGCATGCTCGAATCGTTGACGGTGGGGGGGCTGACGGTTGCTTTGCCCGATCAGCGCGAGCTGCTATTTGGCACCGCCCAAAGCGGGCCGCAAGCCAACATTCGTATTCATGATTGGCAAGTGTTTGCACTTACCATGCGTTCGGGCGATATTGGTTTTGCACAAAGCTATATTGACAAGCAGTGGGATACGCCCGACTTAACCACTTTGCTGCAACTGCTGGTGGCCAACCGACGCGTGATGGACGACTTGATTTTTGGCACTTGGTGGGGACGCTTGGCTTATCAAGTTCGTCACTGGATGCGGCGCAACACCAAAAAGAACAGCAGTAAAAATATCCATGCCCACTACGATTTGGGCAATGGCTTTTACAGCCTGTGGCTAGACCCCAGCATGTCTTACTCCTCAGCATGGTTTGACAACGACTACAACCAACCCCTGATCGCCGCGCAACATGCCAAAGTGCGTCGTGCCCTGCGCATGGCGGGCGTGCTTGCGGGTCAGTCACAGCGAGTGCTTGAAATTGGTTGCGGCTGGGGTGGCTTGGCCGAGATCGCCACCCGAGAATGCGGCGCCAAAGTCACGGGCATCACCCTGAGCCCCGCGCAGCTGGCTTATGCCCACGAGCGCCTGGGCGCGCAATCGCTGCACGCCGATTTGCGCTTGCAAGATTACCGCGACACCAACGACGGCCCGTATGACGCGATTTGTTCCATCGAGATGATCGAAGCCGTGGGTCGGGCTTATTGGCCCACCTATTTCCAAACCATTGCGCGCTTGCTCAAACCCGGCGGACAGGCTTGCATACAAAGCATCGTCATCGATGACGCCTTGTTCGAGCGCTATGCCTTGGGCACCGACTTCATTCAGCAGTACATTTTTCCGGGCGGCTTTTTACCCAGCACCAGCCAGTTCAAAGCACAAGCGCAGGCTGCGGGCTTGCAAGTGGTCGACAGTTTTGCTTTCGGCCAAGACTATGCAGAAACCTTGAAACGCTGGCGCGAAACCTATGTGCAGACCTTGCCGCACATGGGCGACTTGGGCTTTGATCAGCGCTTTGAACGCACCTGGCTGTTTTACTTGGCCTATTGCGAAGCCGCCTTTTTGGAACGCAACACCGACGTGGTTCAGTTCACTTTGCGCAAGCCGGCATGAGCGACAAACCCAGCGAGCCCGTCAATGCCTTGGCTTTGGCGCGTTTGGGCCTTCCCGCTTTGCCCTTGGCTTTTGTGGCGCTGCCCTTGTATGTGTTGTGGCCGCATTACTTTGCCACCCAGTTTGGGGTTTCGCTTTCTTTGATCGGTGGCTTGTTGCTGTTGGCGCGCGCCTTAGATGCCCTCATCGACCCCAGTCTGGGTCATTGGTTAGACAGTTGTTATGCGCAAAGCCCTGCGCGGGTGCTGCGCCGCTGTTATTTGGCTGCGCTGCTACTGGGTTTATCTTTCATCGGCTTGTTTTTCCCGCAATGGTTGCTGGGAAGCAGTGTGGCGCAAGCCGATTTGCTCTTGCTGGTGGGCGCCATGCTGTTGCTGTGCTACCTCAGTTACAGCGTGCTCACGATTGCACTGCAAGCGTGGGGCGCTCGGTTGGGCGGCGACCCTGTGGCGCGCAGTCGCTTGGTGGGATGGCGAGAAGGCTTGGGCTTGGCTGGCGTGATCTTGGCCTCTGTGGTGTCGGGCTTGACTGGCATACCGGCCTTGGTGGCCGTGTTCATTGGCGTGCTGGTTTTGGGCATGCTGTCATGGTCTGGCGCGGTACAACCCGCGCCCAGCCCAAGCACCCATCAAGCCAGTTGGTGGTCTTCGCTTTGGCATCCTTTGAAAGACGCCGAATTTTTGCGCTTGCTGCGGGTCTTCATGGTCAATGGCATTGCCTCGGCCATTCCAGCCACGCTGCTGGTGTTTTTTGTGCAAGACCGCTTGCAACTTGATGCGCAAATGCAGGCGCAGTTCTTGGGGGTTTATTTTGTCGCCGCCGCCATCTCCATGCCGCTTTGGTTGCGCGTGATAGCTCGCTTTGGTTTGTTCAGCGCTTGGGCCGCCGGCATGTCCATGGCGATACTGGTATTTATATGGTCCTACGCTTTGGGCGTGGGAGATGTGTGGGGCTATACCGCCATTTGTGCGCTGTCGGGGCTGGCCTTGGGTGCAGACTTGATTGCGCCAGGCGCTTTGCTCAACGGCGTGCTGCAACAACGTGGTCCCAACGAAATACATGCAGGCGCCTACTTTGGCTGGTGGCAAGTGGCCACCAAACTCAATTTGGCACTCGCCGCGGGTATTGCCTTGCCCCTGCTAGAGTGGTTGGGCTACACCCCTGGCGCGCAGGATGCGAGCGCTTTGGCTTCGCTCAGCGGGTCGTATGCCTTGCTGCCCTGTGCTTTGAAATTAGCGGCGCTGTGGCTGCTGCTGAAAGCCTCGCGAGCAACATTGATCAACAAGGAGACAGTATGAATCGACGTTTATGGTTGTCTGCGGCTACGGCCAGTGCATTGGGTGCGAGTGGCTGTGCAGGTCCCTCTTTGAACGACTATGCCCAAGCCCTGCCGGCACTCGATCTGAAAACCTACTTCAACGGCGTGATTGACGCTTGGGGTGTTTTCACCGACCGCTCAGGCCGCGTGGTCAAGCGCTTCACCGTGGTGATGAACTGCAGCTGGGATGGCGAGCAAGGCGTGCTGGATGAAGACTTTGTGTATTCCGATGGCAGCACCCAAAAACGCATTTGGAGATTGCAGCATTTGGGTGAAGGCAACTACAGCGGCTCAGCCGATGATGTGGTGGGCAAGGCCCAAGGCGCCAGCCGCGGCAATGCATTTCGCTGGGGTTACACCTTGGCGCTGCCGGTCGATGGCCGCGTTTGGGAGGTGCAATTTGACGACTGGATGTACCTCATGAACGACCGCGTCATGCTTAACAAAGCCAGCATGTCCAAGCTGGGCATTTTTTTGGGTGAGGTCACTTTGGCGTTCACCAAGCGGACTTAAAACATGGCTTGGCTCACACCCTTCAACAAGCCCCTCACAGAGTGGCGCGGCCGCAGCGTGTGGCTGGTGGGCGCGTCCAGCGGCATAGGTTTGGCCTGTGCCAAGGCCTTGCATGCGCAGGGTGCCAAGGTGTGTGTGTCAGCCAGGCAAGAAGCTTTGTTGCAAGCCTTTGTGTCGGATCATCCTGGCAGCATGGCCTTGGCCCTTAACGTGACCGACGCGCAAGCGGTTCAAGCAGCGGCGCGCGTTGTTGAAAACCACCAAGGCTTGGATGTGGTGATGTATTGCGCAGGCGTCTACCATCCACTGCGCGCCACCGACTACAACTTAGGTGCCATGGAACAACACATGGCTGTGAATTACCACGGCGCTTTGTATGTGCTCGATGCAGTCTTGCCCGCTTTGTTGTCGCAAGCTCACGGTCACCTCAGTTTGGTCTCCAGCGTCGCCGGCTACCGTGGTTTGCCGCAAAGCTTGGCTTATGGCCCCAGCAAAGCCGCGCTCACCCATTTGGGTGAAGCCTTGTATTTGGATTTGCAAGACAGCGGCATTGGCGTGAGTGTTATCAACCCGGGCTTTGTGGAGACGCCTTTGACAGCGCAAAACCAATTCACCATGCCGGCGCTGATTACCCCTGCTGTAGCGGCCGAATATATTTTGCAAGGCTGGCGCGACGGCTTGTTTGAAATCCATTTCCCCAAACGCTTCACGCTTTGGCTGCAGCTGCTGCGGGTGTTGCCCTACCGCTGGTATTTTTCATTGGTGCGCCGCGCCACAGGCTTATGAACACACCACGCACCCATTTGCCGGAAGTGGTCGACGCTTTGGTCCTGGTCTTTGAGCAGCTTCAAGCCACCGACCTGAGCACGCTTGGCAACTGGTATGCGCCTGATGCACGCTTCAAAGACCCCTTTAAAGAGGTGCAAGGCGTGGCCGCGATTGCGGCGGTTTTTGCGCACATGTTCGAAACCCTGCATGAACCCCGCTTTGTGGTGACCGAGCGCATCGTGCAAGGCTCACAGTGTTTTTTGGTTTGGGATTTTCTGTTTCGCTTCAAAACCATGGACAACGCAACAACCCAGTGCATACGCGGGGGCTCGCATTTGCAATTTGTGCAATCCGACGACGGCGATTGGCGCATCAGCTTGCACCGCGATTACTGGGATGCGGCCGAAGAGTTGTATGAAAAACTGCCGTTGGTGGGTGGCTTGATGCGTTGGCTGAAAAAACGCGTCAACACCTAAGCACTGTCTTTAAGCGGGCACGCTTTCCATGAAGCTGGCGCGTTGCATAAGCTTTTCTTGCAAGACGGCAAGGTTGGGATAGTCTTCGCGCCAATCGATGTTGGGAAAACGAAAATCTAGATAGCCTAAAGCGCAACCCACGGCCAAGTCGGACAAATTTAAATGCGTGCCGCAGCAATAGGGCTTGTCGCCCAAGCCTTGGCTCATGGCCGCCAAACAGTTGTGCACCTTGCCCAAATAGCGGTCTATCCACGCTTGGCTGCGTTGGGCTTCGCTGCGACCGGGCCAATACGCTTCTAAGCGAGCGGTGATGGCCGCATCAAGCAAACCATCGGCCAAGGCTTCCCAGGTTTTCACCTCGGTGCGCTCACGCCCGCTGGGAGGAATCAGCTTGCCCACCGGCGACAAGGTGTCAAGGTATTCGACGATGACGCGTGAATCGAACAACGCCTCGCCGCCTTCCATGACCAAACAAGGCACTTTGCCCAAAGGATTTGAAGTTGTGATGGTGGTCTGCGCAGCCCAAACATCTTCTTGAACAAATTCATATTCGAGTTTTTTCTCGGCCATGACAACACGCACTTTGCGCACATAAGGACTGGGGACAGAGCCGATCAATTTCATACAGACATCAATTTGTTTCGTAGTCAGTCATTCTATAGAGCCAGCATAGGGCATGCCTCAGGCCCAGCGGTTTAGCCGCGCCTAGAATCGGCAATATGAATACTTTTTCTGTGACCGCTTTGTCGCCCTTGGATGGGCGCTACGCCAACAAACTCAAGCCTTTGCAGTTGCTGATGAGCGAACACGGCTTTATGCACCGCCGGGTTCAAGTCGAGGTGGCGTGGTTCATCGCCTTAAGTGACGCCGGCATGCCCGAGTTTGCGCCTCTGAGTCAGGCCGCAAGGCAACATCTGGTGCAGCTGGTGCTGGCCTTTTCTGCGCAAGACAGCTTGGCCATCAAAGAGATTGAGCGCACCACCAACCACGATGTGAAAGCAGTGGAATATTGGCTCAAAGCCCAATGCCAATCGCCCCAGTTAAACAGCGCTTTGCGGGAAGAATTGGGGCGTGCCAATGAGTTCATCCACTTCGCCTGCACCAGCGAAGACATCAACAACACCAGCCATGCTTTGCAATTACAAGCCGCTCGCGAGCAAGTGCTGTTGCCCGCCATCGACGCGCTCATAGCCAAACTGCGCATCATGGCGCATCAGTACGCCCACCAAGCCATGCTCAGCCGCACCCATGGCCAAACCGCCAGCCCCACCACGGTCGGTAAAGAAATGGCCAATGTGCTTATGCGCGTGCAAAACGCCCGCCAGCGCATCGCCTTGGTGGTGCTGTTGGCCAAAATGAACGGTGCGGTGGGCAACTACAACGCCCATGTGTCGGCCAGCGCCGAAATCGATTGGCCGGCCTTTGCGCGTCGCGTCATCGAGTCACCCACCAGCGCAGGCGGCTTGGGGCTGGCGCAACAAACCTACAGCATTCAAATTGAGCCGCACGACTACATGGCCGAATTGTTTGATGCGGTTGCACGAACCAACACGGTGTTGATAGACCTGTCTCGTGACCTGTGGGGCTATATCTCTTTGGGTTATTTCAAGCAAAGTTTGAAAGAGGGTGAAATTGGCTCGTCCACCATGCCACACAAAGTCAACCCGATTGATTTTGAAAATGCCGAAGGCAATTTGGGTCTGGCCAATGCGCTGCTGCGCCACTTGAGCGAGAAGCTGCCTATCAGCCGCTGGCAGCGCGATTTGTCTGACAGCACGGTGCTGCGCAATATGGGGGTTGCTTTGGGCCACTGCGATTTGGCTTACCAGTCTTTGTTGCAAGGCTTGAATAAGCTGGAACTCAATAGCCAAGCTTTAGATGCCGATTTGGACAATGCCTGGGAGGTGTTGGCCGAACCGATTCAAACCGTGATGCGCCGGTATGGCGTGGCCGGCGCCTACGAGCAACTCAAAGCCCTGACACGCGGCCAACGCGTCACCCGCGAAGACTTGCATGGACTCATCCAATCCTTGGCTATTCCTGATAACGAAAAACAGCGCTTGCTGGCGCTCACACCAGCCAACTACATTGGCTTGGCTGCCGAGTTGGCTTTAAAAGCTTAGTGCCTTAAGACCGGGCGCGTTCAGCGTAACGGTTGAAGCGCCAAGAGTCACCGTGCAAGGTAATACGCCGCCAAACTGCGCGTTTGGCCACAGGACTGAGCTCGGGCCAGCGTTGCACCTCTTCGAAGCTGCGCCCACAGCCTTTGCACATCGAGTCGCCTTGGCTGGTGGAACAAATGGCGATGCAAGGCGTGTCGGTGGTGGTGTCGTACCACGCTTGCCATGCCGCAAAGGCTTTGGGTGGAAAACCTTTTTCCGCAGCCAGTTCTTGATGGTGGTAAATCATCAAAGCATAGACCTCGGCCAATGCGCGCAGCTCGGGCGCCAAGGTCACACCGTCGGGCGAAGGCTTTAAAGCACGCCAATAATTAATGGCCGACTCAATATCGGTGATGTGAATGCCGCTCATGCTCAATGGGGCTGCAAGAGTTCGCGGCGAACGCGCTCTAAGCTGCGCTTGCGCGAATCGATGATGGATGCTTCCAATTGCCCTGCCCGATCGAGTTTGCCTTCAGTGCTCAGTTGCTTGGCCAAGTCTTGGGCCGCGCGCAAGCGGTCAATGGCTCCCACCTCATCCCAACGCGCCACATGAAACTCCGCGTCGGCGCGCAAGGAACGCAAGCGATTACCGCTTTGCGCCAAGGCCTGGGACGACAAATCCCAAGCCAAAGCGTCACGGGGGTGCTGCGCCAACCACAACTGCATGGCGTCGTTAGCTTGGGCCGACAGCGCTGCTTGCTTAGCGTCCAAACGGCACTGGGTTTGCAACATGACACGCGCACGGTCTATCACCTTGTTGCCCAAGGCTTGCAAGCATTGCTGCGGGTTGTTCAAGCGCCGCTCGGTGTCCGCCGCCAATAATTGCGCTGCCCGCAAACCGGCTGGGTCTTCACGCACCAATTGCAGCAAGGTGCTCAAGGCTTCTCTCGCAGGCGCGGCGCGGCGTTGCTGGGTGTAAGCCATCACGCCGGCATACAACATGGCGGCACGCTTGGTCATGGGCAGTTGCGGGGAAAAATCTTTTTCCAAGGTGTCAGTGATTTTTTGCAGGTCGTCTACGTAGGGGCTCATCAAAGCGCGTGCGCGTGCGGCCATCATGGCGTGCTCGATGCTGGTCTCGACTGGCGCGAATGTTCGGTCCAAGCCAAGGCGCGCTTGCATGTCGCCAATACGCTCGGTGGTGAGCGGGTGGCTGCGCAAATAGGGGTAGTTGCCGTTGTCGTTCAAGCGCGAGGCAAGTTGTAACTTTTGAAACATGCCGACAACCCCTTGCGAATCAAAGCCGGCTTGCGCGTGCACATTAAAACCCATGCGATCGGCTTCGCGCTCCATGTCCCGCGAAAAATTCAGCTGGCCTTGCGCCGTTCCTGCGGTGCCACCTATGATCAGCGCGTTGGCCGCCTCGGGGCTGCGGCTGGCAGCAAGCACACCCAGAATCATGCCGGCGATTAAAAATGGCGTGGTGCGCCCTTGCTGATCTTGCATGCGGGCGATATGGCGCTGGGTCACATGGCTGAGCTCGTGTGCCATCACTGAGGCCAGCTCGTCACGGCTAGACACCACCGCGATCAGCCCCAAGTGCACACCCATGAAACCCCCGGGCAAAGCAAATGCATTCACCGATTTGTCGCGAATCAAAAACACATCCCACGCAAACGCTTCTTCTTGCTCGGTTTGCAAATTACCCAGCTGCATCGCCGATTCGCGCAGCGACTGCCAAATGGATTGCAAATAGTCCATCAATATGGGGTCGTCCATGTAATCTGCATCGGTCACCAACTGGCGCATGATGGATTCGCCTAAGCGACGCTCTTGCTGCAAGCTCATGCCGTTGCCGTCGCCGATATTGGGCAGGCGCCCCGCGCTGCTTTGCGCTTGCAGACCCAACGGTGCCATGGCACCCAGCGCCAAGGCCAGGCTCAGCGCCAAAGGTCGCAAACGGGTCAAAGATGTCATGGTCTGGGGGCGCGGGATCGTATGATGGGAGATTGATGTTACCCCTATAGAAAAACCATGTCTTTGACACACTTTGACGCCCAAGGCCAAGCCCATATGGTTGATGTGGGCCCCAAAACCACCACCCACCGCATAGCTGTAGCCACTGGCGAGATTCACATGCTGCCCGCCACACTGGCTTTGATTGAAAGCGGCAACGCCAAAAAAGGCGATGTGATTGGCATTGCGCGCATTGCCGGCATACAAGCGGCCAAGAAAACCAGCGACCTCATCCCGCTGTGCCATCCGCTGGCACTTACCCGCGTGGCGCTCGATTTTGAGCTGCTGCAAAACCCGCCCCGCGTGAGCTGCTCCGCCACTGTAGAGACGCATGGTCAAACTGGTGTGGAGATGGAAGCCTTAACCGCAGTGCAAGTGGCCTTACTTACCATTTATGACATGTGCAAAGCGGTGGACCGTGGCATGACCATCAACAACGTGAAGTTGATGGAGAAGCATGGCGGCAAGAGTGGGAGTTTTGTGGCGGGCGCTCCCGCTTAAAACTGGTAAACCAAAGAAGTCAACCCTGCATGCGGTTTGGCTTGAAACGCGGTTTCCATCATCACCTCAAGTGACATACGAGGCAATACAAAGTTTTGTTTGGCCAACGTGAGCCTGAGGTTTTGTAAATTAAAGGTTTTGGCCTGAACCGAGTAGTCTCGCCACTGGTAAGAGGTAGCGGCCCAAGGAATCACGTTATCCAGAACAACGACTGCACCAAGGTCTTGTCGCCAAGCTGAATCATCGCCCGCATGACTGAGCTTGAACTCATTGATCACTGGCAACTTCAATTTTTGCTTGACTTGCCCGTAGCTACCAGTGAGCGATGGAATATCAGATGACGTGATTTTTCCATTGGCTTGGTTAACTTGGTATTTTTTCTGAATAAAAAACAAACCGTCAGCTTGTACGGATGAAAAGATATTCATGCCAGTCCAAAGCACAGACCAATCATTTTTTTTATAACTCAAACTTGCATCATTGCTGAAGCCATAGCCCATATCTGGTTGCTTTGCATAAGGGTCGAATCCAAATGTTTGCAGGCCTTGGCTGTAGGTATTTGCCTGCAACTGCGCGGTGTTGCTGGCAAGTGTGATTTGCCCATCCCCTTGGTTGAGTTTGAATGGGTTGATTTTCACCACCTTGGGCGACCACGACCATTGCACATTGGAGGAAGACTGCAAATTACCCCAAGTGACACCGACTGCGGTGTATTCAAATTTGCGCATCTGCGCCGCCAAGGGGTAAGCGCCATTGCTCAATTGCCCCAAGTTCAATTCATTGTTGGCAGCCAACACCATCACGTTTTGTGTGGCATGCAACACCGACTGCTGGCGTTTTTCTACAAACACATCTGTGCCAAACACCTCAACCTTGGCTTTGAGTTGGCTGTCGGCATAGCCCGTCATGGCTTTGGCCTCAGTGCTCATGCTTTGGCGCGCCCAATAGTCTTTGGTCAGCAAGCCTTGGCCTGTTCCGGAATTGAGTTGGTAGGAAAGCGTTTGTGCTTCGGTAGAGAGGCACACGCCCAAGCAGAGAAAAAAAATGGCCGCATAGCGGCCATTGGTTAGCAGAAGCATGGGCAAATGTTACTTGAGCGAAATGATGCGCCCATTACTGCCATTGGTCTCTCTCAAGTACAACACACCGCCTGCAATATTGCCAATTTGCGTGGTGCCTTGGTACACCTCGCCAGCGCCTTTGTGATCGGTACCTTCGCGCACTTTCGCGTTGTAAATTCCGCCGTTGCTGGTAACCACGATGTCACCATCCAACACTTGCGCATTCGTGTAGTCGGTTTGGTTTTTACCTTTGGCGGTCATATAGAGTGTGGTGCCATTGGAGGTGAAATTGACGCCCAAGTTGGAGCTGTTCCAACCCGTCAAGGTTTCAGTCAGCGCGATGGTGACATCGTCAGCAAATGTCATGCTAAAGCTTACCGTTCCATTGATGGGGTTGGATGTAGAGTTTTCAATGTAAGGGTGGTACCCCGTTTCGCCAAAACCCGCGACGGTTTGCGACACGTTGATTGTGAAAGCAACTATGGCGCCTTCTTTTAGTGTCCCGCTGAATGTAGCCGCTATATTTGTTGCGTGCGAACGCTTGATACAAGGCGTTGCCCCATTTGTGCAAATGTCTTTGATATTGGCAGTAAGTTTTCCTGAAATATTGTCACCATCAGAACTTGTGACGGCCAACGGCGCGGTTAAGGTTGCAGTACCCAAATTATTGGCGGTGTTGGTT
>Ga0209084_1003051_pt1 | contig 12491 bp, 16 predicted proteins | sample C_130820_MF_Meta_FD_187309 | JGI IMG/M metagenome (GOLD analysis project Ga0209084, IMG submission 187309) | Freshwater microbial communities from Lake Croche, Canada to study carbon cycling - C_130820_MF_MetaG (SPAdes) (version 2) | ecosystem: Environmental > Aquatic > Freshwater > Lake... | reverse complement strand
TGGCTATCCGGTGATGCAGAAGAAGTGCTGCAAGTGTTCCGTGATGGATCGGACATTTATGTCCGAGAAGCGCAGGGTATCTTCCGTGTAGCGGACGTATCACCTGAACAGCGACAAGTGGGCAAAGTGGCGATTCTTGCTTGTGGCTACGGTGGTGGTGTTGGAGCGTTCGCAGCTATGAGTAAGGCCTACGGCGTATGTCTACCAGAATCAGAGGCTAAGCGTACTGTGGACGCATGGAGACGTGCTAATCAATGGGCAGTCAACTACTGGCAACAGCTAGAGATTGCCTACATGAAAGCCATGCGTCATAAAGGGCGTGAGTTCTCAGCAGGGCGTGTTACCTATATGTTCGATGGTATACACCTCTGGTATATACTGCCCTCTGGCCGTGTATTGTGCTATCCGTTCGCTAGACTAGAAACGGATGGCGTTACATATCTCAAAGCAGCATGGAAACCAACCGCCGATGCTAAAGAATGGCCTCGCGCACGCTTGTGGAAAGGCCTCGCTTGTGAGAACATTACACAAGCAGTCGCTAACGATCTGCTACGCCATTCTTTACGCCAAATTGATGCAGTCCTGCACATTCACGATGAGATAGTCGTTGAATGTGCGGAAAAAAATGCAGATGCAGCCGCAGCGCAATTAGAGCATATTATGTGTACCCCTCCGGCGTGGGCAACTGGCCTTCCGCTTTCTGTTGAAGTGAAAATTATGAAAAGGTATGGCAAATGATTAACTATTTAACTAATATTGCACCAGAAGGCGAAACATTCTTGATAGTAAAGCAGGCAGCGAAAGCATGGCCTGCTTTTCTGCCCAATAAAAAGATGACAGCAGGCGCGTGGTACGGCAATACCGCCATGTTCATCATTGACCGCTTTATAGACGGCAAGCCGTCCGCATCCGCATCTAATTGCGAACACGTGGGCTTCATGGTGTTGGACGATATAGGCACAAAGTCCACCGTCCCACCGCTTGAACCTACGTGGAAAATGGAAACCTCGCCCAACAACTATCAATGGGGCTACACCTTCGCGCTCGACAGCCAACCAACCAAAGGCGACTTCTCAGCAGCGATTAAGGCCATAGCAGACGCGGGCTTCACCGATGGTGGGGCTATCAACCCTGTACGCAACTTTCGACTGCCAGGATCGATCAACTTAAAACCAGGGCGCGACAATTTCGCAAGCGTATTGACTGAGTTCCACCCAGAGCGTGAGTTTACCCTCGACCAGATATGCACGGCCTTAGATGTTGTACCTGAAGCCGCCGACACTTCCACCCTCAACCGGATAGACATTGCCGATGATGGCACGGACGAGGTGCTTGCTTGGCTAAAATCTGCCGGTTATCTGTTAGCTAACGGCAATAGTGCCGGATGGTGGGGCGTACTATGTCCGAACCACGCCGAACATTCTGACGGCAATCCTGAAGGCCGTTATATGCCAGTTACACGCGCATACACTTGCCTGCATGAGCATTGCAGCGAATGGGACAGCCATAAATTCCTACAATGGGTAGAACAGGAGAGCGGTATCAAGTGTGGCCACGGCCTACGCGATGAGTTGCTCGCCGCCGTGATGGAGACTGCATTATCCAAGCTAACCCCGTCCGATATGTTCAAAGTGGACGCCCTGGCCGAGGTCGAACGTAAAGAACTAGGCCGTATTGAACGTGCCAAATGGTTCGAACGCTTTGCTTATATACAGGATGATGAGTCCTACTTTGATTTACAGGATCGCCGTGAGGTATCACGCGCCACGTTTAACGCCCTGTTCCGCCATGTGGACTGCAAGAGCATACACACAAATCGTAAGGTCGAAGCGTCCGTGTTCTTTGACGAGAACAGGCAAAGCATGGGCGCGAAAGCCCTAGTCGGTATCACATACGCTGCAGGCGATTCTGTTCTAGTAACACGCGATGGCGATGTATACGGCAATAGATGGCGCGATGCACGCCCGGTATGTACGCCAGGCAACATAGCACCCTGGCTCACCCATTGTGAGAACCTGATCCCTGATGATGTAAGCCGCAATCATATATTTGACGCGATGGCTTTCAAATTGCAGAATCCACGCATAAAGATTAATCACGCCATTTTGCTAGGCGGCACTGATGGCTGCGGTAAGGATACAGTTTTCGCACCATTCATACACGCCGTATGCGGTAACGGCTTAAAGAATCGCGGCCTTATGGATTCAGATTCCGCTACGTCTCAATGGGGCTATCAGCTAGAAAGTGAAATAGTGATTATCAATGAGCTTAAAGAACCTGACGCATCCACGCGCCGCGTATTAGCTAACAAGCTCAAGCCCATCATTGCCGCGCCGCCCGAAATGCTACCAATAAACCGTAAGGGACTGCACCCATACATGATGTGCAATAGATTGCTCGTCCTGGCATTTACTAATGACTACATCCCTATTAGCTTACCCTCTGCGGATCGCCGATGGATGTGTGTGTGGACGCACGCGCCCAAGATGACTCCTGATGATGGGGCGAAAATGTGGGCGTGGTTTGAGTCTGGCGGCTTTTCAGCTATTGGAGCATGGCTGCACGCACGCAACGTGGCACACTTTAAGGCCGGCGCGCCGCCGCCAATGACAGAATATAAGCTATCCCTAGTCGAACATGGTATGTCCGCATCAGAATCGCATATAGTTGAAATGCTGCGCTTGCGTGTGGGTGAGTTCCAATCCGGTGTAATCGGGTCGCCTTTCCAGTCTTTATGCGATAGATTAGCCACCGGCCTGAATAGCAAAGTGCCACCGAGCGCACTAATGCACGCGCTTGTTGAGGCCGGATGGATAGACTGTGGGAGATTAGGTTCGGCGGATTACACGACTAAAAAGCACGTATTTAAGGCGCCCAATGTGGACGCCTCAAAAAGTGAACTACGTAGAATGTGCGAACCTACAATAGGTAAACTGCGAGCAGTATGACCGTTCCGATTAGATAGAGCATTTTTCTAACTCCTCAAGATATAGGGCGTGCTGTAGTTGCGCGTCCTGAAGCGCCTTCCATGCCTCTTGTAATGCCTTGTAGGACATATCCAGGCGTTGCTTTGCTACTACTAATTCTAGGTTTATCATTTTAGTCCCTTTAAATTAAGGTCTACCCTATCTTCCAACTCGTCCACCGCGTCTATTTCATACAGTGTGGAAAAGCTAAACCCATAAACTTCCTTTTCCCCCTCGATCTCTTGCAGTAACTCGATTAATTCGCGCACATTCATTTTAACCCCCTAGATACATCATTAAAAAGAAAATTGCATACCCTATTGGCAATAAGATAATCACGATCCCAACCACTCGTCATAAGTCTTGACCGTCTGGCCTGTGCCCTCTATGCAGCCAAGATATATCTGGTAGCGATCGTCCAGGGTGCCAACTGGCGGGTATAATATCTCGTCAATTTTCGCCCAGGTTTGCTTTGCTTCATTACTGGTATATATATCCATATTAAAGCCCCCCTATAAAATACATCATTGAAAAGAATATGGCATAAGCTATTGGCAGTAAAAAGATAATCATAATTCCCCCTCGTCCAGAACAACATCAAGGTATACCCTCAGAACATCCCAGTTAATGCCTATACTCGCATCGTGGTTATTGTCGGCCATCGCTAACACTTCCCTACATTGTTCGTATGTTAAATCAATGTCAGGAGCAAGTGAGCGCACATCATCAATGCACCATGTAATACTAATTGAGTCATCGTCTCTCTCCCCGCAATTATTGCTCATGTTAGAGCCCCCCTATAAAATTATCGACGCAAGTAGTGGTCATTTCAAGTTTGGTAGGCATTAGCACGCCATAAAAATTATCGTCGCTAGTGATTGATACTCTGGCCGAATTATTCGCCCCATTATGGTAAAATACTGCCGCGTCGGTCTTTTTGCCGAGCATACGCGCTACCTTTTGGAATTGTGCCATGTAATCTACGTTAAATTGGCCGGCAATTCCGCTTGGCTCGCGCGCTGCTGTTACTCTTGCATAATCGGGGTATTTTGCATCTATTGGCGTAAATGTTTTAACGCTATCTGACGTGGTTAAGGTATTCCAGTCAACAATAACATCGCCTTTCAAGCCGGTGAGCGCGTCAAGTGGAATTATAACGCTACCGGAATTTGCGTTATCCTGATCCGGCAGGTTATAAATGCCCAGTTTATGGCCGTCAGTGGCGACGATCCTGGTAGTTTTACTATTCCATTCGACCAGTATGCCATTGAGATAATAGCGAATATCTTTTTTGGCTGCTAGTGTGGCCATTGCGTGAAGTATGTTTGAATCCATTTTAACCCCCTAGAATTGAACAAAAATAACGGTTTTATCAGTCTCACCAACATACACGGCACGGTCGCATAGATAATCCATTAAGCTAGTATCGTCCGGCACGTCATACTGTTTGCGAAATTCGTCTGGTGTTAACTCAGACAAGTCGCAACAAATAGCTATAACGTCCAATTCTACCGTCTCGCTAGTATCTTGCTCGTATTGCTCATAGTATTCAAATATAAGCCCCAATGCTTCATAAGAGAATTGCTCACCGCGTCCCATGTTATGAAATGCGCTCCTAAATTCTGACAAGTTGACTGTTTGTATCATTTTATATGCTCCCTAATTTAGTTAACCATTCGCGCCCAATTGCAGTATTTACGCTGATATACTTTATAAGGCGGCCACCATAAAACTGGCTACCCAATTCAACTTGATAAATGCGCCCGCGCCATGTTCTGTAACCTAATGTTGGGTTGATGTATGTCCAATTTGTGTTAGATTCGATAATCATGCTATATGCCCCTATATATTAAGTATGCGAAAGTCGAGCCCATGAATATGCCGAGGGCGTACGGATATGCTTTGCTGTTTACTATGGCCTGCATTAATTCAAAGATTTTATCTTGCATTTTATATTCCCGAAGTAGTGTAGATAAAGAACAGGCCAAGAGAAGCGGCCGCCGTGCAGATTGCGAATGTTATCGCTGCTATTATCTTGTCAATCATTTTTATATCTCCTATTGATGGGGCATTGCTGCCCCGGGGTTATTAATATCCGTTAGCCAACGCCCACTTTTCTATCCTGTTAAAATCCGCTTGCGCTATCTCATTTTCGGAGCAATTGCGCGCGCCCTCTAGCGAGGCGCTAAAATCCCTGCTATTGATATAACAATGCGTCATTTGATCTTTGCCGCTACCCTCTATCATTAAACTAATTTCATACCCGGATATCTTTGTATTCTTTTCGATTGTCATTTTATTAGCTCCTATTAAAATTCGTCACAAAGTAAGATCATCACTAAATCATCGTCACCGGCCTGTAGTGCCGCTACTATATTGTCATTTTCTAACGCTAAATCGGGCGGGATTGATACGGCATTGCAAGCTATTGCGAATTGTGTGGCTGTCATTTTATATCTCCTATTGATGGGGCATTGCTGCCCCGGGGTTTTAATACTGAAAGTCGCAGGATTCAGAGGCGTCAATATTATCTTGGGCGCGTATTCTCATTTCCTTTTTACAGGCCGCCAATGTTTTACAGTCATCGATCAGGTTTATCCAGTCGCTGTTTGTATAACATTCTGTGAAATAATCCCATCCCACTACGTCATACTGGCTAGCTGCGTATTCTTTCAAGACTGCTATTTTTGCGCTCATTTTGCTTCCCTTTCAAAGTGCCGCGTTAAGATACTGGTGCTACGGAAAGAATATTAACAGCTTGTCAAGTGATTTAATTTGATCTATATCAACAAATGTGCAAATAGTCATGGATTGTTTGCGATTGTTTTGGATTGGCGTGCAAATGACTATCACGGAAAGGCCAGTATCATTGGGCTGTAGGGTTTTATTGTCATATTGTCATTATTCTATGAAAGTTTAATAATCTATATATATATAAGAATAGGCGGCGGCGGCGATTGTAGTGTGCAGCAGTTTACAGTAATCCCGCCGATATTTATGGCATGACTATATGACTATTTGACTATGCCTACATTTATAATGTATGTTAACCGGCCGGAAGGTGAAAAGTGTTAGCCACTTTCGGCGACCGTCAACCCGCATACTTTGGCCTTGTTGCTAGCATGGTTATGATTAACCCTGTTAGCAGTAGGGCTTTGTGGATTCTGCATTTTTCAAATCGAGGGGGGAGGTAGGTCATTGAACTTGGTGGTGTGGTCGCGGCTGGGTTCGCAGACAATTTTTTTTATTTAGCCAGATGTTGCAAAAGATGTTGCACCCGAATAGCCACCTGATTAAACCTGAATGACTATTTGACTATTTGACTATAAAGTATGGTACTATCCGCAAATGTTATCATTGCCCTACAGCCCTAGAGTAGTACAGGCCACCGAATTAAGGCTACAGAAGATATATGATGCTGCTAACATAGGGCTAAAAGGTGACTCCCTGGCGCTAGCCGCCGGTATGTTACCCAGCGAATACAGGCAGCTATGCCAAATGGATCCACTCGCAGACATGGCGGCGTTGAAGGGTAGAGCAGATGGCGAGATAGAAGCCGCCACGCAACTCCGAGAAGCCGCCCGCGAAGGCGATGCGAAAGCAGCGCTAGCGATACTACAGCACGTATACGGCTGGACGGCCAAGCAGGAAATATCTGTTGACGTATACCAGAAAATCAGCATCACTCAAGCACTACTCGAAGCCCAAGGAAGGGTTATAGATGGCTAATAATTCCATGTCAAACTCACTTAACTCGCTAAGCGGCGTTACACCCGACAGCATATACCTTGATAATATAAAGCGTAGGATGGCTGAAGAATATCCCTTTACTAAGAAGCATAAGGCTATTATTACTATGGGGACAGGAGACGGCCACCTAGAGACTTGGCCACCGCAGGAAGAAGGAACGCCAGAGAAACCAAGGCCAGCCGCGTTTCCTATGGGTAGAACAGGCATAGAGATATACAACCCTCAAATGACGCACCACGATGTAATGTTAGAACATTTTCATGTAGATCCTGTAGCACACAAGACAAGGGAATACATTAAGTCCTCGCTAACGCCAGATCAGTTCGACGCTATGCGTAATGAGTTTAAGGACTACGATATGTCGATGGGTATGAATATGCACCCCGACGACGCTATGAATAATGGTGTAGACTCTCTAATGCGGGGGTACATGGGGCAAGCGCCTCAAGAAGCCAACGACGCTATGAACTACAGCCCGACACAGCGGGCCATGCTGGGCAACCTGCAGAACTACATGAAAACGGGTACAGAGTAATTGCAACTACCTATATATAAGTCTGACGAGGAACAGCTACTAATGGCTAGACTATGGTCTACCAAGCTAGCCGACAATCCCGAAGATTTTGTACTATATGCCTTTCCTTGGGGGCAGAAGAACACTCCCCTCGCTAACTTCAAAGGGCCACGACAATGGCAACGAGAAGTGCTACGCGAGATTAAGGGGCACATAGACGCTAATAAAGGTCAGCTTCAGATGGACACGCTACGGGCTGCGGTCAGTAGTGGACGGGGGATTGGTAAGTCGGCGCTAGTAGCGTGGCTTATATTATGGATGCTGACCACTCGCATAGGTAGTTCGGTGGTGGTGTCGGCGAACAGTGAAAGTCAGCTAAAGTCGGTAACTTGGGGTGAATTGACCAAGTGGCAGGCCATGATTATCAACTCTCACTGGTGGGAGATAAGTGCTACCAAGCTCGTACCGGCTAAATGGCTATGCGAACTGGTGGAGCGCGACCTGAAGAAAGGAACTCGGTACTGGGCGGCAGAAGGCAAGCTCTGGTCTGCTGAGAATCCCGACAGCTACGCGGGTGTACACAATCACGACGGAATGATGTTGATTTTCGATGAATCTAGTGGTATACCTAACCCTATCTGGGACGTTGGTGCTGGGTTCTTTACCGAGAACATATTGGATAGGTACTGGTTCGCTTTCAGTAACCCCCGTAGGAACGAGGGTTATTTTTTTGAATGTTTCCATGCCAAGCGTGCCTTCTGGAAAACCAGAATAGTTGATGCAAGAACAGTAGAGGACACGGATAAGCAAGTATATGCCCAGATTATTGCAGAGAATGGTGAGGACTCCCCGCAGGCTCGGATTGAAGTGTACGGGGAGTTCCCTAGCGCGGGTGAGGATCAGTTCATCAGCCCGATGCTGGTGGACGATGCAATGGCTAGAGAGAGATATAAAGACCTGACCGCCCCTATAGTTATAGGAGTAGATCCAGCGCGGGGCGGTGCGGATAGCACGGTGATCGTGGTGCGCCAGGGTCGGGACTTGGTGGCCGTAAAGAGGTACTCAGGCGAGGACACTATGACCATCGTCGGGCGGGTCATCGACGCGATGGAAGAATACAAGCCGGTACTCACAGTAATTGACGAAGGTGGGCTAGGTTATGGTATACTTGACAGATTAGTAGAACAAAGGTATAAGGTACGAGGCGTTAACTTCGGCAGTAGAGCTAAACAATCTATCGCTTTTGGTAATAAACGTGCTGAAATGTGGAATAGTATGCGAGAATGGCTAAAGTCTGCTAGTATAGCGGATGATAGACAACTAAAAGCAGACTTGACAGGCCCAATGAAACGGCCAAACTCGTCTGGCACTATATTTTTAGAGGGAAAGAAAGAGATGAGGGCAAGAGGCTTGGCTTCTCCTGACGCTGCGGACGCACTCGCGGTGACTTTTGCTTTCCCTGTAGCACATAGAGAGTATACTGCGGTGATTAAGAGTAACTATTCACCGCAGGGTGTTATCAATTCTTGGATGGGAAGTTAATGGCGTACGATCAGACTAGCATGGATACAGTCGGTAAGGTAGCTGACGGAGAATCAAAGTCAGCGGAGTACCTATCGTTGATGCGTTCGCGCTTTACGATGGCGGTATCCGCTATGTCGGAGAGTCGTGAGGATGAACTTGACGATCTTAGGTTTGGAGCAGGCTCGCCAGACAACCAATGGCAATGGCCTGCAGATGTACTGGCGACGCGAGGCTCTGTACAAGGGCAAACGATCAATGCCCGACCATGTTTAACCATCAACAAGCTCCCGCAGCATATAAAGCAAGTAACCAACGACCAAAGACAGAACAGACCAAGCGGCAAGGTAATTCCTGCTGACGATAAGGGCGACGTAGAGGTAGCTGAGATATTTGATGGTATTGTCAGGCACATTGAGTACATCTCGGATGCCGACGTAGCCTACGACACAGCCTGTGAGAACCAAGTAACGTACGGCGAAGGCTATTTCCGTCTGCTGACAGAATACTGCGACGATGGTAGCTTCGACCAGGACATTCGTATCGGACGTATTCGTAATTCGTTCAGCGTGTACATGGATCCAACCATTCAAGACCCTTGTGGGTCTGATGCTGAATGGTGTTTCATCACTGAGGACATCACTAAGCTCGAATACGAGCGATTATTCCCAGATGCAGCGCCAATTTCTAGCATACTGCAGCAAGGCGTGGGCGATCAGTCATTATCGCAGTGGATTAACGAAGATACAGTCCGAATCGCTGAATATTTCCACATTGAGCATACTAAAGAGAAGCTAAACCTGTATCACGGCAACGTAAGTGCTACTGAAGGCTCAAAAGAGGACGCTCACATGAAGGAATTGGGCATGAAGCCCATAAAAAACCGCGATGTAGACGTAAAAAAGGTCAAATGGTGCAAAACTAACGGCTTTGAAATACTAGAAACACAGGATTGGGCTGGTAAGTGGATACCTGTAATACGTGTAGTCGGAAACGAATATGAAGTGGACGGAAGGTTGTATGTATCAGGTTTGGTACGTAATGCGAAAGATGCACAACGTATGTACAACTATTGGGTTAGCCAAGAAGCCGAAATGCTGGCTCTAGCGCCCAAAGCTCCATTTATAGGTTATGGCGGTCAGTTTGAGGGATATGAAAATCAATGGAAAACAGCCAACACGACTAACTGGCCATATTTAGAAGTAAACCCAGATGTAACAGACGGTCAAGGTGGCGCTCTACCGCTGCCAGAACGCTCACAGCCACCTATGGCTTCAAGTGGGCTTTTGCAGGCTAAAGCAGGGGCTAGCGACGACATTAAGAGTACAACTGGGCAGTATGACACAAGCCTTGGCGCTACGTCTAACGAGCGCTCTGGTAAGGCTATTATGGCCCGTGAGAAGCAGTCTGACACCGGTACGTACCATTATGTAGATAATCTAGCAAGAGCAGTTAGGTACGGAACTCGTCAACTTGTTGATATGATACCTAAAATATATGACACGCAGCGTATAGCACGCATCATAGGGGTGGATGGATCGGTAGATTCAGCTAAGATTGACCCTAACCAACAAGAACCTGTCAAGAAGATAGTTGACCAAGATGGTATTGTTATTGAAAAAATATTCAACCCAAGCGTGGGTAAATATGATGTATGTGTGACTACAGGCCCAAGCTACATGACCAAGCGTCAAGAGTCGCTAGAGGCTATGGGTCAACTGCTGCAAGGTAATCCGCAGCTCTGGCAAGTAGCTGGCGATCTGTTCATCAAGAACATGGATTGGCCTGGAGCAGAGGAGATGTCTAAACGCTTTGCCAAGACCATAGATCCGAAGTTACTAGCAGATAGCGACGAATCGCCGGAGATGCAAGCAGCTAAGCAACAAATAGAGATGATGGGCAAGGAAATGGAGCAAATGCACGGTATGTTGCAGAATGTCCATAAGTCCATAGAAGATCAGACTCTGAAGGTCAAAGAGTTTGAAGCATCAGTCAAGATGTACGACGCTGAGACTAAACGTATCACCGCCCTGCAAGGTGGTTTGAGCGAATCAGACGTACAAGAGATAGTAATGGGGTCTATTCATGGTATGCTTAGCAGCGGAGACTTGCTAGGCGAAATGCCAGGTAGAGATGAGGACATCGGGGCTGAAATGCCTAATGAGGGTCAGGAGCAACAAATGGCCCCACCACAGATGCCTAATGTTAGTCCGGAGCAACAATGAAAGCATCAGATTTTGTAGGGATATTGTTCTTAGGTAGAGATGTGGCTCACTCAGCACATCTCAATACCCGTAGCTTTGCAAAGCACATGGCCTTAAATACCTTCTACGATGAGATAGTGCCACTAGCAGACACCTTTGCTGAAGCCTATCAAGGTAGGCATGGGTTAATAGGCCAAGTAAAGCTCCCAGGTGTTAAGAAAAGCTCTAATATCACTGAGTTTTTGCAGGGGCAACTTGATGAAATCGAGAGCGTTAGGTACGATGTAGTCGATAAAAGCGATACAGCTATCCATAACATAATTGATGAAATTGTAGGGCTGTATCTTTCAACTTTGTATAAACTTCGCTTCTTAGCATAAAGGAATAAAATGTCAGACTATCGGAACATATCAGCAACTACTAACCTAAAGACTTCAGCCGGTAAGCTGAAGGGTATATTCGTAAGCGCGGCCAGTGCAACGCCTACCATTACAATCTACGATTCGGCTAACGGTACCACGACTAAGACGATTATCAGTGTATTTACACCTACTGCGGCTACTATGTATCCTTTGATGCCGTCTGAAGGTGGTATTTTCTTCTCTAGCGGTTTGTACGTGGTCATTAGCGGAACGGTAGCAGCTACATTTATTTACGAGTAAACTATGGCTAATATAAAAATATCTGACTTACCAGCGGCTACCACACCCACTACAGGGCCAGAGTTAATCCCCATAGTACAGGGAGGTATTACTAGCCAAGTAACTATAGCCAACATTCTGCCGAACAGCGCTGCATCAGCAGGCGGTTACGGATCTGCTACACAGGTAGGTACTTTTAGCACAGACGCTCAAGGTAGGTTTACCGCCGCAGCTTCGGTAACTATAGCTATACCCGCTACTCAGATAACTAACGGAGTTACAGGAACTGGTGCAGTTGTTCTAGCAAACAGCCCCACCCTAGTAACCCCCGATCTTGGTATCCCCTCAGTTTTAGGTGCGGCTAACATAACGGGTACAGCAGCAGGGCTTACAGCGGGTAACGTAACAATAAATACCCCCAATGCCCAGACAACCACATCCTATACCGCCGTAGGAGCAGATGCTACTCGTATTGTGACTGTTAGCAATGCAGCAGCTAATGCCTTTCTAATACCTACTAATGCGGTTGTACCTTTTGAACTTGGCACTGTTTTAAACATAATACAGATAGGCGTAGGAATTACTACGATTAGCGCAGTAACCCCAGGCACTACAATCGTGCTATCCGCAGGCGCTTCTCCTGCCGCCCCAGTTTTAGCCCAGTATGAGTCTGCTACTTGTACCAAAACTGGTACAGATGCTTGGTATGTAGTAGTGGGCGGGGGTAGCGGTGGTGGTGGAGGTGGGGGAGTAACACTAGCTAGTGATGTTGCAACTGCTACTCAGCTATACCCACTATTCGCGGCTGCCACTACTGGCAGCGCGTCTACTATATATACATCTAACCCGAACTATAACTTTAAACCTTCCACATCCGAACTATTTGTGAAGGGGG
>Ga0209084_1003050_pt1 | contig 12494 bp, 8 predicted proteins | sample C_130820_MF_Meta_FD_187309 | JGI IMG/M metagenome (GOLD analysis project Ga0209084, IMG submission 187309) | Freshwater microbial communities from Lake Croche, Canada to study carbon cycling - C_130820_MF_MetaG (SPAdes) (version 2) | ecosystem: Environmental > Aquatic > Freshwater > Lake | place... | reverse complement strand
ATTACAGTCGCTCTCCTGAACATAAAAGAAATCCTACGAGCTCCCTTCGGTCGCTCTCCGGATTTTTCAATATTCCTACGAACTCATTACAGTCACTCTCCTGAACATAAAAGAAATCCTACGAGCTCCCTTCGGTCGCTCTCCGGATTTTTCAATATTTCATTATATCACTATATAAAAATATAACATCCGTTAAACCAAAATGGTTGTTATAAAATCTGCTCTCTTAAATAAAAATATAAAGGACATACTTGTTCAAAGCACTCAACACGACCAATCGTTGTTCAACTATTTTATATCAAATATCATACCATTCAGTTCAACCTCACCGAAAATAGGAAAGAAACATAAGTCAGTCAAGTTCTCGGGAATTAATCGAGTATATCTGATTCATACTATAGATGAAATCAAAGAATTTTTACCGGATATGTATTGGAAGTATGATATAGAAAAATCCGGAGGAATGTTCAAAGACCACGAAATAGAATTCCTTTTATATTCCCGAGAACAGTCGTCGGAAGCTTGTAAAAATATCGAACGCGACACCCATGATTATAGTAATACACATTTCGAAAAAGATTTTCTTCCGTTAACACGCAACGAGTTCGTATATGAACCTAAAGTCAAATACATAAAGCCAGAATATAAACCTACATGTATAATCGAAACCAATAAAACTTTGCCTATACTTATACCAAATTATGTATATAATACCACTCAGTTGAAAAATTCAACCAAAAATATAGAAAAACCAAGAGGAGTGGTCAAAGACCACGACGCAGGGTTTATTTTATATTCTGGAGAGCGACCACAAGGAGGTCATAGGAGTATAGAAAACCCAGGAGGAGTGGTCTTTAGTCATCGCTCCTCACCCACTAAAGGTATTCTTCATTTGTCTACGAACTACACGTTTCGTGATAAGGTAGCGTCATGTATATTTAATACTAATTGTTTTAATACAAACAATTGCAATGACGATGTTTTCAAAGAAAATACCAATTCATTGCCTTTGATACTCAATGAATTGGGTATAAATGAAAATGTTGTATTCTCATACCCGCTTCATTCATCTAATTATAAACTACTATCCAAAGATAAAATACCCAGTATGTTTGACAGTATTCAGTGCCATGTTAAAGTGTAAACTACCCTCCTCTAGTGCTCATTCAGTTCCCATTCAGCGCCATCCATTATAATATTATTACGAGCTCCCCCATTGGGGGCTTCATCCCCTTTTGCTTCTTACTTTTGGGTAGGCATAGCCTACCTGAAAAGTAGGATTTAGTTGCTCTCATGATTTTGCAATCCGTTAACTAGGTTAGTACGTCTTATCAAACACTTTTTTTATCTCATCTACGAATTCTATAAATACTTTTGGTACTTGATATTTTCCATTCAATAATTCTAACTGATATATGTATTTCAGATAACACACGGAAATTGAATATATATCCCACGTAACATAACGTTGAGATAAGTCCATAACCATATCTTTCCACACTTTTCCATTGAAAGATTCTATATAAGTATACCACTGATTTTTCATTTTGTTTCGTGTAGAATCCATATACGTAGTTGCGTTTGTACCCGCCCCCGTATCTTCTTTCGTTCCCTCTTTCGCGCCCGTCTCCGCATCCGTCTCCGCATCCGTCTCCGCATCCGTCTCCGCATCCGCCTCCGCATCTTCTTTCGTTCCCTCTTTCGCGCCCGTCTCCGCGTCTTCTTTCTCATCCGCCTCCACGGGAAGTGTTTCGTCTGCAACCGTATCCACCTTTGTCTCTTCACTTTGAAGGTCACTCTCTTCTTTTAATTCTACTCCCGTAGAATCCGGCTTGCTAGTAGCATCGGTATTTATTTCATATCTTATAAGAGGGGTAGAAGGGATAGAAGAATTTCCTTCTGTCAACGTATCTATCCACTTCAATATTTCATTATTTGCAAGAAAGTCGTCACACACCTTTTTCAATTCATCCACTACAATCATACCTTTTTCGTACATTTCTTTGATTGAATCCTCGTTTTCACCGTTTTTCAATAAAACTATTTTTACAATATAAGAAATCAATACCACATCTATAGACCAAGGGGTGTATTTATTATAATATCTATAGAATACACTTCCCATTTTTTTCGGATGGGTGTCCTTATCAAATATCGAGTTATCGAAAGAAATACCAAAGTCGATAATCACTGGTACACCTCGTTTTGTATCATATATAATATTACCGTCTTTCAAATCGTTGTGGACAATACTCCTACGAGCTCCGGATTTTTCAATATTCCTACGAACTCCCTGCGGTCGTTCTCCGGAATATAAAAGAAACCCTGCGTCGTGGCCTTCGGCCACTCCTCCGGATTTTTCAATATTCATACTATTTGAAATAGCTCCCCTCTGTAAGAGACGCACCGCCTTTACCAAATGGCGATATGAGCGAATAAACCGTGTTATAAAGAACGCCGATAGTTGTCCTATAGTTTCACCTTCCTTGTAAGACAAATCGCTCCAGAGTATCTTTTTAAAATAACTGGACAATGAAGTCCCCTCCACAAACCGTACCTTACTACTGATATATAATCTCTCTGGTTCCAGTTTCTCTTGCAATGAAGAAGGGGGAGACATTTCTCTGAAAATTTCGCATTTCATCTTATCTTGTGTACTTAAAACGTCGATATCAATTGGACAAGAAGATAATATCGGGGCAAAATACATGTAATAATTCGGTATGGATTTTATTACATCACCGTACATGGTCTCTTTGACAATCGGATGTTCTGTAAAATCTTCCGGACGCTCTCCTGGGTTTTCAATGATTTGTATTTTATCAAGAGAATGTGTGTACGTTTTTTCTAATATGTCTTGATGTTCATTATTTTTACATTTTAATAGTTCAATAATTTGATTGATTGTTTTGTCTTGAAATGTAATCACTTGTGACTCGGGTATATTATCGTAAATACAGCCATAAGCACCACTCGCTAAAAAATCAGGTTTATCTTTTTGTAATGGATTGCTATTTATGGTTGAAGTCTCGGTATTTATCAAAGATGGTGAATTATAGTTCACTTTATCCATTATATATTCTTACATCTTTTTCATTTCAAACGAATGAACTATATGCATTGGTGAACTCCTTTCAGTCACTCTCCACAATATTCCTACGAGCTCCCTTCGGTCGATTTCCGGATTTTTCAATATTCCTACGAGCTCCTTTCAGTCGCTCTCCGCAATATAAAAGAAATCCTACGTCGTGGCCTTCGGCCACTCCTCCGGATTTTTCAATATTCCTACGAGCTCCTTTCAGTCGCTCTCCGGAATATAAAAGAAATCCTACAAACTCCCTCATTGGGGGCGAAGCCCCCAGTGAAACCCCCCTTTTGCTTCTTACTTTTGGGTAGGCGCAGCCTACCCGAAAAGTAGGATACGGTCGTTTTCCGGTTTTTTCAATATAGAAGAAATCCTACAACCCCCCCCCGTCGACCCCCCCATTGAAACCCCTTTTGCTTCTTATTTTTGGGTAGGCATATCCTACCCAAAAGTAATACTTTTGCTCCTTATAAAACTATTCATCCTCCTTTCTTTCAAAGAAATAATACAATATTTCTTCTAACATTTTTGGAGGAAAGTCTGCTGAGGGTATCATAACCCCTTGTTCATTATAAGCTATAAATTTATAAGGGGAATATACATATCTCTCTAAAATCTTCCATCTTTCAGTATATTTCCTATTTTTCTTGGAACCATGGAAATGATGTCTTATCACTCCAGGAACATATCCCATCCTTGCATTCTTTATTTTATCCTGAAAAAGGACAAGGCTTTCTGCATAATCGGGACATGTAACTGAAATAATATTATGTATATTATTGATAATTGACTGTGCCATTACGTGGTCACTTGAACCTAAAATCCCTTCTTGGTACAACCCACCCAGTTTGTCATATAACTTTCTCGTAATTGCCCACGCGAACCCAGGATGCCAAAAGTCATTTCCGTATGACATATATGGGTTTTGTTTTACATATTGATATCCGAAACTCGTAAAACACGTCATTGTTAATTTATTTTTATCCATATCCACACAATGACTAAATAATTGAACAATATCACAACAACCGTTCAAAATTTTTAATGTGTCGATTGCCCAAGTGTTACTCTCAAATTCAATATCTGCATCAATCCACGCAACCGATTTCCAGTTTTCTGGTAACAATTTTTTGATGCCCAAATTTATCATATTTTCTTTATGCCACAAAGGATGGGTACTTCTCAACTGCAAATGGTTTTTATTGTCTTTATTCGTAATTGCGTATTCTTGTTCTCCATATACTAACTCAACTACATATAGATTCACATGCTCCAGCTCATCTCTTTCAACCCGTTCAATAAATTCCTTTGTTAAGGTATATCTTCTTGTGAACAAACACGGGTTTGATACCACAATAATAACATTCAACTTATCTTCAATCGGTTCATTATTTTGTATTGCACTTCTAATAATATTTCTTTGGTAAGAAGTATCATTAATATTCCTACAAACTCCCGGCGGTCGTTCTCCGGAATATAAAAGAAACCCGCCTGGTTTTTCAACATCTATTCCGGTTATTACTGTCATTGTTATATTCAATATATATTTTATATACCATCATTTTAACCTGTTAAAGGTTATACCTCTAAATATTCCTACGAACTCCCTGCGGTCGTTCTCCGGAATATAAAAGAAATCCTACGAGCTCCTTTCAGTCGCTCTCCGGATTTTTCAATATGGAGGTAAATATTTCTACGAGCTCCTCTATTGGGGGGGGCTTCGCCCCCAGTGAACTCCCTCCCCAGTGAAACCCCGTTTGCTTCTTACTTTTGGGTAGCCTGCTCCTGCCCGAAAAGTAGGATTCAGTCGCTCTCCTGAATATTCCTACGAACTCCCTGTGGTCGTTCTCCGGAATATAAAAGAAATCCTACGAGCTCCTTTCAGTCGCTCTCCGGATTTTTCAATTATAACCATTTCTCAAATAAAGGACTCATGGGAGGCAAAAACTCGTTGTCCTCTAACTTTACATGTACAAATATCTCACTCTCTCGGCCATACAAGTCCGTTTTACTTTCTATTTTTTTACGAATGTTATCTAAGTTCGTATAACAATCTATATTCAGTTCTTGGTGCGAAAAATTCTCAATCTTGTTTTTTATAAATTGTTCCCCCCCAAAGTAGGATAAATGCCATCCTCCTTTTTCTAAAAAAATGTTAAAATAATACTCTCGTATAGTGTCTGCTCTTCTTTGAAAGTCGTTGCAAAAAGAATCAAAGAAAACAGACTTTGTTTTCGTCCATTTACCATTCGAATACTTACATGTCAAATTGTAATAATAAAAATCCATTTCGAGAGATGCACCCTTACATCCATTCCAGGTTCCCCTTAAATCATGCTCCATCTTCATCCACTCCAACAAATCAGGATTGGGTATTTCATCCAAATCGCAAATTAATAAGATTTCGTCGTTACGGGTGTTTCTACACTGTCCGATTTTACCCGCTCTCTCCAGTTGTTCTACCCCTCTCGCAATGCCATTACGATGGGTTTGTTCGTTCAACCACGCCTCGCCTATAGAGTTTTTTGGGTTGTAAACCCATTGAGTATTATCATCTGTCATCATAACATGAATAATTTTATCTGCAAACCGTGCGTATCGTTCCTTATTTTCGAGGTAAAAGAATGGTTTTGGTCTCCCCACGAATGTTACAGAGGCCTCGCAAATAATAAAATAGTCCACTATATCATACAAAGTTGAAAGACGATACTCCAACATATCCAGTTCATTGTAAAATATAAAACAGTCTACTATTTTGCGTTGTGGCTGGGTGTCGTCTATAAATAATGACGCACTTTTTTCTAGCCAGCTCATTATCTTTGAATAGTAGTATTGTAATGATAAAATGATATTTCTTTAACCCTTATATTCCTACGAGCTCCCTCATTGAAAAATTAGGAGGAGTGGCCGAATGCCACGACGTAGGACAGGACGTAGGATTTCTTTTATATTCCGGAGAACGACTGAATCCTACTATTCGGCTAGGCGCAGCCTAGCCAAAAGTAAGAAGCAAAAGGGGTTTCACTGGGGGCTTCGCCCCCAATGGTGGAGTTCGTAGGAATATTGGGTGGTGGGGGGCGAAGCCCCCCAGTGACCCCCCCAACACAAACACTCCTCCCATCATCGTCATTCATAAAATTGATTTATTTGACCGGTAATAAACCTATATGAAAAATACTCTCCACCACCCTCCAAAAAACTCCAGTCCGCATACATCGTATAAGTATATTCCTACGAGAGCTCCCTTCGGTCGCTCTCCTGATTATTCCAATATTCATACGAGCTCCTTTCAGTCGCTCTTTGGATTTTTCAATAACCATATCATATGTTGAAATTCATAGCAACCACCAGATTCAATAATGAAACTTGGAAAGAGAATCAAGATTTCATCAAAGAACATACACTCTCAAATAAAAGTAAACCGATAAAATGTATTTACCCTGTATCTCATATCATCCAGGCTGTACCTAAAAATTCTATATTCTATATTTTGGAAATGAATAACCAAACAAATCGGATAATGGGTATAGGATTGGTGAAAAATACTCCGATTTACAATAAATATAATGTATATAAAAAATCAAGTTATAATCAGTTTGCATATGTTGGTTATTATCGCATAGACCGCACAAACATGAATGAAACAGAAGAAGTAATAATGAGAGTATTTGACCATTACTGCTTCAAAGGTAAAACACACCTTAAGCGACTTAAAGGAATAAAACTATTCCCCAAAAAAATACTCGACAAATGCGAATCAATACTAGACCTATTGGATTTTATCACAAAAATGTTTCTTCAACAATCACACCATCTCCAATGTCAAATACAACAACCAGATACATAACTATAAAATATTCATACGAGCTCCCCCCCCAATGAAAAAAAACCTTTTGCTTCTTACTTTTGGGTAGCGCAGTCTACCCGAAAAATAGGACTTCCTGATTTTTCAATATTCCTACGAGCGACCGAAGGGAGCTCTCCGCAATATAAAAGAAATCCTACGTCGTGGCCTTCGGCCACTCCTCCTGATTTTTCAATATTCCTACGAGCGACCGAAGGGAGCTCTCCGCAATATAAAAGAAATCCTGCGTCGTGGCCTTCGGCCACTCCTCCTGATTTTTCAATGAGACAGCTCGTAGGAATATTTCATATATCATATAAAATATTCGACGTTTATAAAATACCCGGATTGGTAAAGGGTTAAAATATAATATTTTTACTATATACACAATATTCCAAAATACATACAATGAGTCAAAAAGTACTCCTGAGTGAAGATGAAATATCGCAATATTCCGATAATGACCTATTTCAAATACTTGACTTGAACAATCCGACTGACCGTGAGCTGGAAGCAAAACTATATTCTTTAATAGACAAATACCATTCCATGAAAAATGATGTCGGGCAACAAATGAAAGAATTCTATATAAGTATTTTCAAACATTTCTTTGAGACGAATGAACAAGAAGAAGAAGAATACACCGACGAAGAATATCCAGTAGAAAACGAACAAGAAAATCGTCTGGGGTTGAAAGAAGGATTACAAACAAATACCCCCACAAAGTCGGCTAAGACCACAAAATCGAGTCAGCCCACAAAATCGGCTCAGCCCACAAAATCGGCTCAGCCCACAAAATCGGCTCAGACCACAAAATCGGCTCAGACTAAACAACCATCGACTCAGCCCACAAAATCGGCTCAGACCAAACAACCATCGACCAGCGAAAAAACAACTTACACCAAGAGTCTCGAATATACGACCGGAAGTCTCAATCCCATTCTTAAAGAAACTATCAAACGGGTCGTTAGTATAGATAGTCAATTTAGAACCAAGAAAACATATCCGTACTCCACCGAATTCACATTCAATTTAACCGAAACGCTGCGCGATGTTGTTTCTTTGAAACTATATTCGGTGAGCATACCTTACAACTGGTATACGATTAACCAAAACTTCGGTAGCAATTTTTTTTATATCAATGGTATCAGCAATGGCATCAATAACGGCAATTTCAACTATAAAGTCAGTATTAATTATGGTAACTATACTGCAGATACGTTAATTAAAGCAGTCAATGGTGCGATTAGTAATAATCTCATATTAAATAATACTGACATTAGTTTCGGAAAAACGAGTGTCAATTATAATACAATAAACGGAAGATGCACTGTCACATTGGACATAACGAATAATTATAATGAGACAAATTATTACTTGTATTTTCCAGTACTCACATATATCAGTACTTCAAGTATCAAGCACTCGATACCCGACCTATTTGGATACACTAAAAGCACATACTACCCTTTCAATGTTTACTCAAATATTTTCGTACCAAATCAAGAAAGTACACCGAATAATGACCAAGACAACACTCTCAATTATGTCAATAGTAGTCTGTATATACTAGATACATCTACTAATCATTTTAAAGTAAAGTTTTACCAACCCGATTTAGTAAATGGTATAGTATCAAGTTATCCATATGAACCTAATAACGCCACGGAACTTTTTGATTTCCAAGTTACGCTTTTCCAAGATAAAATTATCGACGGAAATAAAAAATACTCATTCTCAGGAACAGACATATTTAATGAGTTAAACCGGCAACTCTCGGTACACCCTTGCGTTGTTCACAACTACGACATCAGCAATAATACAATTCCTCTTTCAATTCGGGCAAAACAGTTCGGGGCAAGAGACCACGCATTCGAACTCAGCATTCGACCAAGCCGTAAAAATACGTCCAATGTAGTAAACCAAAAAATGGTCATCGTTTTTCCAAACGAAAATGACAGAGGGTATATCAATACCGTTTGGACCGGTTTTTCTTCACTTTTCAATTTTCCCGGAAATATACTAGAATTTCAAGATGTAAAGGGTGAATACAACAGTTTCACTACGAGCTATCTAGTAAATAGCAGTCCATATATTTTATTACGGTGTATTGCAGATGGGTACTATACAAATACTGAGGTGAATCGTACTATTGGAACATATATTGCTACCGACAATTCGGGTACAGTGGTTGATATAAACGACTATAAGATAGAAATACCAAACACGTTTACTTCTGGGTATCTTTTGAACCAATACTATACCGCCATACAAAATTCACTGGATAACTTGGCAACTGCCACAAATGAACAAGTCAAAGGAATCGTAGGTAATACCTATGACCCGAGTTACAATACATATTTCAATTTTACTATTAATAAAGTAATTACTACTGACAAATTTTATATAGACACATCCGGGTCATTTTTAAATCAACTATTGGGGTTTAACCTAGACCTTAGTGGAGGTACCAAACAAAGTGTATCACTCGATTATACCGGAGGATTTTATAATGTTAGTAGTTCAAACAACACGTTTCGAATAAAACCAATCGACCCCTTAAACAAAGAAACGATGGCCTTTAATGGTTGTGATATTAGTATAACACCGGGACAAAATTACACAATTGATATATTAATTAATACAATAAACACCGCTTTTAATACATATAACAATAATAATATCTCTCTTTCGAACTGTTCTATGACTTATACTATAGTGAGTGGGAATCTTTTAAATATAGATTTTATTATAAACATTCAAAGCATTTTAACTAATAAAGATTATATATTGTATTTTTTTGACACGAATTCTATTGCGGAGAATATCGTCGGACCGATTGGTAACCAAGTATGGTACAATGTCTATCGATATGCAAGCGATTTTGGTAATACTTCTCCTATCGATACGAGTTTTCAAGGTAAGGAGTACTACTATAAATGGAGAGACAGTAACGGAGCTTTCGAGAAAACCAACTCGTGGGGGAATAATTTCGGATTTCAAGACTTTTCTTATGCTTTAATAGACAATGCCGGAAACATAAAATCCGTAGTAGGAGAATTTAGAAATCAGTCGAACCTATTACAGTTAGATACTACTAACAACTATTTTGAATTAATACCTATTTATGACCCATCCGGAGGGGTTTACAATACTCGAACAGATGTGAATTCTTCCAGTGATAACATTATTAAAATCACTCTTGATTTACCAGTCGGACAACACACCAAAGAAGAAGTACGTGACTCTATAAATAGAGCTTTTTATAATAATCCAATAACTACTGGTTCATTTGTGGATACCACAAACCCGATTACTGTGTTACGAATGAATATTAACAAAGTATTCACGGCTAAGGATTATTCGTTGGTATTTTACGATGTCAACACATTTGTAGAATGTAACTATGGGTCACATTCAAGTGCAAAAATAACTACTGCAGATACTACTCTTGGTTGGAAAATGGGGTTTCGGAGTGATATTGTTTATAATACAACCCCTAAAAACCTCACTATCAATTTACAAAATAGAACCACGTATTATGGTGATTATACTATGAATCCATATACGTATTATAGTGATACGAATGTAGCAAACCTGACGGGAGACACGTCGGTAAATGTAAACCTATATAACTATTTTTTGATTATATTGGATGACTATACACAAAACCATTTGAATGATGGACTTATAACAACATCTACCGGAGATACTGATATTCCTCTACCTTCTTATGCGAGCAAGGCGAGTCGCAAATGCATCATTACAAATCATCAACAGGGTATATCCACAACAACCAGTAATAATAATCACAATCAACTCACGAATGCGCAGTTATATTCTGCAAATCAAATATTGAATACACAGAAAATAAAATACGAGAAAAACGTGTTTTCGAGTGGTCCTTTCGTACAAGATATATTTGGGATGATTCCTATAAAAACGGCGGGGTTGAGTTATGGACAAACATATTCGGAATTCGGAGGGACACTACAAATTCAAGAAAGAGTTTATTTCGGACCAGTAAATATCAGTCGTATGACAGTAAAACTAATGACAGACAAAGGGAATATATTGGATTTGAATGACCAGGATTGGGCGTTTTCTTTGATTACCGAACAGTTGTATAACCCAACCAAAGGATGAAGGATTTCTTTTATATTCCGGAGGAGTGGTCGAAGACCACGACATAGGAATATTGAAAAATCCGGAGGAGTGGCCGAAGGCCACGACGTAGGGTTTCTTTTATATTCCGGAGAACGACCGCAGGGAGTTCGTAGGAATATTGAAAAAACAGAGAGACCTAAGTCACCCGTGATTCCAATGTTTCTATTCTTTTTACCAAAGACAATAAAAGAGTGTTTTGTTTTTCTTTTTCTCTTTTAAGTTCCTGAATTTCTTTTACTAGTACACCTATTAACCCGGTATAGTTCAGCGACTGCATGTCTTGGGCATCTTTTTCACCTGTTACAAGGAATGGGTATTCTTCTTGGACTTCATGTGCTATAAAACCTATATCTGTCTTTTTTGTAGTTTTATTTAAATATTTTACTGGACGTAGTTTGTCTACTGTATGGTCAGTTTCCTTCAAATCAATTACAGATTCTTTGATTCGGTAGTCACTAGTGCTACTAAAAGTGGCCGCATAAATACATCCAGTTCGTAAATCAAATAAAATTCGTGTACCGTAGAAACCAGGACAAGTACAATAAAGCCCTAACCCATTATATGAACATAAACCTATATTATAAATGGTAAAACTACACCCGCCTCCTTTACCTGCAAACAAACCATTTGGAGGTAGTACATCATAACTTGAGAGCATTTGAGAATCATTGTACCAACCAATCGAACTATTGTAATTATTATTAAAATATATGTTACCACTAGTATTTCCTGTTAGAGAAAAATCACCTGATACATTTAAGTACCCTCTTACCTTCGCGGTTCCGCTCACATCAAGACGATATTGTGGAGTGGTTGTTCCTATACCGACATACCCTCCTGCTGTAGCACCTGTTATAGTCATCAATACATTATTCGTAGTATATGCGGTACTACCTGTGGATGGTACGTCAATAAAATTAAATCCTCCATTAACAGAATCACCCCGTGAATTTATAAAATTAGTTTCTCCTGTACCCACGCTGTCATTCCAGGTGAAATATCCTCCAGCTGGCATATTTATCTGGTTAACTAGTCTAACTGGATTTGTTTGAACCCTAATAAAATATTTTGCTCGAATACTTCCAGATATATCCAAATTATAACTAGAGTCTGTAATACCTATTCCTACCCCAATATTGTTCGTAACATATAATTTATCGTTGACATTTGCAATCCCATTCACATCCAACTTATAATTCGGGTTGGTTGTCCCCACACCGATATTGTTTGTAACATATAATTTATCGTTGACATTTGCAATCCCATTCACATCCAACTTATAATTCGGGTTGGTTGTCCCCACACCGATATTGTTTGTAACATATAATTTATCGTTGACATTCGCAATCCCATTCACATCCAACTTATAATTCGGGTTGGTTGTCCCCACACCGATAT
>Ga0209084_1003049_pt1 | contig 12495 bp, 28 predicted proteins | sample C_130820_MF_Meta_FD_187309 | JGI IMG/M metagenome (GOLD analysis project Ga0209084, IMG submission 187309) | Freshwater microbial communities from Lake Croche, Canada to study carbon cycling - C_130820_MF_MetaG (SPAdes) (version 2) | ecosystem: Environmental > Aquatic > Freshwater > Lake... | reverse complement strand
GAGGGTCGAAGTCACTCCTGTGTCACGAGTTGAGGTGACTTTCTATACCGAGCCGGCCAGGAAAGTGTCTCTACTCCAGAGACGCCTGGGCTCCATGGCTGCGGACGAGTCCAAGGTTCCCGCGGGCAGGGTAAACCGTCAGAGACCCAGCCTAGCTCGACTCCCCAGAGACGCGTGCACCCGCCTGCGGGGAGCCGTCCCTTACTCCATAAAAAAGCCCGCGATTAAGCGGGCTCTTATGGTCGTCAAACCAATACCTACAATGTCGCGAATTGTGCGAATTGCAAGTCGTATCCGTCCTTAGTACCTTTACCGAAAAGGTGTCCAGCATGTTCTTTCAATTGGTGTTTGTTCTCCAATTGCAGGCCGGAATTGTTGGAACCAAGGAATGTCATTGAGTTTACCACGTCCCAAATACTTTGATTGGTCTTGATAAAGCTTTTTTGCTTATCGTTCAATCTCATTGGGTCTTGTCCTTTGCGTACGATACGTCCCATAGTCTCAGCATGCGAGTGGAAGTATTTACGAGCAACGGTATCGATAAACGCTTTCTTCAAGGTCGGGTCGTCTTCACGAACCAATCGCTGTGTGTTAATCATTGCGTTCTCTACTTCAAGCAAGCTTGCTTTGGTATGCACAGCGGACTCTAATGCTGTGTTGAAACCCATCGGAATAAAACCGGCTTTATTCATTGCCTCGATACGTCCAAGGAAATTCTTGATGTCGTCGGCACTGGTTCCACCGAGTCGAAACTTCTCTTCAAAATTGATATCACGATTTGCACCGATTGCACCTTGTCCTAAGCTTACACGAAGTCCATTGCTACATACCAATCTCTGATTGTACATTTCAACTGTCGTGTCTTTAGAAGACTGGATAATCGAGAAACCAAATTTAAAGAACTCGTCTTTGCCGGCTCCAGGAAAACCTACTTCTTCTGCGTTCAACAGGTTGATAACTGTCTTTCCACTGCGTGGATTGAAGTCGATGGTCTCGATACTCAAGTTTGAGTTACCATTCATGATACGAGATGTCACATCGAAAACAGTTTCATTCGTCATTCTACGAAAACGTTTAGGATCGCAGATGTCAATAATTTCGCGACTTGTTGGGCTTGCGATTAACATGATTTCACTACCGCCATGTGCTTGACGATATGATTTCAAGCCGTTAAGCAAACTCGTCGCGATCTTGCCGTCCTCATTCTTAATCATCTCACGAGTTAAAGACTGATTTACCTTTAGCATCCCTGCTAATTTTTGGAAGAAACCTTGGCCGACGGGTACAGCTTGTCCGCTGATATTAATCGTTCCATTACCGATTGACTTGTCTGTCAATTCGATTGCGCCTAGTGGCACGGTTTTTGTAATACACTCATCTTTTGCGAGCGTTTCGCGAATCTGTTCGAATTCGCTGTCTGATACTTCTCTTTTTGCCATAATAAGATTTTTTTTAAATTGGTTTGACTTAATTATAATACTAAAAAATTACTACATTTTAAAACTATTATATACAAATATTTATTCCTGTTTCACAGGTTCTTCTACGGAGTCCGCCGTTTCTGGCTTCTTAATAAGGAAGATTTCTTCGAACTTACGAGTCAGGTCATGTTGACGTATTGACTCTTTGCTCTCGATTTTATTCATCTCCTCGCTTTCGACATAACGTTCTGAATCGTAAACGACTGCACCATTTTCGTCAAGCGTGTAATATAATCTTTTATTTACTCCGCTTCCACCTCGACGATTTTTTGAGAATTCAAGATAACGATTGCCGCTTAGGTCAAAACGAATTTCAAGCATGGCAGTCGTTGCATGTTTTAGGTAGGTGCTACCAACATACGTACCTCCTTTGGTCATGTGTTGAATTGCTAAGACTGCACAGCCATCCTTTTCAGCAGCAGTAATCATCATGCCTGTCAACCATGACTCAGCTTGTGTTGATTTCCAGTTTTGTGCTTCTTTCAATTTCACGAGCACATCTTGGTAGGAGTCAAGCACGATAATATCATAGCCTCCATTAAAGGATGCAGATAATACTTCACTCAACTGTCCGTTAGCGATGTAGTCCATCAGCAATAGTGTTGGTACTTTACCGATTGCCGGAGTTTTCTTGTAGTAAAACAAGATATCATTACGAGTCATTTCACTCGATACATAAAGTATCTTTGAGTCAGGATTTTGGTCCTGTACAGAAGACAACACATCTAATAGGATAGTTGATTTACCGACACCGGATTCACCGATGACAATATTAACTGTTCCACCATAGATTCCGCCGCCTACCTCATGGTCTGAAAAGAGGTCATCAATCTTTTTACCGGTCTTGTGCAGCTTGAATTCAGGAAAGACGAGGTCCTCTACTCTGATGACATTCGGCACGATTGGGACTACGGAGTCCAGTACTACCGGACTTGCTTCAGTTTTGGTTTCACGTACTCCACCTTCAGTAATGATTTTCTTCAGTACTCCATTAAATAATCCGTACGAAACTTCTTCATCGAGTGCAACACCAATTCGATTTTCAAATTCAGTGAATGAGTCTAGTACCTTACCTCGTGGCACTTTACCCTCATGTGTCCTGTTAATCCATTGGCGAACGCTTTGTTCTTTTTTACCTCCTTTGATTTCTATCATAGCTTTAGATTTTATTGGTTTGACTTAATTATAATACTAAAAAACTGAAGATTTATAAAACTTACTACAAACTTTCTTTTGATAATTCATCAAGTCTACTGCGTTCAGTATTAGATAAATTAGTAAGACCTACCTTACTGACAAGATCGAGCAACTGATCTAGTGATAGCTTCACCTCAACTCTAGTGTCTACTGGAATATCCTCAGCTAGGGGTTCAGGCGGCACTGCTTTCTTAATCTCTTGAGTCAGTAACTCAAACGCCTTGCCTACAGCCGGTCCAAAGTCTTCGGAATTTATTGCAAAACCGGGAGAAGTCGTGTCCATTACAAGTACAGGTAGCCTATCACCGGTTCCCTTGCCGACTTCATAGAATCCTTCGGCTATCTTTGTCGGGCTCCAATCCGTATAGATTAAAGTTATCATACCCTTGTCTGGAACTGGTATGCCGAGTGCTAGGCGAGAGTTACAGCCTGCGATTGCGGCTAATAGCGGCAACTCATTACCAACTGGTGCGTCCTTGCCGAACCTGAATATTAGAACTATTCTTTTCATATTATTTAGAATTTATAAAGTAACTAATCAGTTTAACTATTCTCAATAACTCTATTGATAAAATTAGTTAGGTTAATATATCGGGTGTGGCCGGCGATCACCATAGGACACATATACCCATTTATCTTCCTTAGTAAATAGGTAACCGAAACACTCGACGTCACTACTAAAATAATCTTCTCGTGTATGGTGACCGTTGGGTTTTTGGTAAGCTTCTCCTCGATCACGGTGATAAGCGACAACTACGTCCGACTGCGGATTACTAAAAGTGTGCTTTTCAGTCGGTTCAATGTTTTTCGCAAGGATGGAAAGCGAACCTAGCGCGATTAGGTCTTCTACTTTCTTTCTCTCTTGATAGTGTTTCATTAAGGTTACGCCGTTTGTATCGGGTGACCCGTCCCAGTGGCAGTAAATAGATTTAACCTTTCCGTCTGGTAATTCGATTGCAATTCTGCTTCTTGTTGCCATAGTTTTTTCTTTTTTGGTTTGACGATTAATAATAAGTAAAAGTAACTATAATAATTGACACTAAAAAATCGAGGCTAAATTATTTTTATTCTAATAATTCCTTTGGTTTAATTTGTTGGCCGACTGTTTCCAAATAGGAGATCGAGATTTCATAGCCTTCGTTCTTAGGAAACGCCTCTACTAGTTTATCGTATATTTCTCGAGTCTTGCTTTTTTCACCAGGACCGAGTGAGCGTTCATGCGTAGCAAAGAGGTGTCTACCGTCTTTTGATACATTGATTTCATAGTGTGACATAGTTATTTAGTTTTTAGGTTAATAATTAATTTATAAAGTAAAAGTAATACTTATTCCTGAACGGATAAAATCGGGGCTGAATTTATTTTCTCTGCGTAACGGGCTGCCATTACTTCTTCCTCTACTAATTTTCCAGACATCCACTTCTTGGTCCGGGTCAGACTCTCTATTCTAGCACGTGAAGAACGAGCAGATCTGTTTTTGAGGTCTTCGATCGTTGCATCAAGAACTCGAATATGGGATTTCAAATATATTATATTATTAATACATTGAAGTCTCAAGTCCACCCAATCAATTACCGGTGGAGGTGTTGCTGGTTTCTTCTTGAATATCCTGAATATCATTATCGTATTTTTCGAATTACTGCAATTACACAACCTGTGCTGTCTTTAGCCAGGAATAATTCTCCTTTATTATAGGAACGTTGTTTTTCCCAATTCCATTCAATCGGTGTTCCATCACAGGTTGTGGCCGGAATATCCGATGGTCGGGTTGGGTGATAAGGGTCAACGCTTGGTCGGTCGTTACATGATGCAACAAAGAATCCAACAATTAATAATATCTTTTTCATAGTGTAAATATAACTAGATTTGGTGAAACAAAAAAATCGAGGCTAATAAATTTTTACTGCAATAATTGTGGCTGAGTGCCCGGTGCCGACTCTCTGTTTTACAGTCACTGCACCATTCTTTTTAATTAGGTCAAGCACCTTACGATATTTTAAATCGGGTTTGGTGATTCCGCCTAGGAACTTTGCTATCTCATAGGCTTTAGCTATCGTGTGACAGATTCCCATAGATTCTTGCAAAGCATTTTCCCAGGCGAGACCCACTCTTGGCGGAGCATCAGATATAATTACGTATTTGGTTTGTTTTGACATGTTATAATTTTTTGTTTTAAGTCAACTATAAAAGAACAGTTTTCATATTCCTCAATTCCTTCGAAATGTTTGAGCAGTGACTCTAGCGCTTTTATCTTGGCTGAGTTTGGTGCTTCATCATCAACTGCAAGTTCAGGATATTTCTTTAATGCATCCAAGACCATTGTCATAAAAACATCTGGGTCAGTCTTCCTAATCTCAAGCATGGCTCGGATCATTTCTTCGTCTCTTAATGGGTTCATCTTACTACGGAGTAAAGGGTTAATACTTAGCTTCAAACTCGTTTGCTCGACAGGTTGCCAAGTATTCAGCTAATATCTTCGGCCACTCGTCTCGATAAAACTCCTCTGACTCTGTTCTCTCATTCATTATAATACATGATTCATGTGATAAGTGAAAGACTGCATGTCCAAGTTCATGATATAGAGTACACCGCGTTGAGTATGGTCCGGCTACAAGCTGTCTCCTATCTACCATAATTGTCTTGTTATAAGTTGTAGATAATCCGACTAGGTCTCCGTTGAGGTTGCCTATCTGCACCTCATCGACTCGATTAAAACCATGTGTATACTCTATTCCGGCTCTGACCATTTCATCTTGCCACTGGTCGACAATCGGTTTAAGTGTTACATTTACATTCGGTGGCGTGTCGTCTCTACCGATGGTGAACGAGATGCCGACTGCTACGAATAGAATTAAACATACTGTTGCTAATAGTTTCATATCATTTTATTTAAAAGTAATGCTGCACTTATCTCTGCGGCACGCATCGCAGCAGAGTCTAATCCGTGATCTAATATAATTCGTTGGAATAATGCTTCATATCCATCTGCGATATCAACATACTTCTTCATCAGTCGAATATCTTTATTCACATACTCTTTGCATACATCTCGGTAGACTGCAGTTGCTTCGAACAAGTCAATTGCAGTTTCAATACTTATTTGGGTTGAGTCCACTAGGACTTCATCTTCCCCATCGAATGCTAATACCTTCATCTTACTACGGAGTTAAATAACTTCTTTCATTTTCTGTATAGCGCTCTTCACGATTTGTGATACTCTAACATTTGTCATATCAAAACGTTCAGCGATAACGTCAGTCGGTAATGCACAGTCACGGTCAATACCGAAATATGCTGATACTATATTACGATCGCGTTCTTTAAGTATACCCATTACTCTGCGAATTGTGTATCGAACATGGTCTACTTCCATTTCAAACTCAGATTCATGTGGGGTGTTAAGTAAAACGTCTCCAATCGTGGTGTCACTGTCATCTGAAATAGGTGCATCAATCTCGATAGTCGATAGGTTTGGTGTTTCTATTCCAGCCATCTTTGCTTTATAGATATCGTACTCTTGATTGTGCGGTAAACGAACGATACGACCGTGTGCAACGACTGCTTCATTTATACGTTTGCGTACCCATAATCCGGCATATGATATAAATCGTGCATCAGATTTAGGGTCGAATCGTTGTGCTGCTTCGAATAATCCAATATTACCTTCTTGTATAAGGTCATCAATTAGAACTCCTTGGCCAATATGACGATTCGCAATAGTCACAACTATTTTTAAGTTGTGCTGCACCAATTTATTGATGGCAGTTTGGTCTCCAGCTTTGATGCGAACAGCCAATCCTTTTTCTTCTTCGATCGTAAGTGGATTCATTTTAGAAATCGACTTAAAATACTTTGGTAAATTTTCTGATGTTTCAAATGACATAGTATATAGTTTTAAAGTTTAAGTAAAAGTAACTAATTAATTTGAACTGGAACAATTGGGGCAATTATTTTTTGCAAGTTTCTGGCGGCTGCTCCATGTCATGCATCTCTATCGGATAACCGTTGAGCTGAGCGTTCACACATTTCCAGCAAATAACTGCAGATGCATCACTGCCTACGTTCTTAACTGTCTCGCCACATTCTTTGCAAGCAAGGTCCTTTGGTACATGTTGTTTAAATGCCATATCTTTAAGATTTTAAATTATTCATAATTAGTCTTTAATATTATATCGTAAAAGTAACCAAAAGTTCTGACCGGAGAAAATCGGGGCTAACTTATTTTTGAGGACAAAAACCAGAGACGCGTGCCGCCCCGACTAAATCCGCAGTTTTTAAACAAAAAAAGGCTCCAATTTCTTGGAGCCTTTTCGATAAGCTAAGCAACTAGTTACTTGCGTTTTCCTACGAAATCGTAAGCAGCGTTTGCAATTTTTCCAGATGGATTTTTACTTTCTCCACTGATTACACGAGCAACATGCGATACGTCATATCCGGTAATGATTGACAGGGTTGTTAAGTCACCACGACGTAATTTTGTTTTTGCGATTGCTAACTTCTCATCTGCTGATTTTCTTCCAGGTTTTGAAGTAGTTGATTTTGCAATGGTCTTCGATGTTGCTTTCGCAGAAACCGGCGTTGCTCTGATAAATGTTTTTCTCATAATAAAAGATTATTTTTTGTTTGTTATTAACTTAATTATAATACTAAGATTATGAGTAGATATAAAATATTCCTATTATTATTTCTTGGCGGTGCCGGCAACACAGGCTCCGATGAACTTAATTACCTGACCTGTTGCTAGTCTGGTCTCTGAAAACCAGTGCACATCTTTCTTCTTATGTGTGTTATCCCAAAGGACACATGCAGTAAGAGCAAAGAATATGAACGCGATACCTAGGAATATCTTTTTCATAATATAATAATACTAATAGGTTTATAATTGTTTCTCTAAATCGATTAGAACACTACATAACTCGTATTGTTCGATGTCTGTAAAATACTTTAAACATTCCTGCAACCGGCGTGGGTACTCGTCTCTAGCAATGTTCACTACGGAGTCCGAGTCTTTTACTGCAAATGCTGGCACCAGCGGTAGATTCCTTGTGATACCATTATATAGGGCTGAAAGAAATGCAGCGTGCACAGCAACATGCTCTCCTTCCATGAATTCTTGAATAGTTCGATATGGAGCTGCGTCTAACTCTGGAATTTCAAAGTCAGCATCTAATTCTTCGACGTATTGGATAATATAATTCATCGTTTCTTCTTTTTGTTATTTATAAGCTCAAGCTCTTCTGCCCAGTCCATCAACTGTAGTGTGTCCTCTGCCCACAGCTTTGCGCCAGCCAGTGTCTCATCCCGCTCGGTCTTAGGAACCAGCTTTTCAAGAACAGCAAACATAGTATAGATACCGGTTACTTTATCTTCACGATTAAGTCGTATCCATACCACTCCGCGTTTACATGTGCCGCGTACGTGTCTCTCTTGTAATGGTTCCCAACTAATCATCTTCCTCCTCGTTTGCTGGTTCAAAGTATTCTGCGTCACCTTGTGTTTCACAATCTCTGCACTCGTAAAATACTTTTGCCAAGTCGTAATTGTAGCCTAGGCTATGTAAGTCGGCACTGCCACACGCTGGACAAATTGATTCTGATTCTCTTTCGTTGCTCATAGATTTGGGTTTAATTGATATTCATATACATTTCTGATACACTTGGCGGGAATTGGTTTCGGTGATAATATTGATTTACCTACACCAAATAAGGTTTCCATAATGGGACTATGGTCGCATCCTTCTTCCAATCCTTTAGGACTTATCTCCACCTCAACGACTATCATCTTCGACTTACCCATTGCTGCAAGTCTGAATCCTATCCAACGTGCTGCACTCTCTGCCGAGTCAGTTAAGTAGACACCTTCCCACTTAGCGATAAGTCCTTCCATTAGGATTCTGCCGAGATTATCCGCATCTGTTGCATGATATAATTTTACTTTCTTTGCCATCTTCTAAAAGTTTAAGCGTTCGATTTGAGGTTCTCCTATTACCACCATCCACTGACAGTTGGATAAACTATACTCTAATACGTCTTCGATATAATCTTCAGCATCGATATCTGACTCCCTGTGTTCAAGGGATAAGCACTCTACCTTGCCGCTCTCAAAATTAAGGATAACTGCGAATTCTGCTTCCATGTTTTTTAGTTTTTAAGTTTAAGTAAATGTAACAAATTAAGTTGACACTAAAAAATCGAGGCTAATAATTTAATTTCTTCGTTTTAGCTCGTTTTCTATCTTTGTAATTTCTTTACGAGTCTCTTTACAAGTGCGGTGAGTTGCACACTTAATAATAGATTCTAATTTACGAGTAGTGAAGTCTTCGTATGGATTGAGTCGTTTTTTCATGGAGTGTTTAGATTATACTGTGAATCCTTTAATTATTTCTTCTAAATCTTCAATTACTGCACCTGCCTTACTGCATCTTAATAGTGCAATATCAAATACAATATCATTATCTGCAGTTTGCTGTATTGCCCAAAGATATGTTCTCACAAACTCTGACGCTTTTTTGCTCTCCGGGTTTAAGTCAAGCATTGATAGACCTCCGTGAATACGAGTAAGATGTTTTTGTAGATTCGGTGCTCTAACTGTTCGGTTGTGCACCTCTTGTTCTGTTGGACTTTTTGTCATCGCTTTAGTTTTTAAGTTTTAATTATAGAGTAAATATAACTAATAGCCCCGACCTGTAACACTCGGGGCTAGAATTAATTATTTTTTTATTTCTATCCAAACAATTGGTTCCATATTATCAGTATCACAATCTATGATTTCCACACCATAATACTTTCCACTATCATACAACTTCTGGGCTAGCTTAGAAGCCTTGTCCCAAGGAAGTAAACCTTCAATAACCTTAGCATTTGAATCATCCTCAGAATCAAACACAGCAACATCAAATACTGCAATGTCCAGACCCTTCTCTTTCTCAGCCCATTCATTAAAACTAAAATGTCCACTCCTCTCCTTAATCCTCTTAGGAACATAAGCAAGATAAGTACTCTCGTACTCAGACCTTAGGTCGTTTAAATCAATTTCTGTTTTTGTCATTGTGTTAGTTTTTAAGTTATGAGTAAATGTAACAAATTAAGTTGACACTAAAAAATCGAGGCTAAAGTTTATACCTTCGTACTTCGCAGCTTGGCGTCGTGGTTATCCGCATGGTAGTTGCACCTAATTCTTTTTTAAAGGGCATATACTTATCCTTCAGCTCTTTAATAGTTGGCTTACAGTCAAACGTACTGGTCCTTTGCAATACTATTTGATTATGCCTGTTGAATAGTGTTACGGTAACATCACATTTACCGGACTCGGTTAACTTGAAAATGCTCATAGTTTTTAAGTTTTAATTATAGAGTAAATATAACTAATAGCCCCGACCTGTAACAATCGGGGCTAAAATATTTACTACGGAGTTAAGCTGCTAATTGTTTAGGGTCAACTGGTCCACACATCCATGCTCCGCAACGACCGCTCATTGAACTTGGATACCACTTGTACAGGGTCTCCAACACTCGAGCCGCTTCGCGATTAAACAGTTTCATTTCTTTGTTCCAACGTTTTTCTGCAAGCTTGTCAATTGCGGCGGCTAGGCTCTTGCCTCTGGCATCATACCAATCTCGCTTGTCCTGCATCTCCCATTCGGCATCGTCTAGGAAAGTTTCAAACTTGAAATTGGGAATTACTGCAATCGGAAAGTGACTATACTCCGAACTGGTCTCAGTAATAACATAACATCGTTCTCCCTCCGTCATGATAAGTCCCTCTTCTCGAAAAGCACAAGTTAATTCGCCGAAGCCATTTGCTCGCGATTTGAGGTCCCACGCCTTGTGGCCAAGCTCTGAAGCAAGACTTTCAATCAGGTCTTCAACCTCGAATTCTCCAAGTTCTGCCATTTCCTGGTATACTTGCTCTTCATCTGGTTCCTCACCGAATTCTTCGGTTAAGCGTTCATTAATCTTGTCGAAGTCCCCACCTAAGTCGATGAAATAAGTGTTTGGTTCAAATTTGTCGCTATTAAACGACGATAGTTTTGGATTGCCTGCTCCCATAGTTTTTTAGTTTTAGTTTTTAAGTTATGAAGTAAAAGTAACTATTTAGTTTGAAACCAGAAAATCGGGGCACAACAATTATCTCGATCGGGGCCAGATCGAGCAGCTCTGTCAGAGACTCGCCCACTGGCCCTTTTTTCAGGGCAAAAAAAAGACCAGCAATAGCTGGTCTCCTTAGGTCAATTTCTTGGTGGCGGCACCGTTACCCGGCCGTGACCCTCACTTAGGAAGCTTTTTATGCTTCGATAATGTCCGCTTCGCTAACTTCGAAAGTAAACATATCAAAGGTATCATCGATTGTTTCTTTATCATAGCCGTACTCGACTAACTGTTCGCGTGTACACTCCTCAGCATGGTCCATTGTTTCGGCTCGGATGTGGAAGATAATTGGACTGTCGAATGTTCCATTAAAGTCTGTAACTACTGAACAAAATAATCTTTTCATAATTTCTAGTTTTAATTGGTTATGAAGTAAATATAACTAATTAGATTGAACTCTTAAAATCGGGGCAAATTATTTTGTACTGACCGAGTGTAAACACTTGAGCGTGACACCATCTCTGCTCCCACGAGTTATGGTACTCTTCTAAGATATAATCGATTACTTGTGCATCGTCCTCGTCCTCCTCTCTACACTCATCGATTTCTTCTTGAGTTATCTTAAACTCTTCCACTAAGACTCCCTCCTTGAGGTATTCTACTGGACCCTGAATTATTGCTACATACTTATGCATTGCTACTCCTGATTTGAAAAGTTAACGATAAACCCCATGGTAATTTGTAGGCCATAAATCCACCAGTGCCAACGTTTGTCACTGGACTCTCAGTCCAAATTGCTTGGGTCAGCAAGGTACGTGCTTGCACTCTTAGGTCTTCGATATCAGGTACTTGTGTGTCTTTGCCGTTGTACCATCGCCAATCGGTCTCTATCATGTGCTTGAGCACTGACTCAAAATCAAAGCGTCGCATAATATCTGCAGCTTTGTACTCTAGTTCTGATACGGTGAATTTTTCGTGATTCATAGTTTTAGTTTTTAATTGTAAGTAAAAGTAACTAACTAGTTTGATAACCAAAAATCGGGGCGATAATTTTTTCCACCTTTTCTGGATTCTGGTCAAACCATTCAATGAGTTTCCCAAAATTAGATAAACCCATGTTCGATCGCATAAAGTCAAAGACTCCATCGTAGTCTGAACCTTCCATACTATAAAAACCAGGAGTATCGATATACTCGTCTCCCATTATTTCGCGAAGCTGGCCTTCACCAGTAGCATCGACTGCAATTAAAAATTGCTCTAATTTATCTTTTATTTTTCCCATTTTCTTTTAGTTTTAATTATAGAGTAAAAGTAACCAATCGGTTTGAGTGTAGAAAATCGGGGCCAAACTATTTTTCTAGAGACTCGCTTAATCCAGGATTCCAGGGGTCAAAAACAAGAAAGGGGCAGATTTCTCTGCCCCAATCCCGAACTTAAAACTAAAACTATCACTACGGAGTAACCTATTTCATGCGCTTTGCGGCATTGTATAACAGCTCGGCCTTTGCATAATCATAATTGGCCGAGATAAGAGCACCTATTTCTTGTGCAAAGTTCTCTTGAAAAAACTTAAGCGTGGTCGGCGTTGCACTAACGTATGGAATACACTCGTGCAAGACTGGCAACCTGTCTCTAAGACTTAATTTCTTTAGGTTCTGCCGTACCTTCTGTTGAGCTCCAACCTGGAGTAAATTGTTTATTTGCAATCCGTTCATTGTAGGATGTGTTTTTA
>Ga0209084_1003046_pt1 | contig 12498 bp, 11 predicted proteins | sample C_130820_MF_Meta_FD_187309 | JGI IMG/M metagenome (GOLD analysis project Ga0209084, IMG submission 187309) | Freshwater microbial communities from Lake Croche, Canada to study carbon cycling - C_130820_MF_MetaG (SPAdes) (version 2) | ecosystem: Environmental > Aquatic > Freshwater > Lake... | reverse complement strand
CTCTAAGGAAGCTGCTACGAAAGCAGGGGTGAGAGTATCTCACCCAAGAGCTTATAGAACAGGCAGTGGAGAACTTGCGGTGAAGATGGAAATTAACCGCAAAGGTAACGATACTCCAACTACTCCACAAGAAAAAGATGCAATTTTAGATGCCCTACAAAAACTTGGTTATTCTGTCACTGATATTAGAGATTCAAGAGCTTGGGGTCGTGGTATGATGTTGGGATATTGTGTGACAGTTTATCTTAACGGTCAAGAAGGTGTGGCGGAAGGTGAGACTACGTTGACTAAAACTGGTCGCATACATCGCTCAACGGATGCATATGGTGGATCACCACCAGAACCAGATCCTATTGGTGACGAATTAGATAAATCTGGCACACGCAGAATTGATCGAGCACTGGGTGTTCGGTTTAAAACGAAAGGATATCAAAAAGATACCAACACAGTGTCGGAAGCGCCCGGAGATAAAGGATCATCACGAGAACATTTGGCAATGCTACGGGCTGAAAAAAAAGAACATGAACAAGCCCAACGTGCAAAACAAGAAAAAATGGACCGGAATCTAAAAAACTATCAAGCTGGTGATGTTCGTGCAAGTGATATCAAAGTGGCGGAAGCATCTAAAACTAGAAATCCTACCACAGACTTCTTAAGAAAGCATCCGGTGCCAGATAGCGAGATGGTTACGCCAGTTAAGAATAAAGATGCCGACGCATCCTTCAAGAACATGGTGGGTGGATCAAGCAATGAATTAACCAAGAATCTTAAGATTAAAGAGCAAGAGTCTACACCAGGCGATGAACATACCCGACGTCAGAAACTAATCAAGTATCTTGCCAAACATAAAGGTTGGGATCATAGTGATTTAGAACATGCGACCACTACAGAATTAATGCAGTATTATAGAGAATGTCGGCAAGGCATGCCGGTTTTGCCTACCATATATAATGGTGGTCTCGAAGTTGATGAAGGTTGGAAAAGTAATTTAGCCGGAGCAGCCCTAATCGGAATGGGTGCCATGGGTTCTAATGCTGCAAATGCTCGTGATCTCAGTCATTATAATACTGATTATCTGCAAGCGGCAGCACAAGGTGGGAAGAGTATGGTCAGTGCAGATGATGCCAAGGCAGAATTACAACAACGGGCACAAGGTAAGCAACAAGCTGTCCCAGCACCTGATCCAGGGACAAAGGCATCAGCAGGATATAGTAAAGAATACTTACAAAGCGTCATTGATGGTACACACCCAAGACCGTTAATCAGTAAAGACCGTGCTCAGGCATTGCTACAACAGTATCAAACCAACGAAGCGTCGTATATCGATGAGGGTATGGCGGAAGGCAATGACCAGGAAACAATGAATAGACACATTGCCTATTATAATAAATTAGGACAAACTCCTGAAATCAATATGTCTAAAGATGAAAGATATAAACACTCGGCAGCTGGAACAGACTACGCAGAATTTCTAAGAAAAAATAATGTAGCTATTCCTGCAGTGGAGGTCATGTCAACATGGGGAGCCGGATTCTTAAACGCATTCAAATATGGGTGGAAAGCACCATCTAGAGAAATTGACCAAGCAGTTATGTTAATTAAACAATCTAAACAAGGCATGGCAGAAGCACGCTCAGCGGACGACTTACAAAATGAACTAACAAGGTGGAAGAAAGAGGGACCGTGGAAAAAATCCACAACAAAAGATCCACGCGGCAAAGCACCTAATCTAAGTGATCGGGCACGCAGAGAAACCGAAAAGGCTTTCCCAACAACTAAAAAGGTGTGATGGAAGAATTCCAATACTGGCCGGAATACGAAATTGAACCCGGCGAGAATCGCAAGATCTGGCACAATATTATACTCACAACATCGGGCTTGACCATCGACGCTGACTTCACGCCATACGACGAAATGGACCCGGAGGATATCAGAAACTATATTTCTATGCGTCGAACCGAGGGTGACGCATTGCGTAATGGCATTGCCCCCTGGGATAAGAAATCTTTGCAGGATTACCATAGCAAAACATCATTATAAGAATCACCTTAGGACCGGTATTAAGTTACCGTTTGGTGTAGGCGTTCTCCCTGGCCTAAATATGTAAATTCGCTACTTGCATATTTGAACAGGGAGATTTCTTTTTCTCTTGCTATCTATCAAAATATAAGCTATAATATATCTTTAAGGAGAAACACATGTCGACAAAAGTATTCAGCCAAGAAGAGAAATTGAAACTCACCCAGATTATCAACGAGGGTATGCAGGTCATGCACGAAATCGAAACACTCACTGGTGGGCTTAGTGATACCATAAAATCAATCGCCGAGGAAATGGAAATCAAACCCGGTGTGCTAAAAAAAGCTATTAAATTGGCCCATAAGAGTGAGTTTGGACGCGAACAATCTGATCATGAACTGCTGGAAACAATCTTGACCACAGTTGGCAAAACGTTGTAATATAGTTCACAATGCGTAAGATGCTGGTTCCAAGACCCTGTCAGGGAGTACAGAAAAATATATCTGTATATCCCGGCTACGAATGGATTAAACAACTACCAGATAAAAACATTTACTTTGCTTTATTTCAAGCATGGCCGACTCAAACGTTACCATCCGGATATGATTATTATATAGTAAGCTTTCATTTAGAAGCAGTGGATATAGCATGGCTTAAACAACAACAAGTAACTGGTCCAATTTTTGTACTGTTTGATGGTAATCACTATGATTTAGATATCCCAGGTGTGCATTTTATGCCATTCTTTTATTGGCATTACCAACTACAACAAATGCAAAATTGGTTTGGTATACAAGAAAAAACACAACCTAAATATAAATTTAGTGCTGTGTGTAATAGAATAAGTCAAAGTAAGATATGGATAACTACAAAACTGTTAGAATCGGCTCGAGAGTCATCTCTTATTGTACTACATGATTGGTTAGAAGGAAAAAATGTACATGGATGGCAGTTAACTGGCAATACGATATTGGATCGACTTACACAGTTATTTCAAAATCAGTATCTTGGACAAGAAATAACTATCGATACATTTGAAAATATACGGGATAATAACCAAGGAATGACAGGCAATCCTTGGCAACCGTTATATCAGGATTGTGCAATACATTTTACTAACGAAAGCTTTCATTACAGTTATATGTCGGATGCGATAACATCTTACATCTATCCCGGACCCTTTATTACTGAAAAGACATTGAAATGTATTTTAGGTAATACTGCATTTATACCAGTTGGTCAATTTGAAACTTATAAAACATTAACTGATTTGGGATTTGAATTCAACTATGGATTTGATATTTCGTGGGATTCGGATCCAGGCAACATCTCAAGAGCAACAAGTATTATTAATCTAATAGATTATTTAAATCAAATTGATATAGATCAATTGCTAATAGCAACTCAGGATAGTTGTCGACATAATCAAAACCATGTATTAACTGCAACGTTTTTTAATCAATGCCAACAACAAAATCTTAAATCAATAGATCAAATAGTTGACTTAGTACGTTAAGTATAGTATAATAGTTCTTACATGTCAACAGTGAAAAAACTATTGAGGAGGTTATATGAGTTTTAATTTTTTCGAAAAGCACAAATTACATTCTAATTTGTTTAGTAATATATACAATCATGCATATCTAAATATTCCGGTTAATGCAAGTTCTTGGGGTAAAACTATTTTTTCTAGTGCCGGATTTAAGATAGATAATCAATGTTCAATACCACCAGACTATACCGTTGTAGTTTTTTTGCGAGACCCAATAGAACGATGGTTATCTGGATTATCTACATGGTTAACTTCTAAAGTACCTCAATATACTAATATGATGAATGTAAGAAATAATACAACTTTGTTGGATGTATTATTTGATACTATCAAACAAGATGAGCATACCGAACGCCAAATGTTTTTTTTACAAAATTTAAATATGGATCAAATAAAGTTTTTCTTAATTGGTGATGAATTTCGGTCGTCGGTTAATAATTATTTTTTGTCAAATTTTAATCAAGATATTTCCAAATATCCTAAAGAAAATGCAACCACTCTCGAAGGAGGAAAACTAATACCTAGAGAATATTTTGCAACAGTATTAGAATCAAATACAAAATATTTAAATAGAGTAAAAGAATTTTTCCAATGTGATTATAATTTTATTAAAAAAACACAATTCGAAAACAACCGACCTATAAAACTAAAATATTATGATTACTAAGTTAATCAAAATGCTATTGACTTTTTAAAATAATCGTGTATAATAATTCTTAAAGGAAAATAATTTGAGTTATATTGATTGTCTCTTCGATAAAGAGAAAGATCGCATACACGTAGTTGAACGCCGTAATGGTGAACGGATATATCAAGAATATCCAGCTAACTTTGTGTTCTATTACGATGATCCGCGAGGTAAATTCCGTTCTATTTATAATGCCCCGGTGGCCAGATTCAGTAGCAGAAACAGCAAAGAGTTCTATAAAGAACTACGCATGAACTCAGGCAAACCTGTGTATGAAGGTGATATCAATCCCATCTTCCGTTGCTTGGAAGAGAACTACAAGGGACAAGATGCACCAGAACTTAATGTTGCATTTTTTGACATTGAAGTTGCATTTGACTTAGAACGTGGATTCTCACCAACTACTGATCCATTTAATCCGGTTACAGCTATATCGGTATATCTATCTTGGATTGATCAAATTGTTACTCTGGCTGTCCCTCCACAACACATGAGTCGTGCTACTGCTGAGGATATTGTTAGAGAATTTGATAACACTATGATCTTTGATCGTGAGGAGGATATGCTGAATGCTTTCCTTGATCTCATCGAAGATGCAGATGTGCTAAGTGGATGGAACTCAGAAGGTTATGATATTCCATATACCGTGAATCGTATCACTCGTGTGTTAAGTAAGGATGATACACGCAGATTCTGTTTGTGGGGGCAACATCCTAAACAACGAACCTTTGAACGTTTCGGTGCTGAACATCAAACATATGATCTGGTTGGGCGTGTGCATATGGACTATATGCAATTGTATCGCAAGTACACTTACGAAGAACGACATAGCTATAGCTTAGATGCCATTGCTGAATATGAACTTGGTGAACGTAAAACACAGTACGAAGGAACACTGGATCAACTGTACAATAAAGATTTTCGAAAGTTTATTGAATACAACAGACAAGATACTTTGATCCTGCACAAGCTTGATAGAAAATTACGCTTCCTTGATATTGCCAACGAACTGGCACATGCCAATACTGTATTACTGCAAACAACCATGGGAGCGGTAGCAGTAACTGAACAAGCTATTATAAATGAAGCACACGAACGTAACATGGTTGTGCCCAATCGTAAAAGGTTTGGATCAGAAGAAAACACACAGGCCGCAGGTGCGTATGTTGCATATCCTAAAAAAGGTATGCATGAATGGATTGGAGCAGTTGACATCAACTCACTATATCCCAGTGCGATCCGTGCATTGAACATGAGCCCGGAGACTATCGTTGGGCAATTGCGTCCAATAATGACAGATCGATATATCTCAGACAAGATAGACAAGGGTGCAAGCTTTGCAGCAGCATGGGAAGGATTGTTTGGCAGCTTTGAATACACCGCAGTAATGGAACAACAACCAGGCACTGAGATCACTATAGATTGGCAAAGTGGTGAAGAGTCTGTGCATTCTGCTCCGGAGGTATGGGGTATGGTATTTAATTCCAACAAACCTTGGATGCTCACAGCAAATGGTACTATAGTCACACATGAGATGCGTGGTATTATTCCCGGACTGTTGGAACGTTGGTATGCTGAACGTCAGATCATGCAGGCCAACAAGAAAGCAGCAACTGATCCTAAAGAGATTGCCTTATGGGATAAGAAACAACTTGTTAAAAAGATTAATCTGAATAGTTTGTATGGTGCTATCCTAAATCCCGGATGTAGATTTAATGATCCACGTATTGGGCAAAGCACAACGCTGACTGGTCGTGCTATCGCACAGCACATGGCCGGACATATAAACAAATGCATAACTGGTCACAAGGATCATGTTGGCGAAGCTATCATATATGGTGACAGTGTTACTGGTGATACTATAATACATACAGATTCGGGTGAGATTACAATTGAAGAATTATTTTCCCAATGTCCAACGAACGGAACAATCGATGGTAAAGAATACGGATTACAATCAGAGGCAAAAGTAGTTGGGTTTAATGCCTCAGAAGATTCTACAATTATGAGTAAAATTTCATATGTGATGCGACACAAAACAAAGAAAAAATTATATAAAATAACATTGCAAAACGATAAAACAGTAACAGTGACAGAAGATCACAGTATAATGGTAGATCGTGATGGATTTTTATTAGAAGTACGCCCAACTGATATATTAGATACTGACCTCATTATCTGCTTAAATGTATAAATAACTATACGGGGATAGGAGTATTAGCATATGGTAAAATGTTTAGAATGTGGATTTGAAAGCTCGAGATTACAATGGACTCATTTTAAATATAATTGCTCGGGTAAATTTGCTAATGGTAAAGAATATAAAGCAGCATATCCAGGTGCAACAGTTGTAAGTAAAGAGGTTGCTCAAGCAACCGCAATTACTCTAGAAAATCTTATTAAGAAGTATGGACAACAAGATGGCACTATCCGTTGGGAAAGTTATAAGAGCAAGCAAGCATATTCAAACAGTTTACCATATAAGAAAGAACGGCACGGATGGACTAATAAACAATTTGATGAATATAACTCTTCAAGAGCCCAAACATTGCATAAAATGGTAGAACGCTATGGAGAAACAGTTGGGGCTGAAAAATGGGAAAAATATTGTTTACGGCAAGCTTATACTAATACTAAAGACTATTTTATTTCTAAGTATGGCGAAATACTTGGACTAAGCAAATTTTTAGAAATAAATCATAAAAAATCAATTCCACATAATCCTAAATTGCTTGCTGCCCAATTGTCAATTGATATTGACGAGGCTACCCAAATTATAATTAATCGACAACAAAATTTCTTTACTAGTAAGCTAGAGATAGAGTTCACAACTCTATTAGAAAATAGTGTTGGAAAATTAGACCACACTAGTTCAAATAAACCATATGGGAAATGGTCTCATTTATTGGATACGTATGTTGTCTATGACATAAAGCATAATAATTGTATTATAGAGTTCAATGGTAACTACTGGCATGCAAATCCAAGGATCTATGTAGATTCTGCGATTATACGTGGCAATACTGCGGTAGACATACGTCATAGAGATATGTTAAAATTAAAAACTGTGCAGGATTTAGGTTTTTCTGTTATGACAGTATGGGAAGATGAATTTAATGCAGATAAAATTGCGACAATCGCTAAGGTAAAAGAATGGATATTAACCGAACAACAATTAAAAATGTAGAATGTCTGGGGGAAGTCGATGATTATGTATATGATATTAGTATAGATGATCAAGATCCATTATTTTTTGGTAATGGAATTTTACTGCATAATACCGATAGCACATATTTCAGTGCGTGGCCGGCGATAAGAACTGAGGTTGCAGAAGGACGCATGACCTGGAGCAAGGAAATGTGTGTGCAGTTATATGATAGTATAGCTGAACAGGTAAATGATGGATTCCCAACATTTATGGAACAGGCATTCCATTGTCCAAGATCAGCTGGAGAACTTATACGAGCCGGTCGTGAATTAGTTGCCGAGCGTGGCTTGTTCATCACAAAGAAACGTTATGCAGTATTGATATATGATCTCGAAGGGCATAGGCTTGATGTTAATGGTAAGCCAGGCAAGATCAAAGCCATGGGCCTGGATCTAAAGCGTTCAGATACACCCAAGGTTATACAAGACTTTCTATATGAAGTATTGGAATCAGTACTAAGTGGTGCTGAACGCGATGCAGTTATAGAACGTATACGTAAATTCAAATATGAATTCTCTGAACGTCCGGGTTGGGAGAAGGGTAGTCCCAAGCGTGTGAACAATCTAACCATGTACGGTAAAAAAGAAGAGCGTGAAGGTCGCGCCAACATGCCCGGACATGTGCGAGCAGCTATAAACTGGAACAATCTACGCAGGATGAATTCAGATAATTATAGTATGCAGATAGTAGACGGTATGAAAACTATTGTTTGCAAACTTAAAAGTAATCCGCTTGGATGGACCAGCATAGGATATCCAACAGATGAACAACATCTGCCGCAGTGGTTCAAAGAGTTGCCGTTTGATGATACTGAGATGGAAGCCACTGTTGTGGATCAAAAAATCGACAACTTGTTAAGCGTATTGAAGTGGGATCTTGCATCCGCCACCAATACCGAAAACACTTTTCAGAACCTATTTGAATTTTGAGTAAAAAATCCGCCCGTCTTAGTAGTATAGTTCGATATCGAAATCACTTGTTGCGTATTGATGCAGCAGCAGGGAAAGCCGCGGCTGTTAAACTACCCGATGAGATATTACACACTATATCCGACTCACCGATAAAAGTCGATGGATATATTGATGAGCTATCCAAACAACTACAAATTATTACACATGACTGTGATAAATTTTATGATGGGTTATCGAGATTAATAGCACAGCTCAATGAGATAATTGTTGAAAAAGAACCAGTATATTTTGCCAATAGCACTGAGGTATATTCGCAAGAAATACAAGCACATATTTCAGGACATATAACCAACGCTCAGATGTTAGAGCGTAAAAAACAGTCGCTGCCTGCCGAAGTTGATGCTGTATGTCATTCTCGAATCGCCATGCAGACCGCCTGGCAATATCCAGGATTAATTATTCGTCCAGGCACTGAGTATTGGATAAAAGACATGGTGGCAAATGATCCATTGTACATTGCGGATCTTAACAAAGAATTATTGTCACCCTGGATTACCGGATTCACTCCCGAATATCAACGGCGATTGCGTGTACATGAGATCACAGAAGTACTAGGAGAACCATTATTTACATCCATGCCAAAAGAACAAATCGGAATATGTTTAGCTTATAGTTTTTTCAATCATAGGCCGCTTGAACTCATACAACGTTATCTAACAGAGATATTCCAATTGTTACGTCCCGGTGGAACCTTAATGATGACTTATAATAATTGTGATCATGAGCAGGGTGTGGATCTTGCCGAACGTACATTTAATTCATATACCCCTAAACATCATTTACTTGACATAATATCCAGTCTTGGGTACACAGTTACCTTTGAATGGTCCATGGGAGCATTTGCCTGGATTGAATTGACCAAACCTGGTGAGCTCACATCATTACGTGCCGGACAAACACTGGCAAGAATATTTCCAATTTAGTTGCAAAATCTAAATATACAATGTATAATAACTTTTCAAGGAGAAATAATGATTAAAGTACCAGATGTAATTTTTGCTTTTAGGCAAGGCGATGAAGAACCCGAAGAGGGTGGTTGTCCAATTGGGGGAGAGTTTGTGTTTAAGACAACACAAGATCTTTTTGCAAACAAGCGAATAGTAATGTTTAGTTTGCCCGGAGCATTTACTCCAACATGTAGCACATATCAATTGCCAGGTTTTGAGGAACAGTATGAACAGTTTAAAGCCAAAGGTATTGATGAAATCTATTGCATTAGCGTAAACGACGGCTTTGTTATGAATGAATGGGCTCGGGCGCTAAAGATCAAGAATGTTAAAGTTATTCCCGATGGCGCAGGTGTTTTTACTGAAGGTATGGGAATGATAATTGACATGAGCAATATTGGTTTCGGAAAACGAAGCCGCCGTTATGCTACTGTTATTAACAACTGTGTAATAGAACACATGTTTGTGGAGCCAGCAGCAACACAGGAAAATCTAGACCCATATGGAATTTCAAGTCCAGAGAATATAATTAACAACATTTAAGGAGAAACAAATGAAAGACCATTTATCAGATTTAGTATCGCACACAGTTGATCTGGGTGTAATTGATCTTATTAAGATCGTTGGTACAGATACAACAACATTAATTTCAGGCATGGCCGAAGATCGCAGCGTAATTGTTGAAGGGCAGTTTTCTAAACCAGTAGCAGATTTCGTTGGAACCTTTGGTATGCCAAACCTTAGCAAACTTAAAATCATACTTAGCTTGCAAGAATATAGGGAAAATGCCAAGCTCAGTATCAAACAACGCAGTGATGACAAAGGACCGGAAAGCATCAATTTTGCCAATGCAGCTGGGGATTTCCGTAATAGTTATCGTTTTATGTCAGCAGAAATGGTCAATGAAAAACTTAGACCAGTGACGTTCAAAGGTGCTAATTGGCATGTAGAATTTGAACCGGCTGTGGCTTCAATCCTACGTCTGAAAATGCAAGCACAGGCCAATGCTGAGGAACTCAACTTCCAAGCTAAGACAGAAAATGGAGATTTGATGTTTTACTTTGGTGACCATAGCACCCATTCCGGAAACTTTGTATTCCATGCTGGTGTAACTGGACAACTAAAACGTGTTTGGTCCTGGCCTATTAAAACATTTATTTCTATCATGGATCTTGTTGGTGACAAGGTAGTAAAGATCAGTGATGATGGTGCAGCACAGATCACAGTCGATTCGGGCCTGGCTGTTTATAATTACATCTTGCCAGCTCAATCTAAATAAACACATGGAACAGGATGATCTCACAGCCAAACAAAACGACTATGCAATTTTCTTGCCGGCCATTTCTGGATTTTATGCAACATACATAGGCAAACAACGCAATGGTGGTACCTATGTTGATCCGGCACGTATGCCATTAGGTATATCGGATATGGAAATGATGAATTGGCTTAATGCACAGAAAGCACTGTTCCCATATAAGTGGTCGTTGTATTCTGGTGGACATGCAAATCTTGATCTTACTAAGCCGGATATGTCTGAAGACATGGTTCGTGATCGTGATCCAAATACCCTAATGCTTGGCGATTCAGGTGGCTTCCAGATTGCTAAAGGCTTGTGGGAAGGAGAATGGCGTGATCCAAATAGTGCTCCGGTACAACAAAAACTTAAAGACCTGGCGTTACGAAAACAAGAAACACGCATGAATAAGCGTGGCAAGCCAGTTGTTGTCGACTTGGTAAAGGAATATAAAGCCAAGTTGGCCGCCGCACAAACTAAACGTGAAGCTGTGCTTAAATGGTTAGATGGTATTGCTAACTATGGAATGACATTGGATATACCAACATGGGTTGTTACTGATAAAAAAGCAATGGCAGCATGTGGCATAACCACACATCCCGAAGCTGTGGATGCTACCAAATTCAATAATGAATACTTTATGCAACATCGTAAAGGTGTGGTAAATGGTGGTGTAAAAATCCTAAATGTGTTGCAAGGTGCTAATCACAAGGAAGCCGACGAGTGGTATGATACAATGAAGGATTATTGTGATCCTGTAAAGTATCCGGGTAAACATTTTAATGGTTGGAGTATGGGTGGACAGAACATGTGTGATATCCACCTTATACTCAAACGTTTGGTAACATTACGTCATGACAATCTATTACAGCAAGGTATACATGATTGGATGCACTTTTTAGGTACGAGTAAATTAGAATGGGCGGTGCTTCTTACAGATATTCAACGATCGGTTCGCAAGTATATCAATCCAAACTTTACTATTAGTTTTGATTGTGCCAGTCCGTTCCTTGCAACAGCAAATGGGCAAGTATATCATCATATTGATCTGCCACAAAATGGTAAATGGTCATATAAGATGAGTCCAATTGCTGATGATAAAAAGTATGCAACAGATACTCGCCGATATAGAGATGCTGTATTGCAAGATGGATTGGTCGAACATTTTGATGAAAGTCCAATTAGCCAGCATCTACTTATGAAAGACATCTGTATCTATAAACCGGGTGATCTTAATAAGAATGGTAAAGAAGGTAAAACATCCTGGGATAGTTTTAGCTATGCTTTGCTCATGGGGCATAATGTTTGGATGCATTTGGAATCTGTACAACGTGCCAATCGTAACTATGATGCCGGCTCCTGGCCAAGAATGATGTGGTATGAGAATGGTGATGGGGCTAGGTTCCGGGATATTGTTGATGCTATCTTCTCAACACCAGACAAAGAAGAATCCATGGCTATAATTGAGTACTATTATAACTATTGGATGGATATTATTGGCACACGGGGGTTCAAAGGTAAAAAAACCGAAAATGCTCACGCTCAATTTAATGAATTATATGAATTTGGTGATGTTGCGGTTGATGAAGATATGGATGATAGTGTATACTTAGATCAAGCAGCTCTTGATAAACTTGAAGGTATAAAATAATGGAACGTCCCGGACACGAAGATGTAAAATTTTTTACCGGCATTGAAGTTGAACATAGCCCGGCATTTGGACATAAAACATTGTTTGTGGTTGGGAGGCAATCAGTCCTCGATATTGCAACACAATTAATGGCCAATCAAGATATTACTCATATCTTCTTTGGTG
>Ga0209084_1003044_pt1 | contig 12506 bp, 17 predicted proteins | sample C_130820_MF_Meta_FD_187309 | JGI IMG/M metagenome (GOLD analysis project Ga0209084, IMG submission 187309) | Freshwater microbial communities from Lake Croche, Canada to study carbon cycling - C_130820_MF_MetaG (SPAdes) (version 2) | ecosystem: Environmental > Aquatic > Freshwater > Lake... | reverse complement strand
CCTCCTTCATAAGAGAGGCGCGACAAAAAGTCCAAACGAGGGTTTTTGGATACCCCTGGGGGGTGCATGGAGCGCATGGAGCGAAGCGACCACCCACGCAGTGGGAGAGTGTGGAGAGACCATGGTTCCCCACAAAGGGGCGCATGGAGCGAAGCGACCACCCACGCAGTGGACATCCACACTCACCACACGAATCCAGATTCAGAACCACGGCCTCAACTTCAAACTCCAAGTGACACTCAACCTCACTCAACGAACTTGCTAGGACTTTGGTGAGAATGCTAAACCTGGAAACATGGAATCGTGAGTGAACCCAAACACAAAAGAGGACTCCAGGCGGCCAATTCCTGCTCCTTGTTGCTTTTGAATGACTTGTCTGCGGCATGGTTCCATCGCCTGTGGGTTTGTCATCAACCCCCAAGACACTGTTGTCCTGGGGTCCACGAATCCATTTTCAACGATTCTCTGTGTGCACCCCAATAGAAAAGTGGATGCTCTATGGAGCGCTGCGGGTGTGGGGTGGGTTAGTGCGGTACGAACGGAAGGCGCTGCGGGGCGGGACGCTACAGCTCGGGGACCTCGGGGGGAAATTAGCCTTACTCGCCATCGTTGCCCTTCGGTTGATCCTCTGCCTCATTTGTATTGTGGTTTTTGTGGTTTTGTGGGTTATGTTTGGTAAGGTTTTTGTAAAGGGTTTTTGTTGGGTTTGTTTAGTCCTCCTCGTTGGCCTCCTCGCGGGCCTGGAGGATCTCGGCCTTCTTGGCCTTGTTCGCGGCGCGAACCGTGACCATGCGCTCGCGGATGGCCGCCTTGGCCTCCTCCGAGAGCGCCGCGTAGCGCGCCTTCGCCGCAGAGGAACGCTCCTCCTTGGTAAGCTTCACCTTAGGCTCGGCCTTAGGCTTGACCACCTTCGCGGGCTTCTCGGCCTTGGGCACCACCGTGCCCGCAACCTTCGCCGCGATCGTGGCGGCCCGCTTGGCCACCATTGCCGCCTTCGCCTCAGCGGTCATGGGACCCTTCTTGCGGCCGCGCTTGACGCCCTCGGACTCGGAGTCCGACTGCGGGGGCGTGTACACAACGATCGCGGCCAGCTGCTGCGGCCAGATGGTGGCGACGAGGCGTGCCTTCACATCCTCGATCGTGTTGTACTTCGCGGCCATGTCGTCCCACATGGCGTCGAGCGCGATCTCGACCTGCTCGCGAGTGCACGTGAGGGAGGAAGACATTTTAGAGTGGAGAGTAGAGTTGGAAGAGTGTGGAGAGTTGGAAGATGTTGGGTGATTATATTGTGATAGCCGCCCAGAGAGAGTATAGTCTGGACTGGACAAATCCATTTTCAACGATTCTCCCTGCGGGTCGCCCCACAGCCAAAAACGGATTCGCAGGCCCTGGGCCAGACAACCTCATCGCTAGAATGTCCGCCTTCCTCACCAACGCCATCCACACCGCGCTTGCCTACATGAACGACACGCCCTCCGTCGCCATCGTGCCTCCGAATGAGGAGGGATGGGAGGTGGCTACCCTGACCTGGTCCGATGGTCCCAACGGAGCCGTCAAGCAGTTCAAATTTGAGATCCTCATCAACAGGGAGGAGGGTCAGACGCTGGCCTGCACCCTTGAGCGCGACAATGTGACTGTCGCGTGGGCTGAGCGCTTCCAGATGGCGCTCTACAATGCCATCGATGGGCGCTCACTAGACACCCACCAGTTGTCTCAGATGCCTCCGCTGGAGGAGATGGAGGACTACTCGGACATGCCTCCGCTGGAGACCTAGATGCGCTCTGGAAGTTTATCTGCAATTACCTTAGTTAACTCAATTTTCCTTTCCTCCTTGACGATACACTCGTGAACCTCCGGGGTCCGACACTTGACGCAGAACTCGACGCCGCAGACGCAGGCAAATGCAAGGTGGCTCTTCTTTTTGCAGTGTGGACACTTCATGTCAACACTCTCCTCATGCTCTTCTGGGAACTTTCCGTTTCCAAAGACAATGAAGGTCGTGACCTACACAGCGTCGGTTGACCCCGACGTCAAGTTTCCTAACCAAGAGTTCATTGACCTGGTGCAAATCTACCTCTCAGACCCTAACGGATGGGAAGGGCATGGGTATCGGTTCAAGTGGGTCAACCACAGGCCCGCAGTTGTGATTCGGCTCTCATCTCGTGAGACTCTCCGCAAGAGTGGGTGCGATGACAGCCTGTCCTGTGCGATACTTGGAGGCCGTCAGATGTGGTTGAACTCGGTACGATGGCTGCATGGTGCAGGACCTAGCAAACAGAACCTTGACAATTACAGGCAGTATATGGTCTCGCATGAGATCGGCCACATTTTGGGCTACGATCACGTGAAGTGTCCAGGAGTTGGGGAGGATGCACCTATCATGCTTCAGCAGACGCTAGGGCTTCGTGGATGTACACCGAATCTGGATATTACGGAGTGGGATTTGAAGGCAAAGGTCTAGCGGCGGCGAGTGATACGACGACGGCTCTTGCGACCACGACGGCCACGGGTCTTGCGACGTCCTGCGTTGACCTGGACACGCGCTTCACATGCCTGCTTCTTTGCAATGTCTGTAATGTGCCCGCACATGGCCTTCCTCATTTGAGCAGCATGTTTCTGCGCTTCTGTGTTGGGTGTCATGTCTGGACCTTTTAGTTTGTCGGTTGCGGCGTCTATCGCCCCGATGTCTCCGATGCTTTTGAGTCCACTCATTGTTCTTGTTCAAGATGTTTAGTTGCTGTACGCCAGGCCACCCATGCCGCTCATGACGCGGAAGACGTTGTAGTTGATGGCATACAGACGGAACACGAAGGGCGTGCTCTTGGTCGGGTATCCAGATGTGCCACCGGCCTTCACGGAGTCGAACACGAGGGTGGCCGTGTCGATGCGCGAGAAGTTGCAGGTGCCCGACGGCTGGTGCTCCTCCGGCTGGAGAGCGAACGAGTAGATGTTGATCGGGTTGACCGCTCCCTGGTAGACAATATCCTTCACAACCGTCGCATCCGTCGTGTTCACGAAGGAGTTGAGGATGGGCATCGCGCCGCCCGTGTGGTGCTGGTACGGCTGGACCTTCCAGAAATAATCGCCATAGCGCTCATCGAAGCGGTCCTGTCCGTTGAGCTGGATGCGGGCGCGGTTGACAATGTCATCGTAGGCGAACGGCTGCGTGTAGCCACCCACGGACTGCGTTGTCGCTCCATTGCCACCCACCGTGATGGTGTTGCCCGTGTAGAAGTCGGCCGGGCGACCTGTCGGCAGGGAGCAGTCCAGGCGGCGAGCGTCCTGGAAGATCCACACCAGTTCCTTGATCGGGTGGTTCAGCGTCAGGTCCAGGCGGGCCTGGGCGGAGGTCACCGTCTGTGGCAGGGAGTACTGGAGCTGCTCGATGAGGTACTCGTGCGAGTCCTGGGCAAAGCGGCGGCGCTCATCCGTGTCGAGGTAGATGTAGTCAATGTAGATGGCGGCATCCTTCGGGGGCGGGAGAGCACCCGCAGCGGCCGCGATGCTCGGCCAGTTCACGCCACCAGTGTAAGTCGGCGGGTTCGCGGGGTCCCACGTGTTGTACGTCGTCACCAAGTCGGTGGCCTTACGGAAGTACACATTGAAGTGGACATCGTGGTACTGGAGGGCAATAAGCGGCAGGGCAAGACCGGGGTTGCGGTTGAACCAGAAGCCAAACGGGATGTAGAGCACATTCGGGCGCCCATTGCAGTTGGTGAGCGTGCTCGTTCGGCCGCCGACGGTGCCACCGAGCATCTGGTCGCCCTTGCTGACCTGGTTGACCGACGCCGTCAGGGACTCCCACAAATACCACCACTCGCCGTAGTGGCGGTCGATGATCTGGCCACCAATCTCCACCTCGACCTTCTCCAGCATGAGGAATCCGAGACGGCGCATGCCACCAGGTGTCCAGTAGATGTCCTTCGTGTTACCCGTCGCGACCGCTGTTGTGTCGGGCAGGGTGACCTCGAGGTAGGTGCGGTAGATCAGGTCGGCGTTGCGGTTCACGATGGACACCACGCGCTGGCCGTACTGGGCCGTGCCGGTGAAGTTGACGCGCATGGCCTCCATGGCAAAATTGGTGTGACGCTTGTACATGACCTTCCAGAAGGTGATGTGGGGGTTGCCCGTGATGTAGGCATCCTGTGCTCCATAGGCAACGAGCTGAAGAAGACCACCGCCCATTGTGTTTATCTTTTGCGAGGATATATTCTTCTGCGATTGAACAATGCGGGAGCCGCAGGTCGACAGGTTCTGCCGATGCGTGAAGAAGGTCCGCAAGACCCTCAAGGCCCGCCCCGGATCCACACCTGACCAAGGCGCCATCGCCGTCTGTACCAAGTCCGTTCTCCAAACCAAGGGACGAACACTCAAGAAGGTCAGTTGCCGCAAGCACATCCTCGAGACGCAGCCGATCAAGGCGGGCCGACGCACTCGCAAGCAGCGGAATGACACCATCGAACGGAACAAGACCCACATCGTCTACATCAAGGACGAGTCAATCAAGACCCCACCTGACACGGAGCGCATCGTGGGACTCCCCGTTGGGCAGGCGGGAGCCCTCGCGGACATTTGCCGCGTGAATGGAAACGAGACCATCGACGCCAACTACCTGACCAAGGTGCCCCATTCGGCTGCACTGATTCTGTTCTTTGGCAAGAAGCACGAGGTCGACATTCTGCGAGCCAAGCACCCACTCGGCAACCTCCCCATTGAGAAGGCCAAGGGATTCGCAATTATCAACTTCGTTGGCGACGATCTCGAGGTGGATGCGCTGTGTGCCCATGAGTCCACGCGTGGCAAGGGCGTGGGAGCCAACGCCCTGAAGTTCGTGGAGTCCATGGCGACTCTCAACGGCAAGAAACGGGTGTTGTTGGATGCCCTTCCCGACGCCGTTCCTTTCTATGTCAAGCAGGGCTACAAGAACACGCGTGACAATATGTATGCCAAGGAACTTGCCCCGCAAACGGGCGGCTTATTCAAGTGGGCAGGAGCGGATACACCTGTGTTCAACAATGAACAGCCCAACCCAAATGACTACGAATGGAACGGATTCCCGATTATGTTGGTGGAGACGCCTACATTCACCACCCAAGAGGAAAAGGACAGGCTTGAGTTGGAGGCGAACAAACCACTTAACGGGTGGATCGCCAAATACAACCCCGTCGTTCGCATGGTCTCTGAAGGCGATGGCGAACTCGAGATTCACAAAATGGTCAGGGGGTTGATGAACACGACTCCGCCCTTCAATGAGCCGTTTGTGAAGATGCACTTCAACTTGGTGGCAGAACTAGACACGATCTATATCGTGAATTACTTTAGGACCCTTATACGGGTTAAGAAACAAGGGGCCGATGGAAAGGTGAAGGCAGATAAACTCGAACGCCTTCAGCATCGGTTCAACCCAGACTTTCAGTTCAAATGGTTCGGCCTCGTGACCCGAACCCAAAAGAGCGATGTCTTCGATCTTGACCCAATCCAACAACGCAATGCCATGTGTGCCTTCTTGCGCGTTCTGCTCCGCATCGACGGCAAGATTATCCACACTGACCTTCACCGCAGGAACATGGCGGTTATGTTCGATGGCACACCCGTTATCCACGATGTTGGACGCATGAAGATTCGCGATGCGGCCAAAGATGTGCCACCAGGCCGCATCTTCCGAGACGCTCTCTTGGAGGTATTCAAGTACCCGAACTACAGCATGGGCTTTTCGCAGCACTTTTACATTGCGCGATTGTTCAAGAGGATACGGAAATTGTATGGTCAGACATACGATCGCCCAACCATAACGCCTCGAGCCAAAGGAGGATACGATGTTGTCTACAAGGACCAGCTTCCAACCGAGGCCGACATGAACCGATTCACGACATGGCTGGACAGCCCTGCGCAACGCGAGCGGCCCGAGACGAACTACGTCCAAATTGCCCGCGTATACGACATTCTGTCGGTTCTGAAAGGACTCTCGGGGCTGTCACTCTACGCGAACACTACCCCAGCCCAACGCAGTGAATGCTACTACGCCCGTAAGGCAGCCGTGAATCTAACGAACCACCTTTTTGGTGGGTATGCAACGCAGGAGAATGTGGTGAATGTTGTTCGAAGTTTCCTCGTAATGAGTGGAACAAAAGAGCAGTGCGGTGGGAGGCACAAGATTGGCGAACCGTTCGAAGTCCCAGAGGACAGCTACGCGACACGGTACATGGAAAAAGCCGACGAGACCCGCGGAAACAACGGGCCAGCACCAGCACCAGTCGCGCCAGCCCCACCGCCCCCAGCGGCCCCAGAGTCAGCGGACATCAGCGCAGTTGGTCAATTAGAATTGGCTCAACGGTCCAAAGAGGACGAACTGAACAAAGCGATGATAGAGAGTCCCGAAGGGCCAAATGCGTCTGCAATCAAGGTCGTAACAGAGACTCCCGCCGATGTCAAGGCCGCGGCTGATGCGGCTGGACCACCCGAAGAGGAAAAGGATATTGACGTCGGTGCTGAACTACAGACCAAGGACGAATCTGTCTTAGGGCCACCACCTCTCGAGAGGATGAAGGGGGATCTCATCGCAGAACCCAAGACAGGGGAGTCAATGGTGGTGGGTCCAGACGGAGTGGCGAAGCCCAAAGGCGGTCGTCGCTCGTTCAAGAAGGGACTTCCCCGACTGATGTGAGCGCCTCCCGACAGGCTGTTTGTTCCGCCTTCTTCCGTGTGCTTCCCACTCCGAGTCCATAGACCTTGCCCTCCACCAATACGGCCACCTCGATTTGATTCTTCTTGGGGTCGTTGGAGCGCATCTCGTAGACGGGCGTGCAGCGAAACTCCCGCTGACAGTGCTTCTGGAACAGGTCCTTGAAGTTCGTGGCCGAGTTCACAATCTCATCAATGTCCAGGTACGTCTCCATCACAGTGGTCACAAATGCATAGACGACGGCAAACCGATTGCCACAGTCTGTCCACAACGCCCCGAGGAAGGCCTCGAAGATATCCCCTAACTTTTTGGCGTTATTGCGCCCGTCAATGGCCACCGAATCCTCATTGTGGCGGGATATCACGTAGAACCGGTTCAGACCCATGGTCTTGGACAGCTCGCCCAACCGCTCATTATTCACCAGCTCCTTGCGTGCATCCGTCAAGAACCCCTGCTTCTTCTCGGGGTAGCGTTTCCGCAGGTAGGTGGCGATACACACACCCAGCACGGAATCCCCCTCGAACTCCAGACACTCGTAACTCTCATCCTGCAGCGGCATCACCCCGTGAGGACACGGCGCCAACTCTGCAGGTTGTCCATCGGGGGTGGTATATTCAGAGCGGCGCACATAGGTCGTGTGGACCATTGCCGTCTGAAACACCTTGCGATGCGTCACACGATAATGGGGAAGACCATGGCGATGGAGGATACGATGAATATCAGCCTCGGTAAAGACGCGGTTGCCTGGGTAGGGCGAGTACATGCTAGACAGCAAGACTAGAGTGCGGTAGATTCGTTTTTTGTCGGGGAGATTGTAAATGTCGGTCTTCCTTAACAAGGAGCAAAAAGCGGAGGAGGCGTCGCGTGCGCGCGTGAAGACCGAAGACGAGGCTCGTAACGCGTTGACCGATGGATTCCGCACGGGAAAACTTGTTCTCGGAGCGGAGGTGTTTCTGAACGCGCTCGACCCCGATCTCATACAACGTTTGACCCAGATGTCGATCAATATTGTCAGTCCTACCAGCGAACTTAACAACAAACCACCGCTCGACCAGGTCAAGGCCCAAATTACAGCAAAAGCAACACAGATTGCGTCAGAATATCGGAAGGGCGCAGCAGCACGGCCGCCGCCGCCTCGCAGCGCGCCTTCAGGAGGTAGTCGCAGCCGTCGTAGCCTCCGCCGCAAAACCTCTCGCCGTAAGCAGTAATGGGACAGGCACTCTCCTTTGCATACAATCTTGGACCAGGCATCCCCGAGGAGCCTCCGAAAACACAGACTGTCGTGGATGTAGCCACCTGCATCTACGACACCCCCTTGATCCGTGACATGGCCGTTGGATTGGTGTTCTTCAACCCCGCCAAGTCCAAACGGATGTTGATGAACTATTTGTACACAGTGGAAAAATTGAAGCGTGCCAAACTGCCGTACTACACCCTTGAATTGGTCTACGGCAAGGAGGAACCAGAGATTGCCGATGCTTTCCATATGAGGGCCAAGAATGTCCTGTTCAACAAGGAGCAGTTGTGCCGTCTCCTGGAGAACCGCATTCCGTGGCGCTACTCCAAGGTGGTCTTCATCGATGCGGACTTGGTGTTCACCAGCAAGTCGTGGTATGTCGACACATCCAAGAAGTTGGCCACCCACCAGGTTGTGCAGCCCTTCTCGTCGGCCGTGTGGCTGGATGTCACCTACACCAAGGCCATGTTGGAACGGTCGTCCGTCGTCTACATGAATCGGGCCAAGACCTATGACCACGTCTACCACCCAGGGTTCGCGTGGGCGTTCAAGCGGTCGTGGTTCAAGAAGTACGGATTCTATGAGTACGCCATCACGGGCAGCGGCGACACCCTCAGCACGGCGGCGTGGATGGGCGTCGAGTTCCCCAAGGGCTATCTCAAACCCGCTTTCCTGCGTTCTTTCACCGAGTACCGCAGGATGCCGAAGCCCACCATGTCCTGCACGCCGGGTAAGGTCTACCACCTGTGGCACGGAACACACAAGAACCGCAAGTATGTGGACCGCCACCAGATCGTCGACGGGATCGCAGACGTGCAGCGCATCGTGCGTCCCAACTGGAGCGGAGTGTTCGAAGTCACCGACAAGGTTGTTGCGGATAAACTGCTCGAGTACTTCAAGGAACGGGAAGATGACGGCCTGTGAAGTTTCTTGGTGTAATGGTAAATGGCTCGTCGTACTCGTTCGGTTCGTCGTCGTGGCGGCGCTGGTCTCACGCTTCGGTTTACTCCCGAAATGAAAGCCAAGATTGATGCCCACAATGAGGAGGTCCGTAAGGCGGATGAACAGGAAAAGAAGATTGCAGAACTGGTGACGGGATACTCGGCAGTCAGCGACGATAACCTCCAAGGTAAGGCCGATGCTGTCAGGGTGTGGATGGAGACTGCGTCGGAGGAGGACGTGAACAAGTTCTATGCCATTCTGGACTCGACTGGTGGCCGCCGCCGTTCCCGCCGCCGCCGTGGGGGTGTGATCGGCACAGAGCAGCCACTGTTTAAGGAGTACTTGAAGGAGCAGAAGGCCAAGAATCAGGCCTCCTATATCCCTCCTCCGCCTCCGCTTCCTTCTGGGCCGCTGGGCTCGGTGACGAATCCCTCCACTGGTCGTCGGGGCCCTCCTCCTCCGCCGCCGATGGGTGGTCGCCGCCGCACCCGTCGTCGCCGTCGGGCTTAAACATATTTTCTGGCATTAACGCATATCACGTTCATGGTGAAGCATCTGTGCACGCTGGCTCACCGCGTGCTTCAGACTCAGCAAACCTTGTCGTGCGCAGTCACTCGTATTCAACACGGATTCTTACCCCATGAAAACGCCAAGGAAGCCCAACGACACCTCAATGAATTGTCCAAACTCCTTCGGGAGATGGAAGAGACCCTCAAGGCATCACCACCCGTCTACACCCAAGCAAAAACAATACTCCAATGAGCGCCACTGAAGTTGTCAGTACATCTCTTGTTCTCCTCGCCCTAGGCGCCTGCTGCTGTCTAGGGTTCGTCCGCGTGTCCTACTGGGCCGCGAACCCCACGGTCATCTTGTACATTCACGGGTCGAGTCCGCCGGCCGAAGACGACGAGGACCCCATCAACTTCAACTCGAATCCGAAATCATCCTCCGTCAGAGTCGGCTCATGACGACGGACAATCTCCTTCATGACCTCTTGGCCCTTCTCGCCCAGGATGTCACGCAGATAGGTCTCCAAGGTCTTCTTGGACAGCGTCCAACCCTTCTTCCACTGGTTGGGGCGCTTGACCGCAAAGGTCATCTTGGACTCCTTCAGCTCGATGCGATCGGGCAGAACGTTAGTGGCGTAGACAGCGGCCAGATCCAGTTCCAAAGTCCGCTTGATGTCACGGACCTCAGCGATATCCGCATTCATCTCCGATAAACGCTTGGTGGTCTGGATATACTTGCTAAGAACGGGCTTGAGGTTTTCCATCGTGTTGTCTTTCGTTTAGCAAGATTAAAAGCGTCCGTTTTTAACAATGGCCGTAGGATCGCTGTTTGACGCGAAGGAAATCAAGCGCCTTGCCGAGGTCTACAGTTCAACCCATCGCAAAGAAGCCCCCATCGCCAAGGGATCCCCGACCAAGATGTGGGCTGATCTCCAACAGCGCCTCCACTCCAAGTGCGCTGAAGGAACACCCTCCTGCATTGTGTCCTCCTTGATGGCTCCTCCCAACGCGCCTCCTGACTGGGCACAGAAGCGCACGGACTGGCTATCGAGCGATGACATTGACAAGGTGGAACGACAGTATGCCAAGTTGTTTGACGGCTACTACTTTGTCGGCTGTGTGCCCATCGACTTTGACAAGAAGACCGAACTGTCCGAGTGCATCGTGAGTGCCCTGTGCTCCATGCGACTGGACAAGTTGGCCAAGAAGGGCAAGACGCGGATCGGCATTGTTTTCAACACCGACACCTCCGACGGACCGGGTGAACACTGGATCGCGGCCTTCGTCGACATTCGGTCTGACCTGGCATATCCCCGGATGACGTACTTTGATTCCTACGCCCACCAACCCGAACCGCAGATCATTGAACTGATGACGCGGTGGCAAGGACAATGGGACGCCGTGTCGGGACAGGAACCCATGCGGCTCTCCTACAATACCATTCGTCACCAGCAGAAGGACTCTGAATGCGGAATGTATTGTTTGTACTTCCACTACGCGTGTCTCCTCAACCTTCCGATGGACCGTCGTATTCCTGACGACGAGATGAATGCGTTCCGCAATCTCCTGTTCAAAATGCCCGAAAAGTAGTCGAACGACTACACAATGGAAGTTCTGTTGGGCGTGTCCGCAATGGCTCTCGCAGGATACCTGCTGACGCGTGAAGTGGACTCAGAAATGCCCAGCAACACCCCTAGAAAGCGCGTGGCCGATTACTATGTGGCGGGTGCGGCCTACGAGGACCCTGTGTCGGTGATCAAGAAGGGCATGCGGCTGATGGAACTCCACATCGGATCCGACCAGCAGGATCGCCCTGTCGTCTTGGGGAGCAGCCTGCGGGGTGGGGAATCGGAGAACAAGTTCGAGCCTATCTGTGTCACCATCCTGAACCAAGCCTTCCCCAGCCGCGACCCGTTCATCCTGTCCTTGGTGTTCCACACGGATACCACCGTGACCCTCAATGCAGTGGCCAAGTCATTGCGCGAGACCCTGCACCGCCACCTCGTGCCTCCCACGCCCGAGCTGGCCGAGGTCCCCCTCGATTCGCTGGCCAACAAGCTCATCCTGGTGTCTGGCCCCGAGACTCGTGGATCCGATCTGGATTCGTTGGTGACGCTCTCGTGGGGCGAGTCGAACCTGCGGCGCCTCGACTATGCCCGTGCCCTCCACCCCCGCGAGCCGGAGGAGTTGAGGCAGTTTGCGTCACATCATTTGGTCTTGGTCGTGTCCGACAAGTCCAAAAATGTGTATGCGGGCGACAATGAGGTTGTCGCGTCTGGATGTCAGTGGAACCTGGCAGGGTCAGGTGCTGGATTCATCGAGCGTGTCTGAGTCTTTTCTTGCTGAACTAACAAAATGGCGAACGCTTGGCTCTCTCACGTCAAGTCCACAATGGCCGACATGAAGCGCAAGGGTACCTACAAGAAGGGCATGGGCCTCTCGCAGGTGATCAAGGCGGCGAAGTTGACCTACAAGAAGTCGGCGTCCTCGGGCTCGTCTGGCAAGAAGACGCGCCGTGGCCGCAAGTCGGGCCGCAAGTCTCGCAAGGGCTTCATGGGGATGATGTAAGTGCAGTCCAGATCACATAGACCGTAAACACGAACCAACACATAAGATACACTTGCATACACAACGTGGCGCGCTCGTCTCGTTGTTTAGCCAAGTAATTCTCTGTGTGAAATCCGATGAGTCCGCCCGTGGTCTCGTTGCTTGGTGTATCCGCCTCCTCGCATCTTTCTGCAGGTCTTTCCGTGGTAGGACTTTTTGGAGCACCCACTCTTGTAGTATGCCACATGGTGAGAATATCCTCGGTAGGTGGGGATCCGCGAACCCGTTTTCGAGGATAATGCCTTGAGAAGTCCGTACATCCACTTTGTGTACACACGCTGGGACTCCAAGGCAGGTTCGTGGGCATCCACATAGGCTGCGAACACAGTCCGCAACTCCTCGAATGGGTAGGCCTTGGCAAGCGCGTGCATGAACGTGCGCTGCAATGCCATGTCTGTCTGCTCCGGTTTGGCGGGGTAGATGTAGGCCACCGACATCAGGAAATCACGCCCTGGGACCTTGGTGGGTTTCATGGCCATGTACTTGGCCTTGACCGCCTCAAATGCGGGGTCGGGTCCAGGATTCACAA
>Ga0209084_1003041_pt1 | contig 12519 bp, 13 predicted proteins | sample C_130820_MF_Meta_FD_187309 | JGI IMG/M metagenome (GOLD analysis project Ga0209084, IMG submission 187309) | Freshwater microbial communities from Lake Croche, Canada to study carbon cycling - C_130820_MF_MetaG (SPAdes) (version 2) | ecosystem: Environmental > Aquatic > Freshwater > Lake... | reverse complement strand
GAGGACAACAAACATAACAGGCTGAAAGAAGGCGACCCCGGAGGTCCGCGCATAGCCCTGGGTCAAGACATCAACCAGAGCAAAGAGGACGCTGGCTCCCATAGCCCATCCCACTGCGGTGCGACGGTGGTGCTTGTTATGGTCGGGCCCGATCTGGAGTAATGTAAGGGCACCCAAAGTCAACAGCGCTGCAATCATCAGATGCCACCCGATCGGCGCATGAAGCAGCAGGATCGAGAAGAGGGCAACCAGGACAGTCTTCATTCCGAGCAGGGGGGCACTGATGGAGAGATCGGCCTTCGCAAGAGCGTTCACTGTGCAGATACGTCCAATGAAAAGAGAAAAACCTGCTCCGATCGCTGCAAAGGCTGCGGGCCAGTTCGGATGAGTGGGGAGGATGAAGGCAAGAAAAGCGAGTGGCATCGACCAAGCCGCCATGGCGTAATTGGAGAAGATGTTGACCCGCTTGCTCGTCGCTCCGTGATGGATAGAGCCTTTCAGCTCGAGATATCCGAGGGCGTAGAGCAGTGCCGCTCCAAGGGCTCCAAAGGCGATGAACATGATGGGGAAATGCTATTAGGCTGAAGGCTTTTAGTCTGTCGGTTCCCTCAAGAATATTTCGCACAGTGGCGCGGAGGCGCAGAGTAAGAGTTGATGATTCATCAGGGGATTAAGGGAGGAAAAAGGTGTCAAAGATTACTCCATGGAGTGCTCCATTTCATAAAATTTCCTAATTCTCTCCGCGCCTCTGCGCCTCTGCGCGAGTTTTCTGTGATTCCCCAGTGGCCTTGTCGGCGGCGACAAGGCGGTCGTAGAGCGGTTGCAGCGCTTCGGGGATGATTCGAGTCCCGCTCAGCATCGGCATGAAGTTCTGATCTCCACTCCAGCGAGGAACAACATGCAAATGCAGATGTTCCTCGTATCCAGCACCTCCAGCGGTGCCGATATTGAATCCCACGTTGAATCCCTCGGCCTTGGTGACTTCTCTCAAGAGATGTTGGGCATGAATAGCGAGATTCCAGACATCGAGGGCCTCCTCAGCAGAGAGATCCTCCATGCGTCCGTTCCTCTTATAAGGGACCACCATGAGGTGACCCGAGGAGTAGGGATATTTGTTCAGGATCAGGAAGGCATTCTTCCGACGGCAGACCACGAGGTGGGAGGCGTCATCATCCGTCGATGCGGCCTCTGCAAGGAAATCTTCCCCGCTGCTCCGCTCACGGCTGAAGTATTCCACACGCCAAGGTGCCCAGAGTGACTCAAGATGTTCTTTAGGGAATGCCATAGGGTCAATCAATGCACGCTCCCAGATGGTTTATCCAGACATTCAAGCACGGCATCAGCTGCTCTTTCCGAAGCTGAGCATTCACCGCTCCCCCCCAATGAGGTTACCACCGAAGCAAGATCAGCCGAAAGTCGTTCCCTGGCCTCCGTACTATTAAGCAGGCGAAGTGCCTCATCAGCCAAGGCTGCCGGAGTGGCATCGTGCTGGATGAATTCGCGAACCACAGAGCAGTTGGCCAGGATGTTCACAATGCCCAGATACGGAACACGGATGACACGGATGCCGACTTCGTAGGTAAGTGTGGCCACCTTGTAGACAAGCGCATAGGGAAGGCCGAGGCATGCAGCCTCGAGTGTCGCGGTTCCGGAGCAGACCAAACCTGCTGCGGAACGACGCATCAGATCCTTGGAGTTGCCAGAGGAGATAGTGATCTTTACGTTCTGTTCGCTTGCCATCAACTGCATGATTTCCGCATGAGTTTCGGTTGCTGCCGACGCCTCAACCTGGATCTCAGGCCGAGATTTCAGGATGAGTTTCGCCGCACCGAGCATAGCCGGAAAGATCTTGCGAACTTCGCGTTCGCGGCTTCCGGGAAAGAGACCAATCAAGGTTGCATCGCGCTCCGAGGTGGGAACGGCATGCAGTTCTCCGACCATGGGGTGACCGGCAAAGACCGTGGGGAGCCCCGAGGATTCGTAGATCTGCTGTTCAAAGGGGAAGATGCAGATCATCAGGTCAAGCGCCCGAGCCATCTCGGGGATACGACGACGGTTCCAAGCCCAGACCTGAGGACTGATGTAGTAGATGACACGGGTGGGGATCTTTCGTTTCCGGATCGCCTTGGCGAGGCGGACGTTGAAGCCGGGGTAATCGACAAGAATCACCCCTTCAGGCGGGTTGGCCGCGAGTTCGTCGAGCAAGGCAGTGAATTTCTTTTTAAAATAGCCGTAGTGTCGCAGCACATCCCAGAGTCCGAGGACCCCTGCCTCGGCGATCCAGTTATCCAAGGCGCCGCCTGAAGAGAGGGCTTCCCCCGTCATTTTCGGGCCGCCCTTTCCAGTGAAGCAGAATGTCGGATCCAGCTCCCGGAGTGAGCGCATCAGCGCGACGCCGTGCGTGTCGCCGCTGGCCTCTCCGGCGATGATCGCGAGATGGCGACCGACTATGCTCATGCAGGCAGCATCGGCGATTTCTTGCGAGGGTCGGCCTCCTCGATTTGCTTCGTTATTTGGATCGCCAAGTCGAGGGCCGCCGCCGCCTCGCGTCCTGTGACGCGGGGTTGGATCCCTTCACGGGCGCAGGTAACAAAGGCGGCAAGCTCCCGCTGAAGGGGCTCTCCCTTTACGACTTTGACCCGCTCGCGCTTGATGCCGCCTTCCTTGAGACGGAGGATGTATCCGCTTTGGTTCTGGTAATTGAGCGATAGGTAGGCGTCCTCTTGGAAGATACGGATCTTGCGCACCTTGTCGCGGCTGATTCGGCTGGCTGTGAGATTTGCGACGCAGCCGTTTTCGAAGCGGATACGGACATTGGCAATATCCTCTCCCTTACTGAGCACAGCGATGCCCACGGCGTCGACGCTGATGACCGGGGAGCGGACCAAGTGGAGTAGGATCTCCAGATCGTGGATCATGACATCGAGGACGACCCCGATATCCATGCTCCGGTTAGGATAGGGGGAGAGGCGCGTGACTTCGAGGAATCGGGGATTCGCCAGTTGCTTTTCAAGGGCTTCGAGACCGGGATTGAAGCGTTCGATGTGTCCTACCTGCAGAACGCAGTTGTTCTCGGAGGCGGCAGCTGCAAGGTCAAGGGCCTGAGCCGTATTCGTCGCGATCGGCTTCTCGATAAGAAGATGCTTTCCCTTCTTCAGGAGGAAGGTGCCGACCTCATGATGGGACTCCGTCGGGGTCGCCACGGAAGCGACATCGACGAGTGCGGCAAATTCCTCAAGCGAGGTGCATGGCTTGCCACCGTACTTGGAGGCGACTTTCTCCGCGTTCGCCCGGCTTGCGTCGTAGATGGCGACGAGTTCGCAGTCAGGAAGCTCACTGTAAATGCGCGCGTGATTGATACCGATGCTGCCTGGGCCGACGACGCCGGCACGAATGGTCTTCATAATGTTATCCCCCAAAGTGTGATATGATGTTGAGTGGCAAGTGAATGAACGAGGTCCTTGTCGAGAAAGAGAGTGCGTCCCGCTTCCATCGCGATGGCTGCGACTCCTGCGGCTGCAGCCGTCTCTAGTGTGCGGGGGCCGATGACTGGAACATCAAATCGCATGTCTTGACGGGGCTTCGAGACTTTCACGACGACGGCCTCACCCTTGCCGAGTTCACCTCCACGGCGGATGGTGGAGTCGGTACCGTCAAACCCCTCGACCGCTAGGACGGTTCCCTTCTTCACGATGACGGTCTGGCCAATGTCGAGACGGCTCACTTCCTTCGCGATGCCGAGTCCGTAGGCAATATCTTCCAGGATTCGATCCTTGGGCTTCGGACCCGCGATGAGGCCTTCATTGGCTAGGTTTTGATCTAGAAAGGTGGTGGCAACCAAGAGAGGAACACCCGCTTTTTCGAGTTCGTCAGCGATGGCACCGAAGAGGGTCTCCGCATTGCGTTCCTTCAGCTTGGCCAGCAGGAGCAGGGCATGGAAATCGGGCCGGAGGTCGAAGAGATTTCCCGGGGCAATCTGGCCGGCCATCATGGAAGCGGTGGCCCCGCTCTTCTTGGCGGCAGTGATCAGAAGGCCGAGCTGTCCAACGCGCATCCACTGGATTTCATCAACACCGTCGGCAAGGATCGGATCGGTCTCCCCCTCAAAGGCGGCGGCTACGATTCTGGATACGCCAGCCTCCCGAGCTCCCCTCACGGCAAGCCGGGGGTAGGAACCGTTGCCGGCGATGAGAAAGAGTGTCTCTGGCTTCTCCACGATCTCCGATTCTATCTCGTACAAAGCCGGTGAGACAGCCAGAAAAACACTTCACGCTACCGATTCTCACGACCATGCTCCGTGAATGAGAGGTTTTTTAAGTGCTCTGCTTGCTGTCGCTGCATTTTCCAGCTCGGTTTCGGCGGCTGAGTTAAGACTGACAGAGGTTGATCATGATCGTACTTATTTTCTTCACCAGGGAGATGCCCTTCTCATCTCTCTGCCATCGAATCGCACAACGGGATATGGATGGAATTATCTTTTCTCAACAGTCGGCCTCCTGAGACAGGATGGGGAGATGGCGTATCAGCAGGCGAAGGGTGATGAAGGCATGGTTGGCACGGGGGGAACAGAGATCTGGAAATTTATGGCGGTTAAAAAAGGGAAAACATCACTTTGTTTCTCCTATTTGCGCCCATGGGAACGAAATATTGCCGCCATTAAGACAAACATCTGGAATATCATTGTAGAATGAAACGCGTCATCCATTGGTTTCGCCGGGATTTTCGGATCACCGATAATACAGCACTTGCAGCCGCCGTTGCCGCGGCGGGTCCTAAGGGAGAAGTTATTCCGGTGTACATTGCGAGTGACTGGACGGGCTCTCATGAATGGACCGGACCCGCACGACAGGAGTTTCTTTGCGGATGTCTGGTTTCTTTGGCCAAAAACTTAGCGTCGATCGGTGGTCTCTTGATTATCCGCCGCGGAGACGCGGTGATAGAACTTGAAAGACTTGCCGCCGAGACAGGCGCGACGGAAATCTTTGCAAATCGTGATCCCGATCCTTTCGGTCGTTCGGTCGAGGCCCGACTCGAAATCATTGCCAAGGAGCATGGGCTTTCCATTTTCCTCCCCAAGGATATCAGCATCCATGAGCAGCACGAGGTGCTGACGGGTCAAGGGACGGTCTTTCGTGTCTTTACTCCCTACTCAAAGGCGTGGCTTGCCCTACCTAAGCCCGAACCAGGGCCGGCAATCAAAAAACTCATCACCCCTTCCTCCATCTTTTCTCTTTCCCTACCTCAACTTTCCGACTGGGGGTTGAGTTCCTCGGCAAGCATCCCCGAGCCGGGCGAACGAGCAGCACGCGAACGCTTAAAGGCCTTTATTTCCAAGTCCATTGCTTCTTATGGAGAGCAACGTGATCTCATGGGGATGAACGGCACGTCTCATCTTTCGCAAGATCTCCGATTCGGGTTGATCTCACCGCGCCAGATTTATGCCGCCACCAGGAAAGAGGAGGAAAGTTTACCCTCCGAGGGTCGGAAGAGTGCGTTGAAGTTCTTAGCTGAAATCGTCTGGAGGGAGTTTTACATGCAGCTCCTCTGGCATTATCCAGTACTCCTTGATCAGGAATTCAACACCACGTGGCGTGGGATGGGATGGCCCGGCTTGGAAGGTTGTCCAGATGCCTTCGAGCGCTGGTGCGCCGGCAGGACGGGATTCCCCATCGTCGATGCCGCCATGCGTCAGCTTGCTGCGACGGGCTGGATGCATAATCGCTCCCGCATGATCACGGCGATGTTCCTGACCAAGGACCTGCATCTCGACTGGCGTCTCGGGGAGGCCTACTTTATGAAGTCGCTCGTGGATGGCGAGATCGCCAGCAACAACGGCGGATGGCAATGGAGCGCGGGCACGGGGGCTGATGCCGCTCCTTATTTCCGAATTCAGAATCCCTGGAGCCAGACCAAGCGCTATGACCCCGAGGGTGCCTACATCCGAACCTGGATCCCTGAATTAAGGAATGTCTCTAATGCATCCCTGCTGGATCCCCCCTCCGATGGGCGCCCTATTGCACCAGGCTATCCCGCCCCTATGCTGGACCATTCCGCCGAGCGCGATCGGACACTCGATCTCTTTGCCCGCCACAAATCACAAGGCACAAGGCACAAGGAGAAATTAAGGAGAAGCAGAGTTTGTTAAACGAGGAACCGGTCCCTCAACTAACCGGTTTTTTTGCAGGCAGCAGATTCTTCCCGGCGAGATCTCGATGGATCAGGTTTTCGAGGTAGTTGGAGAAGGAGCGATTTTCAAACGAGGCAGACTCAATGGCAATGGCTTTTATTTCAGGATGAATTCGGAACCCGGTCAGAATTTTTGTGACCGCTTTTCTCTTGATGACGGTTTTTTTCACTCACTCAAACTACGACTTTTATTAGAGTCCGCAACCAAAACGATACAATAAACTTAAAATCATTCCCGAATCATATTCCCAGAAGAGAGCACTTCCATTACGTGAAGAAAAATTTTGTTTTATAAGAGAACATGCTGAAATCTAACAGCCTACTAGTTGAGGGATTTATCTACTTTTTGCCGTTTGCTGCCGGCATTAAAAGTCCTCGCGCTTCAACATCTTGGCGAATCAGGTTCTCGATATAATTCGAGAGGGATCTATTTTCCTGCCCGGCAGCCTCGACGGCGAGCCCCTTCAATCGTGGATCCAAGCGGAATCCGGTAAGAATCTTGGTGACACGCTTTTTATTCATGCGTGCACCCTAAGCGTTAATCATCAGAAACGCAAAGATTAGATTGACATAAACTTTTAAAAATCAAAAAGTGTAAGTCAGTCAGTTAACTGGACACAATACAATGACCATAAAAACTAGACTCGACCCTGAAGTCCATTCGGCAGCCATAATTGCAGCGGCCAAGGAAGGTTTGAGTTTAACTGAGTATCTGCGACGTCTTGTGCAGGCAGATCTGGAGGCACGCAATCTTACCCAGGAAGGCAATTCCGCAAGCAACCAGGGAAACGGTAACGCCAACAGCGACAGCGACCGGATCCGCTGATCTTCCGACTGCGCGGCCTCGCGAGAGTTAAGGCATTCCCTTTCCCTTTTCCATGGGGATGCTGTATTGAATTTCAGATGCACGTCCGACTGACCAAAGACTTCTCTTTTGAAGCCGCCCAGACCCTTCCTAATGTTCCGCCCGAGCACAAGTGCGGAAAGATGCACGGGCACAGCTTCAAAATCGAGATCTCCGTGGAGGGGCAGGTCGATCCGGCATCTGGATGGCTTTACGACCATTCCCGCATTAGTCGGGCGATGGATCCGCTTCTGGAGTTGCTTGACCATTCCTATCTGAACGACATTCCGGGCCTCGACAACCCAACGATCGAGAATATGTGCCGGTGGCTGTGGGAACAGCTCGAGCATCAACTGCCCGGTCTTTCCGAAATCGTGATCCACGAGACCCCCACGGCACGCTGTAGCTATAAGGGCAAATAGGGCAAGTGATCCGATGATCCTCGACACGCTCTGCAACGCTTCCTCCTACGAGGCATTGCACCCCTCTTTGGGCCGTGCTTTTGCGTGGCTCTCCACCTATAATTCCGAAACGCCCGATGGTCGTTATGAAATCACGGGTCCATCCTTGGTGTCAATAGTCCAGCGCTACATCACAGCTCCCGCAGAGTCGAAGAAATGGGAGACACATCGTCTTCACGGCGATGTCCAGTACCTGGCCAAGGGAGTGGAGGGAATCGGTTATGCGGCGCGCTCAACGCTTGCGGTGAAGACTCCTTACAATCCTGAGAAGGATGCCGAGTTTTACGAGCCTCCAGCCGTCTTCTCGACCCTCCTGAAACTGAATGCAGGTTCATTCGCGATTTTCTTTCCCCATGACGGACATCAGCCTGGAGTCATGCTTGACTCTGCATCACCCGTTCACAAGGTGGTGATTAAGTTTCTATTGTAACAACGACTTAACTTTTGCTGACTGAATACGCTCGTTGCACGGCGAGTCTTTTCTTATCCTTTGTTTCCCATATCCAAAAGATTTAACTAACCAGATTCGGTCAGATCATTCCAGGCAGCGGCAGGATTGCCGGAGTATCCCCGAGTAACGCATGGTGCTCCTTCGAGGGATTTGCCTTTTTAGGTTTGGAGACGAGCAGATAAATGGATGGGACGACAAAGAGAGTGAAGAGCGTTCCGATGATCATTCCCGAGACAAGGACAATGCCGATACTATTTCGTGCACCCGCTCCGGGGCCGCTGGCAAGAATCAGGGGCGTGTGTCCGACCACCGTGGCCACCGTCGTCATGAGGACCGGCCTCAAACGGGTTCCCGCAGCTGTGAGAATTGCATGCCACTTATCGAGACCCCCCTCTTGCAGATTATTTGCAAATTCGACAATGAGGATTCCATTTTTGGCAACCAGACCGACAAGCGTGATCAGTCCCACCTGGCTGTAGATATTGATCGTCGTTGCTCCCAGAAAAGTGAAAAGGAGCGCTCCCGAAAGGGCAAGTGGCACCGACCCGAAGAGAATGATGAAGGGATCTCGGAAACTCTCGAACTGGGCTGCAAGCACCAGAAAGATCAGGATCAATGAAAGCACCATTGTCATGACAAGACTGTTGCCTTCTTGGCGGAGTTGGCGGGATTCACCCGCGTAGTCGATGACGAAGCCACGAGGAAGGATCTGATCGGCACGTTTTTCCAGTATCTTGAGTGCCTGATCGATGGTGATGCCGGGCGGAAGGATCGCAGAAATCTTGGCCGAATTGAGCTGCTGAAATCGATTGATCTGACGTGGCACGGTTCTTCGTTTGAGTTCAGAGAACGTGGCCAGCTGGATGAGTTGGCCACTGGGGCCACTGACATAGACTTTGCCCAGTGAGTCAGGGTCCAGCCGGTCCCCCCGCTTGAGCTGAGGGATCACCTTGTAGCTGCGTCCCTGGATGCTGAATCGGTTCACATAGTTTCCACCCAGCATCGTCGCCAAATCGGATCCCACCTGCTGCAGATCGAGCCCGAGAGCGGAGACTTTGTTTCGGTCAAAGGCAATTTCGACCTGCGGTTGGTCATACTTAAGGTCGCTGTCGGCAAAGATGAAGATCCCGCTGGCGAAGGCTGTCTTGACGAGATCGTTGGCCGCATCCAGAAGCTGCTGAGGTTCCAAGGTAGAGGAGATGACAAATTCGACGGGAAAGTTGCTGCCTCCCGGCAGGGCGGGCGGAGTCGTCGCAATGATCCTCAGCCCCGGGATTCCCGCAGTTTTTTTACCAAGTGCTGCCGCGATCTCGTCACAACTGCGATGCCTTTGACTCCAAGGTTTCGTCCTGATGCCGCCAAACCCTCCGCTAGGATTCATGATCTGGAAGGTGTGCCCGGTCTCGGGCAGCTCAAGAAACGTGTTCCGGACAAGCGAGGAATAGAGAAGTGTCTGATCGATCGTAGAGAAGGGAGAGGCTTGGAAGATCGTGAAGACGATCCCCTGATCCTCCTTCGGGGAGAGCTCCTTGGGGGAGAGGAGGTAGAGGAGTGGCAGGATGAGAATCCAGAATCCTGCAACCGTGAGAACGGCCCCGCGGTGGCGAAGCATGGAGGCGAGTAGGGTCACATAACCATGCTGAAGCCACGTGAAGCGTCGGTTCACCCATCCGGCGTAGCCGCGCGTGTCATCCCCGCGGCGAAGAAGTCGTGAGGCCATCATCGGGGAGAGGGTGAGGGCCACGATGCCCGAGATGATGACAGCCCCCGCGAGCGTGAAGGCAAATTCACGGAACAGGGCCCCTGTCAGCCCTCCCTGGATACCGATGGGCGTATAGACTGCGGCAAGTGTGATCGTCATCGCGATGATTGGGCCAAAGAGTTCCCTCCCACTCTGGAGAGCTGCATTGAAAGGAGAGAGCCCCTCGTGCAGGTGGCGTTCCACGTTCTCAACCACGACGATGGCATCATCGACGACTAATCCCACCGCCAGCACGACTGCCAGAAGGGTCAGAAGATTGATAGTAAATCCGCAGATGGCCATGATGAACGCCGCCCCGATCAGCGAGATCGGGATTGCCACAAGCGGGATGAGCACGGATCGGATCGATCCCAAAAAGAGGAAGATGACCACGACAACGATCAGAAGCGTCTCGGAGAGAGTCTTGAAAACCTCGTGGATTGCCTCGCGGATGAAGTCGGTCGAGTCATAAGGGACATCAAGCGTCATTCCGGGGGGCAGCAGTTTGCGGAGTTCGGGAATTTGATCCTGCACGTTCTTGCAGACATCGAGCGTGTTCGCAGTCGGCAGGCACCAGATGCCGATGAATTTGGCGTTTTTCCCATCGAAGCGGACGTCTGAATCGTAATCCTCCGCCCCCATCTCGACATCGGCGATATCCTGAAGACGCACAAGAACCCCGTTCTTCTCCTTGACCACGAGCTGTCGGAATTCCTCCGGGGTTGTCAGGTTGGTATTGGCGATCAAGTTGATGGCCGTCATCGTTCCTTTGGTTTTGCCGACAGCTGCGAGGTAATTGTTCGCCTGGAGAGCCTTCCTCACATCGGTGGCGGAGATGCCGAGGGCGGCGAGACGGTCTGCCTTGAGCCAAATGCGCATTGCAATGACCCGGGCTCCAAGGATGTCCGCACGTTGGACACCATTGATCGCCGTAAGCTTTGGCTGGATGACGCGCGTCAGAAAATCGGTCACCTGATTGGCCTGCATTTCTGGAGCCGCGAAGCCGAGGTACATCGCGGCGCGCAGTTCGTCGGCATTCTGCAACTCGATCATCGGGGTTTCCGACTCCGGAGGGAGATCGTTTCTCACCTGGGCCAGCTTGGCCTGGATCTGGGTGAGGGCCGCATTGGGGTCGTAATTGAGCTTGAGGTGAACCGTGATCGTGCTCACCCCCTGTTCGCTTGAGCTCTCGATGTAGTCGATCCCCTCGGCTGCCGCGATGACCCTCTCCAGCGGTGTCGTGATGTACCCGCGCACTAGGTCCGCGTTCGCCCCGATATAGTTGGTCGTGACCTTGATGACGGCGATGTCGCTGCGGGGGTACTGTCGTATATTCAGGACATGGATCGAATGGAATCCGGCCAGCAGGATGACCAAGTTAACGACAAGCGCCAGCACCGGACGCTTGATGAAGAGGTCTGTGATTTTCATCCGTGACGCGGCCTCCGAAGACTAGCTATCAGCTGGCTTCGGGGCAGGATTGTTCCCGGGCTGGACTCTGTTATCGATCTTCACAGCACCTCCTTGGTGCAACTTGAAGATGCCCGAGGTGGCGATTTCGTCCTCCTCATTGAGCCCCTTGAGCACCTCGATCTGATCGCCAAGTGTCTTTCCCAGGGTGACCGTCTGCTCCTTCACGCCGAGGTATTCCTTGCCTTCTGGATCTTTCATTGTGGCGATGACATAGACGGAATCACCATACGGAGCATACTGCACGCAGGTCGCAGGAATCATGATCGCGCTTTCCTTGTTGGGAAGAAGCACCTGAACGCCAGCAAACATGCCGGCTCGCAGCAGATGCTCTGAATTCGGAACGGTAGCCTGAATCTGTATGTTGCGCGTGGAGGTATCGACCATCGAATTGATCGCGCTAATCGCACCCTTGAACACCTTGTCTGGAAGTCCGTCGGCCTGCAGGCGGATGGACTGTCCGACATGCAACTTGGAGAGGTGTTGCTGGGGAAGGGCGAAGTTTACATAGATCGGGTCAAGGGACTCGAGTTGCACAATGGGGTCGCCGCTTTTCAGATACTGTCCGGCATTGATCTGGCGGATGCCGATAAAGCCCTCGAAGGGGGCCCGGATGGTCTTTCTGTCGATTGTAGCCTGTGTTTCGTCAACCGAGGCTCGGGCGGCGTCATATTGGCTCTTAGTCTCATCGTAGGCAGATTGTGCAATCACCCGTTTGGCACTCAGGTCCTTGGCTCGTTCCAGATTCTGCCTTGCCAAATCAAGTTTGGCGGCCGCCGTGCGAAGTTGCGCCTCCTCCTGACGGGTATCGAGTTGAACCAGCAACTGCCCGTTCGTCGCATGGGATCCCGACTCGAACTGGATGGATGTCACGATGCCTGGAAGATCGGCGCTCAGCATCACCCCCTGAAGAGAAGCAAGCGAGCCGACCGTTTCGAGAACCGGAAAGACAGTTTCCTTTTTGACCTTCACCGAGGTGATGGCGTCGGGAGGCATACGGAAGGCTTTTCCCATCGCGATGGCCTGCGTGATCTGCATGGCTTTCCAACCCGCAATACCAGCGATCAAAAGAATCATTCCCAGAATTGCCAAAAAAACGATGAGCTTAGGCCTCTTTGGCGGGGTCGGCTCCTCATGCATGGCAACGGTACCAGGCACGGCTGCCGAGATTGGTAGATCGGTGTGACGTGGATAAGATGGAGAATCGTCGCTCATGGGATAAAAGGGATAAGCACCAAGCAGACAAATACTTAATGCCATTAACAAAAAAAGGCTATTCTTCTTTTTTAACCCCCATGAATGGGCTGATGCGCGAAGGGTTCAGTTGTCGACAGATGGGAGATCAGGGAGCCAGCGCATGCTCTCA
>Ga0209084_1003039_pt1 | contig 12522 bp, 5 predicted proteins | sample C_130820_MF_Meta_FD_187309 | JGI IMG/M metagenome (GOLD analysis project Ga0209084, IMG submission 187309) | Freshwater microbial communities from Lake Croche, Canada to study carbon cycling - C_130820_MF_MetaG (SPAdes) (version 2) | ecosystem: Environmental > Aquatic > Freshwater > Lake | place... | reverse complement strand
ATTTACTTTGATGTAAATCAGCGGTATGTTGGTATCAACACTGATACGCCCGAGCATGCATTAGATGTGCGCGGAGTTGCTCAAGTCAGTAACCTTACAGTTAAAAGTGCCACCACCGGTAATATATATTCCTTACCCGAGGAACCAGGTGATCAAGGATATGTAATAGTATCTGCAGGCGGCGGGGTCACGTCGTGGCAACCGGGCGGCGTTCCGCAAATTGAGAGAAAAAAATTCTCTCACTACATCAATGATCTGCCTTCGGGTGGATTTGCTGTATTTGATATGAAAATTGGCATTGCTAATATTGTATACAATCTCACTGTGTCTAGGCCCTGCTTGGTAGAAGTGTTCAGCAATAAATACTACAATGATGCCAATCCTTATGCATTCTTGGCCACAGCAGATCACCTAACTGATGACGGCAGTGTGTTGCTAGATGACGGCAGTGTGATACAGCAAAGGCAATACAGCATATTTGCAAATCTTGAAGAACCGGCTGAACCAACTGTGTATGCTCGTGTCAGCAACATTGATGGACTAGCAGGCAATGTGACCATGAACATGATGTATTTCAGTGCCATAACCGACAACAGTGCTGGCCTGTACACCATGAATGTGGTACACGCTCTGCCTCTTTATGGCTATGATGGGCAGACTGTGCTGCTGGATACCGACGGAAAATTGCGTGTTTGGTACGGCGGAAACTGGAATATAGTATAAGTACAAGATATGATAAATAATTTTATGAGTGTACACTTTAAACAAATTGGAGAATATGTATGGCGCTAACTGGTAAGTTTTTCTCAACTGAAAGATCTGGGTTTTTAACAGTATCTGACATGTTTTTGTCGATATATGCAGACATGACTGCAAATGGATTTGATGTCATTAATCTGTCAAATCCAGCACCCAGTAATCCAGCATTGCCATTTGGCTATGATACTGTAGCTGAACGCTATACCTCTAACGGTGCACCTGACCCAACTCCGCCTATACCATGGGCCTGGAAAGCCAATGTTAGGGTAGCTACAGCAACAACTCACTTTCCTGGTGAAAAGTTATTTATTAATCCAGCAGACGCACCCCCAGTATTGATCAATGGAATAGCGCAAGCCGAATCCTATGTCATAGTTACCAAGACCAAAGATCCAGTTACTGGGTTGATATACGCGTCTAAAACGACCAGCAGCGGCAATACAGTACCGGCTGGAATCGTGGTAGAAGTATCGGATGTGCTCAACGGTGTTATTGGATTTACTGGCACTGATTATCCAACCTTTGAGGGTAATCTATCAATCAGTGATCCAGCAAGTCTTACAACTCTTGTTGCAGATCCTCTTGATCTCACTATATACAACTATACTTTGTATCCAGAAGATCCAGCAAAACTGGGACATGCTAAAGTTACTACTCAAAGCGACGTAAGTGTTTGTTTTAGAACAGGCACGCCTGATTACTTTTCGTTTACACTAGAGTGTGGACCGGACATTGACCCAAATAACAATTTTGGCCCGGGCAACGCAGCAAACCAACCATGGCGTGTACAGTTTGTAGTCAGTGGACCTCAACAGGCCCTGGGATCGGTAGCAGCACCATTGCAGATGGCATTTGATCCTGCCCTTGGTAGAGTGTCTATCGCCAAAGTGACTGATTCCACAGGTGCCGTTGTTGACAATGTGGGTAGCCTGGGAGCCTGGGAACCGCTTGGTGTGTTTACAGCATCCGATTTCCGCCAGGGATTTGTCAACAGAACTCAACGTGTGGCAGATCAAGCTAGAACATATCCGCTCAGTTATATTCTAACCATTGCTGAAAGAGGATTCTTTTTGGGCATATGGGAAGGTAACTGGAGTACGCAGTCAGCCAATGCTGGATATCCAAGCGATTATGCCAGTAACTTCTTCAACTGGGTCTTGGTACAACGCCCAGTGGATCGTAATACAGGTCGTGCATTGCTCACAGGTAAGTCACCAGTCTTTGCTGTAAACGGTGTTGATTATATCTATTACAAAGCGATTGTTAGAGAAGCAGATGTTCTGCATCCCAGTGGCGGCCCTTCACTGCAAGGTGGCACTGGAAAAATGATCATACAGACAAAACCACCATATCAAGTATTTGGTGGTATAGATACTGCTACCAATTTGAGTAGCAATTTCTTACAGGAACTTGAAATTGGAACTTCAATTTGGGACATCGGTACCAATCAATTGGTGGGTGTAATTGGCAGCATCTTCAACGAAGATACTGCATTCTTGGCAGGAAAACCGCCACAGTCTGCAATCAACCAATTAGATCTGGCCAACAGCAAACTAAATTTGACATCAAGCATACTTACTTCTGACGCTTCATTACCAACAATTTCCAGCGGCACAGCTGGAACAGCCCTGGTAAACTTTAGATACATTGGACCAAATCAAACGCCATATCGTATCTATGCTGATCGCCACAGTGATGGAAGTCACATGTTGTTTAACAGTCAGAATCAGGTATCGTTGACCGAAGACAAGACTTATCTGTTGACATTCCCACACAATCTCACTACGCCAAGATTCCGCTACACTGAAGAATTGGACCTAATGGGAACCACCAGCAGTGACGTGGTGCGTACTGGACAAGATGTACAATTTGTTACCTACGGTGAGTGGGGTCCTAGAACCTATAGAGCCCTGCCTGGCAGCAATGTCAACAACACAGGCCTGCGTGTAGCAACATTATTCAAGCCACAGGGTCCAAAGTTCAAAGGCGTCCAAACCGGCACCGCCCTAGGGCTACCCACTGGATCGTACGATCCAGTGGCCAAGAATTGGGGAGATAAAGATCCTGGTACTGGGATAATTCAAATCACATCTCAAAGTATCGGGCCACTGAACGGAAACTTGAGTGCAGTCAATGACGACACAATTACCCCTACTGGCGTAGTTGGACCAGTAATTGCAGGCCAACCATGGGCACCAACTGGTATTCAGTTTGTTGGTGCAGCAATACCGCTACTTACTGCGGCCGATCCAGTACATGGTACTAATTTAACTTACGCTATAACTAGAAATCTGGCTCAAGTCAGTGGTCTTGGTATCAGTATTGATCCAGTTACTGGTATACTGGCCCTAGATCCGGCGCTAACCTTAGTAACAGGGTTAGCTAACAGTACTGGATATACACAAGATACAGTTATACCATTTACCGTAACTATCGGGAATGACCCAACTGATAATGAATCGCCCCCGGGCCAGAACAGCATAGATGTATACTTGTTATACAAACCAGTGTAATATTTTAAAAAAGAACTAAGGAATTAAAAATGGCAAATACAGTTACCACATATGAGAATCAAGGATTCCCTGATGTAAATTCACTGATGATCGATGTAGTATCAACACTGGTTGGTTTTCCATCAGTATTACCCACAGAAGGTAACGTCTTGAATGCAGGCGAAATGTACATGGTCCCTGTGCGCGGCGGCGATTACAACACAGTATTTTCTGGCTATGTAGCCGGCACTGCTATTGGTCCCACTGGGATTCCTGATGATCAGTCGGCGGTAATAGTGTTGGAAGCTACACAGCTAATTGATCCATTTGCAGCATTGGATCCAAAAGGATTTTACGTAAAGACCAATAACATTACACACCTAGACGGTCCCTCAGGTGCAGCAAATCCACCAATTGATACCAGTGTGTCCCCGTACCCAACCAATGCCACCAAAGATCCGTGGAGAATGACTTTCCAAACATATGACTGGAAAAACTATTCAAGTTTTACCGCTGCTCAACCACTCGCTCCAAGTGGTACCACTGGCGCCAGTGGCCCCTCGGGCAAATGGACCCCGGATGATAAAGCGCCACTGAGCATGGCAATTTATTTGGGTACTCCGGCAACCATGTCAACGGACGGCTCCAGTGGCGCTAGTGGCGGTGGTCCAAACTTGACCTTGGGTTGGCACCAATCGTGGCCCAACAAGTATCCACAGTGGGCTGATAGCACACTGAATGGTGGTTGCACCTATTACGATTGGCTTGGCCCAACAGTTATAGCATTGCCTGCTGTAACCGATAAAAGTGTCTATGCTGATCAGACACGATTGCACTATGCATTATGTACATATGGCGTAGCAACCAATCAATTACGTAATCTGAATACATTTTTAAAATCATATACTCTCAAGAAGAGTTACGATTTTGTAGAACCAATTGGCAACACTGGTGCAGAGTGGACACATGCATTTGATCCGGTCAATGGATGGGACGAAGCTGGTCGATTTGGCGCGACTCACGCATACACTACTGGTGCTACCAGCGTAACTGCTTCGTCTGGGGTAGCTGCTGTCCCAACTGGCCCAAAAGGTTGGCCAGACTGGCTCACAGGACAAGTTGGCGCTTCTGCACCGTCTGGATTTGGTCCTGTATTTTCCGGTGTATCCGGTATAGCAAGAGTAGCACTGGCAGCAGATCCAAACAAGGTACCATATATAACAAGTGACAGAATCGCGGCTGCCAGTGGCGCCGCTGGCGGCACCGCTGGCTATTTTCCCGGATCTGACGGTGATGGTCCGGATGTGCTTGATCCAGCACAGTTGTTTATCAACCGATACCCTATTAGAGCCAGATTAAACGGTGGCGCTACCGGTGCTACCGGTGCTAGTGGCGCAGGCTTGGGCATGTTTGGCAGCGTGGGCGGTAGAGCAGCCAGCTCAAATCCAATGAGCTATAGACTGGTACTGAGTGATCATGGTATGTTTTTTGCTGTGTGGGGCGAAAACCCAGAAGAAACTGCTAGCAACTACAGCTGGTTGTTGATCCAGAGACCGGTTAGCAAAAACGATGGTACCATACGCGGTGTTTACAGTGACTTCTATACAGCAACTGGTCCAAATGGTTATCCGGTACCAGACACTCTAAGAAACAACACCATTATCAACAGCACTGCCTTTGATCGAGCCGGTAATACTATAAACTTCGGTAATCGACCACTGTTCTGTATCAACTCAACTTCCAACAAGTTCTACAAGTTTGTGGTTAGAGAACACGATTTGCCAATTCCCAGCGCACGCAAAGATGCCAGCAACAATTCAGAAGACAACGGTGCTGTGCTGAATGCATACAGACAACAAAGTCTCACTGAAAATGGTGAATATGTGATCACATTCATCAACAACCTAAACAGCAGCAGATTTAAATATGCTGATGAACTAGACATGGTTGGTACAGTCAGTGCTGATATTGTTGGTGGTGGTACTGATATTGATGTTGCAGTTTATAACGAAATAGATCCTGCCAACGGTCAACCCAGCAAGCGTACATACCACGCATTATGGTCAAGTGGCGCATACGGTACCAAGATGCGTATCGTGGTAGTCAAGCGAACACCAAATCCTAATGTACCACCAGCATACGCTTGAGGTGATAGGTTAGAAATTTGGCAGATGTATCTGAGTACATTATTGGAGGCCCTGCAGATAACATGTAGTGATTAGGAGTGATTAATGTTCCCGTCGATATCAAGAGCACTCCCTAATACTCAAGTAACTACATCGTTTCGTGCAACAACATCTCTAGTACTGGTATTACCAGTACAAGATGCTAACGGCAATCCTTTCAACGTTACTGTAAACAATGGGGCAGTACAAACCGGACAAGTTCCGGGTGGTATTGCTACCACATGGACTGTATCTGCGGCTGCTGGAGATTTAATTACAGCAATAGTCACATCCCCATTTAACAATCTCGAGCATGTATTTTTTGAATACACAGCAAATGGGGTGTATCAAAATTTCGCAGTGGTTTGCGAAAGTCTCTATACTATCAAGGTCATACCTGCTGATGCTAGGAAACGTTGGTATGATTACAGTTACACAACTGCACCAGCTTATAGTTTTCGGCAATCTAACGGAGCCATCACAGTACCGGTAGTATACAACAATAGAGGCCCCATAACTGTAAACTCCCACGTGGTCATGAACCCGGTTACAAAATCTGTCTATTTCTATGACAGCATTACTGGAATACAAACATCAGTTATCGCATTCTCGTCACCACCTATTGATTATCAAATACTAACTTCACGCAATAAAATAGTTGTACTGACCTATTCCGGAGACTGGTACGAAATTGATATGGTAAGTGTAGTTACACCGTTACCGGCATTGGATAGTACTGCCAGATGCCTGGGATACGATGATACTACTTCAACCATGTGGGTTGGCGGTGCAACCAACTGTTGGGCCTATACCCCAGGTCCAGCCGGCGGCATGTCCTTGCTGGGAACCTGTGCAGTCACTGAGCAGATCGTGGGCATTGCTCCGGTACCAAATCTTGCAACATCTGCGGTAGCAGTATCGGCCAACAACAACGGATTTATATTAAGCACCGCTGTTCCTGCTGCGCCACTGCCATCGATACCATCCACGGCAATTGGTCAACCTGTGGCATTTGGCAATTATATATACATACCCGATAGCAACAATGCCCAGCTGTTGGCTTACAATTACAACACAGCAATGTTTGAACCAGCTGTAGGAACCACTGGATACTCGCCCAAGTATACTCTTGTGCGCAACGGCAATCTTTACGTCACCAACAATGACAGTCCAGATGTTCTGGTATTTGATTCTGCCATGCATATGACCAAGTTGGTTTTTAGAGACAAAGTTACCTTGATATCAGTATCAGGCGCGACCGCAGTAGCCAGCCATTTTTTAAATTCAAGGACAACAACTCTCAGCGTCAATGGCTTACTGACTAGAATAGTGGATGTAACCTTTGATAACAGAAGCGGTCCTGTCACGCACATTGGTAGCAATACAGTGAAAATAAAAACTGTGGGCTATCAGATTGTTACTGGATATACCGCAGGAAGTACTGTGCTATGGGTAAGTGGAGTCAAAACCGACAGTGCCGGAGTCCGAGGATACGATATCATCGACGGTTCAACAGTCAACATAAGCTATAGAGTATCGACACCGGGTACTAGCCAAGTGGCTGCTGTGATTGGCGATTCAGCATTTGATTACCAAGTAACAGCATTTGTTGAAACCTACTATCCAAGATACATAGATTTCTTGATCGGAGATTCAAACAACCCATCATATACTCAGACTCTCACCATGCCCAACAAAATGACTCCGGCCACGATGGCGATTGAGTATGGTGATTTAAAATTAAATGGTATTGTATACGACGGTAGTACAAAGGTTTATGCCAACGATGTGATAACCATAACCATTACCCTAGGCAATCCCTATGGATACGGCAAAGGTATGCTGCCAATTTTCTCACTGGGTGCTAGACAATTTGCCATACCAATTTCAGCTGATCCAGTTCCAGTAGTTACCACAGCGGTATCGGACAATAATCTTTCACCCAATACTGCACTGTCAAAGACCCAGACCATAACTGGAAATGTCAGCCTATACGATTTTATTTTACCAGACTACTACAATGTAAAAATATTAAAAAGGATGACGTCCTATACGATTCCGGGCGGCAATGCCATAGTGAGCAATGTTGACGTTTCGGGCAACTATTATCAACCATTTGGGTCCGGGGACATACTGGTAGTAAATTACAATTCCAGTGTAAAATTATATGATACCGAAGTGGTTTATATTTTAGGTCCCGTCAACTATAAATTTACAGCAAATAATCGATTACCGTTTTTGATAAATTATCTAGACTACGGCACACTATCAAATCCCTATACCAGGGATTTTGAGCCCTTGCGTTCGGGATTTGGCAATAGTATAATGGGAGCAAGCGGCGCCATCACCTATGTGCCAGAAACTGCTCATGCCACTGACATGCAAGTAGTCACAGCAAATGTACAAATAGTTGGATATATAACAACGCTGGGAAATGCAGTATTAAAACTCACTGGAGGAGATGCTCAAATCATACTCAACGGAGATACTGCTATAGGATCAAATGTGACCTTGACAAGTCCTATAGGCAATACCCAAGTTATCACCAATGCCGTTACGGTTTACAATGGTGATCAAGTGGCTATTGGTAGAAATGTACAATCGTACTTTGACGGAAATATTCAAGTCATACAAAATATGCTGGACATAGAAAATGATTTTGTTTCAATCGAAGTAGGCAAATGGCGCATAGTTAATCAAACGGTAAAAGATGCAGTTTTTCAAACTCAAGAAACCTCTGCAATCATCAACGGGATACCTGTAGCTGATACCACAGACAGTACTGTATTTGGTGTAGAGTATGCAGCAGGCGCATCTACCACTAATTTGTCTAGTATGACCTACGCAGCAGATATGCATAATTTAATCGTCGGTACTCCTTACTTGGCATTACCGGAAAGTCCAACTACTGTTGTGGGAATATCGGCATTGCAATGGCTGCAGGAAACTGTCATGATACCACAGGCGACCACGTTACAGTGGATGCAGGAGACAACAATGGTTCCTGCTTCTAGTATATTACAATGGCTACAGGAAACCATGATGATACCCAAGATGACTACGTTACAGTGGATGCAGGAGACAACAATGGTTCCTGCCGCTGGGGTGTTGCAGTGGTTACAAGCAACAACCATGGTACCATCTTCTGGCGTGTTGCAATGGTTACAAGAGACAACAATGGTTCCGGATTCTGGTATATTACAGTGGTTGCAAGCAACAACCATGGTACCTGCAGCTAGTGTACGTGAGTGGCTGCAAGAAACAACTATGACGCCTGGGTCCAGCACACGTGAGTGGCTGCAAGAAACAACCATGACGCCCGGGGCCAGTATACGCGAATGGCTGCAAGAAACAACCATGACGCCTGGGTCCAGCACACGCGAATGGCTGCAAGAAACAACTATGGTACCTGATGCTAGTGTACGCGAGTGGCTGCAAGAAACAACCATGACGCCTAACTCCAGTGTACGTGAGTGGCTGCAAGAAACAACAAAAACACCTGCTGCCAGTCACATGGAGCTCACACAGGCAACAACAAAAACACCTGCTGCCAGTCACATGGAGCTCACACAGGCAACAACAAAAACACCTGCTGCCAGTCACATGGAGCTCACACAGGCAACAACAAAAACACCTGACGCCAGCCATCATGCGCTTGAGCATGATACTGCTCTTGTAATTGGGGCCAGTACACGAGAATGGTTTCAGGAAACAACAAAAACACCTGCTGCCAGTCTTAAAGAGCTCGCACAAGATACTACGGTAGTTGTTACGGCCAGCCCAGTCAATTTGGGTCACGATCATGAGTTTACTCCTGCCGCTAGTCAACTCATTTTGGGGCATGACACAGTATACAACGTTCCTGCAAGCAAAAAAGAACTATATCACGACGCTGAATTTTTAGTCCCCACATCAATGATTGGCCCAGAGCTCTGGGCACCGCGCTTGCACCCAGCAGCACCCACAGAATGGAACAACTTAGTAGTTTTACCATTGCCAACAAGTACAGCAACACTATCTCACTTGCCAGTTGAAGAGATATATTTGAATTCACCTGCAATTGAGTACAGCGATTATATAGATAGATCGTCAATGCCATGGGCACGGGAAGTGCTGGCAAAATCTATAGAACACACAGTATCGCCAAGCATATACTCTAGATATTTCCTACTGTCAAATGCATACGATTTTAATATTTTTTACGATGAATTTATTAATAGCCATAACGAATGGAATCGATCATTTTTTGCGCCAGAAACTCTATTAGATACGATTCCGAGATTTGTAGGGGAACACTACACGCCAATCAACAGGGTATTTGATAGATCTAGTGATGCTAGATTAATTCTCATGCCAACGTCCGCCGATAGAAATCCCTATCTAAATTATGATTATGAAAATACAACGTTTAATCGAGAGTCTGCCCCACCAATTGAACTGGACGTAAATTACAGCCTAGAACCTGCTATAGGATATATTCCATTGAATGAGCAATTTGTGCGCGAGTTGTCGCAGGATATAGTATATGATCGCACGTTTGCCAAAGAGCTGTACTCTGATACTGGATTGACAGCCGATTACAAAATTGCCGATAATCTTCGTGATCTAACAACACCTGCCGATTACAAAATTGCCGATAATCTCAGTGATTTAACAACACCTGCTGATTACAAAATTGCCGATAATCTCAGTGATTTAATAACGCCTGCTGATTACAATCTTGCCAAGCTCGGCAAAGATATACAATTGGCAGCAGACTACAGTCGATCAGCTGCTGACAACAAAATAGCACCAGATATAAATTATCAATTTGAATTAGCAGATCACACGATTGTACTTGATGGCGATTACGAGGCAGAAAATAACTCACTGTCGTTCCAGGTCAAACCCGAATACCAACAGATAATCAACACACTGTCGTTCCAGGTCAAACCTGAATATCAACAGATAATCAACACACTGTCGTTCCAAGTCAAGGCCGACTATGAACCGTCAATTGATCACCTGTCATTCCAAGTCAAGGCCGACTATGAACCGTCAATTGATCACTTGTCATTCCAAGTCAAGGCCGACTATGAACAAGATCTTCCGGTATCCATATATGGCAATGCTACCAAGTTGACTTACCAAGTGGATCCTGAGTTGTTGTGGAAACAAGATCTCAGCACAGACTATTTTGTGTTCAACACAACACAAGATGCACTGGATAAAGCACTGAACGATGGCTATACAAACTACGCTGCTTATCAGGTGTATGGTACACCTTATTACAGTTATCGAATATTGATAGACACTGCACTGGTATGTAAGTTACCAAAAGGCCGATATCCAATTGCTTGGCTGCTGCACGGAGGATAACATGCTGCAAGTACCAAATTACACAGTAGTCGCACCATATATACCAGATCTTAGGTTTACCACCAAGATGCGTACTACCAATGCCGGCGACCGTAACGAGTTGAGATACACGGTATCCAATGCAAAACTAAATCAAATCGTATTACCATGGCGTCCGACTGCCCCAGAATGGGTCGAAGTTTATGTTGATGGATTCAGATTAATCAATCCCAGAGTAACATCGGAGTCAACAGTGACTTCGGTTGTGCCAAACACCGGAGGCACCCTATACGAAACATACAATGTTGTGGGTAACACTATATATTTCAATTACCAAATTGAAGGGGAAATATTGGTATTATGCGATACCCAAGGATCACACTATAGTGGTGCAGTAATCATACAACCCAATAATCATCAGGCCATACTCAAGACCAGTCATATTTCCAATGTTGTGGTACTGAACACCGAAATAATTGGTGGTAGTCAGCGGGGATTCACAGTCACAGTCAGTTACGCAATTGGTCCTAAATTTGAAGCAAACTCCTACGTGGTACTGAAGGGCAACGATCCCCCGGCCTTCAACGGTAATTTCCGAGTACGATCCAGTACACCGGCCAGTGTGACTTTTACCAGTAATAGAGCCAATATAGCAGTTATACACCACCACGGAACTATAAATGGATTTGCTACCGAATATACTTGGAGCAAAAAGGTCAGTACGTCTTTGTATGCCGAACCCATAATACTAACACAACCAGTGCATGGGTCTGCTAGACTGACCACAGATCGCACCGGCATTGCCTACGTACCCAATATTTTCCATGCCGGCAACGATACATTCAGCTGGGCATTGATAACACAACACGGACAAATTGGAGATCCAAAATGTGTGTACATAAAGACCACGAGAATCTAAATCCATGGCGATCTCTGCTGAGCTTGTCCAACATAAATACTAGAACGCCCTAGGAATTAGCACAATGACCATCCCAAATTTATTAAGTCTTACACAAGTATATGGCAAAACCACTGCTACCAACGTTGGTACAGCAGTCACAGTACTGCTATCAAATTCGTTGGCCAGCGGCAGATCTGTAAAGCTAAACTCCATGTACATAGCCAATATTGATAATACTACCAATTCTAGGATCACAGTGGATTTTTATAGAAACAGTATATCTATTAGACTGGTGGATCGTATGGCTATCGCGCCCGGTGATAGTTTAATCGCCATTGATAAAAATAGCAGCGTTTATCTTGAAGAAGGAGACAGCCTTAGATGCTATTCAGATCAGGTCAATCTGATACACGTGACACTCAGTTACGAGGTAAGCCAATAACATAATCGGCGATGGCAATACTACACCTTTCTTCTTCTGGTTTGTCCGGAGCCGGTGCAGGCTCGGGGTCATCGCTGACACAAGCACAGTTGGCTGTGCTGCTGAACAATTACCCTTATCAAATCAAATTGATTGGTGGTGTTGCAAGCACCAGCCAGATCACTGGCCAATTGGTAGTCACTGGTGGAATTGGAGTAAATGGCAACATCTATTTGACCAATTTGGTAGCAATCAGCAATGTCAGTGCTACCAATGCAGCCGTTACCAATCAGCTGACAGCTGGTGTCATAAACAGTTTAAATCTATACAACACCGGATACATACAATCTACCAGCGGTTATATAGATCAACTCAGCAGTGCAATTTTTACAGCAAATATTGGTAATTTTACCACTGTAAATGTAAGCGGATCAGTCAATGCTGATG
>Ga0209084_1003038_pt1 | contig 12527 bp, 9 predicted proteins | sample C_130820_MF_Meta_FD_187309 | JGI IMG/M metagenome (GOLD analysis project Ga0209084, IMG submission 187309) | Freshwater microbial communities from Lake Croche, Canada to study carbon cycling - C_130820_MF_MetaG (SPAdes) (version 2) | ecosystem: Environmental > Aquatic > Freshwater > Lake | place... | reverse complement strand
CAAGACTGCGAGGTTTCACTTGCTATCCAGACGGAAGCCGAGGCGGACAACCTCTCACGAGTGTCCCATATGAAGACGCCATCAAGAGCAAAGACATGATCTTTGATGAAATTGATGTCTGTGAGTATACGGGTCACGGTGGAAGCTGTGGAGTATGAGAGTAATTCTTGTAGAAATGATTAACGGTATTCAATTAGGCATTGAGCATGTTATTGGAGATGATGATGAAGATTATGAAAACCTCATTGCTCTAAACATCCTGTGCTTTAGGTTTATTTTTATGAAGATGAAAGAAACATAGACAAAAAAATAGCCCCCTTGGAGCAATCCTTGGGGGCTTTTTTCATTTCTGGAAGTACTCAGTTGCCCAAGTACCCAGTTGTTTAAGTTTATCTGAACCAGAATTAATCATACTGTCTATTGGATCAACCTTTGGCTGTGGAGCTTGAGGCTCAGGATTTAGATTAATCTCTACAGGTTGTCTTGCAGGATTACCATACTTACTGTACATAACTTCTGCTAATGCTTTTGGACTATCGTAATATTCCTTCACAATATCCAAAGCAGAAGCATCCGCTTTAACAGGATAAGCTTCATGTTTGTCTGAAAAACCGTACATATCTCTAATGATGGTTTTACCCTTTTCATTATAAGCCTTGGCACTACCAAAAGTGTTTTTTACACGATAAGCAGGATCAGTATACATCTTTTCAATAATTTCTTTTGGAGATTCGTAGATGTCTGCAGACTCGCTAGTCTCTTTGGGGTAGTAATCTTTGTAAGAAAAACTAGTTCTGTCCTTAGTCCTATCGTAGCTTTTTAAACGACTTTTGAGATCTTTTTGCCATTGTGGATAGGTTATAGGAATCTCTTTGTCATCATCCCCCGTTACCATACCATAAGGTGTTGTAGCAGGATCGTAGTTCTTTCTTGGCATATTAGACAGTCTACGTAAATAGTCCTGTTCATCGGCACTACGTTGATTAGCTCTATTTACAGCTGTTCTAAGAGCAGCCAGTTCGTCTGCTGTTAAATCTTTTTCTGTAATGGGAGAGCGGTCTCCCAAAACATATCCAGTAAATTTTCTAGCAGGTAATGGAACTGCTTGTTTGTATAAATCAGAAAGTTCCATATTATTGACCTCTTCTTCTACCAAGAATACCAAAGACGTTGTCTAAACCAAGTTCACCACGTATTCTAGTTTCTCGTGCAGCAACATCACTTGCTGCTTTTTGGTTATTTAAATTGTCTTTATAATTCTTTAAAGACGCAGTTAAATAAGAATCACCTTCTGTTATAGCAACGGGTTTTAATTCATTTGTTAAAAATTGTAAAACTTCATCGTTATATTTTTCAGGAGCTGTATTTCCAGTAAACTTGCCATTACCTTTAATTTGAGATATGATTTTATTACCATCTTTATTTACAGTAACTTCAACAGTAGTTACAGGACGGTTTTTAGTATCTCTTAAAGTGTAAACTTGTTTAGTGCCATCAACAAATTCTTTGTGCTTTGCAGGACCATAGTTATGTCCTCCAGCTACTCCACCTTTAGAATAACCACCAACGGAATGCCCTAGCCACGCTCCTTCTGCCACAGTGGCTTCTGGATCAGTAATACGTTTCCACGTATATCCTTGGTTTGGACCACCACCTATAATCATTAATGGCTCGCTTACACCCTCTGTAAAATATTTATCATCCACAGGTTTACCTGCTCGGATATTTTTAGCAAGATTTTCACGTTCAAATTTCTTAAGACCAATTTTAGAACCACCTACAACAGCATCTTCAAAACGAATTCTTCCTAATTCTTTAGGAGGTAAAGATAACAAAAATTCATTTATGTTAGATGGATCATGAATAGCTTTAAGTTTTCTATCCATTCTAAAATCAAAAATGGGTTCTTCTTTTTGTAAAGCTGTTATAACATTTTGAGGAGCACCCGTACTAAGAAGATCTTTACCTGCTAGTTTAGCTTGTTCTAAACTATGTAATAAATCAACTAAAGAATCATGTCTATGTTCATTAACCCAAGAACGTTCTTTACCTTTTTCAATAGGACCATGTTTAGGAGCTAACACTTCTAAATCTGGATTAATTAAGTGAGCAGGAACACCTTGTTCAATAAGTTTATCTACTAAAGCATCTGTAAGTTCACGGGCTTTTGTTTTACCTTCTTCAGATAAAAGAGAACCATATGTTGGATCCGCATATTTAGTATTTGGTAAAACTACGCCTGACCTAATTCCAGTAAGTGCATCGTACACTTTCATAGCATCTTCATGAGCTTCAGGATACTTAGGAAAAAATCTAGACTCACCTGTTTCACTTACACGTGTTTTGCCTTCTTTAAGTTGGTCAATCATGTAAGTAGGAAGAACATCTCTAAATGCAGGTGAAGTTAATTTACCGCTTTTAATAAGTTCCCATATAGGATCATTAGGAGAACCAAATTGATGAGTATAGTAATTTTTACCTTTAGTAGACCAAAATTTTGATAATGCTTCAAATGTTCCATCATCAAGATTGCCTTTATCTTTGGCATCTATGATGGCTTCACCAATAGTTTTATCCAATCCTGATTGTAACATAACGGGATGTTCTGCTGTACTATTCCGTGTCATCATGGTTCTACCCGTAGGAGTAACCACATTCATTGGTTTCATAAAATCAGGAAAATACTTAGAAGCAGCATTTTCAAAATACAAAGCATCATTTAAACCTTCAGCAGCAGCTTTGGTTAAATGTTTACCAGCTTTAAAAACTGGAGCAGGATTTAATGGAGCAAATGAACCTACTTTATTAGCAAATTCACTTACAGGAGCTTCATTTTTTAAAGGCAAGTTCTTTAAGAAATAGTCAGTATCAGCATACTTATCCTGTTTAGTAAGTCCTTGACTTAAAAGTTGCAGGGGTCTTACCATAGGAATAGGCTGATTAACTACGTCACCAAATGCTCCAAAGGTGCCAGCAAGGCGACCCCTTAAAACATCAACAGGAACATTTTTAGCAGCTTCAGCATCTTGATAACGACGCCTGCCTGTCATCTGGGGATACACACCAAACGCAGCTTGATTAAGGTTGCCCTCTCCCGCTCCTGTTGCAGCCATATCCCCTAGAAACAAGTCTTCTAAGCTATAATTAGCCATTATTCAGCCTCCAAACGGTTACGAAGTTTTGCCGCCTCTATTAATTGACGTGGGTCACTTCCATTAACAGACTTAAGCATCATGCTTTCTCTGTCGGTCATAGCTTTTTCCATAGCCTTCTTGAAGATTTGATCCGTAGTAATAGGTTGACCTTTTAGACGAATGTAAAGCTTATCCAGCTCTCCAAACTTCTTCATGTCACCCCTCATTTGAGCTACAACAGCCTTGTTAACAAGTTCCCCACCCTTCTCATTATAGAGACGCAGTTCTTTGTTAGCCTGATAAGTTAAGTCACGCTCAACCACCTCACGCTGGCTCTTTAAGCCTGTCATACGACGTAATTCAACTTCCTCTGGGGTACGGACATAAGCTACGTCTTTATTGCCAATATCGGTTGATTTAAAGACCCCCACACGGCCTCCAAAACGTTTCTGATAGGTTATACCAACATTGGATGGAGCCATCTCGTAAGCACCTTGTACACCACTAGGTAAGATATTCATAACAGCTTGAGCTGCTTTTTCTCTGCTAGTGGGGTCTGCTAAAGCTTTACCAACAGAAACTGCTTGCTTAGCTACGTCTACAATAGGACCACCTGGGGCTTGAATCATGCCTCCAACTCCAGGAGCAGACACCCGTGATGTAAGGCCCAATCCTGTTGTCTCAGACAAATATCCATAAACAGAACTTCTACCAAAAGTGTCAATAGCCCATGTTTTTGGATCACGGAGGAAGGGAGAATCTTCCATACCAGCCCATACATCTGCAGGCAGAGTGTTATCCTTGAGCCATGTAAACAGTTTGTATGTGTCTTCCACGTAAGGAATACCCATAGCTCCAGCAGTTAAGTATTGAACACCTAAAGCAGCAAACAATGGACCAACGTTGCCTTTTTTAGCTTCCCCAATCATATAAGCATACTGATTGTAGAAATTCATTGGGTAAGTTTGCAATGTGTTTAAAGCATTACCTGTAGTACCCAATTTAGAAAACACCATTGGACGTTCTGTTTGGCGGTAATCTACCATAGCAGCATTTACAAGTTCTTCAGCGTGTTGGAACAGTGCTGTTTTATCTTTGTACATACCACTGCTCTTAAGCATATGAGCGTAGGTAGCAAAAGCTACACCACGAGTAAATGCGTCAGGAACAGTTAGAGTCTTGCTAAGAAGGTTAGTAGCTTTGCCTGTTAAACCAAAACTAGATGACAATTGACTTTCATCATACACAGAACGAGTGGTAACACCATTCTCTTCTGCATACAAGAACATGTCTTTAGTAAACTGGTCAGGCAGTTTGCTCATGTATTCATGTCCAGTGGCTTTGAGATAATGGGCAAAACCCATAGCCATACCAGTAGGAGCACCAAGAACAACTGAAGTTGCCAAATTGCCTTTATAACCTTTAGCACGTAAGTCAGTTAAGTAAGGCAAAATGTTACCAAGCTGAATAAACTGAGCCATGGTAAAACCAACAGAGGCAGACAGTTTGTCCAAGATAAAATAGCTCTTAGCTTTACTAACACCGTTACTCATAATATCAGAAGTAGTTCCCAATCCTTTACGGATAGAATCTTCTAATGCACGGGTTACCTGTGACTGACCTTGACCCAAAGCATTCTTGAAATACTCACGGGCATACTTGATGTTGTTAGGCTGCTCATCACGTAACACGGGATTAGATAAGACATCTTTTACAATATCTCCAGCTTTTTGCATTTCAGTCCAGTTGAACGCATTCTTAGCATATTGAATCTGTTCTTGAAAGAAAGCAAGAGATTCAGATAAGCCACCATATCCTGGACGGTCTCCAACAAACCCACGAATGTTTGATTTCTTCTTAAAGTGTTTGGTCTGAGCTAGGGTAAACTCAGTTTCCATTACAGTCTGTTCTTCAACAGCTTTTTTCATTGCTTGTACAGCGGGATCATCACGACCCAGCATGTCTAACATAGTAGTGTAAGCACTTTGTAAATCGGTTTTACTTCCTTGTAGGCTAACTGAATGGCCTTCGGAATAATCAACCCTAAGTTCAGGCATCTGTTTTAACAAAGCATCAGCCTGAGCTTTAATTCCAATTTTAGAATCAGAAGCTAGATACCAAGCTAAGTTGCCTTGGGCATCTCGTACTGGCTGGCGGAAAGCTCCTTGCCAACGAGAAGACATATAAGCTTCTTTAGCAGAAATAAGTGGCTGTCCTTTAGACTGACGAACAACATTCTGTGCAGCTAAAGTTTCATCAAACATTTCACGCATACGTGAGTATGCTTCCAGTTGTTTAATAGACAAGTTTTGTTCCAAAACGGTGGAATCAAAAGCTTTTTCGTTAAACGCTTCTTTCTTAAATATTTCATGCAACTCAGAAATTTCTTGTGAACTCATTCTTCCTAAAGCTTTTTCAGTTGGAAATACAAAGTTACGAATTGCTAAGTCAGCACGTTTACCTGCATTCTGTACAATACGTCCTACTTCACGAATGATGGTAGAACCTGTCTTCATTGCAGTTAATGTAGAACCGCTTTGGAAATAAGTAAAGACATTGCTATCTTCTTCTCCAGCAGCTTTTTTAATAATTTGTTCTGCAGGAGTATTGTCTGGAATAGTTGCACCAGACAAGATTTGTTCTGAACGAACCGCTTTAAATGCATCTGCCAGTTTGTCAGCAATAGCTTGCCATCCTTCTCCCAAGACTTGATTGGCATGTGCCATGGCTTCTGCAAGAGTTTTATATCCAGCATCAAACAATGCACGAGCAAAGTCCATTACCGCAGGCATAAGTCTACGGTTGTCAGGCATAAGGTTCATATCGTTCTTAGACATAAGAATGTCTAACAATTGTCCTGTAGCTTCTTGTAAAGACATACGCTCAGTCATGGCCTCAGAAATAGGACCAATCTTATTTAATGCTTTGGTTGCAGCAGCTTTCTCTTGTGGAGTAAGATCACCCCAGTTTTTATGAGAGGTAGCTTGCAGGGTTGCATGGGCATTAAACAAATCACCCTGTTCAGGGTTGATGTGAGACATATAGTCTTTGTAAGCATCCTGAAGATTTTCAGGCATTTTAAACGTAGTTCCCTCTTGTTCAGAAAGAGCACGCAATGTTTGTTCAAATTCTTTGATGGTAAATGGACGTTTACCTTCTTCTGTTTGAGAAAACATGTCTGTATAAGCCCTATGCATATTAACATGGGGTTCAAATAAAGACGCTTGTTCACCAGCTCCAGCAGCCTGTGCTAATTCAGAATCACGTCTTTGACGTTCTACTTTGGCTGCTTCTTCTTGAGCTGATAGATGTTCTTGATAGCCAGTAGGTGCAGCTTCTCTACGTTGTAGTTCAGCAGCATTTAGTTCTGGTCTTGCTGTACGTGCTACATCAAACTCAAGTTGACGTTGACGCTCATCAATAATATCTTGAGCACGTCTTTGTTCAGCAGTAGAAGAAGGATTAATAAGCTGATTAGCCATGTGTGTCATGGGAGTAAACTCTTCTGCAGGAGTAAACGGATCTGCACCCAAATTCCTTGCAGTGTACTGCATAGGAGTTTCTGTAGCTTGTGGAGCTTGAGGAGCAGGTTTAGTTGCATCCAAATCTTTTTGCTGTTGTTCCATAGCATCTGCTTTGGATTTGGCAGCTGTGGGTGCTTCAAAACGACCCATAAATTTACGACCAAACGCTGTAGGATTGGTTGCTACACCTTGAACAACAGAAGCCATAGCTATATGAGCTGGGTCTAAAGGTTGTCCACTTAAAAGCTGAGAACCAGCTTCAATAGTACCACCAATACCACCCATAGCTAAACGTTGTGCGCCAGCACCCATAATTTGTTTACCAGCAGCATCTACAATAGGAGCTACCGCTCCTGGACGAAATGCTAACAAGTTAGGAGCAAGTCTACCAGCAAAAGATAAATTAGGATTTTGTTGTGTTTCAAGTTCACGTTGTTGTTTACCAAAACCAAAACGTTCTTTCATGGTTTCAGGAACTAAGGATGTAGCAGCTTCTTGTAATTTTTCAACGGTAGCAGAACCACCATAAGCACCTGCTAAACCTAAACCAAGAGCTGTAACAGGTCCCAAAACGGGACCAGCTACTGGCACAGCAGATGCTCCAGCAATTAAAGGAGCACCATAAGACATAGCAGTAACACCACCAGCCAAACCACCTAATGAAGGAAGGGTACTTTCAACAGCAGACTTACCAAAAGCAGCAGTACCACTAGTTTGTTGTTTTGATACGTGGGCGTATGCCTCCTCAATATCAGCTTCTGTAGGAGGCGTATCAAACGTTACAGAAAGGCCGTTATCAAATTTTACGTTATAGCCCATAGAAATCCTCGATTATTGAGTCGGAGTTACAGTGAATTTTGCACCACTTTTTGTTGTACCAGAAACAGGTCCAGCAGGAGCTGCTGAAGATGCTGGAGGAGCAGGAGCATTTGGAACACCACCACCACCCATAACCATTTGCAATGCTTGTAATTTCTGTGCTGCTTGAGCATCACCAGCAGCAGAACGTGCTTGCAAGTCTCTAATAGTAGCTTCTTTAGCAAGAGCATCTAACCGATTTGCTTCTTCTGAATCGCCACGTAAACGTGCTTTAGCAGCATGGTTACTAAACACAACAGCTTGTGCTTGAAAAGTTTTAGCTCCAGACAAATCTTGTTGTATACTTTTCTCAACATTACCTTTATCTTCAGCAAGTTTGGCTTTAGCTTTTTCACGCATACCTTCAAGAGTAACTTGATTTGCGCCTTGGGCATTAATTTCAGCAATCTTTTGAAGATGGCTAGCTTTAGTAAGAGCAAGTTTTTTTACAAAACCTTCAATGGCTTGTGGCAATAGTTCAGGACGAATTTGTGAAGTCTGTTGCCAAATGCTTTGAACTGCTGGATTGTTAACGTCAATTTTATTATCTTTTGCAAACTGAGCCAACCAAGCATGTCTTGCAGGAGGAGGGACATTAGATAATTGAGCTGCCGCAACTTGCATTAAATTAGTATAGTTATCAATACGCTTAATACCAGCTTCCATTTGACCTGTTTCAAGATCAAGTTTATCTTTAGCTAATTTGGTTTGTCCAGATTCAAAATTAAGATCACCTAATTTTACAGATTGTTGTTTAAGTTGAAGATCAAGAGGAGCAGTTTCTCGTGCCGATTGAGTACGCTGCATGATATCTTCCATCTGTGCTTTGCGATAGGCTTCCATAGAAGCTTGCTCAGATGCAGCATCTCTAGCTTGCATACCCGTCAACATAGCTCCACCAGCAGGACCTAGGTTTTGGAACATAGAACTTAAATCCATATTGTTTCCTTAATAAGACGCTGTAGTTGCGGCATTAGGTTTTTGTGAATACATAGCAAGAGCCAATGGAGTGTTAAACATACCATATTGGTTACCCAAAGCTTGATTGCCTAAAGCATTTTGTCCTTGTTGTAGGTTGCCCAAAGCACCCATACGAAGCTTGGCAATAGTACCAGCAAGGTCATTAGCACGTGTGCCATACTGGCTGTTACGTCCAGCAGCAGCATCCTTACGAGCCATTTGTTGTGCTAACAAGTTATACTCAGGAGAACCTGGAGCATAAGTATTCATGATGTCTGCACGGTTTTGGTTATACATACCCTGTTGAGCAGAAGCCATTTTGTTCTTGGCATACATGTCGTACAAACTACCAGCAGCATACATAGATGGTATTGGGTTCTTAGACACTGTATCATAAGCACTCTTAACAGCACCCATGGGGTTGTTCATTAAGTTCTCTAAAGAGAAAGCAGAAGGTTGAGCATAAGAACCTCCAGCAGAACCAGCTACACCAGCACCTTCAGTGTTTGCAACACCTTCCATGCCACTAAGGAAACCTTGATTTCCACTAGTTCCATTAATATAATTTTGTCCTGCTAAACCAGCTTCAGGATTCTGTAAAGAGATACCTCGTGTAGCAAGTTCAGGAGGAGGAGTTATGTTACTAGCTTGGCTAAGTCCTGGAAGAGTTTCTTGAGCCACTGGTCCTGCACCACCTGCTGGAATACCATCAAATGTACCAATGTTGTTCTCAAGTCCTGGAACAGCATTACCTGTAATGGAAGCTACATCTGTAGCACCCTGAGTAAATGGAGCAAGATTGCTCATAAACTCTGAGCCAGCAGCAGTACCTGCTCCACCTAAAGAAGCTAGATAATTACCAGTTCCAGCAGCTCCCAGACTCATGTCTGTAGCACCTAAACCTAGAGCAGCGTCGCCTAAACCCATGGCTCCTAAGCCTTCTCCTGCACCTGTAGCAAGCATGTCTCCAAAGAGCATGTCTCCACCACCTTCTAACAATAACGGTTCTGCGCCTGTACACATTATACAATCTCCTTATTGAATACGTATCCCATAGTGTTATATCCTAAACGGGTATACATACCCTGTACTTTGTCCATGTTAATACCAGTCGTATGACCGATGACGATTGAGGTTGCTTTGTTATCTTTAGACCACTTCTCAAAGTTCTTGAATAAGCGGACAAACAAAATAGAACCTCTATGTTCTGGCTTTACAAACATTGCCATGTCGCCTGCTGTAAGCTCATCAGAGAAGTATTGCTCACTAATTCTACCAAGGATGCCACCTTCAATAACACCGTTGTTTTTAGAATACGTTAAATACATCCTATTGGGATGAGCTTTAGTAGCCAACAAAATCTTGCTCATCTTAGAGCGGTTAAACTTTTTGTTTTTAAAATGAGGAGATTCTTGATGCATTTGTTCAGAAATGTCCAAGAGTTGTTGTAAATCCTCATCCATAAGATGTGTATAAATCATGCTAAGAGTACCGATTTCATTGTACCAGCGTCGTTAGTCCAAAGTTTAACTAAACCAGAGGTTGTATTTTTATACACAGCTGCTTTACTAGCAGCAATGTCGGAAGTGGTAGGATCACTAGATTTACTTTGAACAGCTAATAAATTAGATGATCCAGTTGTATTTTGATTCCATGTAGGCACAGTGCCAGTAAGCCCACTGTAAGCAACGTTAGTTGCTGTAGCAGCATTACCAGAGATGTTAGGCAAGGCAGTTACATTTGTTGCTTCAGCAGAAGAAATGTGGTATTGTCCTGTTCCCAGTATGTTAGTTAGCAGTCCGTGGTTTTTATTTTGTAAGTCAGCAATTGAACTGCCTGCTTTGTTGACAAGTGCCCAGGATACTGAGCCTTGCGTGTTCAGTAGAGTGTAGAGCTGGTTATACCATGCTGTCCAAGCAAAGTCTCCAGCTCCCGCTCTTGTGGGTGGTGGTGGTAAACCTCCGCCAGCCATTAGATACTACCTTTGTTAATGTCCACTTCCAAACCTTCTAAACGTAGAAGATGGGGAAGAGTGTATGACAACTTAAATGCACGACGTCTAAACTGTCCAAGCTGGTCAATCTTAGGAAGGTCAGCATTAAAGTTTAATGTTCGGGCTGTACTAAATGTTTTATAATCATCGTCAGACCATTGCACAGACACTGCTAAGTCAGTTCCTGAAGAATCAGGCACATCTCCTATGATTGATAAACGATACATAAATTTACGATTAATGGTATCAAAGTCGAGCTTAGCAGAAGTAAAAACACAATTAATTGCTGTTCCAGCGTCTGTAAATATTGTTTCATCCATTGTGTAAATCTTACCGTTAGTTTTATCCAACATGTAAGCGCTTCCATTAGGACCGTCTGCCGCATGTGTGCATAAGAATGCACCACTTCCTGTACCCCATTCGTGCCACATTTTTGTATCAAAGCTATAAACCATTGTTCTGTTAGTTAAACAAATAGCATAACATTTCTGTCCTGCCACACGTATACAGAATGCTTGTGCATCTTTAAGACTGGAACCTTCTGCAAGGAGAGCACTCTTTACTGCAGGGATACCTATTTCGGCTGCTTTAAATCCATCAATGGTCCACACAGTGTGACCACCATTGTTTGTTTCCCCAATCATAATAACTTCAACTTCTGTTTGTACAACAGAGTCTCTGGCAGCAGTACCAAACTGTTGCACAGCAGAGTCATGACGTCCTAAAGGACTTCCTGTAGCATTAGCTACGTCGTATAAGTATTCTGTACTAGATGAGCCTATTGCATAAATATAGTTGTTGTTTTTAGACAACGCTACAATAAGATCAGGATACATTTCAGCAGAAATAAAGTCACCTGCTGTCCACAAGGACGGATCATCTAAGTTGCTGTTATAGATGTCTGCAGTGTTTGCTTTAGCAACAAACAAATAAGCATCTATAAAAATAGGAATAGGTACATGAGGTGTTGGAAAATCAGCATCTGTTATTTTAACAGCAGTAGTTGAATTACTAAATACATAACCATCTGTACCATCTAACAATACAAGAGATACAGTTCCTGTACTACTTACAAATTCTGTAAAACCTACAGAACCTGTAGAAGTTGCTAGGGTTAATACAGCAGAACCGTTTGCATAAACTTTGTTACCAACAACAGCCATGCAATAGCCAGTACCACTAATAACCCAATAATATATGCCACGGCCCTCGCCTGCGGCTGTTGTAAAAGCTGTCGCTACACCTGGACGGCTTTTAATAAAATATTTACTTTGATCACCAACAGGGCTTTTAATAACCTCCACCATCATGTTTAACAGACGGAAATCCTGTGCAGCATTAGTACCACGCTGTTGTGGATTGGAGATAAAATTAATTCTCTTGGTTTCGTATGTTTGAATTACTGGTGTTTTACTGTATGGCATTACATTGTCTTTCTACCAGCAGTGTCTGGTTGGAAAAATATACCACCTTCTTCAGTACCAAATGACAGCGCCTTCTCATGGAAGAACTCAGCTTCTTTAGCCAGCAATTGTCTGTCCTGTAAAGGAACACCATATTCTGGAGACAGCCTGTGAGCCAGTCCATAGATGATTGCTTCTGTCCATTCAGACGGAAAGTCAATGTCATCTGTAGAAGATGTCATGTCCTCAAAAGGAGTTTGATAACGTAGGGTAATAGTGGTTGTAGAATCGCTAGGCTTGGGCCATAAATTAATTACACCATAATCACGCAAAGGTTGATAATACAAATTAACTGGTGTGCCAGAAGAATTAACTAATGGTAAAATAGCGTAGTTATAATTTGTATAAATGTTCATTGGAACATTAGAATATGAGGTGCTGTCATTACGCCAAGCTTGTATAACCTTAAGCGGTTTATTCGTATTAAACGTTTGACTAGGACCAATGTTGTATGCGGCTGTGCCTGTAGTTACAGTGAAGGTGTAACTTTTAATTGACCAGAGGGGCATGCCGTCTGTTTCAAATGCCTTAATCATAGCGTTAAGGGCTTGTGTTGCGTCAGTAATTTGATAAGTCTCTGGAGAACTACCTCCTG
>Ga0209084_1003037_pt1 | contig 12528 bp, 8 predicted proteins | sample C_130820_MF_Meta_FD_187309 | JGI IMG/M metagenome (GOLD analysis project Ga0209084, IMG submission 187309) | Freshwater microbial communities from Lake Croche, Canada to study carbon cycling - C_130820_MF_MetaG (SPAdes) (version 2) | ecosystem: Environmental > Aquatic > Freshwater > Lake | place... | reverse complement strand
GGTCAAAATCCTCTCGCCCAATGAGCGTCCAGCCATCGCGCTGATTGGTTGTGGCGGCCAGGGCAGCGGCGATACCGCTAACGCCCAGCGCTTCGGCGACGTGGTGGCCGTCTGCGATGTGGACACCAGCCACGTCGAGCGATCGATCAAACGCTTTACCAAGGACGGCAAGGCACCGACGGGATATTTGGATTTCCGCAAATTGCTGGAGCGCGACGACATTCACTGCATCATCAACGGCACGCCGGACCACTGGCACAGCTTGGTCAACATTGCCGCGGCCCGGGCCAAGAAGGATATTTATTCGGAAAAGCCGCTCACCCTCACCATCGATGAGGGCAAGCACGTGGTTAAAGCGGTGCGCGACAATAAGGTGGTCCTGCAGACCGGCACCCAGCAACGCAGCAACGAGCGCTTTCGCCTAGCCTGTGAATTGGTGCGCAACGGCCGCATCGGCAAGCTCAAGGAAGTGACCGTGTGGCTGCCAGCCGGACGCCGCGAAGGCCCCTTTGCCAGCAAGCCGGTGCCTGCGGGACTCGACTGGGATTTCTGGCAGGGCCAGGCCCCCAAAGTGGACTACGTGCCGGAGCGCTGTCACACGTGGTTCCGCTATTGGTATGAGTACTCCGGCGGCACCATGACCGATTGGGGCGCCCATCACATGGACATCGGCTACTGGGCGGTCGGCCTGCCAGCACCCACCGAGATTGAAAGCAAGGCGCTGACGCTGCCGATTGCTGGGGGTTACACCACTATTGCCGACTACGAGGTGAAGTTCACCTATCCGAACGGCGTGATTTTCAATGTGCGCTCGACCCGCGACGACGACCCGTTTGGCGGCACCGTTAAGGCTGACGGTCAACGCAACGGGATTCATTTTGAGGGCACGGATGGCTGGATCTGGGTCAACCGGGACCAAATCAAAGCCACCGACCGCGAGATGCTCAAGAAGCCGCTGCCGGAAGGGTCCGAACGCCTGTATGTGAGCAACGACCACATGGGCAACTTTTTTGAGTGCATGAAATCCCGCAAAGACCCGATTTGTGCGGTGGAAATTGGCCATCGCTCGGCCTCGGTGTGCCACTTGGGTGCCATTTCCCTGCGCACTGGCAAGAAACTCCAGTGGGATCCGGACAAGGAAGTGTTCATCGGCGATAACGCCGCGGAGGCTAATAGCTTTGCCAGCCGCGAAATGCGCAAACCCTACGATTACAGCTTTGTTAGCTGAGGCGGGGAGGTGTGGCACCTGGAAGTAACTCGGGCTAAGGAGCCACCCCATTCTTGGGCTGCTAGCGGAAGAGTGGCCCATGGGTTCGTGCCGAAGGCTCTGTTTCATGGCCGGTCCTTCCGCACGACGACAATAAAGTCGTCGCTCCATAACGGGCCACAGCTGGCCAAGTGAGCCCGGGCGGCTCAATCCACAAATCCCCTTCAGGCGCGACCGGCACCGCCGCTGCCGCCGTTGCCGCCGTTGGTGGTGGCTAGGCGGCGGAAATGGATTTGGCCGACGCGGCGGCCGTCAGTGCTGGTGACTCTGGCCTCGTGGCCGCGGATGATGATCGCTTCACCTACTTCCGGGAACCGGCCGAGTTGTTGGGTGATGTAGCCGCCGACGGTGGTCACCTCGCCGCTTTCCAGATAGAGGTCCTCATCGTAGTCGGCGAGTTCGTTGAGGGTGGTGGTGCCGGCGGTGACGAATTCCTCGGGGTTGATACGGGTGAAGGCTGAGCTTTCGTTATCGAACTCGTCTTGGATATCGCCGACCAACTCCTCGATCACATTGTCCAGGAAGACCACCCCGGAGGCATGGCCGAACTCGTCGGCCACCAAGGCCAGCGAGGTTTTTTCCTTGAGGAAAAACTTCAGCAACACGTCCAGCGGCATGGTTTCGGGCACCACTTTCAGGTCGCGCTTGATGACCATGATGTCGGGCTTGGGCTCGCCCACCAGTTTGAGTAGATCCTTGACGTGAATGAAGCCGATGGCGTGGTCAAGGTGGCCCTGAACCAGCGGGAAACGGGTGTGCTTGGTGCTGCGAACCAAGTCGAGGGTGACGTCGAAAGCGACCTCGGCATCGACGACGACTACTTCGCCGCGATGAGTCATCACATCGCGCACCCACACTTCGTTGAGTTCGAGGGCGTTTTCGAGAATCTCGCGTTCGGTTTCGGTCACTTCCTGCGATCGCTCGCTTTCGGCCACCAACAGCGCGAGCTCGTGCGCGCTGAGCGCCTGGTCGTGCTCGCTGGCCGGTTCAATGCGGAAAATCACTCGCGCCAGCCAGTTGGAGGCACCGCTGAGCATGCGGATGGGCACGCTGCACAGCCTGTAGAACAAACGCATGGGCCGCGCCAGCAGCAGCGTGGTGGCCAGTGCCCGGCGAATGGCAATCATTTTGGGCAATTGCTCGGCCAGCACCACATGCAAGATAGTGAACGAAGCGATCGCCAGCACCCACGATAAGCCCGACACCAGGCTAGGCGGGAACGACGGGATCTGCTGCATGAGCGGCCCGACCAGCTTTTCAATGAACGGCTCGCCCAGCGCGCCAAGAGCCAGCGAGGCGACGGTGATGCCGAGCTGGGCGGCGGATAGATACGGGTTGATGTCCTCAACGATTTTACGGGCAGCCCGCGCCCCGCTCGATCGATCCTTGGCCTCCGCCTCGAGCTGGCTGGGCCGAACTTTTACAAAGGCAAACTCGGCCGCCACAAATAAGGCGTTGAGGATCAGAAAGAATACGATCCCGCTCACATACAGCAGCCACTCGCTGGCCGTCGGCCATTGATAGAGTGTCGCGTCCGCCGTCGCCAGCCAGTTGATGCCAAAGCCGTTCATAGCATCAGAGTTTTTCGTACACCCCCTGATCGCGCTTTTCCAGCACGGTGAATCCCGCTTTCTTGGCATCACTTACCGATAAAGGTTTGGTGATGCTGGGCGTGTTGATCCGCGACACGAGCTTTTTCACCGGATGCTTGCACATCGGACAAACTAGCAAGGGCACCCGGTCCACGGGACGCCTGAGCTCAAATCCGCGCGCACAAATGCGACACGAATGCGCTGGGTCATCCGGGGTTTCGGCAACGTATTCGTAAATGGGCATTGCAGGGACGCGGAGACGGGAGGATGCCATCCCGCGCCAAAACCAAACCGCCGACCAGCTTACCAGCTGGACTTGGTCACACCGGGGATCATGCCGGCAGAAGCCAGTTCGCGGAAACTAATACGGGAAAGACGGAAGCGGCGCAGGAATGCGCGACGGCGTCCAGTGATCGCACAACGATTCACCACACGGGTCGGACTCGCATCGCGCGGCAGTTGGGAAAGGCCAATATAGTCCTTCTCCTTCTTGAGCTTCATGCGAAGTTCAGTGAATTTCTCGACGGTTCTCTTTTTGCGCTCGTTGCGTGCGATCCAACTTTTCTTAGCCATAATTTGGGAAGCGGTGAATAACCCATACTCACCCCGATGCAAGCCCAAAATAGCAATTTCCGTAAAAAATCCGCCAAAGCGCCGGATTTTCCAAAAATTTCCGGCGATTCGGCCAATTTTGGCGTCCGTTGGGGAAGCTCCTCAAACGGAAGGGGAGGTTCTGAGCACAGTGAACTGGGCTGAGTTTTTTGAGGCCGGAGCGAGCAAGCTGGATTCCCTCAAACTTGAAGTAGCGCCATGCTCTCATATCTCGTCTTGGGTCATGCGTCTTGCCGTCATGCGTCTTGCCGTCCTGCGTCTTGCCGTCCTGCGCCTTGCCGTCCTGCGTCTTGCCGTCCTGCGTCTTGCCGTCCTGCGCCTTGCCGTCCTGCGCCTTCCAAAATCTCCGCAATCTGCGCCAAAATCTCTTCCACCGGCGCCAATCGGCCCACCCCCTCATACCCGCAGGCCAAATCCCCCTCCGCCGGGCCCACAAAGCGACAACCGTCGGCCACCAAGCGGGCGATGTTGCGCTGGGTGGCCGGATGCAGCCACATTTTTCCATTCATCGCCGGGGCCAGCAGGACCGGTGTGCGCTGCGGCATGGCGAGGTAGATCGACGCCAGCGGATCGGGTGCCAAGCCGTTGGCGAAATTGCCCAGCACGTTCGCGGTTGCCGGGGCCACCACCAACAAATCTGCGCGATCCGCCAACTCGATATGGCCAGGCTTCCACGAGGCATTCTCATCGCCGTGATCTACCAGCACCGCTTGCCGGGTCAGCGTCTGCAGCGTCAGCGGCGTGATAAAATCGGCCCCCGCACGCGTCAGCACGGCATGCACCTCATGCCCTTGCTTGACCAATTGCGAGGCCAAGTCCGCCGCTTTGTAGGCGGCGATCGATCCAGTGATACCCAGCACAATTGTCATGCCCGCAATATGCGCCGCCGCCGCCGAGCATTCAAGCCTGATCCGCGGGCTTGAGCCCTCACGGGCCATGATGAGCCAATGCGCTGCCCGGTCCACGTGGCGCGGGCAGCTTGCCCGTATGGCCATGGCGCGCCGCTGCGCGGCCCTCTCACGGGGCGCCGGCTTAAGCCGGCATGGCCCATGATGAGCGAAAGCGAGGCCGCGCACGCGGCGACTCTTTCTCGTTCCATGGGCCGCCGGGCAAGCTGCCCGGGCCACGCGGCGCGGGCAGCTTGCCCGCGTTCCACGCCCCAGCGGACAAGTCAGCCCCCCTTCCGGGCGAGGGCAAGCCCTCGCACTCCTGAACCGGCGCGGAAACAAGCGCATGGGTACCGAGGCCGGCGCTCGTCTTATTAGTTAGAAAAAAAGTGCGGCTCACCCCTCTTCTGGGATGCGCATAGCGTAGAACGAGCGATAGACGAACACCAAGGCGACGAGGAAGAAGAAGCCTCCAATGAGGTTCTTGGTGAATTGATGTTGCATGGTCACCGCCATCTCCACGGCGAGCAAACCAAACAGCGTGGTGAATTTGATCACCGGGTTCATCGCCACCGACGAGGTGTCCTTGAACGGGTCGCCTACGGTGTCGCCCACCACCGTGGCGGCGTGCAATTCCGTGCCTTTTTCGCGCATGTCCACCTCGACGATTTTCTTGGCATTGTCCCAAGCGCCGCCGGCGTTGGCCATGAAGATGGCTTGGAACAGGCCAAAGAAGGCGATGCCGATGAGGTAGCCGATGAAGAAGAATGGGCTGAAGAACGGCAAGCCCAGGGCGAAGCAGAACACCACGATGAAGATATTCCACATGCCTTTTTGAGCGTACTTGGTGCAGATGGCGACCACTTCCTTGCTGTCCTTGTCGGTGGCAGTGGTGGCATCGAGGTTCATGTTGGCCTTGATGTAAACCACGGCCCGATAGGCACCGGTGACCACCGCCTGGCAGGAGGCACCAGTGAACCAATAAATCACCGAGCCACCCATCACCAGACCCAGGATGATCTCGGGTTGCACGATCGAGAGCTTGGCCACCACGTTGCCAAACAGGTTTTCCAGTAGCATGATGATGCCGAAGACCATGGTGGTGGCCCCCACCACCGCGGTGCCGATGAGCACCGGCTTGGCCGTGGCTTTGAACGTGTTGCCCGCAGCGTCGCCCTTCTCGAGCTGGTACTTGGCATTTTCAAAGTCCGGGTCGAAACCAAATTCCTGTGCAATCTCGGCGCGGATGTTTGGAACGCTTTCAATCTGGCTCAATTCATAGACCGACTGGGCGTTGTCGGTGACTGGGCCGTAGGAATCCACCGCGATGGTGACCGGGCCCATGCCGAGGAAGCCGAAGGCGACCAGGCCGAAGGCAAAGATGGGTGCGGCGAAGGCGAACTTGGCCGGCATGATGGCCATCAGGTCCGCGTGGGTCGAGAACTGCCAGGCCGCGAACATCAGCAGCATAATGATCAGCCCCATCCAGAAGGCGGAGAAATTGCCCGCCACAAAGCCGGATAGGATATTGAGCGAGGCACCGCCGTGCTTCGAGCAATTGGTCACCTCCTTGACGTGGCGCGAGTGGGTGCTAACAAAAATCTTGGTGAACTCGGGAATCAGAGCGCCGGCGATCGTGCCGCAACTGATGATCAGTGACAGCGCCCACCACAGGTCGGGCAAGGCTCGGCCATCTGACATAAAGTCGCCTAGCAGAATCTTGCTGGCCAGGAAGGTCACGCCGATGGACACCGCCGAGGTCAGCCACACCAAGTGGGTGAGGGGCGCCTCAAAATCAAAGTCTTTTTTGCCGCCGAACATCGCCTTGCTGATCGATTCATTGACGAGGTAGGAGCCCAGCGAAGTGATGATCATGAGGATGCGCATCACGAAGATCCAGACGATGAGCGTGGCGCATACTTCCTGTTGGGTGGCCAGCGCCAAGGATAGAAACGCAATCAAGGCCACCCCGGTCACCCCGTAAGTTTCAAAGCCGTCAGCCGTCGGACCGACCGAGTCGCCGGCGTTGTCGCCAGTGCAATCGGCGATGACGCCAGGGTTTTTCGGGTCATCCTCGGGAAGTTGGAACACGATTTTCATCAGATCGGATCCGATGTCGGCGATCTTGGTGAAGATGCCGCCGCAAATGCGCAGCACCGAGGCGCCGAGGGATTCGCCGATGGCAAAGCCGATGAAGCAGGGGCCAACGAGCTCGTTAGGCAAAAAGATGAGGATGCAGATCATGAAGAACAACTCGACGCAGACGAGTAGCAGGCCGACGCTCATGCCGGAGCGCAGCGGGATGCTGAGCGTGGCGAGCGGATGCCCCTTGAGGGCGGAAAATGCGCTGCGCGAGTTGGCCACCGTGTTGATGCGAATGCCGAACCACGCCACCCCGTACGAGCCGAGGATGCCGAGGACCGAGGCTAGCAGAATAATGAGCACCTGCCCCACGTTGTTGTCTTGGAGCACACCGAAGTAGTAGATCATGCAGCCCGCGATGAGCAGCCACAGGATGGCGAGAAACTGGCCTTGGGTGAATAGATAGGTTTTGCAGGTTTCCCAAATCGTGTTGGAAACCGTGGCCATGCTCTGGTGCACCGGCAGGTTCTTGGTTTGGTGGTATTGGAGAAGACCGAACAAACCGCCGAGCACGCAGACCGCCAAGCCCAGGTACATCAGGGTATCGCCATGGACCCCGCCCAGCGACCTAAACGTCACCCGGTCGAGGGTCGGAATCTTCAGGTCGGCCTCACTCGCAAATGCGCTGCCCGCACTCGCAAGCATCAAGGCCGTAGTTAATGGGAGTCCTTTCTGGTGTTTCATAAATCAATGCACTTTGGTCAGCCAGCATGCGATACGCGAGTCAAATCTGTCATTCCACTCCTCACATACCGCCCTTCTCTGCGCGTTTGCACTCATCCCTGCATCAATGGGAGAAAACACGGCCGCCAGGCCAATGATCGCGGCGTTTGGCCCTTGCCATCCCACTCAAACTAAGGAGCCACGACCTTAGTGTCGCGTCTTCAGTTAAGGAGCCGCGTCCTTAGTGTCGTGTCTTCAGTTAAGGAGCCACGACCTTAGTGTCGTGTCTTCAGTTAAGGAGCCACGACCTTAGTGTCGTGTCTTCAGTTAAGGAGCCGCGTCCTTAGTGTCGCGTCTTCAGTTAAGGAGCCACGACCTTAGTGTCGTGTCTTCAGTTAAGGAGCCACGACCTTAGTGTCGTGTCTTCAGTTAAGGAGCCACGACCTTAGTGTCGTGTCTTCGGTGACGATAAGGGGCTGAAAAAGGTGTTGCGTTGCCAGCGCCGCGCGTGTTCACTCCCGCCGCTGTCAGGGGCCGTGGAGGTTCGGCAGGCGAACCCCGCCAGGACTTGATCGTAGCAACGGTAGTTTGTCCGGATTTGCCGCGGATTCCCTGGCAGCACCCCCTCCCCTCCGGTCATGCGCGCCAAGCTCAGGCAAAGCGAGGCGAGGCGAAAAATTACCGCATTTCGGTAACTCGAGGCAAAGAAATCATTGATTACCACTGAGCACACTGAGTAGAAATTGATGAATATTTCAGCGGTTTCAGTGACAGTCAGTCCTTCAGTGGTAAAAACCGGCACGAACCATCTCCCAAGAACCTTAACTTGACGCGTATGCCACCCCGGGGGGTTTTTTCTTGCGCGCTTCGCCCCGCCGGAGACAATCCGCGCCCCGCGCTGCGGTACCACCCCATGAGCGAATCCCCACCTTCTGCTAGCTTCGCCCAAATCGGCGACGTGCTGCGCCGTCATCAGTCGTTCGTGCTGCTTAGCCACGTGCGGCCCGACGGCGACGCCATCGGCTCGCAACTCGGCCTTGGCTTTGCCTTGCTGGCCGCCGGTAAAACCGTGCGCCTGTTCAATGAGGACGGCCTGCCCGAAAGCCTGGCGTTTTTGCCTGGTTCGGAGCGCATCGAACGTCCGCCGAGCGAGCCGGTGGACGCTGAGGTGGTCATCGCGCTGGACACGGCCACCCGCCCACGCCTTGGTGAAGGTTGCTTGTACGCGGTTTCCAGGGTGAAGTTGTGGCTCAACATCGACCACCACATTTCCAATCCGCATTACGCCGATCTGAATCTCATCGACGCCACCAGCCCGGCCACCGGCGAAATCCTCTACGAACTCATCCTCGCCCTCGGCCTGCCCCTGCCTGATGAGTCCCGCGACGCCCTCTATGTGGCGGTTTCCACCGATACCGGCTCGTTTCAATACCCGTCCACCACCGCCAAAACCTACGATATGGCGGCCGATCTGATCCGCCGTGGGCTGGATGTTGGCACCCTCAATTCCAATACCTACGACAACCACCCGTACCGCCGCCTCGAGTTGTTGCGCGCCCTCCTCAACACCCTCGAGCGCTCGCCCGATGGCCTGCTCGCCCATTGGACGCTGTGCGAAACCACCCGCCGCGAGCTGGCCATCTGCGCCGACGACAGCGAGGGGCTCATCGATGTGATCCGCGCCATCCGCGGCGTGCAGCTCGCCGTGTTTTTCGAGGAACTTCCCGATGCCACCACCCGCGTATCGATGCGCTCGAAAGACCGCCGCTACGATGTCTGCCAAATCGCCGCCCAATTCGGCGGCGGCGGCCACTCGCTGGCCGCCGGTATCCGCATGCCCGAGCCGCTCGATGCCGCCAAAGCCCGCGTGCTCGCCGCCATCCAGCAACGCATCGCGGAAGTGCTGATAGAAAGCACGAAATCTTAAATCCTAAATTCTAACCGCAGATGAAGACAAAGAGAAAGATAAAGACCTCAGCTCCCTCTCTCCTCTTCGTTTAGAATTTCATGCTTAAAATTTAAAGTTTTATCTAACATTATGCGCCCCAACCCCATGGAACAAGACGGCCCCAGCGGCGTCCTACTCATCGACAAAGCCCCAGACATGACCTCCCACGATGTGGTGGCCATTGCCCGGCGTGCCCTCAACACCAAGAAAATCGGCCACTGCGGTACGCTTGATCCGATGGCCACCGGCTTGCTGATGCTAGTCATCGGCCGCGCCACCAAAATCCAAGACCTGCTCATGAGTGAGGACAAGCAGTACCAAGGCACCATCACCCTGGGCACCAGCACCAGCACTCAGGACCGTCAGGGCGATGTGCTCGAAACCAAAGCGGTGCCGGATCTAAGCAGCGAGCAAATCCATGCCGCTTTCGATACCTTCCTCGGCCCCTTCGAACAAATCCCGCCGATGGTTTCGGCGATCAAGAAGGACGGCGTGCCGCTCTACAAACTCGCCCGCAAGGGTCAGGTGATCGAACGCGATCCCCGCCCGGTGCATATCACCTCCTACGAAGTCACCCGCGTCGCCTTGCCCGAAATCGACTTCACAGTGAATTGCTCCAAGGGGTTTTACGTGCGCACTTACGCCCACGACCTCGGCGAACGCCTCGGCACCCTCGGTCATCTCAGCGCCCTGCGCCGCACCCGTTCAGGCAAATTCACTCTCGAGCGCGCCGTGCCCGTCGCCGACCTGAAAACCACCCCGCGTGAAGTCCTGCTCAATGCCATGATCTCGCTGGCGGAAATCTCCCTGATGCGCGGCGCTTGATATTGCTCATCCCAGCGCTCGCGCATCCGCCTCGCCTGCATCTTCTCCGCGCTGGCCTTGCTCATGAGCGTGGCGGCGATGATTCTCACCCTCATCAGGTGAGCCGGATGTCGGGGCGCCATGAACTTCTCCCCGACTAACTCGACTCCGTTGCGGTCAGTTATGGAGCGACGACCTTACTGTCGTCGTTAGGGAGCGACGACCTTACTGTCGTCGTTATGGAGCGACGACCTTACTGTCGTCGTGCGGAAGGATCGACCATGAACCGAGCCCTCGGCACTCATTCATGGGCCGCGCTTCCGCAACCACCACAAGAATGTGGTGGCTCCGAATGTGGTGGCTCCGAATGTGGTGGCTCCGAATGAGGTGGCTCCTCATCGCGCCCCAAGTTCTGAACCTCCAAGCGGCCTATCTAACGGGCAGGGCCGGCGCTTGCGCCACGGCTGGTGCCTCCGCTTGGCCGGCGATGAGCTGGGCGAGGAGTTCGCCGCCGCGCGGCAAAACCGTTAGTCGCGCGCCGCTGCCGATGACTTTCTGGGTTTCCAAAATCTCGAACAGCGCTTCGGACACGGCGTTGTCCTCGGAAATGCGTTGCAGGGCCTCGCCGACAATCTGCGGTCGGATCGCCGCCGCCTTGGCAAACTCAACCGCGGCCTGGCGCTCGGCGGTGCTGGTGATGATGCTCACCTGGTTGGCACCGTCCTGTTTGATTGCCGAAGTCACCTGCCGCAGGCGGTTGACCACCTTGCTTTCAATCTGGCGGATCATGCCGACGTCGCGGAAGTGCACCTTGCGGATATAGATTGAGCCAAGCTTGTAGCCCCACTCATGGGATTTTGGCGATACCTCGTTGCGGACGTTGTCGCTCATGGCGTGGCGGTTGACCATCATGGTAGCCAAGGGCATGTTGCTGAGGCAGCGCACGGTGGAGTTGCTCACATTGGCGGAGAGCGAGCCGCGGGGGTCGCTGTTTTTAAACAGATAGGCCACCGGATCACTGATGAACATCTCATGCCAGATGCCGATACCCATCGGCGCACCTTCCTCGGAATTCACCGCCTGGCTGCGCAGGTACTCCTGGTCGAGACGCATGTCCAAAACATGGCATTTACCTAGCCAATTGACGATGAACGCAGCGGGTCCAAGCTTGAATGGCAGGATGTGCAGGCCCGGCTCGTCGATGGTGGCAAGCACTTTACCGAACAACACATAGACGTTGCACTGGCGCTCCTGAATGATGGCGTACAGCCCGAGTGCCCGGGCGAAGCCAAAGAGGAGCGGAAACCCGATGGCACACCCGACAAAGGTGCTGATGGCGGCGATGAGGAAGTGATTCATTTGTTGGATTCCACAAATACTTGTTGGGCTTTCTCGAACAGGGCCAGCCGCACGTTGCGCACATAGGCGCGGAGGGCCTCGCTGCCTCGGCTTTTCAAATCGGTGAGCTGCGCGGCCAGGCGGGTGAGTGGCTCGACTTCGGCTTGGGCACGCAGCGTCTCAATCTCCACCGCGCGGCCCGATTGCACGATCTTCTGGTCGGCCGACGCCTGCGCCAAACTGATATCCGAAGATACCTGGTTATAGGCGGTGTTGATCGCTGCCAGCGCCGACTCAACCTCTGGCGGAGGATCGATGCCGGTGATGAGCGTGGCATCCAGCACCATCCCGTAGCGGGCGGCCGATGACGCGCACTCGCTGTCCATGTGCTCGTTGATGTCGCGCAGGTTCTTGCGCAAATCATTGATAGAGATACCGATGACTGCCGCCGTGTCAGGCTCGGCGTGCTCGACGGGAGTCTGCGGGGCCTCGAAATTGGCGATGCGCTCGCGCAACACCGAAACAAAGTAGCCCATGACGTGGGCGAACGGGTTCTTGATGCCGAACAAAAACGCGTAGAGGTTGCGCTCGGCGACGCGGTAGCGGATCTGGCCGCTGAGGCCGGTGTTGAGTTGGTCCTTGGTGACAGCTTCCAGCAAGGTGCCGTTGGAGTTGGCCGACGCATCCTCCGGGTCCCAAGCCATGTTGAGGGTTTCGGTGGCGATGGAGATTTTATAGATCCGTTCCCATGGCCATTTAAAATACGGTCCTCCTGGCGGAATCACCCGCACCTGCGGATAGCTGTACCGCGCTTTCTGGTCCTCGCTGAGCGCGTCCGCGATGGGATCACTCAGGGTCGTTAGATCGCCGATCCGCGCGGCTCGCCCGAAGACCGTCTTCACCGCACGCTCATTCTGATCGACCGTGAAAAAACCGGCCACCAGATAACGCATGAGAAACCACGCAGTGAAACCGCAGATACAACCAAAGATGATGGACATGGCAGGAAGTTTTGAACGGCCTGCAGGCTTCCCAGAGCGGGCCGGCTTGTCAAGGATGATCGCGACAAAGGGACAGAGAAACTGTGGCGCGCCATCGGCTAAGGAGTGCGGCAGCTTGCTGCCGCCAGGCCAAGCCAGCTTGCTGGCGAGTATCGGCTCCGCTTGAGCATCACTGATACATCTCAGTGGCCCCCCCCACATGAAGCAAGCTCCATCCTCCCAAGCGGTGGCAAGCCCCCGCACTCCCAGGCGGTCACGACAAAGGGACAGAGAA
>Ga0209084_1003036_pt1 | contig 12528 bp, 13 predicted proteins | sample C_130820_MF_Meta_FD_187309 | JGI IMG/M metagenome (GOLD analysis project Ga0209084, IMG submission 187309) | Freshwater microbial communities from Lake Croche, Canada to study carbon cycling - C_130820_MF_MetaG (SPAdes) (version 2) | ecosystem: Environmental > Aquatic > Freshwater > Lake... | reverse complement strand
ATTTGTCTGCTATTGACGGCTTGCACACCGTGCGTGCCTTGGGTACCACCGGCTCGCCCTTGAGCGCCGAGGTGCAGCAATGGGGCACCACCCAGTTCCAAAACCTATATGCCAAGGCCGGCGTTAACAAGCCCGATATTTGGTGGTGCAATATTTCTGGCGGCACCGATGCCGGCGCCTATGTGGGCGGCTTGCGCGACCTGCCCATGGTGGCGGGCGAAATGCAATGCCGTTTGTTGGGCGTGAGTGTGGAGGCGTGGAATGAGCAAGGCCAACCGGTGATTGACGAGGTGGGCGAGTTGGTGGTGACCCAGCCCCTGCCGTGCATGCCTCCCTTCTTTTGGGGTGACACCGAGAACCAACGCTATTTGGGCAGCTACTTCGACACCTACCCGCCAGGCCAAGGCCGACAACCTGGTGGCGGCAACCTGAACGCCGACGCGGGCGCGGTGTGGCGACACGGCGATTGGTTGAAGATCACCCCTGAGGGCCGCGCCATCATTTATGGCCGCAGCGACGCCACCATCAACCGCCATGGTTTGCGCATGGGCACCAGCGAGTTGTACAGCGCCGTTGAAGCCTTGCCCGAGGTGCTCGACAGCATGGTGGTGGATTTGGAATATTTGGGCCGCGAGAGTTATATGCCGCTGTTTGTGGTCTTGCGCGAAGGCCTCACACTCGACGACGCTTTGCGCCAGCGCTTGAGCGGTGCGATACGCACCGCCTTAAGCCCTCGCTTTGTGCCCGACGAGATGTTTCAAGTGGCTGAAATTCCCCGCACCTTGTCGGGCAAAAAACAAGAACTGCCCATCAAGAAACTGATGCTTGGCCAGCCGCTGGAAAAAGTGCTGAACAAAGACGCCATGGCCAACCCCGGCTGTTTGGATTGGTATGTGGCCATGGCCCAGCAGCATTTGGCCCGGACCTAATTCCCCGCCTTGCCACTACGGTGGGCTCGGGCGCCTCTCACCATCGCTGCGCGCTGATGTTCGCGGCTATCCCGACCCACCATGGCGGCTTTGGCCAAGGGTAATTGGGGTCAGATCCCAATTAATTTGCTTGGTCGCCGCTTAGTCCTGTTTTGGGACTAAAATCCTCAGATGTACATCGTCGCATTGCGTAACCTCGAAAAATTTTGGCAACAACCCAAAGGGAAAGCTGCCGAAGGCGCTCTGAAAGCGTGGTTTGCTGAAGCCAAAGCCGCCAAGTGGGCTTCACCGCAAGAGGTGAAAAATCAATATGCCAACGCCAGCGTTATTGCCAACAATCGCATTGTTTTCAATATCAAGGGCAACGATTACAGATTGATCGTGGCCATTGCTTACAAGATGCAATATGTTTATGTGAAATTCATTGGTACGCATGCCGATTACGACAAAGTGGATGCCACCACTGTGGACCAGTTTTCAGGAGAATGAAGATGGAAATCAAAGCGATACGCACCGAGCATGACTATCTTGCCGCCTTACGCGAGGTGTCTGCCCTGATAGATAGCGATCCGTCACCAGACACCCCCGAAGGTGAGCGACTGGATGTGCTTGGCACATTGGTGCAAGCTTACGAAGCCAAGCATTACCCTATGGACCCACCCGACCCCATAGACGCGATTAAATTTCGCATGGAGCAATCAAACCTCACCGTGAAAGACTTGGTGCCCTATATCGGTCCGCTGAATCGTGTTTATGAGGTGTTGAGCTACAAACGATCTTTATCGCTGAACATGATTCGCCGCCTCAGCGATGGCTTGCACATACCGGCAGAGGTGCTGATTCGCGAAACTGAACGAGATGCAGCTTAAGCAACCTCATAGGGTTGCGCCATGCCGGTCGGGCTAGCCTCGAACATCAGCGCGAAGCGATGGTGAGAGGCGCCCGAGCCGGCGTGGCGCGGCCCAACAGAACGAAGGCGTGTCAGTAAGCGAGCGATTAACATAGCCGGCTAAGCACACAGCAGCCAAACGGAGCATTCATGGCCAAGACCGCCTTTCATTGGGACGACCCCTTTTTATTGCAGCAGCAACTCTCCGAAGACGAGCGCATGATCGAAGAAGCCGCCCATGCCTACTGCCAAGACAAATTGCTGCCGCGAGTCACCGAAGCTTTTCGGCATGAAAAAACCGACGTTGCCATCTTTCGCGAAATGGGCGAGCTGGGCTTGCTGGGCCCTACCATTCCCGCTCAGTACGGCGGTCCGGGCCTGAGCTACGTGGCTTATGGTTTGATCGCCCGCGAAGTTGAGCGCGTGGATTCCGGCTACCGCTCCATGATGAGCGTGCAGTCTTCTTTGGTGATGTTGCCCATTTTCGAATTTGGCACCGAAGGCCAGCGTCAAAAATACTTGCCCAAACTCGCCACCGGTGAGTGGATTGGCTGCTTTGGTCTGACCGAACCTGACCATGGCTCGGACCCCGCCAGCATGGCCAGTCGTGCGCAAAAAGTGAAGGGCGGCTACAAACTGAGCGGCAACAAGATGTGGATTTCCAACTCACCCATCGCCGATGTGTTTGTGGTTTGGGCCAAAGAGATCAGCGAGTCTGGCGCGGTGGGTCCCATCCGCGGCTTTGTGCTGGAAAAAGGCATGCAGGGTTTGAGCGCACCAGCGATTCACAGCAAAGTGGGTTTGCGTGCGTCGATCACCGGCGAGATCGTCATGGACGGCGTGTTCGTGCCTGAAGACAACGCTTTTCCCGAGGTGCAAGGCTTAAAAGGCCCGTTCACTTGTTTGAACAGCGCCCGCTACGGCATCGCCTGGGGCGCGTTGGGGGCTGCGGAAGATTGTTTTCACCGCGCTCGCCAATACACCTTAGACCGCCAGCAGTTTGGCCGCCCACTGGCCGCCAACCAACTCATTCAGAAAAAACTTGCCGACATGCAAACCGAAATCTCGCTGGGCCTGCAAGGCTGTTTGCGTTTGGGTCGCATGAAAGACGAGGGCACGGCCAGCGTGGAAATCACGTCTATTTTGAAACGCAACTCCTGCGGCAAGGCGCTGGACATCGCTCGCATGGCGCGTGACATGATGGGTGGCAACGGCATCAGCGACGAGTTTGGCGTGGCGCGGCATTTGGTCAACCTCGAGGTGGTCAACACCTACGAGGGCACACACGATATCCATGCGCTCATTTTGGGACGCGCCATCACCGGTATTGCGGCCTTCGCGAATTGAACAAACTGCGCATCGTGGTGGGCCTGAGCGGTGGCGTCGACTCCGCAGTCACCGCGCTGCTGCTGAAACAGCAAGGCCACGAGGTGGTCGGTATCTTCATGAAGAACTGGGAAGATGACGACAACGACGAGTACTGTTCCTCCAATCAAGATTTCATTGATGCCGCCGCAGTGGCCGATGTCATTGGTATTGACATAGAGCATGTGAATTTCGCCGCCGATTACAAAGACCGCGTATTCGCAGAATTTTTACGCGAATACCAAGCGGGACGTACGCCCAACCCCGACATCTTGTGCAATGCCGAAATCAAATTCAAAGCGTTTTTAGACCATGCTCTGCGTTTGGGCGCTGACAAAATCGCCACAGGCCACTATGCGCGGGTGCGCCACAACAGCGACAGCGGTTTGTATGAGTTGCTCAAAGGCGTAGACACCAGCAAAGACCAAAGTTATTTTCTACATCGGCTCACCCAAGCGCAGTTGTCGCAAACCATGTTTCCGGTGGGCGAGATTGAAAAAACCGAGGTGCGGCGCATCGCCGACCAAGCGGGTTTGCCCAATGCCCGCAAAAAAGACTCCACCGGTATTTGCTTCATTGGCGAGCGTCCTTTCAGAGAATTTTTAAACCGTTACATCGCCAAAGCGCCTGGGCCCATCAAGACAGACGCCGGTCGCAAAATCGGTCAACACCAAGGTCTGAGTTTTTACACTTTGGGCCAGCGCCAAGGCTTAGGCATTGGCGGCATCAAAGAAAAAGGCGCGCAGCGAGGCGGCGGCGAGCACGCGCCTTGGTTTGTGGCGCGCAAGGATATGGAAAACAACACCTTATGGGTGGTGCAAGGCCACGACCATCCGTGGTTGTTGTCCGCGCAGTTGCAAGCCGACGACCTGAGCTGGACCGCGGGCAAGCCCCCCCCTGCAGGACAGTTTCAGGCCAAAACCCGCTATCGCCAGCAAGACGCGGCTTGCAACTTGTCTTGGGTGCAAGACAGCATGCAACTCGATTTTCCCGAGGACCAATGGGCGGTCACCCCTGGCCAATCGGCAGTCTTGTATGACGGCGAAGTGTGTTTGGGCGGCGGTGTGATCAGCGCCAGCACAGCCACAAAAAATGAGACTATTGAGGGTAATAAAAACAAAATAATCAATACTAAATAATCTATTACACTGACTCTTTTTTTAGATCTAAGAGGGGTTTTAAGCATGAATCGACGTCAATTCCAAAACAACAGTTTCGTTGGCGTCATCATGTTGGCAGCTTGGACGCGCAACGCACACGCCATCAGCTTGAACGACCTCAGCGGCGCAGACGCCTCCACGGGTTTGAAGGCGGCTTTGGAAAAAGGCGCACTCTCTGCCGTGGGCCTATTGGGCGTGGCCAATGGATTCATGGGTAACGACATGGTTCGCATTGCCTTGCCAGGTTATTTGAACGACGCAGCCAATTTGCTGAAAAAGTTGGGGCAAGGTAAAAAAGTAGACGAGTTGGTGTTGGGCATGAACCGCGCCGCCGAAAGTGCCGTGCCCTTGGCCAAAGACATGCTGGTGGACTCTGTGAAAACCATGAGCGTGGCAGACGCCAAAACCATTTTGCAAGGCGGCAATACCGCAGCCACCAGTTACTTCAGCAGCAAAACCCGTGAACCCTTGGGGCAAAAGTTTTTACCCATCATCACGCAAGCCACCGCCAATGTGGGGCTGGCCGACAAATACAAAGCGGTAGCGGGCAAGGCCGCAGGCATGGGGTTGATCAAAACCCAAGACGCCTCGTTAGATAGCTACGTCACCGGCAAAGCCTTAGATGGCTTGTTCCTGATGATTGGCGAAGAGGAAAAGAAAATCCGCCAAGACCCCATAGGCACGGGCAGCGCATTGCTCAGCAAAGTGTTCGGCGCATTGAAATAGAGATAAAAACGCAGGTTTGAAATCAGCGGCAGTTATTACCCTGAACATCTAATCAAATCCTGTCCATAGATGGCTTTGTAAAGTTTAATGAGGCTCCATTCAAAGAGCCATCATGACCCAGCCCACCATGTGTTTTTCAGTGGACACAGTCAAACTGAGCAAATACAAAAATAATTTTTTAAAGTCCAGCGTAGGCATCGACGCCATTCAAGCCGGCGAACTCTCAGGCGAGGAGCGGCTGTTTATGGCGCTTTTGGACAGCAATTTGCTGAATTCAAACATCATTGCCGCCCAACAACAAATCATTCGTGCAGGCGAAGAATTTGACGAGGCCTTCATCATCACCAATGGCGAGGTCCAGTTATCTCGCGGCGATAAAAGCTTTCGACTCGGGCCCGGTTCGGTGCTCGGCTTGGCCGAGGGTATGGTGGGCTTGCCTTCGCGCTACAGCATCAGCACGCTCACCTCGTTGCAGGTCAAAGTCATTCCCTTTTACAAAGTGGACACCATCGTTCATCAGCTGCCCTCAGAACTGAGATCAATTTTGGCGACCATCATCAAGCGAAATCTGGCGCCCAAATAATTTACACACAACCCAACCATGAATAAATTTGAGCGAGAGCAATTTAGCGTTGGTCAAATCATTTTTAAAGCCGGCGACCAAGCCACCCATTTGTATTTTTTAGAAAAAGGTGAAGTCGAGTTAATCGATGCATCCAGTCGGGTTTTTGGTTCCATTCCCGAGGGGCAATCGTTCGGCGAGGCGGCCATTTTGTTTGGCGGCATCCGAGGGGCTGGTGTGCGAGCCAAAACCGACGTCATCTGTAAAAAAATTAGCAATAAAGACGCCGAGGAACTGTTGAAGAGTTATTCGCCCTTGCTGGTTGTCATCATGGAAGGTTTGCTTTTGCAGCAAAACGTAAACAATGCCATCAAAAAACACTTGGCTTGATACATGTTGAACAACTCCCAAGACAATTATTTGGTGTTGCATAAAGATGATTGGGCTGAGTGCTTTTACCAGTCCCTGTTTTACCTACGCCAGTCTTGGGCTCGTGGCTGGATCGGCTTGCCTGATGTTGTCAAAAGCTGTGCAGCCTTCTTGTCGCTTCAAGCGCCTGCGCTGAGTTTGCAAGCGGGCCCTATGTTGTCGGCTGCGTTGGGCGTTGCTGGGGCCAGTGAGCGGCAGTTTGCTGCGCCATCTTCCCCGTTAGAGCCCCACTATCACAGCCGTTTGCATACCGCAGATGTCCTTACTGCCATGGCTTTGCAACTCGATATCGAAGTCAAGCTCGGAGCAAGCCCTGACAGTGATTGGATGTGCGCCGCCTTGCTTGCAGCCATGGGTCATGACTTTATGCATCCGGGTGGGGTGAACAATGAGGTCTCACAAATGGAAAAGCAGACTTGCGAACTGCTGCGACCCATCATGGAGGAAAGCAAAGTTGCGTCTGTTTGGATAGAGCGGGTTGAAACCGCCATTCTTCGATCGGATTTTTCTCTGGCAGCTCAAAACCATGAAGAGGTCAAGGGTTATGAATTTGCTTGGAACCAGAAATGGTTGAACGTGCTGTTGAATGAGGCGGATATTTTGCCCAGCAGCCATTCAAGTTTTGGCCAAGATTTAAGCCAAGCCTTGTCTCAAGAATGGAAAGCTGCAAGTTTTGCTCCACATGAAACAGTTGCCACTCCTGAAGGAAGACAGGCATTTCTAAGAAGCGTGAAATTCTCGAGCCGGTCTTCCCGCTTACTTATTAGCAGCGCTTTGAATAATTAAGCGGCTGTGAGCCAATAGCCCGCATTGAATGGGCTGCTCATGCGCAAGGCCAAGGGTGATACGTCTATCAGTTTGTCGGTAGGCATTTTTTCGCCTTCGCTCAAATCGATGCCTGCCGTTTGGCTAGGGTCTGTGTGACGCTCTAAAGCGGCGGCACGCGCTACCGAGAACGAATAGAAGCAGCGGAATGAAATCTTGCGTTCGGCCCAGTAATCGGCGGCTTCGCGGAAAACATCCAAAAGCTGTTCGCGGGCTTCTTTGTCGAATTTGGCGTGGGCGGGAATATGCTCAAGAACCAAAACAAACCCAGGCTGTGCACCAGATTTGTGCAAGACATCGGTCATATGGTCGAACAAAGCATCAAAATTCTTGCTGGCCAAACTGGGAAAGGTGAACTGCAATGCAGTCATGTCCAAAATGTCTTGTTTGCTTTGGGCATCTGCCAAATTGGCATAGAGAAAATGGTAGCCCAGTTGCCCAGCCGAAAACTGCAAATCTGTCACGCCAAAAGCGCGAATAGACTGAACAATGTTGGTTTTGACAGTACGAAGAGGCAGGTCTGTTGCCACAGCAATCCCTTAAGTTGAGTGCGAGAAAGCTTGTGCTTCCCCCGAGTTAACCCGAATTATTAAGATTCCAATTATCCGACAAGCCGCCTAAAAAAGCAAGGATGGCGAGACTAGGCTATGGCGCTAAGAGGGTTAAAAGCTCGACTAAAGTTAGTGCGCGCACTCGAAAAAAATCATTATTTATAGGAATTTATGTCGGCCACGGTGATGGCTGTCATGTTCACAATACGGCGTACCGTGGTGCTTGCCGTCAGGATTTGCACCGGTTTGCCAGCCCCCAGCAGCACCGGACCAATGGCGATATTGCCGCCCGCAGCCGTTTTCAGCAGGTTGTAAGCAATATTGGCAGAGTCTAAATTTGGCAAAACAAGCAAATTTGCCTCGCTGTGCAAAGTAGTGGTCGGCATGAGCGCGCGACGGGCTGGGGTGTCAATGGCAATGTCGCCGTGCATTTCGCCATCAATTTCCAACCAGGGCGCGCGGGCCTGCACCAGCGCCAAGGTTTGGCGCATTTTGATGGCGGTCGGCTGGTAGCTGCTGCCGAAGTTGGAGTGCGACAGCAAAGCTGCTTTGGGTACGACGCCAAAGCGCTTCATTTCTTCAGCCGCCATGATGGTGATTTCTGCCAATTGTTCGGCGCTGGGGTCGTAGTTGATATGGGTGTCGACCAAAAACACTTGGCGGTCGGGCAGCAACAGTGCATTCATACAGGCATAGGTACTGACCCCTTTGCGGTGCCCAATCACCTGATCGATGTAGTGCAAGTGCGCATCAGGCGTGGTCCAAGTGCCGCAGATCAAACCATCAACCTCGCCTTTGTGAAGCATCATGGCGCCTATCAGCGTCAAGCGCCTGCGCATATCAATTTTGGCTAACTGTGCCGTCACGCCTTTGCGAGCAGTGAGTTGGTGGTAAGTTTGCCAAAAATCTTTGTAGCGATGGTCATCCTCAACATTGACCACCTGGTAATCCACACCTTCGGTTAAGCGCAAACCAAATCGTTCAATCCGTTGGGCGATGATGGCGGGGCGGCCAATCAAGGTGGGCTTGGCCAAGCCTTCATCCAACACAATTTGCGCTGCACGCAATACCCTTTCGTCTTCACCTTCAGCAAAGCAAATGCGTTTTTTCAAGCCGCGCTTAGCGGCCGCAAAAATCGGTTTCATCGCCGAGCCCGAGGCGTACACCAGCGACTGCAGCCTTTCGCGGTAAGCGTCCATATCGTTGATGGGGCGTTGGGCTACACCGCTGGCAATCGCCGCTTGCACCACGGCGGGCGCAATCTTCATCATGAGGCGCGGATCGAAGGGCTTGGGGATCAGGTACTCCGGACCAAATACCAAGTTTTCACCCGCGTAAGCTGCAGCCACCACCTCGCTTTGCTCGGCTTGTGCCAAATCGGCAATGGCATGAACTGCGGCAATTTCCATCTCCGAGGTGATGGTAGATGCGCCCGCGTCTAAGGCGCCTCGGAAAATATAGGGAAAGCACAAAACATTGTTGACTTGGTTGGGGTAGTCGGTGCGGCCGGTGGCCATGATGGCGTCGCTTCGCACTTGCAAAACCTCTTCGGGCAAAATCTCCGGCGTGGGATTGGCCAGTGCCATGATGAGGGGTTTGTCCGCCATCTTTTTCACCATCTCGGGCTTTAAAACGCCGCCCGCAGACAGGCCCAAAAATACATCCGCCCCGTCGATAACTTCGCCCAAGGTGCGCGCATCGGTTTTTTGCACGAACTGGATTTTGTCCTCGTCCATCAACTCGGTGCGGCCCACGTAAACCACGCCGGCCAAATCAGTCACCCAGATGTTTTTGCGTGGCATGCCCAGTTTGACCAACATGCCCAAACACGCCAAAGCGGCAGCGCCCGCGCCCGAGGCCACCAACTTCACTTGGGCGATGTCTTTGCCCACCACTTTCAAGCCATTCAAAATCGCCGCACCCACGACGATGGCGGTGCCGTGCTGGTCGTCATGAAACACCGGTATCTTCATGCGCTCACGCAACTTGCGCTCCACGTAAAAACAATCCGGCGCTTTGATGTCTTCCAAATTGATGCCGCCAAAAGTAGGCTCTAAAGCGGCGATGATGTCTACCAATTTGTCTGGATCTTTTTCGTTGATCTCGATATCAAACACATCGATGCCAGCAAATTTTTTAAACAAAACACCTTTGCCCTCCATGACCGGTTTGGCGGCCAAAGGGCCAATATCACCCAAACCTAGCACTGCCGTGCCATTGGTGATGACAGCCACCAAATTGCCTCGGCTGGTGTACTTGTAAGCGTTGTTGGGGTCTTTGACGATTTCTTCACAAGGTGCAGCTACACCGGGTGAATAAGCCAGCGATAAATCGTGTTGGTTCAGCAGTTGTTTGGTGGCTTGAATCGCCACTTTGCCGGGGCTGGGAAACTCATGGTAATCGAGTGCTGCGCGGCGCAATTGTTCGCGGGCTTGCGGGCTGGTGTGGTCGGTGGGGGGTGTAGGGGGGTTGGCCATGCGTAACTCCAAGAGCTGCCAGAAACGATGACCTGGCAAGCCACACTGATTCTAGGCGCGTAGCTGAATCAGAATTTGTAAGTGTATTCAGCGATCAAAGCATCGCTGTCGCGCTTATGGGTTTGCACATTCCAAGCGCGTACAAAACGGAACTCAATCTCGTGATGCGCGTCAAAGTCGTAACTCGGTCCGAAGCGAAATTTGTTCATGTCATGACCGGCTGTGCCGTCTAGGGTGCGTTGAAACCGCAGGCCCGCCATGAAACCAAAAGCACCGCGCTCGAAATGGATGCCGGTGTCTATATAGCTGTAGTTGAAGTTCTCAACGGTGGTTAACTCACGGCCCACCAAGCCGCGCGCAAACAGCTCCCAAGTGTCGGTCAGTTCAAAATTTTTACGTAAACGCAAAGCCAGCTTTTTGACATGCACTTTTTCGTTCACGCCGTTTTCGACAGTGTTTTCGCGCTCACCCTCGATCATCACATCCACTTTGTTGATAAAGCCATCTTTGAAGCTCAAGCTTGGCACCAAGGTGAGGGAGTTTGCGTGGCCTGCGCCAAAAGCCATTTTTTGGTGCTCAAACTCAAGTCCTAGCGCGGGCTTGCCACCCCACAATTCCACATCCGCCCAAACCTGGCAGGGTAGAAAACCCAAAAGCAGGGAGGCCAAAAGACGCAGCGAAAAAGAAGAAATAGGTGTCAACATAAATCAAACCGCCATCAAGGCTTCAATTTCAGATACCTCTACCGGCACATCGCGGCTCATCAACTCACAGCCGGTGGCGGTAACGAGTGCATCGTCTTCAATGCGTATGCCGATGTTCCAAAAAGCCTCGGGCACGTCATCTGACGGGCGCACATACAGTCCCGGCTCTAAGGTGAGCACCATGCCCGCATGCAGTACGCGGCTGGGGCGGGCTTGCACCATGACGCCCGTCAGCGGATCAGCTTTGGCAGGCGCGGTGTTGGCCTCACCCGGCTCCACATAGCTGCCGCAGTCGTGCACATCCATACCCAGCCAATGGCTGGTGCGGTGCATATAAAAAGGGAAATAGGCTTTTTTCTCCAGTACATCGTCAACAGAGCCGTGCTTGGCAAGGGTGAGCAATCCTAAATCGAGCAAGCCCTGCGATAAGACGCGCAGGGCAGCTTCATGCGGGTCGTTGAATCGCGCGCCCGGCTTTGTGGCTGATGCTGAGGCGTGTTGCGCTGCCAAGACCACTTGGTACAGGTCTTTTTGCGGTCCCGTGAACTTGCCATTTGCAGGAAAAGTACGGGTGATGTCAGAGGCATAACCATCGAGTTCACAGCCTGCGTCAATCAACACCAATTCGCCATTGCGAACAGCTGCGGTGTCGGCGCGGTAATGCAGCACACAGGCGTTAGCGCCTGCTGCGACGATGGAGGTGTAAGCCGGAAATTGCGAACCATGTTGGCGAAACTCGTGCAGCAACTCGGCTTCTAGGTGGTACTCGCGCACGTCTTGGCCGGCACGCAACATGCGAGCGCTGGTTTGCATGGCGCGCACATGGGCGTGGGCGCTGATGCGGGCGGCGCGGCGCATGGTGTCTTGCTCGTGACCATCCTTTACCAAACGCATTTCATCCAACAAGGTGCACAGGTCTTGTTGCGACGAGGGGCAAGACACGCCGGTGCGCACGCGGGCACGCACCTTGGTGAGCCAGCCGTCCATCTGCCCTGTCAAACCATCATGCGTGGCAAAAGGAAACCAAACCGTGGTTTGGTTCTCCAGCAGCTTAGGTAACTCTTTATCGAGTTCGCTCACCGAGTGCGCGTGTGTCACACCCAAAGCGGCTGGCGCGGCCACGGGCCCCAAACGAATACCGTCCCAAATCTCGCGCTCGAGGTCTTTGGGCTGGCAAAACAAAGTGCTGTGGCCATTGGCTGCGATCACCAACCAAGCATTGGGTTCGGTGAAGCCGGTGAGGTAATAAAAGTAGCTGTCGTGCCTGTAGGGGAAGTCGCTGTCGCGATTACGCGCGCGTTCTGGCGCTGTGGGGATGATGGCCACACCGCCAGCACCCAATTGGGCGGCCAATGCGGCGCGGCGTTGCGCGTAAATTGAGGTCATGCAGAGATTGTAGAAGGGGCTTGCTTAGTGGCGACAAATGCGGAAATTGGGGTCAGATCCCAATTAATTCACGCGGGCTTGCCGACCACAGTGGGTTCGTCCGCCGCTCACCGCCACTTCGTGGCAACGTTCGCTACACGGGCCGACCCCACCATGCTCGGCTGAGCCAAGTATCCATTCCGACCGCTACCGGCTCTCAGAGAACAGCACGGCATGGGGACCATTTTTTGAGCGAAAGACCAGAAAAATGAGTCCCCATGGGGGGCTGCTCAAGCCCGTCTTCAACGCTAAAACAATTGGAATCTGACCCCAATTAAATAGCAGTTGCTTGGGTTTAGCTGTTGAGCTCAGCCAATCGCTCTGGCGTGCCCACATCCACCCACAAGCCTTCATACAAAGAAGCACTGACCAAGCCTTGGTCCATGGCTGCTCTCAACATGGCGGCCACTGGTGCTTTCACACCTTCGGGGTTGCCGGCAGGAATGGGGCACCAAGCGGCTTCAAAGAAAGCGCGTTTGTAGAGTG
>Ga0209084_1003032_pt1 | contig 12534 bp, 13 predicted proteins | sample C_130820_MF_Meta_FD_187309 | JGI IMG/M metagenome (GOLD analysis project Ga0209084, IMG submission 187309) | Freshwater microbial communities from Lake Croche, Canada to study carbon cycling - C_130820_MF_MetaG (SPAdes) (version 2) | ecosystem: Environmental > Aquatic > Freshwater > Lake... | reverse complement strand
TGTCAGCAGCAACTGGCCGCATCTGGTGGAAGAGGTGCATGCTTTTGCCAAACCTTTGATGGATGCACACCAAGGCCCAGTGGTCTTGGTCGGCCACTCGCTGGGCGGCATGCTGAGTTTGATGCTCTCGGCGCAGTACCCGCAACTTGCCCATGCCGTGGTGATGGTCGACGCGCCTGCGGTGGCGGGTTGGCAAGCCAACTTGCTGCGTTTATCGCAAAAGCTGTCGATTGCACGCAAGTTTTCCCCGGGTGCGGTCAGCCACAAAAGGCGCAACCAATGGACTTCCTTAGACGAGGTGCGACAGCATTTCGCGGGAAAGAAAAATTTCGCCAACTGGCATGCGCAGGTACTCGAGGACTACATCACCTACGGCACGCAAGAGGTAACGGTAGCGGGGCAAGTGCGCAGAGAGTTGAGTTTTTCGCGTGAAATTGAAACCCTCATCTACAACACCGTACCGCACAATTTAGAAGCGCTCATCAAGCGCCACCCGCTGAAATGCCCCGTCAGCTTGGTGGCTGCGCGACATTCCCGTGAAATGAAAATGGCAGGCATTGAATTCACCAAGCGCATCACCAAGGGGCGCATCACCACCATCGATGGCACGCACTTGGTGCCCATGGAAAACCCTTTAGCGACTGCTGCGGCGGTGGAGGCCGCGATATTAAATATGCTGGGCCCCGTGGTTGCAAAACACTAGGGCTGCCAGACCACCCAACCGCTGTAAGCGGTGGCCAAAACCACCATGCCAAAAGCAATGCGGTACCAAGCAAACAGCACGAAGTTGTGGGTGGCGATATAGCCCAGCAGCCAGCGCACACAAGCCCAAGCGCTTAAAAACGAAAACAGCAAACCCACTGCAAACAGGGGAATATCAGCAACGCTGAGCAACGCACGTTCTTTGTACAAGCTGTACACACCGGCACCTATCAGCGTTGGAATCGCTAGATAAAAAGAGAAGTCAGTGGCCGCTTTGCGGCTCAAGCCTAGCAACATGCCGCCGATGATGGTGGCACCACTGCGACTGGTGCCGGGAATCATGGCCAAGCACTGCACCAAGCCCACCTTCAGGGCGTCCCAGGGCGTCATGCTTTCTACATTGACGATGCGAACATGGTCATCGGGGTGACCTTCATGCAAAGGTTTGCGCCCCCAACCCTCAACCCACAAAATAATGAAGCCGCCGATGATGAAGGTCGACGCCACCACCGTGGGTGTGAACAAATACGCCTTGATGGTTTTACCAAACAACAGCCCCAAGATCACAGCAGGCACAAAAGCGATCAACACATTCAAAGCGAAACGACGCGCCAAACGCTGCGTGGGCAGCGCAACAACGGTGCTGGAAATTTTTTGCCAATACACAATGATCACAGCCAAGATGGCACCGGTTTGAATGGCGATATCGAAAACCTTGGCTTTGTCGTCGTCAAAGCCCAGCAATGCCCCTGCAAGGATGAGGTGGCCGGTGGACGAGATGGGCAAAAACTCGGTCAGACCCTCCACGATGCCCATCACGGCAGCTTTCAAAAGCAACATGAAATCCACGGCGTATCCTTTTGATTAATTTCGATTTATTCTAAGTGCCGCTCAATCGGTGGCTAATACTTGTACGTTCATTCAACTGCTGAACAACTCCGAATGCGTTCCCGCCCGCACGAAGTTGATCGCTTCATCATCGGCTTGGTATATCAATAAAAAATCCCCGCCAATATGGCACTCACGATGGCCTGCCCAATGGCCTTTGAGACCGTGGTCCAACCATTGCGGCCCAAGCGGCGCAGCGTTTGAAATCAATAACAACATGGCTTCTTTCAGGCGCACCATGTCGTACCGACCTGAATGCGACAAACGTTGCCAGTCCTTCAGGAATATCTTAGTGAAGTCGCAGGCACGGGGTAACTTTGCGCGCTTACTGGCTGCTGTTTTTTTCAAGGTCAGCAAACAATTGATCAGACGTTTTGAACCTTGCACGGCGGGCAGCCATGATTGCCTGCGACTCTTCCATGGCAGCCAGTGTTTCGGCGTTGGGGACTTTGAGTTCCAGCGGAAAAGCTTGGTCAATCACCACGCGACGTAAAAACAAACGAACAGCGTCGGACATGGTCAAACCCATGGCAGACAAAGCGACGGTGGCTTGCTCTTTGATGTCGTCGTCCACACGAATGTGGAGCATGGAAGTTTGTGCGGTCATTTGGAATCCTGATTGTTTTGGTGAATTTTGTATCTCAAATGAGATATTGTCAAGGTTGTTCGGTCAGTCTGTAAAGTCTCCGCCTGTCACCTATTTGTAATTTCTTTGTAGTACTTCTGGCGTGTTGAAAACACAGAAAGAGTTTTATATTACGCATTTCAGGAATCTAGGAGATTTCATTTCATGCAACTCACCCCCTTAATTGCGGTTCATATGACCGCTGCCATTGGCGCAGTACTGATCGGGCCGTTTGCGCTTTGGGCTCGCATGGGGGCTACAAAGCGACCTTGGCTGCACCGCGCCATGGGCTATGCCTATGCCACCCTGATGCTGCTGGCAGCTGTCAGTGCTTGCTTCATCATGGACTTCGATTTACCCAACTTTCATGGCTTCACCGCCATTCATTTGCTGATTCCCGTCACCCTGACCAGCTTGTGGGTTGCTTTTCGCGCCATCGCTAGAAAAGACTTCGTCGCACACCGAATCACCATGCAGTCGCTGTATGTAAGTGCCTGCCTTATTGCGGGTGGCTTTACATTGCTGCCCTCACGCTATTTGGGCAACTTGATTTGGCGTGAGTGGTTGGGGTGGCTTTAGCTATCACCAGCCCCCTAAAATCCCCTGATGACCCAAGCCGCCTCCCCTGCAACACCTGAAGAACCCAAAGTCAGCAATTTCCTGCGCCAGATCATCGAAGCCGATCTGGACAAAGGCACTTATGCCAGCCGCCGCTGGGCAGGCAGCCCCGGGGACGCAGCCCACCACGCGACAGGCGCGCCCGATGCCGCCAACATCCGCACCCGCTTTCCGCCCGAGCCCAATGGCTATTTGCATGTGGGCCACGCCAAAAGCATTTGCATCAACTTTGGTTTGGCCCGCGACTATGGCGGCGTGTGCCACCTGCGCTTTGACGACACCAACCCCGAAAAAGAAGACACCGAGTATGTCAACAGCATCATCGATGCGGTGAAGTGGTTGGGCTTCAGTTGGAGCCAGCCGGGCAACGAAGCACCCTACCAAGCCAGCGACTATTTCGACTTCATGTACCGCGCCGCTGAACACTTGATCGAAGCGGGCCACGCCTATGTGGACGAGCAAACACCTGAAGAGATGCGCGTCAACCGAGGCGACTTTGGCAAGCCCGGCGTGAACAGCCCGTTTCGCAGCCGTACCCCAGCAGAAAACCTGATACGCTTTCGCGAGATGCGTGACGCCAAGTTGGCCGATGGCGCCGCCGTGCTGCGCGCCAAGATCGACATGGCCGCGCCCAACATCAACATGCGCGACCCGGCCATTTACCGCATACGCCGCGCCACCCACCACCACACCGGCGACAAATGGTGCATCTACCCGATGTACACCTTTGCCCACCCTATTGAAGACGCTTTAGAGCAAATCACCCACAGCATTTGCACGCTGGAGTTTGAAGACCAGCGCCCGTTTTACGACTGGCTGATGGACAAGCTTTGCGAAGGTGGTTTGCTTGCCGCCCCCAGTCCTAAGCAATATGAGTTTGCCCGCCTGAACCTCACCTATGTGGTCACCAGCAAACGCAAACTCGCACAGCTGGTGAACGAGGGCAAGGTGAATGGCTGGGACGACCCGCGCATGCCCACCATTGCCGGCCTGCGCCGTCGTGGCTACACGCCTGAGAGCCTGCAACTGTTTGCCGAACGCATTGGTGTCACCAAGAGCGACAGCTGGATTGACTACAGCACGCTAGAGGGCTGCTTGCGCGAAAGCCTAGAGGACACCGCACACCGCGCCATGGCGGTGCTCGACCCTGTCAAACTGGTGCTCACCAACTGGGATGAAGCTTTTGGCGCAGGGCATTCAGAGCCCTGCACCCTGCCCGCCTTGCCCCACCCGCCCGAAGGTCAACCCGAGCCGGCAGCACGGCAATTCAGCATCGGCAAAGAGGTGTGGATAGAGCGCGAGGATTTCGCTGAAGTGCCACCCAAGGGCTATAAGCGCTTGACTTTGGGAAGCTTGGTGCGACTCAAAGGCGGCTTTGTGGTGGAGTGCACGGGTTGCAGCAAAGATGCCAACGGCGTGGTGACCGAAGTGCATGCCAAGGTGTTTTCCGAAACCAAAAGCGGCACGGCAGGCTCAGACAGTGTGAAAGCCAAAGGCGTCATCACCTGGGTGGGCGTGGCCGATGGGGTGAAAGCCGAGGTGCGTTTGTACGACCGCTTGTTCACAGATGCGCAACCCGATGCAGGCGGCAAAGATTTCTTGCAGGCCCTCAACCCTCACAGCTTGCAAGTGGTGCAGGCTTATGTAGAACCTTCACTGATCAAGGCCTTGCCTGATCAGAAGTTTCAGTTTGAACGACTGGGCTATTTTGTGGCGGACCGCCTAGATCATTCGGCCACGTACTTGGTGTTCAACCGTGCGGTAGGTTTGAAGGACAGTTGGGCGAAATAATGACCCAACTCACTACCGCCCTTGACCAACTGCGCGATGGGTCTTTGCAGACCCGAGACTTTTGTCAGCTTGCCAGAGCCCAAGAGCTTACTTGAGGCATGATTAGCATTTACTAAATTAAATTGGATTCCCCATGAACACCACCGAACTCTTTTCTCTTAAAGGTCGCGTCGCTCTCGTCACCGGCGGATCGCGTGGCATTGGCCGCATGATTGCGAAAGGCTTGCTGTGCCAAGGCGCACGGGTCTACATCACTGCGCGTAAAGCAGCAGCCTGCGACGCCACAGCACAAGAACTTTCCGCATTTGGCACATGCATCTCCATGCCCTTGGATGTCTCGCACAAAGAAGGTATTCAAGAACTGGTCAAGCTCTTTGGCGAAAAAGAAAAGCATTTGGACATTTTGGTCAACAACGCGGGTGCAGCGTGGGCGGCGCCCTTCGATGAGTTCCCTGAAAACGGCTGGGACAAAGTGGTGGACCTGAACATGAAAACCCCCTTCTTCCTGACCCAAGCCTTAGCGCCCATGTTGCGACTGGCCGCCAAAAACCACATGGCCAAGGTCATCAACATCGCCTCTATCGATGGCATCTCCGTCAATCCTTGGGAAACCTACTCTTACGCTGCCAGCAAAGCAGGTGTCATCCACCTGACCAAACGCATGTCGCTAGAGATGATCAAAGACGGTATTTGCGTCAACGCCATCGCGCCCGGGGCATTTGCTTCCGACATGAACCGCGAAGCGCGTGACCACGGGGACACCACCGCGCAAACCATCCCTGCTCGGCGTATCGGCAAAGACGAAGATATGGCTGCAGCTGCCATCTATTTGTCCAGCAACGCCAGCGACTATGTGGTGGGCCATACCTTGGTGGTCGACGGCGGGGTTACTTTAGCCCGAGGATGAAATCCGTCTCAAATTGAATACATAAACGTTTAGATTCTGCTCGGAGTGCATCATCCAGCTCTAGAAGTTGGCTCCGAGCTTGTAGACCTGATTGGTTAAATTGCTCACTCATTTCAGTGAGGTCCCAAATTAATTTGGCGATTTTGCTTAACTGCGATTCAAGCAGTTTCAATTGAATAAAGTGCTGAGCAGACTTTAAATAGACCAAAGTTATGTTGCTGGAATTGAGAATGGCATCCCATTCGTTTTGCGTTGGTTTTTCAAGAATACACGCATTCAAAAAACGACGCTTATTGCTGACAAAAACAGTGCAAAGCGTGTCTATGATTGATTCGGGGCACCCATCTACATAACAACTATTGAAATCAAACTTGTTCAAATCAAATTGTTGATACCTATCGCCCCCATACAAAATTGACCACTGATCCAGCGAGTCCCGGGAGAATCCGATCAACATAGGTTGAATAGAAGGTAAAAAATCAGTGCCCCCACTGTCTTTCAAGCTTCTTGTGAACATGCGCGCTTGGGCGCCATCTGCAGATGTCATGAAGACATGGCACCAGTTCAACCCAAAGTCTGATTCAATTTGATCGAGGATGGGATTCCACCAATCCCTACCATCTTGAAAATCGTAAGCTGCGTCTGAAAGTTGTCCGTTCAACGTAAATTTTTTGATGACTTGCTTGCAATATTCGTCTGCGTAAACAACCACCCCTATCATGAGGATTCAGACAACCTTTTCCACTCTAGCTCAAACGCTTGAATCGTCTTGATGAGTCTTGGGGTAGCGAACAGTATCTTCAAACGCCCGTCATCTTTACTTGGGCGCAAATCAATCCAGCCTTGAGAAATGAGATTTCGCAGTTGTTTGCGAATACCTGCTTCACTGAAATTCAGCATCACATAAAGTTGTTTCAATGTGAGTGGCGTGTTTGAAATAGTGTGGTGAGCCACGATCGTCAAAATATCTTTGACAAGCAGACTTCCGCCTAACGGTAAATTTGCGTCCTCCCAAGCCCTTATTTGAAGAAGAACATAAGTGAATTCATTAGTTTTTTGATAATTTTTCATAAAGCGATAAACACTCTATGGCTTACAATCAAAAAGTTCAACTCAATAAAGCTTTACTTAGTTAAGTTAATGTTATTTAACCAACACATTTGTAAATATTATTAATTACCAAATTTAAATTACCCAACAACTGCAGGGAAAGTAATGTCAACATTAATAGATAAATTGCAATGGCGCTATGCCGTCAAAAAAATGGATGCGAGCAAAGTTGTTCCTCAGGAAAAAGTTGACCGCATTGTTGAAGCCGCTCGTTTGGCACCTACCTCCAGCGGCTTGCAGCCTTTTGAAGTGATCGTTGTCAGCAACAAAGAAGTTCGCGCCAAGATTCAAGCTGCAGCCAACAACCAGGCTCAAGTGACCGAAGGCTCACATCTACTGGTATTCGCAGCTTGGAACAATTACACAGCTGACCGAATCAACCACCACTTCGATTTCACCAACGCAGAACGTGGCGGCACCAACGAGGGATGGGAGAACTACCGTCAGATGCTGCTGAAAAACTACCCTGCACGCGACCCCCAAGTGAACTTTGAACACGCTGCTCGCCAAACCTATATTGGTTTGGGTGCGTCCCTCATTGCAGCGGCCTTTGAAGAGGTAGACAGTACGCCCATGGAAGGCTTCGATTCAAAGTCTGTCGATGAAATTTTGGGGCTTTCAGCCAAAGGTTTGCGCAGTGTCACCATCATGCCTTTGGGTTATCGCTTAAAGGGTCAAGATTGGTTGGAGACTTTGAAAAAAATTCGACGTCCCCGCCAAGAATTTGTCACCGAGCTTAAGTAAGGTCAAGGCCTTCACATCGTTAAACCAATCACAACACGAAGGGGTAAATCATGGCAAAAGGCGATCAAAAGAGCAACAAAATGTCTAAGAAACCCAAAAAGGACACCTCTCCCGCTAAACCCATTGTTCCTGGTGACCGCCCTACACCGCCGGTTACTTTTGTGGCGCCGCGTGGCAAGTTAAAAAATAAATAAACACGCTCCAGAAGCGGGGGCTTATTGAACAGTCCCTTTGATGGCCGCGGGCATGGGCAAGGGCATGACTTGAATGCCTTCTTCTATTAATGCGCTGGTTTCTTCACGCGAGACTTGGCCTCGTATGGCCCTCTCAGGAGTTTCACCATAGTGCATTTTTCGCGCTTCTTCTGCGAATTGACCGCCGACATCTTCGGTATGGGTCAGCACATGTTGAACCATTTTCAGCCAAGCTTCTTGGTGAACCTCTGAGGGCACAACAGCAGCAGACTGTTCAGAAGTTGTTGCTATGGACGTAGACTCAGAAACTTCATGGAGTGGCAGGTGTTGGTCTTGCGACGATGTCCCGGATAAATTCAAACGTGGTGCGCTCAACAGTTTGGTGATGTGATGGTCGCCGCAAAAAGGACACTCGACTAAAGAACGGGTGTTTTGGGACTGGAAATCGTCCTCCGACGCAAACCATCCTTCAAAGCTGTGCTGCTGCTGACATCGGAGATCAAGAACTTTCATGACAGCATTATGTCAAAGACTTAGCTTCCCAGCGCTTGTACGACCGCATTGGCACACAAAGCCATCAGCCCGCCAGGCAAGAGGCCGAGCAACAACACCAAGCCCCCGTTCAGTGCCAATACAAAACGCACATCTGCTCCTGCTGAAACAGTTGTCACCGTCAAGGGCGGATCAAAATACATCACCTTGACGACTCTGAGATAGTAAAAAGCACCCACCAAAGACATGGCTACGGCAAAAAGAGCCAGCCCTATGGCGACTGGTTGGCCTGTGGCTACTAAAGCTTGAATGACCGATAACTTGGCGAAGAACCCCACAAGTGGTGGGACACCTGCCAAGGAGAACAAACAAATTGCCATCACGCCTGCAAACAAGGGACTGCGGCTGTTCAAGCCTGCCAAGTCGGCAATTTCTTCGCTCTCAAAACCTTCTCTGGCAAGCAACAAAATCACACCAAAAACACCCAGCGTTGTAAGCACATAGCTGATCATGTAGAACATGGCCGAGCTGTAAGCATTGGCGGCTGACAATGTGTTGCCATTGACCGCGCCTGACAACATGCCAATCAGCACAAAGCCCATTTGGGCGATGGTGGAAAAAGCCAACATGCGTTTGAGGTTGGTCTGTGCAATCGCCGAGAGGTTGCCTATGAGTAGGGTCACCACGGCCAAGACCATTAACATTTGTTGCCAGTCAATGGCCAAAGGCAACAAGCCGTCGACCAGCAAGCGCATCATCATGGCAAAAGCAGCCAATTTGGGCGCACCGCCAATCATCAGGGTAATTGCCGTGGGCGCGCCTTGGTAAACATCAGGCACCCACATGTGAAAAGGTGCTGCCCCCAGCTTGAATGCAATGCCACAGACCACAAAGACCACGCCCAATACAAGCACCTGATGCTTGACGTGCCCCGAAGCAACCGCCATGAACACAGTGCTGAGATCAAGGCTGCCTGTGGCACCATAAAGCATGGATAAGCCGTAAAGTAAAAACCCACTGGCCAAAGCACCCAACACAAAATACTTCATGGCGGCTTCGGTGGCGTTGCCGTTGTCTCGACGTAGAGCCACCAAGGCATAACTGGAAAGCGTCAACAACTCAAGCCCTAAGTAGATGACTAAAAAGTTGTTGCCAGAGATCATGACAAACATGCCCAAGAGAGCAAACAAGCTGAGGATGAACCACTCCCCGCCTTTGAGCATGTGCCTGTCGGCCACATAGGGCCTGCCGTACACCAAGGTCACCATCACGGCCAAGGTTGCGAAACATTTGAGCCAATTACCCATGGCGTCGGACACCACCATATTGCCAAAACTGTAGAGCGTCGTGCCACTGCTGGCATACAGGGCTTGAATGATGGCAACGCTGGCCAAAGTCAGCATCGACAAACCATAAGTCAAATTACGCTGGGGTGTGGTTACCCACAAATCCACCATAGCGATAACACAAGCCATGATCAGCAAAACGATTTCAGGGTAAATAGCAACCCAGCTGAAGTTGTCAATCATGTTTTCATCCCGTGGTGTGCGGCTTGGGGGCTCATAGTGGCAACTTACTGAGTGAAGCTTGTTGAATCAATTGATCAACCGATACGTTCATCACATCGGTAAAAGGCTTGGGATAAAGCCCCATGACCATCACAGCCACAGCCAATAGGCTCAACATGAAAAACTCTCTGGCATTGATGTCGGTCAACTGCTTGACCTCCTCGTTAACAACAGGCCCCAAATAAACACGCTTGACCATCCACAAGGTATAGGCCGCGCCAAAAATAAGCGCAGAGGCTGCAGCCATTCCAACCCAAAAATTAAATTTCACAGCGGCCAAAATCACCATCCACTCGCCCACAAAACCAGCTGTTCCTGGCAAGCCGCAATTGGCCATGGCAAACAACAAAGCAAATGCTGTGAATTTAGGCATGGTGTTGACCACGCCGCCATAACTGGCAATTTCTCGGGAATGAACGCGGTCGTATAAAACGCCAATACATAAAAACATAGCGGCAGAAACAAATCCGTGAGCGATCATTTGCACAATACCGCCGCTGATACCCAAAGGGCTGAACATAAAGAAGCCCAAGGTTACAAATCCCATGTGCGCAACGGAGGAATAAGCCACCAGTTTTTTCATGTCTTGCTGAACAATCGCAACCAAGCCCACATAGACCACTGCAACCACCGATAAAGCGATCAGCAGCCATGCCCACTGATGTGAAGCATCGGGCGTGATGGGCAGGGAAAACCGCAGAAAACCATAAGCGCCCAACTTCAGCATGATGGCCGCCAACACAGCCGAGCCGCCGGTAGGCGCTTCAACGTGCACATCGGGCAACCATGTGTGTACGGGCCACATCGGTACCTTGACGGCAAATGCAGCAAAAAAAGCAAAAAACAGCAAGGTCTGGGCACGCGCAGACAAAGGCAACTCTTGCCACGCAAGCAAATCAAAACTTCCACCCGATTGAATGTAGAGATAAATCAACGCCACCAGCATAAGCAGCGAACCCAACAAGGTGTAGAGAAAAAATTTGAAAGCTGCATAAATTTTATTGGGCCCACCCCATATGCCAATGATGAGGTACATGGGAATAAGCGTTGCTTCAAAAAACACATAAAACAACATGCCGTCCAAAGCGCAAAACACGCCTATGAGCACGCCGCTGAGAATGAGGAAGGCACCCATGTACTGATTGACTCGTTCAGTGATGACTTCCCAAGCAGAAATAATCACCACCACGTTGATAAATGAGGTGAGCAGCACAAAGCACAAAGAAATGCCGTCAACGCCCAAGTGATACGCCATATTGAAGCGCAGAACCCAGGGCAGATTTTCAACAAATTGCATCGAGGCGCTGCTGTTGTCAAACTGGGTGTACAAAGGCAAGCACACCAAGAAACTCAACACCGCGGAAAGCAAAGCTGCCCAGCGTACCCAGCTGGCTTTGTCGTCTCGGCCCAAGGCCAAAATCAAAACACCCAAAACAATAGGTGTCCATATAGCCAGACTCAACATCCCCATGGCATATCTCTTTTCAAAAGATGGATTTGCATATCAGCCATTCAGGGGTTTAACCAAACAAACCAAGTGACGAGGCCAAACATACCCAAAATCATGACCAAGGCGTAGTGGTACAAAAAGCCGGTTTGAAGTTGTTTACTCAAGCGCGAAACAACCCCCACCAATTTCCATGAACCATTGACAACAACGCCATCGATCAATCCTTGGTCGCCGCTCTTCCACAAAACAGTGGCCAAAACACGTGAACCCTTGGCCAAGACCTTTTCGTTGAAATCATCCAAATAATATTTATTCACCAGCAAGGTATGAATCGGTGCAAAGATGCGCAAAATGGCCGCCGGCAGTGCAGGATTGACCATGTACATATAGTAAGACAGGGTTAAACCACTCCAAGCCAACAGCAGCGGAACTGAGGACAAGGCATGCACAGCCATTTCCAAAGCGCCGTGAAACTCTTCATGCAACTCGTGCATGGCAGGATGGAGGTTGGCATTGACGTAAATAGCGTCTTTGAAAAAATCGCCAAACAACATAGGCTCTATGGTGAAGTAGCCAATAAAGACCGAAGGTATGGCCAACAAAACCAAGGGCAGCGTGACAACCCAGGGTGACTCATGCGGGGCATGCGGGTGCTCCCCATGTTCGTGGTGAGCATCAGGGTTTTGGTCGTAACGTTCTTTGCCGTGAAAGACCAAGAAATACATGCGGAAGGAATAAAAGGCCGTAATAAATACGCCTGCTAAAACCGCAAAATAAGCCCAACCAGCCGCAGGCAAGTGGCTGGCAGCCACCGCTTCAATGATGCTGTCTTTGGAATAAAACCCAGAAAACAATGGCGTACCAATCAGCGCCAAAGATCCCAATAAAGAAGTGATCCATGTGATGGGCATGTATTTGCGAACGCCACCCATCCAACGAATGTCTTGGTTGTGGTGCATACCCATGATGACAGAGCCAGCACCTAAAAACAGCAAGGCTTTAAAAAAAGCATGCGTCATTAAATGGAACACAGCCACTGAATAGGCTGATGCGCCCAGCGCGACTGTCATATAGCCCAGCTGCGACAAAGTGGAATAAGCCACCACCCGCTTGATATCGTTTTGCACAATGCCCAAAAATCCCATGAACAAAGCGGTGATGGAACCCACCACCATAATGAAATTCAGCGCGGTATCCGACAACTCAAATAAAGGCGACATACGCGCCACCATGAAAATACCTGCGGTCACCATGGTGGCCGCATGAATCAAGGCTGAAATAGGTGTGGGGCCTTCCATGGAGTCGGGTAGCCACACATGGAGTGGAAACTGCGCAGACTTGCCCATGGCACCAATGAACAGGCAAATACAAATGACCGTGACCAGCATCCAAGATGTGCCGGGCAAAGTTGCCGCACTCAGTTGGGTGGCTTGAGCGAAAACCTC